>ENA-OFDM01000048-OFDM01000048.1-metagenomes-genome-assembly--contig:-NODE-48-length-48117-cov-8.712788_pt1 | contig 48117 bp, 43 predicted proteins | sample MGYA00153385_OFDM01 | MGnify analysis MGYA00153385
TGGATCGAGGGCGGCGCGGCGCCGCGGGTGCACGTCGTCGGCGTCAACGCCGGCCCGAAGGACGACACCACCAACGAAGGCTGCCGCCTGACCGACGCCAAGCTCGCATGGATACGCGGCATCGCCACCGAGTGGGGCATCGCCAATGCGATGGAGGTCAACGAATCGATGTCGGCCGACGCTGCCGCGTATCCGCTCACGATCCCGCTCGACCCCGGCGCAGGGGGCCGCTCGATCGGCGTGGCGGCGCTCAAGGCCGGCGACATCGTCGTCTCGACGACGCGGGCGTTCGCCTCGCGGATCATCCGGCTCGGCACGGTCTCGCCGGTGAGCCACGTGATGCTCTATGTCGGCGACGGCAAGGTGATCGAGTCGGTCGGCTCGGGCGTGCGCGAGACCACGCTCGATGCGGCGATAGCCGACGCGATCCTCGCGGTCGCGTACCGCCACCCGCAGCTCGATGCGACGCGTGCCACTGCCGTCGTCGCGCACGCGCGTTCGCGCATCGGCAACCCGTACAACATCGCCGGCGTTGCGTTCATCGGCTACCGCATGCTCAACCCGCTGCCGGCGGCGGTGATCGAGGCCATCGGCCGCCGGCTCGGCGTCGAGCCCGGGCAGGCCGGTGCGGTCTACTGCTCCGAGCTCGTGCTCGAGTGCTTCGAGCGTGCCGGCGTGCCGCTGACGGTCGGCGCGCGCCCGGCGCAGAGCACGCCCGACCAGATCGCGCAGTTCGCGCGTTCGAGCCTCGGCTATGTCGGGCACCTGAAGGCCGAAGACGTGCCGATGGGCATCCAGCTCGGTCTGGCCGATGCGTTCGACACGCCGGTCGGCCAAGCCTTCTCGGTGCACTGGAGCGGCGTGCCGCTCTATGCGCAGACCAGCCCGATGTCGTGCTGGGCGGCCGCGGCCGCGATGATCGTGGCGTGGCGCGACCAGGTCTCGATCACCGACCAGACGATCGCGCAGTACGTGCCGGTGATCGACGCCTACAAGCGCGGCCTGTTCCCCGCCGAGCGGCGCCCGCTCGCCGATGCGTGGGGCCTCGTGCCCGAGCCGCCGGCGTCGTACACGATCCAGCGCTGGTGCCAGATGCTCACCGACAGCGGCCCGCTTTACATCGACATGAACTGGTCGCCGAACGTCGGCGGCCACGCGCGCGTGCTCGTCGGCATGACCAGCTCGGGCGCCGCCGACGGCTCCGACACGACCATGTACCTGCACGACCCGTGGCCCGGCACGGTCGGCCACATCAAGCTGCCGTTCAACGAATTCCTGAAGCTCTACGAAGGGCGGGTCGGCAACTCGGGGCCCGACTTGCGCTACCAGATCCTGCATGCCGGCACCGTGCCCGCGGGCCGCCACACGCTGCGCACCGCGCCGTTCGCGTTGATGCTGGCCGACGAGGTCGAGCCGCCGCAGGCCGAGGCGTCGAAGCTCGTCGAAGCGCAGGCCGACGGCAGTGACTTCCGGCGCGGTGACGCGCGCGCCGACGAACCCACGTTGCCGGCTGCGCCACCGGCGCTGATCCAGCAGCCGCTCGAGCTCGAGGCACCGGTCGCCGAAGCGCAGGCGCTGCCGTTGATCGTTCCGATCGCCGCGGCGGTGATCGGCGCGGTGTTCACGCGGGTCTTGTCGAACACCGGCGACGTGTCGTGGCAGCTCGACCAGATGAGCGGCCTGAAGCACCCGAACGACCAGCTGCCGAGCCCGTTGCCGCCGTTCCAGGACGGCCCGCTGATCCGCCTCGTCGACTGGCCGTCGACAGGCGGCATCGGCACGATCTCGGCCGGCTTCGAGATTCGCTGGCAGCACAACGGCGAGTCGCTCGGCAACGTGCAGATCGACAACGTCGCCTCGCAGGACGCCGCGCTCTGGGGCCTCGAGGTCAAGGCGCGGATCATGAACGACAGCATCGTCTACCCGCGCAACGCACCGCGCTTCGCCGCGCTCAAGGTGCGCATCGAATACCGCTTCACGCACACCGTGTTCTCCGACCGGCTCGCGTACCGCGAGATCCACCTGTTCGGCAACGGCACCTACAACCTCACCGGCGACTGGACGCAGAACACGTTCTTCTGAACGCGGCTGCATCCACCACACCCGCACCGAGCGACCATGAACGAGCCGCACCTGCCCCCGCCGCCGCCGGCGCACATCGGCAATGCCGATGCGTTCGAGGCGGCGAGCAGCGGCAGTGCCGTTGCGGTCGCCCCGGCGCGAGCGCTCGCCGGTTTGCCGGGCACGCTGCCGGGCCTGCCGGGCGGTTCGCGCGCGGTGCTGCCGCCGGCCGCGTCGCCGGCCCAGTCGGGTGCCGCGGCACCGGCCGTGCCAAAGGCCGCGCCGGCGACCGAGACGCTCGCGCGTCGCACCGGCGCGCTCGTCGGCGAGGTCAATTTTCCGAGCTTTGTCGCGCAGCTGGTGCACGGCACGTTCGACGCGATCGTCGACGCCTCGATCCGCCAGATGGAGAGCTACGCCGACCTGCTCGCCGCGGTCGCGAAGACGACCGAGCAATTCACCGACGAGAACGTCAGCCCCGACCAGGCGCGCGACTGGGTCGCGCAGCACTACCCGCGCGACGTGGCGCTGCAGCTGCCGCGCGGCACCGACGAGCTTGCTGCCGGCGCGCAGCTCGCGCCACGTGCCGAGGGCGCGAGCCCGGCCTGGCTCGCCGAGTTCGGGCTCGACGGCCAGGAGCTGAGCGCCGAGCTGCTCGAGCAACAACTGGTGCCGCAGGTGCGCCGCAAGATCGGCGCCGAGCGGCACCAGCTGCTCGCGACGATGGTCACGCTCGGCCTGAACCGCGTGGCCGTGAAAGACGGCTCAGTGAGTGCCAAGGTGATGTTTCGCGCCGCTGCGAAAGACGCCTCGACCGTGCAGTTCGCGCAGAACCCCGACCCCGATGCCGCGAGCGGCGGCGGCCAGTGGGGCACGCGCGGCAACAACGCCTACGCCGGTGTCTCGACGCTGGTGCAGACCGTCAACGTCAACGCGCAGAGCGAGACCACCCTGCGCGCCGATCTGTTCGGCGAGGTCAAGCTCAATTTCGTCACCGAGACCCTGCCGCTCGACAAGCTGACCGACCCGGCGCGGCAGAACCTGATCCAGCGCCACGCCGTACTCGGCGCCGCGCCGACCGCCGTGCCATCCACACCCGCCACCTCGGCGCCGGGAGCCCGCTGATGCTGCGCGAACTCCACCAATCGTTGATCGAGCTGCAGGCGAGCGTCGTGCAGCTCGCGAGCGCGGCCGAGGCCGGCATGCGCGTCGACTCGCTCGCCTTGACGCTGCCGCTCGACATGGTCGTGGTACTGCGCGACGGCGGCTGCGTGCTGCTCGCCGATCTGCCGCGCAACAGCGCCGATTCGAGCTGGAACGAGGCGCCCTCGCGCTTGCGGCTCACGCTCGAAGCCGTGCCGACGGCGGAGGCTGCGCCATGAACGCCGAATCCAAAGCAATGGCTCAGGCGCTGCCGCCGGTGATGCAGCAGGCCGGCGTGCCGTTCGACCTGTTCATTCAAGCGCTGACCGAGCAGCTCGACAAGGCACAGGCCTCGATGGCGCTCAAGGCGCGCTTCGCAAAACTGCCGATGACCTTCGCGGTGAAAGACGTTTCGCTCGACCTGCGCGCCTTCGTGCAGGTGATCGACGACGACGTCTGGGTGCGCCCCGCGGGCCCGGGTGACGTGGCGGCGAGCAGCATCAAGCTGGCGCTCACCACCATCACGCGGCCGATGATCGAAGAGAACGCGGTCACTTATCAGGCCGAAGACCCGAAGTTCTCGCTGCGCGAGGCACTCGGCGACCGCATCAACGACGACGAGCAGCGCCGCCTGGAACGCATCGGCGTGCGCTCGATCGGGCAGCTGAACGAGTTGCGCCTGGCGGCCGGCGCCGACGTGGTCGCGCGGCTCGCCCGCATGCCGGTCAACCGCCTGCAGCAGGCGATGCTCGCGGCCGCGGCGCCGCGGGTCACGCGTGTGGCTGTCGACGAGACCACCGCGAGCGGGCCCCAGCCGATCCGCGTGCACCTCGAGGCGCCGCTGCTTCGCAGCGGCATGCTGCCGATGATCCGGGCCGCCGGCATGGCCGTGCCGGTGGTGCGCGCGCAAGACCAGAGCCTGGTGCTGCAGCCGCTCGCGCACCAGCTCGGCAGCGTCGCCGAAGTCGACTTTGGCGATGGCCAGATCGCTTCTGTGCGGCTCAGCGACGGCAGCGTCGGCGAGTGGCGCGATGCGACAGCGGAGGGCTCAGCATGAGACCGCTTCCGGTGCTTGCGCAAGGGCTCGCGGCCCACGCCATGGCGCGCGTGCCGCGGCGCCTGCTCGTGACCTTGCGGCTCGGCGAGATGCCCGAGCACATCCCGGCGTGGCGCGCCGTCACGCACCACGGCGTCGTGCCTGCCGAGCGCATCGATGGCGGCGTGATCGACCGGCTTCTGCGCCACCACGGCGGTGCGGCGCGCAGCGCGCGCGTCCACAGTGCGAAAAAGCCGCGCAGCACCGCGATCAGCGGCGCGCGCCGCTTCGACGAGGTCGAGCAGCTGAGCGGCGTGGCGCGCGTGCTGCGCATCGAGCTCGCGCAAGACGACTCGCTGCATGCGCTGGTCGCGGCGCTGCGCCAGGTGCCGACGGTCGAGAGTGCGCTCGCCGAACACCTGAGCTTCGCGCCGCTCGACGCGAGCCGCAGCGCCGTCGGCGCGGGCACGCCGGCTTACGACCCGCACGAGGCGTGGGCGGCGCGTGAATTGATTCGCCTGCCGCAGGCCCTCGGCTACACCCGCGGCGACTCGGCCGTGATCGTCGGCCTGCTCGACACCGGCGTCGCGACCGAACACCGCGCGTTGCCGGCCTCGGCACTGCGGCGCGGCTTCGACACGGTCGACCTCGACCCCGCCACGCTCGGCGGGCTCGAGCTCGTCGGCGACAACCACGGCCGCGACGAAGACCCGAGCGACGAGGTCGGCCACGGCACCGGCTGCGCCGGCATCCTGCGCGCCGACGGCCTCGACCTGCCGCCCGGCGCGGCGGGCAATAGCAGCCTGCTGCCGGTGCGCGTGCTCGGCGCGGCGCTGTCAGGCACGCGGCGCGTCGGCGTCGGCTCGATCGCCAACATCGATGCCGGCATGAAGCGGCTCGTCGACCTCGGCGCCAAGGTCATCAACATGAGTTTCGGCACTGCCGAAAACCAGCTCACGCCGGGCGGCGCGCAGCCGCACCTCGAGGTGGTTCGCTATGCGCTCGCGCGCGGCGTGATCCTGGTGGCGGCGAGCGGCAACAGCGGCCTGGCCGAGCGCTACTTTCCGGCGGCGCACGAGGGCGTGATCGCAGTCGGTTCGGTCGGCGCGCGCGCCGAGCCGTCGAAGTTCTCGACCCGCGGCGCGCATGTCGCGCTCTGCGCGCCGGGTGAAGGCATCTGGACCTGTGGCCTCGCCGACAGCCTGCAGCGCGCGAGCGGCACCAGCTTCGCGGCGCCGTTCGTCAGCGCGGCTTGCGCGCTGATCGTCGCGCGCGCCGATGCACGCGCCTGGCCGCTCAACGCCGACTACGTGCGCGGCCTGCTCGCGCAAAGCTGCCAGCCGCACCGCAGCGCCGCCACCGAGGGCTGCGGCGCCGGCGTGCTCGATGTGTGGGCCGCGCTGCGCGCACTCGACATCGCGATCGACCGCGACAACGACGATGCACCGGACACGCCCGGGGCGCCCGAACGCGACTAACAAAGGAGTTGCCATGGCTACCAAGAAAACCCCGCCCCCCCCACCACCTCGCCCACCGCGACCGCGCGGGCCCTCCGGCCTCGCCTCAACCACTCAACTGCCCACAGGAGCATCCGCCATGAGCCGCATTTTGTTGATCGACCTCGCCGAACGTGAAATGCAGGCCCGCGCGCAGCTCAAGTCGCGCGCCGACGCGCTGCAAAACATCGCCAACACCAGCCAGACCTCGGGCGGCCTCGGCGCCGACCAGGTCGCCGAACTCGCGCTGCTGCGCCAAAAGCTCGATGCCGACATGAGCGTCGACGAGTTCTACCGCGGCGTTGCCGCGCAGGTGGCGCGCAAGACCTGGGACCAGCTGGCCGGTGGCCAAGACAAGCTGTACGTGCTGAAGTACGGCCTCTTCGGCTCGCAGCAGATGACGCCGCCGCACGCCGACCTCGGCTCGCACGAGCTCGAGATCGCGCTCGTCTGCGGGCTGCTCGAGCTAGACAACCGCACTGACCCGCTGAACCCGCGCTTCGTGCGCAACATCGCCGAGGCGCAGGGCGAGTACCGGCAGAACGTCGCCATGTTCATGGCGGCCTATGAGCTCTTTAAGCAGCGTTCGGTCGTCAGTGTGCAGAGCCAGATCGACACCGGCTCGTTGAACCCCGAGGTTATCGGCTGCATCACGCCCGATGCGTCGATCGCCAACCGCTTGACCGTGATCGACACCCAGGTGCCGGGCGGCAACGACAAGTTGTTCGCGCTCTCCGCGCGCACCCTCGCGCAGATCGTGCGGCGGCTGGTGGCCGACCGCGTGACGGCCAACGACACGTGGCTGACGAGCCGGCTCGAAGGCGCGTTTAACCTGCTGACCGGCTCGACCGAAGGCGCGCCGCCCTCGGCGCTCGAGATCGACCTGCCCGACCTTGAGGAAGACGTCGACATCGAGATCGTCAAGGAAAACCTGAACGCGGTGCAGGCGATCTACTTCTCCTACCAGCTGGAGGAGATGCGCATGTACCAGGTGGTCGAGCGCATCGTCGAGCTCTTCCGCCAGGGACTGCTGCCGCTGAGCCGCGGGCGGGTCGGCGACTACCTTTACAAGTACTACCAGAAGGCGGCCGAGCGCATCACCGAGAGCGAGCGCCGCGACCTCTACTTCCGCTGCTTCGGCGCACCCGGCGGCAACCCGAACGGCGGCGAGCCGAACCGCGATTTCAACGAGGTCTGGCTGCGCTTCGTCTCGGCGACCTCGAGCTTCGCGCGCCAGCTCACGGTCGATCGGCTGCTGCGCACCAACGTGCCGATGTCGGTCTCGCAGGAGCAGGTGCGCAAGGCCGGCCGCGACCTCGGCGCGAATCTCTCGCGCAACGGCTACGGCATCGCGTATTTCGCGGCGACCGAGATGCAGAAGTCGATCCTCGAGTTCCGCGACCTGCTGACCGACCCCGACCTGCGCAACGTCTTCGGCGCGCGCGACATGTGGCAGGTGATCGAGATCGTCAACGCCAACTACCTCGGCGGCGCGAAGAACACGCACCGTTTCCGGACCCAGTCGCGGGCCGGCGCGATCATCATCCGCTGGATCGCCAATCACGTGCAGCGGCTCTCGAACATGTCGGGCCCGGTGCTGATGGTCGACCAGATCGTCAACCCGCAGCTGCGCACGATGAGCGCCGACCACAAGGCGACGGTCGACCCGAGCGACTGGGATCTCGTGCAGGCCTGCGAGCAATGGCTCGCGGTCGGCGGCGTGCAGGACGCGAGCGTCGAGCAGTACGCGCAGCCGATCGAGTCGCCGATCGGCGGCAGCCGGCCGATCGGCGGCATGCCGCAGATGGCGCGCGACGCGCTCGAATCGGCCGGCATCAGCCTGCCGGCCTGACCTGACCGCCCCACGCGAGGAGAGCCCCATGAGAACCGACCGAAGCTCGACCACGCCGATGTCGCAGCACGTCTTGCGCTCGCTGCACGCTGCCTCGAACGCGCTCGGTGTGCGCGACCCGGCGCCCTACCTCGAAGACATCATCAAGCGCAGCTTCTCGCAGCCCGACGACGACGTGCGCTACGCCTACAACCGGCTCGCGCCGGGGGCGGTGCCGTACGAGCCGTCGTTCTCGGAAGCAGAGCCTTCGGCACTGCGCTTCACGATCGAGCCGCTCGGCCCCGAGGCCTCGCCGATCGCGCGGCGCGACGAGGCGACGCGCGAGATGCGGCGTCTGATCTCGCCGCTCTTCGGCCGCGATACCCTCCGCTGGTTCGATGCCCGCAGCGAGGCTTGGCGCGGCTTCTCGGGCATGGGCTGGATGAACTTCGGGGCCTGGTTCGGCAGCGCGTTCGACGAAGACGGCCTCTACGCGACGAAGATCTACTACGAGCTCGCGCCGCAGCAGATCGAAGCGCTCGCACCGTCGCTCGCGCGGCTCACGCGCGACGCGATGGAGACCATGCCGGGCCTCGCGCCGATCTTCACCTCGATCGGCTGCAAGCGCGACACCGGCAGCCAGCGCGTGACCTTCATGCACCGCGGTGCGCTCAACCTGAACGGCCTCGGCCCGCTGATGAACCAGCTCGGCGTCGGCCACCAGTTGCCGAGCCTGATGCGCACGATCGGCGTCGCGCTCGGCGGCCGCTTCGAACTGCCGCAAGGCGCGGTGCTGCTGGGCTTGCGCGAAACCCAGAGCGGCGTCGAGTTGAAGCTCGAGGTGCTGCTCGCAGCCTTGCCCGATTTGCCGGCGCGCTTTCTCGACCTGCTGCGGCTCGGCCTCGCCGAGCGACCGCGCCAGCTCGCGGCGCTCGAGCGCTGGCTGACCGCGTTCGGCGTCGACGATGGCAACGACGGCGGCAATTTCTCGGTGTTGTCGGTGCGGGTCACGCCGAGATCAGCGGCGCGCATCAGCCTCTACGTGCGACCGATCGAGTTCGAGTTGCGGGACACGCTGGCGCAGCGCGAAGGCTTTGCCGAGCGCGACGCCGCCTGACCCCGAATCCCCAGAGGAGACCGCAATGCCCGCCACCCACTCCCCGGTCAGCGCCGAGACGCTGAACACGGCGCGCGCCACCGTGCGCTCGCTGCTCGAGAGCAGCCCCGCCTACGCCGAGTTGCCCGAGGAAAAACGGGTCCAGCTGGCGCGCGACCTGGTTCAGGTCGGCGCGTTCCTGGCCGAGCCCGGCATGCGGGTCGCGCCGCAGCACATGAGCCCCGAGGTGCTCGCGATCGCACAGGCCAACACCGGCTCGACCCTGGTGCAGGACCAGCCGAAGTTCGGCACCGCGGTGCGCGCCGGCGTCGAGCAGGCGGTCGCGCTGATCAAGGGCGTGAACTTTCCGGGCTTCGTGAGCGGGCTGATCGAAGGCGTGTTCCATTCGATCGTCAAGAGCTCGATCGAGCAAATGGAGGCCTACGGCAAGCTGGTCGCCGACGTGTCGAAAAGCCTGAACCAGTTTCGCGACGACAACACCACTGCGAACCAGGGCCGCGATCACCTGGTCGAGCAGTTTCCCGATCTGTTCAAGATGCAGATGCCCGGCGAAGACGACCCGTTCGGCGGCGGCGACGGCGCGCCGCAAGGCCCGCGCGTCGTCTTGCGCGACGGCGTCGACGAGCGCACCGCCGCGACGCGCGTGAGCGCTACCTTGCCGCTCGACAAGCCGATCACCAAGCTCGACGACGAGCTGGTCGAGGCGCTGCTCGTGCCGGCCGCGCGCACCCAGCTCGCGACCGGCCGCCAGCAGCTGCTTGCGACGATGGTGATGATGGGCATCAACCGGATCGTCGTGACCGACGGCAAGATCCAGGCGAAGGTGATGTTCGACTTCCAGGCGCGCGACAACCGCCGCTACCAGGCGAGCGCGACCCAGTTCGACTACGCGAAAGATGCCGACGGCAACCTCGCCATCACGCGCGGCTCGACCTGGGAGCAAGAGGGAACCTCCAAGGGCGGCAGCTACTCGCGCGACAAGGACGGCTCGATCAGCAGTGAAGGCGCCGACCGCTACAGCAAGGGCACGTACAAGTACGCCGAGCAGCCGGTGATCAGCCTGATGAGCACCTCGCACCTTGCCGACGATTCTTCGCTGCAATCGAAGGCCTCGCTGCTGGGCAATGTCGAGGTCAACTTCAAGAGCGACTACCTGCCGCTCGAGAAGATGGCTTCGCCGGAGAACATCGCCGCGATCCAGATGAACGCGCAGCCGGGCATGGTCAAGACCATGGCCGGGCGGCCCCAGCGCCCTGCGGCCGCCGCGCCCGCACCGGCCGCGAACTCGCCTGCGGCGCCCGCGCCCGCGACGGCCTGAACCCCGCCTGCCGGAGCCACCATGGCCACGACTCTCGTCGACGTGGTGCCGCGCCCGTCGAGCATGGACGATGCGACGCTCGGCGCGGTGCGCCCGCCCGTGCGCGCCTTGCTCGAACAATCGCCGGGTTTTCGCGCGCTGCCCACCGAGGCTCAGCGCGAGATCGCGCAGACCATGGTGCGGGTGGCGGCCTTCATGGCGAATCCACAAGGCCTCGCCAGCGAAGAATTCGCGAACCCGCAACTGGCGAAGGAGCTCGCGGCACCGGTCGAAGCGCTCGCCGGTGGGGTCGATGATGCCAAGGGCAAGGCCTCGGGCAAGATCGGCACCTTCGCGGGCGCCGACTTCAAGGCCGGCGCCTTGAAGCAGGGCACGGCGGAATTCAAGAATCTGGTCGGCTCGGTCGACTTTCCGGCCTTCGTCGGCGGCTTGATCCAGAACGTGTTCCAGGCCATCGTGACCGCCTCGATGCAGCAGATGGAGGCCTACGGCAAGCTGCTGAAATCGGTCGCGCAGACGGTCGACCAGTTCGCGCAAGACAACATCAGCCACAACAACGCACGCGACTGGCTCGCCGACAAATACCCTGACCTGCTCGAGATCGAGATGCAGGGCGAGGAGGGCGCCGGCCCGCACTTGAAGGTGCGCGGCGAAGACGCCGATGCCGGCCTCGCACGCATCAGCCGCGAGCAGCAGCTGCTCAAGCCGATCACCGACATCTCTGACCCCGAGCAGGAGGCGCGGCTCGTCGGCGCTGCGCGGACGCAGATCGCACGGATGCGCCAGCAGATGCTCTCGTCGATGGTGCTGCTCGGCATCAACCGGATCGTCGTCACCGACGGCCTGATCAACGCCAAGGTGGTGTTCGATTTTCGCGCCAGCGACCAGGCCAATCGGCGCGCCCGCGCTTCGCTCTACGACAGCGACGAGAGCCGCAACAAGAACACCACCGGCGGCGGCTTCGTGATGCCGTGGGGCGGCGCGGCGAGCGTCAACGAGAATGAGCAGAGCCACGTCACGACGGTGCAGTCGTCGGTCGACGAGAACAGCGAATCGAAGGCCGAGCTCAAGGCCAAGCTGACCGGCGAGGTGCGGGTGAACTTCAAGAGCGATTACTTCCCGATGGAGAAGCTCGCATCGCCGGGGATGATCGCCTCGATCCAGGGCAACGCGACGCCGTTCGACCCGAACCCGCCGCGCCCCGGTGCGCCTGCACCTGCACCCGCCGCGCCGCCGGGTGCGCCGGTGCGGGCGACGGCGTGAGGGCGGTGAGGTGGAGGCGGTCGCGGTCCTCGTCCCGGTCGGTGCTGAGTCGCCTGCCCCGGCACCAGTGTCGGCCGCAACCGATGTCGATATCGACGCCACCGCGCTCACGCTGTCCCTCGCGCTCGACGCGGCGCAAGGCTGGCAGCCACAGATCGTCGCGCTCGCCCTCGGCCGCCCTTCGCTCGGCGACATCCGCCTGCCCGAGCCGGTCGTGCCGCCGCGCGATGCCGGTGTGCTCGGCGCGCTGCCCACGCTCTACTGGGTCTTCGAGCTCGACCAGGCTGGCCTGCTGCGTGCGGCCGAAACCATCGCCGGGCTCTGGGCGAGCGGGGCAATCAACGTGCCGCTGCCCGACCACGGCCAGGCGCTGCAGCGGTATTGGCGCACGCGCCGCGAACGCTTGAGCGCCGACGAGCGCGCCCACCTGCTCGGGCTGGTGTTCGACCCGCGCGACTTCGAGCCCGCGCTCGCCCGGTTCTGCCAGGCCCTGGTCGCGCTCGCCGACAACGCCGGCCAGCACGATATCCGCGAAGAGGTCGGCCTTGAGCAGGCCGGCTCGGTGTTGCTCGACCTCTGCGCCACGCGCCTGGTCGGCGCGCCGCTGCTCGCGACGAGCGACCTGCTCGCGCAGACCCGCCAGGCCGTGCAGTTGCTGTCGCAGCGCGCGTTGCAGACGGCGTTCGCGGTGCGCGATTTCTACTCGCTGATCGAGCTCGGCGAGCGCTCGCAGGCGGGTGCCGCCGCGCCGCACGCGCGCGAAGGCGCCGAACGTGCGCAGGCCGGCGCGCAGGTGCTGCGCTGGCTCGCCCAAGCCGCGGCGCAGCGCTTCGCGATCGACCGGCGTGCAGCGGCGTTGCAGCCGCTGATCGCCGCCGCCGAGCGCTGGCTGCTCAACGCCGGGGGTGCGACCCATGGCCGCGCTGGCGCCGCCGCGGCCTAGCGGCGCGCCGGCCGCCGCCGCCGATCCGCCGCCGTGGCTGCGCGTGGCGGTGCGCGATGTGCTGGCCGGCGCGCGCAGCTACCCCGCGCTCGGCGCCGAAGACCGCCGCGGGCTCGCGCAGGCGATGGTGCGGGTCGCGCAACTCGCGGCCGACTGCATCGCCGACGAACGCGATGCGCAGCAGGCGATCGACAGCACCACGGCACCGGCAGCCACCGCACCGACCGCGCGCGCACTCGCCGATGCGTCCGACTTCGGCACCGCGACCCGTCTGATCGGCCAGACCACGCGCGAGACGCTCGAGGCGATCTCGTTCCCCCGCTTCGTGACCGACCTCTTGAACGGCGTGTTCAAGGCGATGAACGATTCGAGTCAGGCGCAGATGCAGCAGTTCCTGCAGTTGCTCAACGCGGTGTCGAGCACCGCGGCCGGTTTCGAGCAGACGCAGACGAGCGAGATCCAGGTGCGCGCCTGGCTCGTCGATCACTTTCCCGATGCCTTCGAGATGGATTTGCCCGAGTCGCTCGAACCCGGGGAAGCGCCGCCTGATCCGGCGGATGTGGAGCCGCCGCGGCTGCGCCTGAAGGCCGGCGCCGCGATGCCGCCGGCCGATGGCCTGCGCGCCGCGCTCGGTGTCGGCCCGCAGGAAGAGTTCAGTGCCGCGAACCCCGAAGCACTGGTGCCGCTGGCCCGCCGCCAGCTCGCGCGCCAGCGCCAGCAGATGCTCGCGACCATGGTGCAGATGGGCATGCAGCGCATCGTCATCGACCAGGGCAAGATCAACGCGGCGATGCGCTTTCACATCGATACCCGCAGCGCCGCGGCGCGCGATCAGGCGAGCCAGAACAGCATGACGAACCGGGTGCGTGCCGGCGGCAGTTTCGGCATCGGCGCGTGGGGCGTGAGCGCCGAGGTCGAGAACACGATCGCGTTCGTCAACACCGACCGGCGCCAGGGCAGCGAAGAGATCAACACCAGCGCCGACCTGAATTCTTCGGTCGAGCTGCACTTTCATACCGACGCGGTGCCGCTCAATCGGCTCGCTGCTCAGGCCCAGGCCGATCGCATTCGCAATTCGAGCCTGAACCCCGACCACGAGGCCGAGCTCGCGGCCGGCCGCGCCGGCAGCGAGCGCCTCGCGGGCGCGCGCATAGCCGAAGAGGCGCGCCGCAGCGGGGTCGATGCCGGGCTGCGCAGCGTGGCGCCGCCGCCGATGTCGACCGAGCCGCTGCATGTGCCGGCACCGGCAAGCAACCCGGCCACGGCACCGGTAACTGCACCCACCACGACGGCCCCGGCGCATACGACTTGAAAGCCGCGTCGCGCGAGCGCCGTCCGTCCCTTCAGCCGAAGAGATCGAACGGTGCGGCCGGCCCGAGTTGTGCGGTCACGTCTTCCATCATCTTGTAGAGCGCGGCCATCATCGCGTTCTGTGCCGGGCCCGGCTGGCGCGTGTTGACGAGCGCCGCCTGCCCGATGCCGTCGGCACGCCGGCGCAGCATCGACAGCGTGCCGGGCAGCGCGCCGTTATGGTCCCAGTTGCCGGCACCGTCGACGCTCCAGCCGCAGGCGTAGTTGGCGCGCGCGGTCGAACCGGTGGTCATGCGCGCGACCGATGCGGCACTCAGCAGGTCGGGCTCGGCATTCAACCCGTCAACGGCACGCAAGAAGCGCAGAAGGTCGATCGCGGTCGAGATCCAGCCGCCATGCGCGTCCATGCGGGCGACCTGCATGCTGTAAGGGTCGTCGCCGCCCTGGCCGTAGTAGACCGATTCGTTCGGCGCGCGGTCGGCCAGCGTGTTGCCGGCGATCTGCATCGAGGTCACGCCGGCCGGATCGAGGATCGAGCGCTGCACCCAACCGGCATAGGCCATGCCGGTGCGGCGTTCGATGATGCGGCCGATCACGCAGTAGCCGAAGTTCGAGTACTGCCACATGCTGCCGGGAACTCCCGTGGGGTCGCGCGTGTCGAGCACCCAGCCGATCAGGCTGCCGGCGTCGCGCGCCGGCTCACGAAACATCGGGTCGTTGCCGTCGTTGGTCGGCATCCCGGCGGTGTGCTTGAGCAGTTGTTCGAGCGTGATCGCGCGCTCGTTGGCCGAGTAGGCGGCCGCGTTGCCGTACACCGTGCCGAGCAGCCGGCGCGGCCCGAACACGTGGCTCGACATCCCCACCCGCCGCAGCTCGATCAGCCGCATCACCGTTACCGACGTGATCGGCTTGCTGACGCTCGCGATGCGCAGCCGGTGGCGCACCGTCATCGCTTCGCCATGGGCTTTGTCGGCCATGCCGAGAGCACGCGCGTGCACCAGCCGGCCGTGTGCCGAGATGGCGATCGACAGCCCCGGCACACCGAACTGCGCCATGAAGTGCTGCATGGTCTGCTCCGCGCCGCGCAACCGGTCGGCGCCGTAATGCTCGTTTTCCCACACGCCGGCGAAGCGCGCGCCGTTCGGGCTCGACGAGCCGCAGAGCTGGCGCAGGCGGTAGCCTTGGTAGAGCAGGTCGTCGAACGCGCGCTGGTATTGCGCGGTGTCGAGGTTGTGGCGGCCCTGCCAGCCGATGCTGCCGCGCTGCACCCAGATCGCTGCATACAGCAAGCTGCCGCCGACCTCGCAGACCGAGACGCGCGCCAACACGAAGCCCTGCGCCATCAAGGTGTCGAACGCGGCCTGGTAGGCGTTGCCGTCGAGGCCGTGGCGGGCCTGCCAGGCCGGGCCGCCGGTTTGCTGCCAGACACCGGCATACCGCACCTGGCCGTTCTCGGCGTAGCCGCTCACGTCGATCAGCCGATAGCCGAGCCCGGCGAGGCGCGTAAATTCGGCCTGGTAGGCCGCACTGTCGAGCCCGTGGTGCGCCTCCCAGGCAGGCGCTGGGCCGTCTTCCCAGATGCATGCGAACGCGGTGCCGGCGGGCGTGGCGTAGCCGTTCACGCGAACGAGGTGCAGGCCCTGGTTTCTCAGGGTGTCGAACATGTTTTGGTAATCGGCCGCGGCGACGCCGTGCCGCGCCTGCCAGCCCGGGCCCGAACGGCGCTGCCAGATGCCGGTGTAGCGAACGGTCGCGCCTTCGGTGTAGCCGCTCACGTCGACGAGCCGAAAGCCTGAGCGCATCAAGTCGTCGAAAGTGGTCTGGTACTGCGCGGCGGTGAGGCCGTGTCGAGCCTGCCATGCGGTCATGTTGCTTCTCCTGCGGGTAGGGAGCGCCGGTTCGCTCCGGGCTGCGGCCGACTAATGCGGCAGCTGCGGCGGATCGAACAACGGCAGGCTCTGCTGCAACTGCGCATCGGCGAGCGCGAGGTGACGGCGTGCGGTCTCGACCAGCCGGCGCGCGGCCAGGCCGGGTAAAGCCACGTCGTCGCGTGCGGCCGGGGCGAGCAGCGCGTCGTACGTGAGCGAGGTGTCTGCCGTGTCGTCATGCCCGACCGCGCTCTCGGCGATGCGCTGGTAGACCGCCATCGTCTCGCGCATCGGCTGGATTGCCAGCTCCTTGCGCAATGCCGCGCGGCAGGCCTCGAACTGGCGCAGCGCCATGGCGCGTTGGCCGTTCGCGAGGTAGAGCCGCATCAGCTCGCGGTGCACGTCTTCGCGCAGCGGGTCGCGGTCGAGGATGTCCAGCGCGTAGCGAATCGCGCCGGCGTGGTCTTGCGCGAGCGCGCTCAACTGCATCAGCCGCGCCAGCGCGTTGAGCAGCATGCGGCGATGCAGCTCGCGTTCGCGCAGCGCCCAGGCGTCGGTGAAGCCGGTAAGTATGTCGTCACGGTACAGCTCGACGCCGCGCCGCAGCGCCACCAAGTCGGCCGTGTCGAGCTGCTCCAGTGGCTTGGCCAGCGCGGGCGCAAGCAGGCCCGTGAAGGCATCGATGTCAAGTTCGAGCGGCGCATCTTGGGCCAGACCGATCGCGCCGCGGCGGTCGCAGACCACGATCTCGGCCTGCCCGGTCGGACGTTCGAGCGCCTTACGCAGGCGCCACAACGTGGTGTTAAGGGCGCCGGCGCTGGCAAGCGCGTCGCTCTGGTCCGACCAAAGCGTGAGCAGCAGTTCGCCGCGCTGAAAAAATCGACCGCGTGCCAGCGCCAGGTAGGCGAGCAGGCTGCCGGGGCGACCCGTGATCTCGATCGGTTGCCACTCGCTCTCGCCGACGCGCCGCGTGACGGAAAGCTGGCCGAACAGGCTGATGTGCAACACGCGTGTAGCCTCGCTCATTGATCGACGGCGAAGAAGCCCCGGTACGGTGGAGCGGAGAACTAGTGTGTTCTCAGGCCCGGAGGGCTTCCATCCCTAAAAGCGGCCGGGCACCGCGCAGGCGCGCAACAGTCGTTGCGAAATGTTTTCGCGTGACGTGCGCGGCCTGCGATACGGGCTCAGAAGTCGATCGTGTACCGGTAGCCCCTGAAGTTCATCACTGCCGTCTTCACCCGAATTTGCTGCAGCGCCAGATCGGGCGCGACCTTGTCACCTTCGTGCAGCACTTGGCCGTTGATGATCAGGATGCGATCGGCGGGCCGTGGTGAATACATCGAGCCGCCGACCGCCAAGTTGGGCAGCTGGCGGCGGATGTCGTCGGGCAGCTCGGCCACGGTGTAGACCTTCTCGCCAGCGGTCGCCGGTTTTGCATGAGCGGTGAGCGCCGCGTTCGACGCCGGCAGTGCGGGCTTCGGCTTGCGCACGAGCGGCGGTGCGGCGTCGGTCTTCGCGGTGATCGATCGATTCAGTGGCGTGGACGGTGCCGGTGCCGGTGCCGGCACAGCCGTTGTTGCAACAGGCGGCGGTGTGGCGGCGCTGGGAGCTGGCGTCATCGGCGATGCCGTCGGCGTTGTCGGTGCGGCCGCCTCGGGGCCGCCGCGCGGCATGCTCGTCAGGTACCACGCGAGCGCGCCGATCAGCAGCATGGCGCCAGCGCCACCCGCGAGCCAGAGCCAGGGTTTCGCGGCCGGCTGCGTGCTCGTCGGCATGGCACCACCGAAGCTCGGCTGCGCGTGGATGCCGGGCACGTGGCCGCGGTCTCGCTCGGCATCGGCTTTGCGAAGGGCGTCGAGGATGTAGGACATGTCAGTGGCGCCCGGCCGGCCGAAGGCACTGACGCGCCTCAGGGGCCACGAGTGGCTCCTTCGTGACCCTTGGGGGGCGCGAACGAAGTGAGCGTGGGAGTTGTTTCATTTCAGGGCCTCGGTGCGTTGCCGCCGAGCTGCGGCTCGTCGATGCCGGTGGCGCGGTTGAGTTGCATGAACGTGGTCGGGCCGGCGAGGCCGTCGGCCTTGAGGCCTTGCGACAACTGGAACGAGGCCACCTGCGCTTTCCGGGCCGCCTCACCGGCGGCGACCGGCTGGCCTTGCAAGGCGGCGAGTTGCGTGACGACCGATGCGGCGAGCGCGCCCGAACCGGCATCGACGAGCTTGCCGGTGTAGCCGGGCGGTGCGCGCCAGAAGGTCGCGAACTCGCCGCGCCAGAGCGTCGCGAGCGAGACCAGCGAGATCGCCTGCGAGACCGTGCCGAGCCGCAGCGTCGCGCTGTTGCTCGTCAGGCTGGTCAGCAGCGCATACACCGGTTTGTCGTCGGCATCGCGCAGCGTCAAAAAGCCCGGGCGGTCGAGCTGGCGGATCAGCGCGAGCGTCGTGCTCGCGCTGCGAAAACATTGCAGGCCGGCGCGCTGCGCGGTCGTGCACGGATCGGCGTCGTCGGCGATCGTGAGCTTCCACGCGGGGGCGAGCTCGCGCCAGGCATCGCGCTCGTCGTGCGCGAGCGACTTGAATTGCGACTGCAGGTCGGCGGCGGTGAGGAACGTGGGCCGCGAGGCTGCCAGTGCCGCGGAAGCACCGCGCAGTGGCAATGCGGCGCTCGCTGCCGTTGCGGTTGCGGGTGCGGGTGAAGTCGAGCGCGCAGCCGATGCGCCAGCCATCGGTACCGGCACCGCACCGCGCGGCAAGCTGTACACCAACAGCGCGATCGCCGCGATCGCCGCGCCGGCCAACGCGGCGATGCTCCAGCGCGTGCGTCGATCGGTGTGCCAGCCATGCGGCACGCCGCCGTGCTCGCGGCCGAACACTTCGTTCGCCGCCTTGTCGACGATCGCGCGGTCGACCTGCCCTTTGCCGACCGCATACGCGCCGAGCAGCGCGCGGTCGCACAGCAGGTTGATGCGGCGCGGCACGCCGCGCGACAGCTGGTGAATGCGGTGGATCGATTTCGCGTCGAACGGCAGCGCGCTTTTCATGCCGGCGACCGAGAGGCGATGCCGGATGTAGCGCTCGGTCTCGTCAGCCGTGAGCGCGCCGAGGTGGTAGCGCGCGATCACGCGTTGCGCGAGTTGTTCGAGCTCGGGGCGCGCGAGCAAATCGCGCAGTTCGGGCTGGCCGATCAAGATGATCTGCAACAGCTTGCGCTCGTTGGTCTCGAGGTTGGTGAGCAGTCGCAACTGCTCCAGCACTTCGGCCGAGAGCATCTGCGCCTCGTCGATGATCAGCACGTTGTTCTGGTTGACGGCGTGCGTCTTCAGCAAGAACTCGTTGAGTGGGTCGAGGTATTCCTTGACGGTCGGCTCGCCGTGCGCGCCGGCCGGCTGGGGGATGTGGAACTCCTCGCAGACCGACTGCAGCAGTTCGAGCACGGTGAGTTTCGGATTGAAGATGTAGGCCACGTTGGTGCGCCGCGGAATCTGCTCCAGAAAGCAGCGGCACACCGTGGTCTTGCCGGCCCCGATCTCGCCGCTCAGCAACACGAAACCACCGCCACCGTTGACGCCGTACAGCAAGTGCGCCAGCGCCTCGCGGTGGCGCTCGCTCATGAACAGATAGCGCGGGTCGGGCGCGATCGAAAATGGCTCGTGCTTCAGACCGAAAAAGGGCGCGTACATGTCAGCCCCCCGCCCGACGGGTACGTCGGCCGGCCCCCCGAGGGGGCGCGGGCCGGCTTGGGGCCACAGAGTGGTCCCCTTCGTGGCCCTTGGCGGCCCGGCGCTCGGCCCGCGGCTTCGTTCGTGATCTCATGGTCCATGAGAATAACGCGCGACGGCCGCCTCACAATCTGCCCCACCTGAAAAGCGGAGCACGCCCAAACCATGATCACCGTCCACCACCTGAACAACTCGCGTTCGCAGCGCGTGCTGTGGCTGCTCGAAGAGCTGGCCGTGCCCTACGAGATCAAGAAGTACCAGCGCGACGCCAAGACCATGCTGGCGCCGCCGGAGTTGGTGCAGGTGCACCCGCTCGGCAAGTCACCGGTGATCACCGACGGTGACCTCACGGTGGCAGAGACCGGCGCGATCGTCGAGTACCTGCTCGAGCGCCACGGCAACGGCCGGCTCGTGCCCGCGGTCGGCTCGCCTGAGCGCTTGCGCTGGCGATATTGGCTGCACTTCGCCGAAGGCTCGGCGATGCCGCCGCTGCTGCTCAAGCTGATCTTCGAGCGCATCAAGGTGACCCCGATGCCGTTCTTTGCGAAGCCGATCGCCAAGGGCATCTGCAACAAGGTGCTGGCCGCGATGGTCGAGCCGAACTTGAAGCGCCAGCTCGATTTCATGGAGGGCGAGTTGGGCAAGAGCGAATGGTTTGCCGGTGCCGATTTCAGCGCCGCCGACATCCAGATGAGCTTCCCGCTCGAAGCCGCCGCGCAGCGCGCCGGGCTCGACTCGAGCCGGCCGAAGCTGATGGCGTTTTTAAAGCGCATTCACGCGCGGCCGGCCTACAAAAAGGCGCTGGAGCGCGGCGGGCCTTACAGCTTCGCGAACGATTGATCGACGCTGCAGGCGAACTTCAAACCGCGCCCATCCGCGCGCGCAACACGTTCGCGCCGTCGCCTTGCCGCTCGCGCACCTGTGGGCGGGCGCCATGGGCGCCGTCACGTTCGCGCAGCAGGTCGGCGAGCGTCTTCTTCTTCGGCGTGGCTGAATTGTCGATCGTGGCGGCTGGCGGTACCGCGGATGCGACGCGCGCTTCCATCGGGCACGGCGAGGACTGGTACACGGTGTTGCCGTCGATCTGGCACTTGCGCACCGGTTGTGCCTGCGCCGTGGCACACAGCAGCAGGCCCAGCGCGGCGAGGGTGCGGATGACGTTGCGGGTCGGGTTAGCGGTGTGCATCGGCGGGAGTCTAGAGAGGCTCGCGGGCACCCGCCGCGAAGGAATTCACGACAACGCACGACTCGCGTATCGACCTCCGCGCAGGCGCGCGCGGCTGTCAAGTTCGTCACGCCGTGCGTGCTGGAACCTCGTCAAGTGCGCCAGACCCGCGGTGGTGTCGCGGCCAACTGCCAAGCCTCGCGCCGCCACGCCGCCCAGACGCGTGTGAGCAGCGCCACCGCGGGCTCGACGCGTGGCGCCAGCACGCGTAGCACGATCACGCCGTCGTGCACGGCGGTCGCGCCACTGGTGCGCTGCAGCGCGTCGCCTTCGCTCACCTCACGCGCCGCCGCGAGCAGCGCTTCGCGCCGTGCGCCGGTCAGCGACCTGCCCGCGGCGAACCACAGCGTGCCCATCACGCGGTGCCCGGCCCAGCCAAGCGGTGAATCGAGTAGGCGCGTGTCGAGTGCATCGATCACGCCGCGCTCCAGCCAGCGTCCGGGCAGCTCGATTTGCTGCGTGAAACGGCCGCGCACGAAGGCCTGGTCGGAGGCGGGCAGGCCGAGCGCGAGCAGGTCCCAGCCGATCATCTCGGCGCCGGGCGCGAGCTCGAAACGCATCAGGTTTTCGCCGAGGCAGCCGCTGTAGGCGATGGTTTCGAGCGGCAGCCATTCGAGCCGCGCGCCCCCGGCCAGCGCTGCGTGCAGACGCTGCGTCGCGGTCTCACCTGTGCTGCGGTAGAAGCGGGTCGCGCCGGGGGTGGTGACGAGTGCGTGGGCGTCGGGGTCGAGGGTGATGTCGATCGCGAGCACGTCACCACCGACGAGGCCGCCAGGCGGGTGCACCAGCACGTTGTGGCAGATCGCGCTGCCTTCGGGATAGAGGCTTGCGAGCACGCGCAACGGGCCATCGTGCCGGTCGTGCGACACGGTGCGCGGTGCGCCGCGCAGCTCGTCGCGCCGATACGCCAGCGAAAGCGATCCATGCCAGGCCATCAGCGTGGAATCAACGTGAAATCAGCGCGCAGCTCACCGCACGTCCTGCTTCCAGAACGCGACGTGCAGCGCGGCGATCTCGGCTTCGACTTCGGCGATCGGCCCCCCGACACGAATGCTTTTTTGACCGGCCGCGAATACGTCACGGCACGGCAGATCGAGCGTCGCGTTGTCGGGGTGGCTGCCGGTAAATTGCAGCAGGCGGCTCTCGCTCATGCCGTACACGAGGCGGCCGATGTTGGCCCAATACAGCGTGCCGGCGCACATGCAGCACGGCTCGACGGTGGTGTAGAGCGTGCAGGTCCAGAGCTCGTCGTCTGTCCACGCCTTCGCGGCCATGCGCGCGAGCACCGCCTCGGCGTGGTTCACGGTGTCGATGTTGCCCTGCTCGCTGAGCACGGTCTCGTGGTCGGGCCCGACGAGCACCGCGCCGAACGGGTGATGGCCTGCTTCGAGCGCGCGCTTCGCGACGGCGTTGGCCGTGCGCAGGTGGCGCTGCATTTGCGCCGCTGTCGGGTCGTTGCCGGGCGGTGCGGGTCGGGTCGGTCGGGTCGAGTTCAAGGGGCGGTCGTCGAGCGCAGGCGTTGTCCAACCCCAAGTCTGCATCAGGTTCGGGCGCCGCGGTGTGCCCATGCCGTGGTGCGCTTCTCGACCACCGCGAACAATTCATACATCGCCATCGCCATCGCCCCGACGACGACCAGCCCGGCGAATGCGAGCCCCATTTGCATCGACGAACCGGCCGAGATCAGCAGGTAGCCGATGCCTTCGTTCGCGGCCGTCATTTCCGACACCGTGGTGCCGACGAAGGCAAGCGTGATCGCGACCTTGAGCGACGCGAAAAAGTACGGCATCGAGCGCGGCAAGCCGACCTTGACCAGCACGTCCCAGCGGCGTGCGCCGAGCACGCGCAGCACGTCTTCGAGCTCGGGCTCGAGCGTGGCCAGCCCGGTCGCGATGTTGACGGTGATCGGGAAGAACGAAATCAAAAACGCAGTGAGCACCGCCGGCCCGACGCCGATGCCGAACCACACGACCAGGATCGGCACGAACGCCGCCTTCGGCAACGCGTTGAAGCCGGTCATCAGCGGGTACATGGCCGCGTACGCCATGCGCGAACTGCCGATCAAAAAGCCGAGCAACATGCCGACGACGATCGAGATCGAGAACCCCAGCATCGTGACCCAAAACGTGCGCCACGCGTGGCCGGCGATCAGCGGGCCCTGCTCGATCAACTTCGCTGCGATCGCGCTCGGCGCAGGGAAGATGAATTCCGAGATCGAGAGGCCGCGGCAGATGGCTTCCCACAGGACCAGGAATGCGATGAGCAGGAGCCACGGGGCGGCGCGCTCTTGTTGTTGGCGGGTCATGTTTGCGGCTCCGGCGGCTTGGCGGCAAAGGCGCGTTCGGGCCGGGCGCGTCGCTTCGCCTCGGCGGTCGCCGCTGCGCGACGACTGCTCTGCGGTGCTCGTTCGCGCGGCCCGCCGCGAAACTCGCTCCGTTCGCTGCGCTCACTTTGCTCAAACAACCGCGGCGAGTCAGATGTCGATGCGCGCTGCGCGCGCGGCCACACGACCTCCGCTCCTCGACGCCTCCCACGAAGCGCCACACCCAGCCCGAACGCGCCTTTGCAGAAGCATCGTGGCGTCTCGGAATGTCTGGGCCGCCACCGCTGGTTGGCGTCGCGGCGGGCGGCACCCGGCGGGAGCGATTTCTGTGGCGGTGAGGAACGGAGCTTCGAGGTCGTCGCGCGCAACGCGCTTGCGGGGCTGACCTGCCGCGGCTCTTTGAGTGCAGTGAGCGCAGCGAACGCAGCGAGTTCTGCGGCACGACCTCGAAGCGAGTACCGCAACGCAGTCGCAGCGAAGCGAATACCGCCACAGCATGAGCCTCCGCCGGGTGCCGCCTGCCGCGATGCGCCGACCACGGTCACGATGCCAACTCCGCCGCCACCACGAACGGCTTCCGAATCGCCCCGATGTGCTCGCGCAACTCCAGCACGATGTCGGTGAATGCCGTCGTGTAGGTCAGCGCCAAATCTCGCGGCCGCGGCAGCTCGATCGCTTTTTTCGCGACGATGCGCCCCGGGCCGCGGCTCATGACGTAGACGGTGTCGGCGAGGAACGCCGCTTCGCGCAAATCGTGCGTCACCAAGATCACGTTGAATTTTTGCGTGCTTTGCAGGTCGCGCAAGATGCACCACAACTCTTCACGCGTGAACGCATCGAGCGCGCCGAAGGGTTCGTCGAGCAGCAGCATCTTCGGCTCGTGGATCAGCGCGCGGCAGATCGACGCACGCTGTTGCATGCCGCCCGACAACTCCCACGGAAACTTGTCTTCGTAGCCGCCGAGGCCGACGCTTTGCAGCAGCTTGCGGCCCTTGTCTTCGTACTCGGCGCGCTTGGCGCGAAACGACGACCGGTACGGCTCGACGATTTCGAGCGCCAGCATGACGTTGCCGAGCGTCGTGCGCCACGGCAGCAGCGACGACGATTGAAACGCCATGCCGGTGATTTTGAGCGGCCCGGCGACCTCGCAGCCGTCGATCTGGATCGTACCCTTCGACGGCGTCTTGAGCCCAGTCGCGAGCTTCATGAAGGTCGACTTGCCGCAGCCCGAGGGCCCGACGATCGCGATGAATTCGCCGCGCTCGACGCTGAGCGAAATGTCTTCGACCGCGAACTGGTTCGTCGCGAGCAACTCGGCGTTGTAGGCGAGCCAGACGTTGGAAAAATTGACGAACGCGGCCATGGCGGCTGCCTACTTCTTCGCGACCTTGAAGATGTCGCGCTCACCGGCCGGCGGCAGGAACGAGCCGTTCCAGACCGTCGTGCTGTCGACGCGCGCCTTCGTCGCGAACGCGTCCGAGACCTGGCTGGCCATCAGGCTCAGGCGCGGCGCCGAGACGTTGCCGAAGCCTTCGGCTTTCGCGTTCGTGGTCAGCACGGTCGCGTCGAGCGCGAGCTTGAGGCGGCGCTCTTCGAGCGCGGCGTCGATCAGGCCGTCGCGTGCCTTCAGCGTGACGATCGCGGCCTTCGGGTCGGCGATCACGTCTTTCACGCCCTTGGTGAACGCCCGCAAGAAGGCACGCACGGCTTCGGGGTTCTTTTTCAGAAAAGCTTCGGAGACGATCACCGCGTTGCCGTACAGCTTGACGCCATGGTTCGGGTACGGCAGCACGACGATGTCGTCGGCCTTGACGCCGCGCGCCTCCAGGTTGAGCAGCGAGGTGAACGAGAAGCCGGTGATCGCGTCGACATCACCGCGCGCCAGCATCGTCTCGCGCAGGCTCGGGTCCATCGCGGTCCAGGCCACGTCGCCGATGTTATTGGCCTTCGCGAAGATCGGCCAAGCCTTTCGGCCGGCGTCGAACACCGGCGCGCCGAGCTTTTTGCCTTTCAGGTCGGCGGGCGTTTTGATGCCTGATTTTTTGAGCGCCAGCACCGCGGCCGGCGTGTCGTTGTAGACCATCATCACCGCGACCGGTTTCGGCGCGGTCGGGTTGTTGGCCTGGAACTCCATCAACGCGGCCAGGTCGGCAAAACCCATGTCGGAGGCGCCCGAGGCCACACGCGTCACCGCGCCGCCGGAGCCGTTGCCGGCGTCGATCGTGACGGCAAGTTTTTCGGCCTTGAAGTAGCCCTTGGCCTCGGGCACGAGAAAGAGCGCAGCCGGGCCCTCGAAGCGCCAGTCGAGCTGGAACTTGATCGGCGTTTCTTGTGCATGCGCGTGCGGCGCGGCAATGAAGGCGAGGGCGGTCAGCAACGTGCCGATGTGTTGGCGCAGGGTCATGGTCATCTCCTTGTGGGCCCGCATTGGAATGCACGCGTTTCGCGGGTTGGCTTCGCCATTCAAGTTCCGTGCCCGAGCACGGGTGGTCACGCGGCCGCCAGCAAATCGAACAGCGATCGCGCGACGACTTTCGTTGCGCGCCGCAGGTCTTCGAGCACCAGGTGTTCGTCGGCGCGCTTGGCGTTCGACTCGAGCACCGTGCGCGGCCCGGCGCCGTAGATCGCGGCCGGAATGCCGTGCTCGCAGTACAGCCGCACATCGGTGTAGAGCGGCGAGCCCGAGGTCGGGATGGGTTCGCCGAACACCGCCTCGCCATGCTTTTGCAATGCGTCGACCAGCGGCTCGTTGCCGGCCAGCGGGCGCATCGCGTTGGCCAGCAGCAGGCGCTTGATGTCGACCTTGATGCCGGCCTCGCGCTCTTGGTTGAAGTCGGCCACGGCCTCGGCGATCACGCATCGGATCGTCGCTTCGACCTCGGCGGGGTTTTCTTCCGGGATCATCCGGCGATCGAGTTTGAACGTGACGGTGCCTGGCACGACGTTGGTGTTCGTGCCGCCCTCGATGCGGCCGACGTTCAGGTACGGGTGCGTGATGCCGACGACCGCCGAGGTGATTTTTTTGTACAGCGCGTTCTGCCGGTACAGCGCACCGAGGATCGTGACTGCGCCCTGCAGCGCATCGACGCCGGAGTCGGGAATGGCGGCGTGCGCCGTCTTGCCGTGCACCGTCACTTCCATCTGCAGGCAGCCGTTGTGCGCGGTGACCACCTGGTACGAAAAGCCGGCCGCGAGCAGCAGGTCGGGCTTCGTCAGCCTGTTGCGCAAAAGCCAGCCGGGGCCGAGCTCGCCGCCGAATTCTTCGTCGTAGGTGAAGTGCAGCTCGATCGCGCCTTTGAGTTGCCCACGCAAAGTTTCGATCGCGCGGACGGCGAAGGTGTAGGTCGCGAAATCGCTCTTGCTGACGGCCGAGGCGCGGCCGTAGAGCTTGCCGTCTGAGATCTCGCCGCTGTAGGGCCCGTGCATCCAGCCTTCGCCGGGCGGCACGACATCACCGTGCGCGTTCAGTGCGATCGTCCTTCCGCCGATGGCATACGGGCGGCGCACGATCAGGTTGGTGATCGAGGCCAGGCCGTATTCCTTCAGCGCCCACTCGGGGATCGGGTGCTTCTCGGCCTCGAAGCCGAAACCTTGCAGCAACTCGGCGGTGCGCTCGGCATGCGGCGCGTTGTTGCCGGGTGGCGTGTCGGTCGGTACTTGAACAAGCGCTTGCAGGAAGCGCACTTCTTCGTCGAAATGCGCGTCGACCCAGGCGTCGAGTTGGTGATGGGCATTCATCGTGATTCCTCGGCAAGCTGGTCGAGCAGGTGCATCAACGCCTCGACCGCGAGCTGCATGTCGTCGGCGGTGCTCGATTCGAGCGGGTTGTGGCTGATGCCGGCGTTCTCGCCGCGCACGAACAGCATCGCCTGCGGCATCGATTCGTGCAGCTTCATCGCGTCATGCCCGGCGCCGCTCGGCATGACGAACACCGGCAGTCCGGCGGCCGCCACCGCGCGTTCCCAGCGCTGCTGCCAGGCCGGATCGCTCGGCGCCGCTGAGGCGCGCATCGTTTGATCGATGGTGTGCGAAAGGCCGCGTTTCTCGCAGATCACGCTGAGCGCGGCGAGCACGTCGTTCGCGCAGGCATCGCGCACTTCATCGGTCGTCGCGCGGATGTCGAGCGTGAACCGACAGCGGCCGGGCACGACGTTGGTCGAGCCGTTCGGCACCGTCAGGATGCCCATCGTGCCGACGAGGTTCGGTTGCTCGGCGGCGCGGCGTTCCATGAACAACGCGAGCTCGGCGACGGCGGTCGCGGCATCGCGACGCGATGCCATCGGCGTGGTGCCGGCGTGGCTCGCCATACCGACCACTTCGCCCGAGTAACGCACGCTGCCGTTGATCGACGTGACGACGCCGAGCGGCAGGTCCATCGCGTTGAGTACCGGGCCCTGTTCGACGTGGACTTCGACGAAGCCCATGTACTTCTCGGGGTCGCGCTTGCAAACGGCGATCGCTGCGAGCGTAGCGGGCAGGCCGGCGTGGCGCATCGCGTCGCGCATGGTCATGCCGTCGGCATCGGTCTGGTCGAGCCACGTGCTGTCGAAGTGGCCGGTCAATGCGCCCGAGCCGAGAAAGGTCGCTTTGTAGCGCTGGCCTTCTTCCTCGGCGAAGCCGACGACTTCGAAGCCGAAGGGCAGCCGCCTGCCCGTGCGGTGCAGCTCGCGCACGCAGATCATCGGCACGAAGATGCCGAGGCGGCCGTCGTACTTGCCGGCGTTGCGCACGCTGTCGTAGTGCGAGCCGGTGAGCAGGCGAGGGCGTTCGTGCGCGCTGCTGTCATCGGTGCCGTGGTCGGTGCCGAAATAGACGCCGACGACATTGCCGACGGGGTCGATGCGCACATCGTCGAAGCCGCATTCGCGCATCCACGCCTGCAATTGCGCGGCGCAGGCGCGGTGCGCGTCGGTCAGGTACGTGACGGTGAGCTCACCGCGCTCGGCGTATCCCGGGTCGGTGTGCGCGGCGAGCAGCTCGGCGCAATCCCAAGCCTGGTTGCCGAGTGTCGGCAGGGTGCCGAACTTGTCGTTCAGGCGAATTTCTGCGATGCGGTGGATGTTGCGGATGCACTCGGCCAGCTCGAAACCGGGGTGGTTGCCGAGGCGCCGCTCGAAGGTCGCGATGATCTCGTGGCGAGTCAGGCCCGTGCCACGCGGGCCGCGCACCGCGAGCGTGAACGGCCAGCCGAACTTGGCGTTGTAGGCCGTGTTCAGCGCCTGGATGTGCGCGAACTCGGCCGGCGTGCAATCGGCCAGACCGGCCGTGCCTTGTTCGTGGGTCGACTCGGCCGTCAACGCCTTGCTTACCATCGCCTTGCCCGCGAGCTCAGGGTGGGCGCGGATCAGCGCGACTTGCGCATCGCGGCCGGCATCACGCAACACCGTGACGAGGGCGTGCTTGAGCTGCGCGAGCGTTGCGAACGGGCGCGCGGCCGCAGCCTGCGCGGCGATCCACGGCGAGTGTTCGTAGACGCCGTCGAGCGCGGCAGCGAACTCGGGCGCGGTGGCGGCATTCAGACGTGCGAGGGTGAGCGGTGAGGCCATCGGTGTCTCCGGGCGAATCACGGCGCGGGGTGCGCCAGCGCCCAGTGGCGCGCGATGTCGATCCGGCGGCAGAGCCACACCCGGTCATGCTGTTGCACGTGATCGAGAAAACGCTGCAGCGCCTTGAAACGCGCCGGCCGACCGAGGAGGCGGCAATGCATGCCGACACTCAGCATCTTCGGTCGGTTCAGGCCGTTCGGGTCACCTTCTTCGTACAGCACGTCGAACGCGTCGCGCAGGTACTGGAAAAAGTGGTCGCCGGTGTTGAAGCCCTGCATCGAGGCGAACCGCATGTCGTTGGTGTCGAGCGTGTAGGGCACGATCAGGCGCTGCAGCGTGCTGCCGTCGCTCTTGTCGACCGGCATCCAGAACGGCAGGTCGTCACCGTAGTAGTCGCTGTCGTATTCGTAGCCGCCGTGGTCGGCCACGAGCCGCTTGGTGTTTGGGCTGTCGCGGCCGGTGTACCAGCCGAGCGGCCACTGGCCATCGGTCATGTCGCGGATGATCTTCGTGCCGATCTCGATGTGGCGCCGCTCGCGTGTTTCGCTCATGTGCTGGTACGGGATCCAGCGCCACGAGTGGCAGGCGATTTCGTGGCCCAGGTCGACCATGGCCTGCGTCAGATCGGGGTTGCGGTGCAGCGCCATCGACACTCCGAACACGGTGAGCGGCAGGCCGCGCTTTTCGAACTCGCGCAGGATGCGCCACGCGCCGGCGCGCGAACCGTACTCGTACATCGACTCCATCGACAAGTGCCGCGTCTCGAAAGCCTGCGCGCCGATCATTTCGGAGAGGAACGTTTCCGACGACGGATCGCCGTGCAGCACGCAGTTCTCGGCGCCTTCTTCGTAGTTCAAGACGAACTGCACCGCGATGCGCGCGTTGCCCGGCCAGTTCGCCTGTGGCGGGTTGCGGCCATAGCCGATGAGGTCGCGCGGGTAGTTCGTGGTCATCGTCATGGTGTTTTCTTAGCGCCCCGTGGGCCGCAGAACAGAGCCCAGATCGGGCGCGCGCGGATCGAGCCGCAGGTTACGTTCTACGTTGTGTAAGTGCGCCCCCATCATCTTCACGGCGGTGCGCGCATCGCGCCGGGCGAGCGCATCGACGATCGCCACGTGCTCAGCTGCCGAATGCTCTGCCGAGTGCGCCGACTGGTACATCAACGCGATCAGCGAGCAGCGCGAAACCAGGTCGCTGAGCAGCCGCGCCAGCACCGCGTTGCCGAGCATCTGCGCGATCACGACGTGAAAGTCGGCGAGCAGCCGCGTGCGGCCCGACACATCGGTGCGCCGCAGCGCTTCGGCCTCGGCCTTCAGGTGCGCGCGCAGCTCGGCGATTTGTGAATCGCTGAGCTCGGTGGCGGCGCGCTTGATCATCGCGGCTTCGAGCATGTTGCGGGTCTCGAACACCTGCTTGGCCTCTTCGATGCCCGGCTCGGCCACGCGTGCGCCGCGTGCTGGTTCGAGCGTGATCAGGTGGTCGCGGCTGAGCTGCATCAGCGCCTGGCGCACGAGGGTGCGCGAGACCTTGAAGATGTCGGCGATCTTTTGCTCGGCCAGCTTGGTGCCGGGCATCAGCCGGCGCTCGACGATCGCGGTGGTGATCGAGTCGGCGATGCGCTGCGTGAGGTTCTCATTCGTCGCCGGCTCGAGGACGCGTGCGGCGTTCGCCCTGGCGGGGCGTATGACTTGCAGCTTCGGTGCGAGTGATGTCATGTACCGGTGCGGTTGCGGGACAAAGGGCCTTGCTTTGCGCACCAAAGTGTATACACTTTTGACCATGCAACAAGCGTTTTGTTGCCTGTCTCCGCAAGGGCGAATTCCATGGGCAAGCTCACCACCCACGTGCTCGACACCGCCAACGGCTGCCCGGCCGCCGGCATGGCCGTGCACCTCTTTCGGCTCGACCGGGGCGTGCCCACGCTGCTCAAGCAGATCACGCTGAACCACGATGGCCGCGCCGACGGTTCGCTGCTGGACGGCACGGCTTTCGTGCCCGGAAAATACCGGCTCGTGTTCGGCGTGGCGGCGTACTTCCGTGCGCGCGGCACCGCGCTCGACGAGCCACCCTTTCTCGACGAGGTGCCACTCGATTTCGGGCTGGCTTCGGTCGGCGCTCACTATCACGTGCCGTTGCTTGCGAGCCCGTTTGCGTATTCCACCTACCGCGGCAGCTGAGTTTCAGGCATGAAGACTGTATACAGTTTAGTGAGCGCCGGGGCACGCCGTAAAACTTGGTCTGCTTATTGCGGAACCGCATCGAATTTCTGAGAAGCAAAGAGGCCGAAACCGCATGGAAGCGTACCTGCTCGACTGGGCGAACCTGCTGCTGCGCTGGGCGCACATCGTCACCGGCATTGCGTGGATCGGCGCCTCGTTCTACTTCGTTTCGCTCGACAACAGCCTGACCCCGCCGAAGGACGCGAAAGACGCGGCCAAAGGCGTCGGCGGTGAGCAGTGGGGCGTTCACGGCGGCGGCTTCTACCACCACCAAAAGTACCCGGTCTCGCCTGGCTATGTTCCGGCTCAATTGCACTGGTCGATGTGGGAGAGCTACAGCACCTGGCTCACCGGCTTCGCGCTGTTCACGGTGCTTTACCTGTACAACGCCAGCACCTTCCTGATCGACAAGACGCTGTTCGATTGGTCGCCGACCGCAGCCGTTTGCACCGCGCTCGGTTTCTTCGTGGCGTTTTGGGTGCTGTACGACACGATCTGCCGCACGCTCGGCCGTGGCAAGCACGGTGACCTGATCGTCGGCGGGTGCGTGCTCGTGCTGATCGTGATCGCGTCATGGTTGTCGTGCCACCTGTTCGCAGGCCGCGCGGCGTTCCTGCTGGTCGGCGCGATGGTCGCGACGACGATGAGTGGCAATGTGTTCTTCTGGATCATCCCTGGCCAGCGCACGGTGATCGCGTCGATCGAGGCCGGCACGCCGGTCGATCCGGTGCACGGCCAGCGCGGCAAGCAGCGCAGCGTGCACAACACCTTCTTCACGCTGCCGGTGTTGTTCGCCATGATGAGCAACCACTACGGCTTCACCTACGGCGCGAAAAACAACTGGCTTGTGCTGGTCGCGATCATGGTGGCGGGTGCGCTGATCCGCCTGTCGTTCGCGTTGCGGCACAAGGCGCTGGCTTATGGCAAGCCCGTGCCTTGGCGCTATGCGGTCATCGGCACGCTGCTGCTCGCGGTCACGATTTTCGCCGTGGCACCGCCGCCACAGCCTGCTGTCGTCGCGACCGCGCCGGCCACGTTCGGCGAAGTGCAGGCCATCGTCACGCAGCGCTGCACGATGTGCCACGGCGCCGCAATGCAAAGCAAGAACGTGCGCCTCGATTCGGCCGACGAAATCGCCAAGCACGCGCAGGTGATCTACCAGCAAGCCGTGGTGCTCAAGATCATGCCGATGAACAACGCGACCCAGATCACCGACGCCGAGCGCGCCCTGATCGGGCGCTGGTTCGTGGGCGGTGCGTTGGTGAGGTGATCTTCATTGAGCGCCTGGTGCGCCGCTCGATTTGGCGAGCTTTTGTTTGTAAGTTTTAAGTCCCCACCACCCCCGACACCTGATTTCCGAGCAATGCCATGCGCACACTGCTGATCAAAAATGCAACCCTCCTCGTCACGATGGACGCGCAGCGCCGCGAGATCGCCGGCGGCGGCGTGTTCGTGCGCGACAACGTGATCGAAGCCGTCGGTTCGACCAGCGAACTACCGGCGACGGCCGACGAGGTGATCGACGCGTGCGACCAAATCGTCATCCCCGGTCTCGTCAACACCCACCACCACATGTTCCAGACGCTGACCCGCGCGATGGCGCAGAGCAGCGAACTCTTCGGGTGGTTGCAGCGGCTGTACCCGCTGTGGGCGAACCTGACGCCCGAGATGGTCAAGGTCTCGACGCAGACCGCGATGGCCGAGCTGCTGCTGTCGGGCTGCACCACGAGCAGCGACCACCTGTACCTGTACCCGAACGGTCGCTCCGGGCAAGTGCGGCTCGAAGACAGCATCGAAGGCGCGGCCGAGATCGGCATGCGCTTTCATGCGGCGCGCGGCTCGATGAGCGTCGGCGAATCGAAGGGCGGCTTGCCGCCTGACCGGCTGGTCGAAGACGAAGGCGTGATATTGAAACAAACCCAGCGCCTGATCGAGCGCTGGCACGACCCCGCGCGCTACGCGATGCGCCGCATCGTCGTTGCGCCGTGCTCGCCGTTCTCGGTCAGCCGCGAGCTGATGCGCGACTCGGCGCTGCTCGCTCGCAGCTTCGGCCCGGCCCACGGCGTCTCGCTCCACACGCACCTCGCCGAGAACGAGTTCGACGTCGCCTACACGCGCGAAAAATTCGGCTGCACGCCGGCCGAGTACATCGAGCAATTGGGTTGGGTCGGCCCCGACGTGTGGTGCGCCCACTGCGTCAAGCTCGATGCGAACGGGATTGCGCTTTTCGCGCGCACCGGCACCGGCGTGGCGCATTGCGCGTGCTCGAACATGCGGCTCGCCTCCGGCATCGCGCCGGTTCGCGCGATGCGCGATGCGGGGGTGAGCGTGGGCCTCGGCGTCGACGGTGCCGCGTCGAACGACGCCGGCCACATGCTGGGTGAGGTGCGCATGGCGATGCTGCTGCAGCGCGTGGGTGCCGCTTGCCCCCCGACCGCCGGGTACGGCGATCGACCCCCCGTGGGGGTTGCGGGCCGGCTTGGGAGCGTCCCGGCGCTCGACCCGCACGGTGCCGCGAACGGGCCGTCAGCGATGAGTGCGCGCGAGATGCTCGAGATCGCCACGCTCGGCGGCGCGAAAGTACTCGGCCGCGACGACATCGGCGCGCTCGCCGTCGGCATGGCGGCCGACATCGTCACCGTGCCGCTGGGTGGCGTTGCCACTGCAGGCGCGCTGCACGACCCGCTTGCAGCGCTGGTGTTTTGCCAATTGCCGCGCGTGCAGCACAGCATCGTCAACGGCCGCGTTGTCGTGCGTGACGGCAAGTTGACAACGCTGGAACTGCCGGTGCTGGTCGAACGGCACAACGCGCTCGCTCGAGAGCTGGCGAACGCGGGGCTCAGAACTGCAGGAACGTGACGCCGATGCCGACGCTGGTCTGGCGGAAGTTGTAGTCGGTCAGCGTTTCGCCGTAGCCGCTGAAGCCCTGCACGAACCAACGCAGGCCGTTCGGCTGGTCCTTGAAGATCGGGTAAGTCCATTCGGCTTGCACCGCGCCGTACTGCACGTTGCGCAGCGATGTGCGGTAGAGCACCGAGGCGGTGTGCAGCCCCTGCGCCCAAGTCAGCTGGAACTCGCCGCGGCCGCGGAAGCTCACCAGATCGGGGTTGTTGTCGGTCTCGATGTTCTCGTTCAGGCGCTGGTTGAAGCGCGCCGTGAACGACCAATCACCGCGTTCGAAACCAGCGCCGACGTACACACGATTCCAGCTGCGCGAGAGCGGGTCGGACTGCCCGTTCGACTGGTGCGCCAGCGCCAACTGCGTGTACCGCCACTGCCAGCCGAACGGCAGTTCGCGCAGGCCTTTGGCGGTGGGCAGCACGTAGATCAGCTCGGGCTGGTAGTCGGTGTTGCGAAACGGCTTCGAGTCGGTGCCGTTATAGATCTGCCACATCGCGTGCTGCGTGAACGCGCCCCAAACGTCGCCGCCGATCAGCGGCAGATCTTGCGCGAACTTGGTCCGCAGCGAGAGCTGAAACTTGGCTTCGTCGCGCCGGAAGTCGGGCTGCTGTACCGCGACCTGGGTCGGTGATTGCGGCGCCCGGTTGATGCGGTCGGTGACGTGCAGCGGCAGCACGTAGTTCGGCTGGTAGCCGACGAAGTTGAAGATGCCGCGCTTGTCCGAGGCGTCGAGCTCCCAGTACTTCGACATCAGCGTGGACATTGGTTTTTCGCCCGTGTTGTCGGGCAGCGGCGCGCCGGTCGGCGCGAGCAGCGAGGTTGCTGGCGGCGTGGGCGCCGAGACTGCACCCGGCGCAGGCTGATTCGCCGCCGATTCGGTCGGCGCCGGCGCGCGGCCGGCGAGCTTGTCATAGCAGGCTAGGCGGTCGGCCGAGGCACCGATCGCGGCGCAGTGGTCGAGCGTGGGCAGCGTGGTGGTTTGGGCCGCGGCCAGTGCCGGCAACGAGATCGAAACGAGCGCTGCGAGCCGCCGCGCCGGGAGCCGACTGGGCGCAATGTATGAGTCAAAAGACATGGCATTGGGCCGGTGCTGATAAAAACGTGAATGCTATGGGCAGCACCCGGGCGACCGTGTCGCACGAGCGCGTCAGCGTGTCGGCGCCATGCCCGCAGCCGTGTAGGCGGTCGTCGCGTCGTGCCCGCGCGGTCGCGCAGCAACGGGGCTGTGAGCGCATCCGTTCACACGGGCGCTTTGACCGATTTCCACCATTCGGTACCGAGCTGCGACTGCAAAAAGCCTATGAAGCCGCTGACCTTCGACGGCAGCAATTTCGGCGACGGAAACACCGCATGCATCTCCTGCACCGGCAGCGCGAAGTCGGTCAGCAGCGGCGTGACCTTGCCGTCCTGCACCGACTCATGGGCCACGTACCACGGCAGCATGGCCAAGCCCATGCCGTTGCGTGCTGCTTCGAGCAGCACCGACAGGTTGTTGGTGCGCAGCGGGCCGCGCACCGGCACCGATTCTTCGACGCCGTTGGCGCCATTTTTCGACGTGAAATGCCAGCGCTCGTCGCCCTGCACCGTGTTGTAGATCAGGCACGGGTGCGCGGCCACCTCGGCCGGCGTGGTCGGCGCGGCGTGCGCCTTCAAATAAGCCGGTGAGGCCACCAGCACCCACGGGTTCTGCGCCAGGTAGCGCGCCCCGAGCGAGGAGTCGGCCAAGCGCCCCATGCGGATCGCGACATCGATGCCTTGCTCGACCAGATTGACGTAGCGGTCGTCGAAGCTGAGATCGACCGTGATCTCGGGGTGCTGGCGCATGAAGGCCAGCACGATCGGCGTGAGCACGCGCCGGCCGAACGCGACCGATGTGCTGATGCGCAACTGCCCGCCGATGCGTGACTGCAGCAACGAGGCGAGGTTGTCGGCTTCTTCGAGCTCGCGCTGGATCGTCTTGCATTTCTCGTAATAGAGTGCGCCGATCTCGGTCGCACTCACACCGCGCGTGTTGCGGTTGAGCAGCCGCGCACCGAGACGCGCCTCGACCGCGGCCACATGCTTGGTCGCGGTCGGTTGCGTCACGCCGAGATCGACCGAGGCTTTTGAGAAGCTGCCGGACTCGACGATGCGGATGAAGAGTTGTACGCCGGTGATTCGGTCCATGCGCCGATGATGCCCCGGAGCCGCGCGCATTCCGCCCCGGAATAGCACTTATCGGCCTGCGCGCTAGCCATGCGCGAGCCCGAGGCTCATCATTTATGGTACCCAACAACAAACCGCCGGAGACACAATATGGCACGCATGAAAGCCGTGATGGCCGCCCACCTGGTGATGGAACGTGAGGGCGTCACGCAGGCCTTCGGCGTGCCGGGCGCGGCGATCAACCCCTTGTATTCGGTGATGCGCGAACGCGGCACGATCGCGCACGTGTTGGCGCGGCATGTGGAGGGCGCCTCGCACATGGCCGAGGGCTACACGCGCGCCAAGGCGGGCAACATCGGTGTGTGCATCGGCACCTCGGGGCCGGCCGGCACCGACATGATCACGGGTCTGTATTCGGCCATCGCCGACAGCATCCCGATCCTGTGCATCACCGGCCAGGCGCCGCGCGCGCGGCTTTACAAAGAAGACTTTCAGGCGGTCGACATCGAGTCGATCAGCAAGCCGGTGACCAAGTGGAGCGTCACCGTGCGCGAGCCGGCTCAAGTGCCGCGCGCATTCCAGCAGGCCTTCCACCTGATGCGTTCGGGCAGGCCCGGCCCCGTGCTGATCGACCTGCCGTTCGACGTGCAGATGGCCGAGATCGAGTTCGACATCGACACCTACGAGCCGCTGCCGGTCTACAAGCCGCAGGCCACGCGCAAGCAGATCGAGCGTGCGATTCAGATGCTGCAAGGCGCCGAGCGCCCGCTGATCGTTGCGGGCGGTGGCGTGATCAATGCTGATGCGTCTGACCTGCTTCAACAGTTCGCCGAACTGACGAACACGCCGGTGATCCCGACGCTGATGGGCTGGGGATCTATCCCCGATGACCACCCGCTGATGGCCGGCATGTGCGGCCTGCAAACCTCGCACCGCTACGGCAACGCGACCATGCTTGCGAGCGACTTCGTGCTCGGCATCGGCAACCGCTGGGCGAACCGCCACACCGGTTCGCCGGAGGTGTATTGCAAGGGCCGCACCTTCGTGCACGTCGACATCGAGCCAACGCAGATCGGCCGAGTGTTCGCCCCCGAGTTGGGCATCGTGTCGGACGCGAAAGCGGCGCTCGCGCTGTTCGTCGAAGTGGCCCGAGAGATGAAGGCCGCCGGCACGCTGCGCGACCGCAGCGGCTGGGTCGCCGAATGCCGCGAGCGCAAGCGCACGATGCTGCGCAAAACCAACCTCGACACCGTGCCGATGAAGCCGCAGCGGGTCTACCAGTGCATGAACAACAACTTCGAGCGCGGCACGACCTACGTGAGCACGATCGGGCTAAGCCAGATCGCCGGCGCGCAGTTCCTGCATGTGTTCGGCCCGCGCCAGTGGATCAACTGCGGCCAAGCCGGCCCACTGGGTTGGACGATTCCCGCGGCGCTCGGCGTGCGCGTGGCCGACCCGACGCGAAAAATCGTCGCGCTTTCGGGCGACTACGATTTTCAGTTCATGATCGAAGAGCTCGCAGTCGGCGCGCAGTTCAAGCTGCCCTACATCCACATGGTCGTGAACAACAGCTACCTCGGTTTGATCCGCCAGAGCCAACGCGGTTTCAGCATGGACTACTGCGTGCAGCTCGGGTTCGACAACATCAACGCACCGCAGATGGAAGGCTACGGCGTCGACCACGAGGCGGTCGTCAAGGGCTTGGGTTGCAAGTTCGTGCGTGTGCGCAAGCAAGAAGAGATCGCACCGGCCATCAAACAGGCCGAAGCGTGGATGTCCGAGTTCAGCGTGCCGGTGGTGATCGAGGTGATGCTCGAGCGCGTGACCAACATCTCGATGGGCACCGAGATCGATGCGATCAACGAGTTCGAGGAACTGCCGACCAGCCCCGCCGATGCGCCTGCTCCCGCCAGCATGCTCGACTGAATCTGATTGAACGCCATGCCACGATTCGCTGCTAATTTGTCGATGCTCTTCACCGAGCATCCGTTCCTCGACCGCTTCGAGCACGCCGCGCGCGCCGGCTTCGCGGCGGTCGAGTTTTTGTTTCCCTACGAGTACGCGGTCGACGAGATCAAGCACCGGCTTGTCGCGAATCGGCTCGAGCTCGTGCTGCACAACCTGCCGGCCGGCGACTGGGCAGGTGGCGAACGTGGCATCGCCTGCCTGCCCGACCGCGTTGCCGAGTTTCGCGAAGGCGTCGCAACCGCGATTCGCTATGCCAGCGCGCTCGGCGTGCCGCGTGTCAACTGCCTCGCCGGCAAAGCGCCCGCAGGCGGCGATGACAAGCCGATTCGCGACACCTTCGTCGGCAACCTGCGCTTCGCCGCGGCCGCGTTGAAAGAGGCGGGCATCGCGCTGCTGATCGAGCCGATCAACACCTTCGATATTCCCGGCTTTTACCTGAGCCGCACCGATCAGGCGCTCGCCCTGATCGACGAGGTCGGCTCTGACAATTTGCGCGTGCAATACGACATCTATCACGCCCAGCGCATGGAAGGCGAGCTGATCGCGACGATGACGAAACACCTTGCACGCATCGGTCACATCCAGCTGGCAGACAACCCCGGCCGCAACGAGCCCGGCACCGGCGAGATCGCTTACGAGCGCGTGTTCGCTGCGCTCGACCGCATGGGCTATGCGGGCTGGATCGGCTGCGAATACAAGCCCGCCACCACGACCGAAGCCGGGCTGCATTGGCTCGACACTGCAAAGAGGAAATCAGCATGACGAGCACACCGCTCAAGATCGGCTTCATCGGTCTCGGCATCATGGGCGCGCCGATGGCGGGTCACTTGATCAAGGCCGGCCATCAATTGTTCGTGCACACGCGCAGCAAGCTCGCGCCCGAGATCGCCGGGGGCAGCGCCACCGTGTGCACCAGCGCGAAGGCCGTGGCCGAGCGCGCCGACATCGTCTTCGTCATGGTGCCGGACACGCCCGATGTGGCCAAGGTGCTGTTCGCCGACGACGGCATTGCGGCAGGTTTGTCCAAAGCGAAAACCGTTGTCGACATGAGCTCGATTTCGCCGATCGAAACGAAGCAGTTCGCCAAGCGCATCAACGCGCTCGGCTGCGACTACCTCGACGCGCCGGTGTCGGGCGGCGAGGTCGGCGCCAAGGCCGCGTCACTCACCATCATGGTCGGCGGGCCCGAGGCCGTGTTCGAGCGCATCAGGCCGCTGTTCGAGTTGATGGGCAAGAACATCACGCTGGTCGGCGGCAATGGCGACGGGCAAACCTGCAAGGTCGCGAACCAGATCATCGTCGCACTCAACATCGCGGCCGTCGGCGAGGCGCTGGTGTTCGCGAGCAAGGCCGGTGCCGACCCGGCACGGGTGCGCACGGCGCTGATGGGCGGCTTCGCGGCGTCGCGCATTCTCGAGGTGCACGGCGAACGCATGGTCAAGCGCACCTTCGCGCCGGGTTTTCGAATCGGCCTGCACCAGAAAGACCTGAGCCTCGCACTCGCCGGCGCGCGTGCGCTGGGTGTCGCGTTGCCGCAGACGGCCGGTGCCGCGCAACTGATGCAGGTGTGCGCCGCCAACGGCATGCAAGACCTCGATCATTCGGCGCTCGTGAAAGCGATCGAGTTGATGGCCGATCACGCGGTGATGCCTGACGAGCCCGCGTGACGCGAGGCCCGCACCCCAACCCTCTGCCAGAGGGAGAGGGAGCAAAACCCTGATGGACACGCGACGAGTCCAACATAATTTCGCATGAGCATCCCGTCCCCCCAGTCCGACCCACGCGGCTTCTTGCGTGCCTTGTTCGATGCTGCGATTGCGCGCGCGGTGCCCGGGCCGGGGCTCGCGGCGTTTTTGCCGAAGCCGCCGAAAGGCCGCACGCTGGTGCTCGGTGCGGGCAAGGCCGGTGGCTCGATGGCAGCGGCGGTGGCGGGGCTGTGGCCTGTTGATGCGCCACTTTCAGGCCTCGTCGTCACGCGCTACGACTACGTACCGCCGGACTACAAAAACAAGCCCGGCCGCATCGAGGTGATCGAAGCCGCGCACCCGGTGCCCGACGAAGCGGGCCGGCGCGCCGCACGCCGCATCGCCGATCTGGCGCAGGGCCTGACGGCGGACGACCTCGTGCTGTTTCTCGTGTCGGGTGGCGCCTCGGCTTTGCTGGCGTTGCCGGCGCAGGGCATCACGCTCGACGAGAAGCAGGTGGTGAACAAGGCCTTGCTCAAAAGCGGTGCCGCGATCGACGAGATGAACTGCGTGCGCAAGCATTTGTCGGACATCAAAGGCGGCAGGCTCGCCGCACGCTGCGCGCCGGCGCGCGTGGTCACGCTGTTGATCAGCGACGTGCCGGGCGACTCGCCGCAAGTGATCGGCAGCGGCCCGACCGTGCCCGATTCGACCACCTGCGCCGATGCGCTGCGCATCCTCACGCGCTACAACATCGCGATCTCCGCGGCCGCGCGCGAAGGCCTGGAAAGCGGCGCGTTCGAAACCCCGAAACCCGGCGATGCGTGCTTCGCCGGTCATGAGGTCCACATGGTCTCGACCCCGCGCCAATCGCTCGACGCCGCCGCCGCGCTGGCCCACAGCGCCGGCATCACCGCGCACGTGCTGAGCGACGAGATCGAAGGCGAATCGCGCGACGTCGGCAAGGTGCATGCGGCGCTCGCGCGCTACGTGGCGCGCCACGGCCAGCCGTTCTCAAAGCCGTGCGTGGTGTTGTCGGGTGGCGAGACGACCGTGACGGTCGCGGCCAAGGGCGGGCGCGGCGGGCGCGCGTCGGAGTTCTTGCTGAGCACGGCCATCGCGCTGCAGGGCGAGCCCGGCGTGCACGTGTTGGCCGGCGACACCGACGGCATCGACGGCATCGAGGACAACGCCGGTGCGGTCATCGCGCCCGACACGCTCGCGCGCGCCGTGAGCCTCGGCCTGAACCCGCAGGAGTTCCTCGACCGCAACGACGCCTACAACTTTTTCGCGCCGCTCGATGACCTCGTGGCCACCGGCCCGACCTTCACCAACGTGAACGACTTTCGGGCGATGTTGATCCTGTGATCGAAGCCAGCTTCACGCCATCGCGAGACTTGCCATGACCGCCAGATCGTCCGCCAGATCGCCCACCCCCGAATTCCGCCGCGAGGCGATGCGGATCGGCGGAGCGCTCGTCCACCGCGACCGCGTCATCGAGGTCTTCAACCCGTTCACCGAGTGCCTCATCGGCACCGTGCCGAAGGCCACGCTCGACGACGTGCGCCACGCGTTTGCATTGGCGCGCGCCTACAAGTCGCGCCTGACGCGCTGCGAGCGGTCGGAGATCTTGAAGCGCGCCGCCGCGATCGTGCGCAGCCGCAGCGAGGCGCTCGCGAACCTGATCACCGCCGAATCGGGGCTATGCAAAAAGGATTCCGTCTACGAGATCGGCCGGGTCGCCGATGTGCTGCTGTTCGGCGCCAATGAGGCGCTCAAAGACGACGGCCAGATCTTCTCGTGCGACCTGACGCCGCACGGCAAGCAGCGCCGCGTCTACACCCAGCGCGATCCGCTGCTCGGCGTGATCACCGCGATCACGCCGTTCAACCACCCGATGAACCAGGTGGCGCACAAGGTCGTGCCGGCCATCGTCAGCAACAACCGCATGGTGCTCAAGCCGTCGGAGAAAGTGCCGTTCTCGGCCCTCGCGTTCGCCGACGTGCTGTACGAGGCAGGCCTGCCGCCCGAGATGTTCCAGGTGTTGACCGGCGACCCGCGCGAGATCGCCGATGAGCTCATCACGAACCCGAACGTCGACCTCGTCACCTTCACTGGCGGTGTGGCGATCGGCAAGCACATCGCCTCGAAGGCGGGCTACAAACGAATGGTGCTCGAGCTCGGCGGCAACGACCCGATCATCGTGATGGAAGACGCCGATCTGGAAGAAGCGGCCACGCTCGCCGTGGCCGGCTCGTACAAAAATTCGGGCCAGCGCTGCACCGCGATCAAGCGGATGCTGGTGCAGGCGTCGGTTGCCGACCGGTTCGTCGAATTGCTGGTCGCGAAGACCGAGGCCTGGCGTTATGGCGACCCGATGGACGGCAATGTCGACATGGGCACCGTGATCGACGAAGCCGCAGCGCGCTATTGCGAAAGCAAGGTCGACGAGGCCGTGTCGCTCGGCGCGAAGGTGCTGGCGGGCCACGTGCGCCGCGGTGCGCTGTACGCGCCGACGGTGGTCGACCGCGTGACGCAAAACATGCCGCTGGCGCTGCACGAAACCTTCGGCCCGGTCTCGCCGGTGATCCGCTTCGAGACCCTCGACGACGCCATCCGGCTCTCGAACGCGACCGCGTACGGCTTGTCGTCGGCGGTCTGCACGAACCGGCTCGACTACATCGCGCGCTTCGTGTCAGAGCTCGAAGTGGGCACGGTCAACGTTCGCGAGGTGCCCGGCTACCGGCTCGAGCTCACGCCCTTTGGCGGCATCAAGGATTCGGGCCTGGGCTACAAAGAAGGCGTGCAGGAAGCGGTCAAAAGCTTCACCAACACCAAGACCTATTCGCTGCCTTGGGTCTGACTGGGGGGCCCTCACGACGCGCGAGACGGCTCGGGGGAGCGTGCCGACCGGCAGCTGTTCGGCGGCATGCCGAGCAGGGCATCGAACATCGCCGCGAGTTCGGGTGGTGCAGCCGCCAGCGCGTCTTGCGCGTTGCTGGCGATTTGTTCGAGCCGGCTGCGGCGTTCGATCTCGGCCAACAGCATCGACTGCAACTGGTCGAGCGCGGTCACGCAATCGTGCACGGCAGCGCGCAGATGGGCGATGGTTTCAGCGTCGGGCGCGGCGCTCGGCTCGCGCGAGCCATCGGCGATGCGCCTCAAGCGCGCGCTGACCGCGCCGAACAGCGTTTCAATGTCGCCTAGCAGCGTGTCCGAAGGCAGTTTTGACATGGTTCGCTCCTGTTCTTTGCCTGTGCAGGCGCCTGTTTCCTCCGATCACTTCACCAGCAGCACCGGCACCTCGCTGTCGGTGACGACGCGCTGCGCCACGCTGCCCATCACCGCGCGGCCGAGAAAGCCGTGGCCATGGGTGCCCATCACGATCAGGTGCGCGCGCTCGCGCACGCTCGCCTTGACGATCTCGGCCGCGGGCGAGCCGGCAACCCAGGTGCTGCGGTAGCGCAGCCCGTGCCGAGCGAGAAACTTGGTGATCGGCGCCAGCACCTTTTCGGCATCTTCGCGTTGGCAGTCGGTGACGGCGCCTGCTCCCAACATCGCCTTCACGCGCGCCGGTACAGGCAGTTGCACGTTCAGAACGAAGATTTCGTCGCCGGCACCGGCCAGGCTGTCGTGGGTCACGAGAAAGGCGAGCGCCTTCTTCGTGTACTTGCTGCCGTCAGCGGCAAAAATAATTTTCATCGCCCGAACATAGTTCGCTGCCCGGGTGCGGTCTGTACGCCAGCGCACGCTCGACGGCTCAGCGCGGCAGTTTCGAGCGAAGCAGCAGCTCGTCGTAGGTGCGTCGGTCGGCGGCGTAGCAGCCGCAGGCCGCGGCTTCGAGCCCGGCGCGGTCGAGCACCTTGAGTTCGCCGCGGCGGTATTCGATCAGCCCGGCGTGCTGCAGCGCGCCGGCCGCCGCGGTCACGCCCACGCGCCGCACGCCCAGCATGCAAGCCAAAAACTCGTGGGTGACGTGAAAGTGATCACCATGCGTCCGGTCCTGGCTCATCAGCAGCCAGCGTGCCAAGCGCGGGCTGATCTGGTGGAACCGCAGGCAGGCAGTTGCCGCCGCGAGCTGCGCCATCAACACGTACAGGTAGCGGCCCAGGCCGCGTTGCAACGGCGTGCTGCGCGCGAGCTCGGCGCGAAACGCCGCAGCGCCGATGCGCCAAGCCCTGCCCGGTCCCTGCACCAACGCGCGCAACGGCGCTTTCGACACGCCGAGCGCGAGTTGCGCACCCAACAGGCCTTCGCGGCCGACCATGCCCACCGCCGGGCCCGGGTTGCCGTCGATCAGCGTGATCAACGAAACAAAGCCGTCGGTCGGAAACCAGACGTTACGCGTCGCTGCACCCGACTCGAACATCACGTCGCCGAGCACGAGCTCGACAGGCTCGCAAATGGCCAGCAACCGCAAGCGCTCGGCGCGCGGCAATCGTTCGATCAAATGGTTTTCGACCCTGGCCAAACTGCGCTCCTGCGGTGGAGGCTCGACTGTGGCTATTGCGCCGCCGACTGGCTGTGGGCCAGCGCACATAGCAAGCAAATTTTGCGCGCTAGACCGCGGGCTTCGACGGCAGCAGCCGGTCGTATTCCCGCTTCACGACCGCATAGCACTCGCAGGTGCGGGCCTCCAGCCCGGGGCGGTCGAGCACCTTGATGTGCCCGCGCGAGTAGCGAATCAGCCCGGCCTCTTGCAGCTTGAGCGCGCCTTCGGTCACGCCCTCGCGGCGCACGCCGAGCATGTTGGCGATCAGCTCCTGGGTCATCACGAGCTCGTCGCCCTGCAGGCGGTCGAGGCTCAGCAGCAGCCATCGGCAAAGCTGCTGGTCGAGCGAATGGTGGCGGTTGCACACGGCGGTCTGCGCCATCTGCGTGATCAGCGCCTGGGTGTAGCGCAGCAGCAAGTGCAGCACGGGCGCGCGCTTGAATTCTTCTTTGATGAGCTCGGACGTGAGCCGAAAGCCTTGGCCAGCGCTCTGAACGACCGCGCGGCTGGGTGTCGATTCACCGCCCATGAAGAGCGAGATGCCGACGAGACCTTCGTTGCCCACGACCGCGATCTCGGCCGAGGCGCCGTTTTCCATCACGTACAGCAGCGAAACGATCGCATTGCTCGGAAAGTACACGTGGCTGAGGGTGCTGCCGGGCTCGTACAACACGTGGCCGAGCGGCATGTCGAACGGTTCGAGCAGCGGCTGCCAGCGCCCCCATTCGGCCTCAGGCAGGGCTGCGAGCAATTGGTTGGTTCGTGGGTCGGGAGCGAGGGCCATCACGTCGGTTTCGGATACGAGAATTCAGGGTTCGAGTTCGCCCCGGCGATGACCCGCGCCGGAGCTTCGCGCCAGAGTTTAGGCAGTTCACGCGCTCGCGTATGTTCGATACCGTACACACGCTGCTCATTTCACCCGGTGAATGAACAAGCGCGTCGAAGTCGGTTCCAATGCGGCATCACCAAACAGGGTCTGCTCCGATGGAACTTTTCGCGCTGGAACACAGCCGCAACGCGTACCGCGCCGATTTTCTTCTGTATGGCGGCGCGGTCGTGGCGATGCCGACCTTCCTGACGGTGGCGCAGCCGCTGCGGGCCTGGCCCGAACTCGCTGCCTTCGCGTTGCTCGGCCTTGTCGCCTGGACGCTGATCGAATACGCAATGCACCGTTTCATATTGCACGGCATGCCGCCGTTTCGCGCCTGGCACGCGTTGCATCACGCACGGCCCACTGCGCGCATCGCGAGCCCCACGATCCTGAGCGCGGGGCTGATTTTCGGCCTCGTGTTTTTGCCTGTGCTTGTGCTGGCCGATGTGTGGATCGCCTGCGCGCTGACCTGGGGTGTGCTGGTCGGTTACTTCGGTTACGCGGTCACACACCACGCGACGCACCACTGGAACCTCGACAACGCGTGGCTTAAGCGCCGCAAGCGCGCGCATGCCCTGCACCACCATCGCGCGCGGCCCGGCAGCTATGGCGTGACCAGCTCGTTTTGGGATCGCGTGTTCGGCAGCGTCGCGCGCTGAATCAAGGTGGCTCTTCTTGGCCGCCTTGCGGTTGCGGTTGCGGTTGCCTTAGCCTCGGTCGGATTGCTCGTCGGATGCAGCAGCTTGCCAGCTGTCGACCGCGACGCGATCGCCAGTGAGGCGATCCCACTGAGCACCGCGACCACGCTCGGCCGCATCGCGCAGGGCTCGCAACCTTCGCAAGAGGTGTCGGGCTTCCGCCTGATGCCGCTCGGCCTGTTCTCGCTCGACACGCGGGTGCAACTCGCGCGCCGCGCCGAGGTCTCGCTCGACGTTCAGTACTACCACTTCGAGACCGACGAGACCGGCCGCTGGCTGTTGCGCGCGATGCGCGACGCGGCCGCGCGCGGCGTGCGCGTGCGGCTGCTGATCGACGACCTCTACACCGGCGGGCAAGACCCGTACTGGCTTGCGTTCGCCGCACACGAGAACGTCGAAGTTCGCGTGTTCAACCCGTTCGCACGGGCGCGTGGCCGAGGGCAGGGCGCGCGCTTTTTGGCCTCGGCAGACGAATGGAGCCGCGTCAATCACCGCATGCACAACAAGCTCTTCATCGCCGACGGCGCGATGGCCGTGATCGGCGGCCGCAACGTGGCCAACGAGTACTACCTGCGCGGCGCGACGGAAAACTACGTCGACGTCGACGCTTTCACCGTCGGCTGGATCGTGCCGCCGCTGCAGTTTCAGTTCGACCGTTACTGGAACAGCGCGGCGGTCTATCCGCTGAAGTCGGTTGCGGGCACCGACATCTCCCCCGCGCAGTTGCGCGCGCGCTTCGAGCACGACACCGGCCCTGCCACCACGCCGCCGCCGGCCGAGCTGCCTTCGAACGACATCCTCGGCTACGGGCCGATCGCCGACGACCTCGACGGTGGCCGCCTCGGCCTGATCTGGGGCGAGGCCTTCGTGTTCGCCGACCACCCCGACAAACCGTTCGACGGCAGCGTCGGCGGTGAGCCGCTCGACACCAGCGTGACCTACAACCTGTTCGAGGTGATCCGTGCGGCCAAGAAAGAGGTGGTCATGTCGTCACCTTATTTCGTGCCCGGCGAGCTGAGTTTGCAGATGTTGCGCGACCTGCGCGCCAAGGGCGTCGCGGTCGCGGTGATGACGAACTCGCTCGCCTCGACCGACGAGCCGATCGTGCACATCGGCTACGCAGCGCATCGTGAGGAGTTGCTGCAGATGGGCGTGGAGCTCTACGAGCTGAGTTCGTCGCGCGTCAAGCACAACGAGCGGCCGTTCCTGTTCGGCAAGTCGCTCGGGCGCCTGCACGCCAAGCTCGCCGTGATCGACCGCGAGAGCCTGTTCATCGGCTCGATGAACCTCGACCCTCGCTCGGCCAGCATCAACACCGAGCTCGGCGCCGTCGTGCGCAGCCCGGCGCTGGCCAAAGAGCTGCTGCGTGTGATCGACATCGACCGCCTCTACAGCGCCTACCGCGTGCGGCTCCGGGCGAGCGGCAAGGGCCTGGAATGGATCAGCAACGACGGCGACAAGGAAATGATCCTGACCACCGAACCCGACTCGACGCCGTGGTTGCGCATCAAATCGTGGTTGCTGACACCGTTCGTGCCGGTCGAGCAGTTGTAGGGGCCGCCGCGCCCACGCGCTTAGGGATAGCCGTCGCGCCGGCCTTTTCATAGAGTGGTGTGACCGAGGTTGCTTGTCGCAGCCTCACCCACCGTGAGGTTTGCGATGAAGCGTTTCCCCTGGATCATGTCGCTCGGTGTTGGCGTCTTGTTCGCCGGCACAGCGCTCGCCGCTGACGCAGAAGGCTTTCTCGACAAGGCGGCAGTCGAGACCTTTCTCGTCGACCATAAGATCACCTTCGCTCGCCACGCCGACAACAATCGCGTCAAATGGGACATCCGCAAGAACGGCACGCTTTATGGCGAAAACCTGACCCTGAACTCGAAGGACACTGCCCGCTGGACAATCGACGACAAGGGCGCGCTGTGTCTCAAATGGAAAGGCAACAGCGCCGACGCGTGCCGTGTATTTGCCACGCGCGACGCGAAGACTCAGATGTTCGACCCGGCCAATACCGCGGTGGTCGTCGGGACGATCGAACAGGTGGACTAGTCCGATTTTGCGACCGCGTGAGTCATTAGCTGTGCGACGACGCCGATGGCGATGACCTCGGGTTCCTTGCCGTCGATCGGTTGAATCCCGATCGGGCAGGTCATGCGGGCGATCACCTCTTGATCGATGCCGCGCTGCTCGAATCGGTGCGTGAACCGCTGCCGTTTCGTCTTCGATCCGATCAGGCCGAGGTAGGCGAAATCACCGCGCCTGAGGATCGCTTCGGTGATGCGCAGATCGAGGTCGTGGTCGTGCGTGAGCACGAGGTAGAACGCGCCAGCCGGCGCGAGCCGCACCTCGCCTTCGACAGCGTCGACACAGACGCGGCGGATGTGGGCGGGCCACGGCGTGCCGAGCGTGGTGGTGGCGGGGAACTCTTGTTCACGCTCGTCGATCCAGTCGACGCGGACATCGAGCGTGGTGAGCAGCGTCGCGATCGCGCGGCCGACGTGGCCAGCGCCGTAGAGCTGCAGGTGGAACAGCGGCTCCGGTTCGGCCCAGCGTGCAAGCGCCTGCGGTGTGAGCGCGTGGTACGCGATCGTGACGGCGCCGCCGCAGCATTGGCCGAGCGCGGGGCCAAGGGGGAAATGCTCTTCGCGTGGGTCGTAGTCGCTCGCGCGCAGCATCTGGCGGGCACGCTCGATCGCCTTCATTTCGAGGTGGCCGCCGCCGATGGTGCCGATGAATTCTTCGGCCGCGACCAGCATTCGCGTGTCTGCGTCACGTGGGGCGGAACCGCGCGCTCGGATCACTTCGATGACGATTGCCGCGCGTGCTCCCTTCAGCCAGCGTTGCGCGGTGTCGCGAGTGGTGCGGTTCATGGCACTTGCTCACGCGAGCATCGGCGCGGCAAGGCCGGGGCGGATGGGCGCCCAGCCGCAGCGGCGGCGCCCTTCGCT
>ENA-OFDM01000053-OFDM01000053.1-metagenomes-genome-assembly--contig:-NODE-53-length-47219-cov-3.682279_pt1 | contig 47219 bp, 45 predicted proteins | sample MGYA00153385_OFDM01 | MGnify analysis MGYA00153385
CTTCAAGCAGGTCAACGACACGCATGGCCACGCGGCCGGCGACGCCATCCTGGCGGAGGCGGCCCGGCGGCTGCACGTGACGCAGCCGCGGCTGAACGACCTGCTACGGGGCCGGATCGGCAATTTCAGCCTCGATGCGCTGGTCGTGCTGGCCGGCCGGGGCTCCGGCGGCGTCGTGCGCTCGCCGTCCGGCGGCAAGATGAACGAGCTCGGCCCGCACGCCCTGTGGGCCGAGCAGGTCACCGCGCGAGCTGCCGTGTATGGCGTACTCGCCGAGCCCGACGGGGTCGTCGCCCTGCTCGACGCGGGCTGGCGGGCCGCGCAGGCGGCGTACGCGACGCAGGCCGAGCGACCCGCCGAGGCGCACGCGGCCTGGGGCCCGTGACGGCTGCAGCCGGCCTGCTGGTGACGCAGCTACCGCTGCGCCGGGTCGTGGAGCAGGGGCTGGGGCTGCGCTGGCAGGTCGACGCCGACCCGTACTCGCTCGGGCTCGACGCCCTGGTCGGGTTGGCCCTGCGCGACAACCCCAGGCGCGCGCAGCTGGTCGTCAGCCGGGTGCTCGGCAAGCACCTGCCGGTATCGCCCGCCGTCGCGCTGGAGGCCGCCGGGCGCCTTGCCGGCTTGGTCGGGAACGTGGCCGACCCCGTGGTGCTCGGCTACTGCGAGACAGCCACCGGCCTCGGCCACGCCGTCGCGCAGGCGCTGGGGTCCGGCGGTTACTACGCGCACACCACCCGAAGGCCGGAGCCGACCGTGCCGGCCGTGCTCGGCTTCGACGAGGAGCACTCACACGCGGTGGCCCACACGCTGCAGCTCCGTGACCCGGGCGTCCTCGACGACCCGGACCGCACGGTCGTGCTCGTCGACGACGAGCTCACTACCGGCACCACCGCCCTCAATACCGTGGCGGCCCTGCACACCCGACGGCCGCACCGGCGCTATGTCGTGGCCACGCTGCTCGACCTGCGTACCCCCGACGTCCGCGAGGTGTTCGCCGCCCGCGCGGCGCGGCTCGGTGTGCAGGTCGACGTCGTCGCGCTGCTGTCGGGCTCGTTGACGCTGCCCGCGGATGTCATGGACCGGGCGGCCGACCTGCGGGCCGCACTCGCCCGGGTGCCCGCAGCGGCGGCGCCGACCGGGCGCGGCCGCGTCGAGTTGCTGGACGGGGGATGGCCGACCGCCCTACCGACCGGCGGCCGCACCGGTACCGACCTCGGCGGGTACGACGAGCCGCTGGCGGCCCTGGCCGACCGGGTCGCCGGGCGGCTGAGCGGCGGCCCGGTGCTGGTGCTCGGCACCGAGGAGCTGATGTGGCTGCCGCTGCGACTCGCAGGACTGCTGCGCGGCGAGGTGTCCTTCCAGTCCACGACCCGCAGCCCGGTGCTGCCGGCGGACCTGCCCGGCTACGCGGTACGCCGGGCGCTGCGCTTCCCCGCGCCGGACGAACCCGGCCGGACCTCGCGCCTGCACGGGCTGCCGGGCACGCCATACGCCGACATCGTCGTCGTCGTCGACACGCCGCTGCCGCCCGCCCGACCACTCGCCGACGCGCTCAGGCCGTGGGCGACCGGGTCCGTCCTGCTGGTGGGGGTGTGAGCTTCTCCTCGTACGACCCGGCCGAGTGCGCATGGCTGCTCACCGACCTGTCGCACGTCGCGCTGGAGGTCGGCACCGAGGACCGCGAGGAGCTGATCCAGGGTGGCCGGCACTACGCGGAGATGCTGCCGGTGGAGTACCAGCCCGACGCGGCGTACACGGCGCTGTTCCACCGGGCGCTCGACGCGACCGCGGTGCGGCTGGCGCACGCCGTCGGGCTGGTCGGCGACCTGCTGCTGGAGCAGGCCCGCGCGCATGGCGTCGACCCCGTGCTGGTGTCGCTGGCCCGGGCCGGCACACCCGTCGGCATCCTGCTGCGGCGCTGGCTGGCCCGGGCGCACGGCCTTGACGTACCGCACTACGCGATCTCGATCGTCCGCGGCCGGGGCATCGACGAGGTCGCCGTCCGGCACATCCTGGAGCGGCACCCCGCCGAGGCGGTCCGTTTCGTCGACGGCTGGACCGGCAAGGGCGCGATCGCCCGGGAGCTCGCCGTGGCCGTGGGCGGCTTCCCCGGCGTCGACCCGCGGCTAGCCGTGCTGGCCGACCCTGGGTCGTGCACCGATCTGTACGGCACCCGCGACGACTTCCTGATCCCGTCGGCCTGCCTCAACTCCACGGTGTCAGGGCTGGTGTCGCGCACCGTCCTGCGTGACGACCTGATCCGCCCCGGGATGTTCCACGGCGCCAAGTTCTACGCCGAACTCGCCCCGTCAGACGTGTCGGCGGTCTTCCTCGACGCGGTGTCCGCCCGGTTCGCCGAGGTGGCGCCGGCCGTTGCCGCCGAGCGCGAGGCGCACCGCGCCGCGGACCGCAGCCCGACCTGGGCGGGCTGGGCCGCCGTGGAGAAGGTGGCAGCCGACTACGGCATCTCCGACATCAACCTGGTCAAGCCCGGCGTCGGCGAGACCACCCGGGTGCTGCTGCGCCGGGTGCCGTGGCAGGTGCTGGTGCGTCCCGGCCGGGAGGCCGATCTCGAGCATGTGCGGGTGCTCGCCGCGCAGCGCGGCGTACCCGTGGTGGTGCGCGAGGACCTCGCGTACACCTGCGTCGGCCTGATTAAGCCCACATGAGGGTCCTCGTCGCGCTCGACCTGGACCAGACCGTGGTGTTCAGCCGGCGCTCCGCCGGCGAGGCCGGCCCGTCGGTTGTCGTCGAGCAGCGGGACGGTGAGCAGCTGTCGTCGATGACGGTGGGCGCGATCATGGCGTACGGAGAGCTCGCCGGCCGGCACACCGTGGTCCCTGTCACGACCCGGACCGTCGCCCAGTACTCCCGGATCCACCTGCCCGCGGCCGCTCGTTACGCGGTCTGCGCCAACGGCGGCGTGCTGCTCGTGGACGGCGAGCGCGACCCGTCGTGGGCCGACGCCGTCGCGCAGCGATGCCGGGTCGCCGCGCCACTGGCCGACGTCGAGGCCCGCTTGCGTGTCGTCGAGGGCGAGCCGTGGGTCCGCCTGGTCCGCACCGCGGAGGGCCTGTTCGCCTACCTCGTGGCGCAGAACCGCGCCGACGTCCCGAAGTCCTGGCTCGCGGCGCTGGCCGCCGACCTGGCACCGCTGGGCTGGGCGGTGTCGATGCAGGGCCGCAAGGTGTACGCCGTGCCGCAGGCCCTGTCCAAGGCCGCCGCTGTGCGGCACCTTCTCGACCTGCTCGGCGCGGACCTGCTGCTCGCCGCAGGCGACAGCCTGCTCGACCAGCCGATGCTCGAGCTCGCAGCAGCCACCGGAGGCGCGGCCATCCGGCCGGCGCACGGCGAGCTGCACGATCTGGGCTGGATGGGCGCCCACGTCACGGCCGCGTCCGGCGCCCGGGCCGGCGAGGAACTGCTCCGGTGGCTCAGCGTCCAGGCCGGTGCCCGGGGCCGCGGCTGAGCTCAGTCCGCCGAGCCGCTGAAGATCCCGCCCAGCCCCGCGCCGGTCTTCTTGTCGCCGGCGCCGATGTTCTTCTGCAGCGCCTTGGCGAGCGCGTCGATCGTCATCGACTGCAGGATGACGCGGCCGTCGCCGCGCAGCGTCGCCTGGGACAGGCCTTCACCGCCGAACGCCGCGTTCATGATGCCGGCCCGGTTGAGGCCACCGATCCGTTCGACGGCGTACTGGATCTTGTCGCCCTCGAAGGCGACGATGCAGCCGGTGTCGACGTACAGCGTCCCGCCGTACTCCGCCGGGTTGATGTCGATGAAGTTGCCGGCCCCCGCGATGAACAGCGTGCCGCCGGTCGTCGAGGTGAACTTCTCCAGCACGAAGCCCTCCCCGCCGGACAGCCCGGTTCGCACGCCGGCGAAGGCGACGTCGAAGCGCACCGAGCCCTCCGCGCCGACGAAGGCGTCCTTCTCCGCCAGCCAGGTGCTGCCCGCTTCGACCTCGATGGCGCGCATCTCCCCGGGCAGGACGCCGGCGAGCGCGACCAGACCGTCCCCGCCCCGGGTACTGAAGTGCTGGAAGGCGAACGACTCCCCGGCGGCCATCCGCTTGCCCGCCTCGACGGCGCCGCGCAGCAACCCCCCGAACCCACCGCCACCGGGCTGCGACGTGGGCTGCGAGAGCTTGGTCTCCATGACCACGTCGCCCGAGCGGAACAGGAACTTGCCGGCCTCGGCGTACAGCACCTGTCCCGGCTGGAGCGTGCAGACCACCATCTGCATGGCGTTGCCGACGACCTGGTGCTCGAGCACGGTGACCTCCGGTGGGTGACGGCCTTTCAGGATGACACCGGGCAGACTCAGCAGGTGACCGTGACGCTGGTTCCCCGCAGCCGGGCGGAGGTGTTCCGGCTCAACAACATCCAGGTCACCCTGGTGGCCGGCGCGCTGCTGGCGGTCGACGCGCCGGACCGCGACCTGCTCGCCCCGCAGGCGTACGTGCCGTCGCAGGTGTGCACGTCGTGGTCGGACCGGCTGTTTCCCGCGCTGTCCGACCTCGTCCTGGTTGAGCTGTGGGACGCCTACCGGGCGCAGCTGCGCCCGCGCACCCTGCTGCGGGCCCCCGTCAGCCTGGAGCGCGGGCACCGGCGGCGCCACCACGAGGCCCCGGACCCCTGGGCGCAGCTCCCGCCGCTGCATGAGCGCACCGGGGTGATGGAGACGCCGCTCGGCCCGCTGCTGCTGTCACTGGCCAGCTGGCTAGGGACGTGCGGCGGCGCGACGGTGCACCCCGGCTGACTCGGGCTCGTCGAGGTCGGACCGCCGGCGGCGCTCGGCGATCGAGCTGACGAGGGCGGCCACGATGAAGGCGACACCGGTCAGCCCGGTGACGACCTCGGGAATCTTGTAGTCGACGGAGGCCAGCATGATCACGGCGAGTACGCCGATCGCCCAGTGTGCGCCGTGGTCGAGGTAGACGTACTCCGACAGGGTGCCCGCGCGCACCAGGTAGATGGTGAGCGAGCGGATCCAGAAAGCGCCGATCCCGAGGCCGAGCGCGATGACGAGGACCTCGTTGGAGATCGCGAAGGCCCCGATCACGCCGTCGAAGGAGAACGAGGCGTCCAGCACCTCCAGGTACAGGAAGGAGAAGACGCCGGCCTTGAACACCGCGGTCGTCATTGCGCCGCCGGTCGTGGCGACATGCTGGTCAGCGTCCTCGCGGTTTTCCATCGACTCCTCGAACAACCCGTCCAGACCGTTGACCAGCAGGTAGGTCAACAGCCCGGCGATGCCGGCCACCAGGACCGTCGTCCGGTCGCCGTCGGGGGCGATCGCGTACATGACGTAGATGCCGGCGAGGGCGACGATGACCGACAGCTGGTCGAGCTTGCCGATCCTGTGCAGGGCCTTCTCGACCGGCGTCAGCCAGAAGATGTCGCGCTCGGTGTCCAGGACAAAGTCCAGGAAGATCATCAACAGGAAGGTGCCACCGAAGGCGTAGATCGCGTGCTCGGCGGCGGCGAGCTCCTGGCCGTACCGGGCCGCGTCGTTGAGCGCGAGGCTGACCACGTTGCCGAGCGACTCACCCGTCGTCACCGACACGATCAGGATCGGCAGCAGCAGGCGCATGCCGAACACCGCGATGAGGATCCCGATTGTCAGGAACGCCTTCTGCCAGACCGGGGCCATCCGGTTCAGCACCTTGGCGTTGACCACGGCGTTGTCGAAAGACAGCGAGATCTCAAGGACGCCCAGGATCAGCACGGTCAAGGCGGTGGCCGGGCCACCGAAGCCGAGCGCGACCCCCAGCGCGACCACGGTGAGCCCCATGGCCCAGCCGAACGTACGAATCATGCGCTTCTCTTCTCCGGTCGGCGTGGCACGGGGTACAGCCCGCTGCGGATCTGCCAGGTGCGGGCGGCCACCGCGCTGACGGCCGTCCCCGGGGAGGGCGGTCGCAGCGTGGTCACCGCGTACCCCGTGCCAGCCGAGCAGAACTGCGCGTAATGCAGCAGGACCGGCGCGAAAGGAAGGTCGTACACCGACAGCTGCTCACCCGCACGGGACCAGGTGATGGCTGCTGGACTGCCGCTGCGGTAGATCGCCACCGGGCGCAGGTCGACGCGGCCGGGGACCGGCCTGGCGACGACGACCAGGTCGCCGAGGGAGTCGAAGAGCACGGCTCCCCAGGACTGGGCCAGCCACGACGGCACATAGCCGTCCCGGACGAAAGCTCCGGCCACCTGAGGCGCACCGAGAGCGGTCAGTGACTCGCCCAACAGCACCCAGAGCCGGTTGGGCAGCCCGAGCACGTTACCGGTCAGACGGTCGGTGCAGAACACGCCCACTGCACCAGCCTGTCAGATTCTCACCGCGCAGCGTGCCGCCACGGCTGCGGCGCAGCGGCGCTCAGGCCTGCGGGCGAGGCTGCGGAATGCCCGCAAGCAGCGCCTTCACCTCGGCCTCTCGGTAGCGCCGGTGACCGCCCAGGGTGCGGATCGAGGTCAGCTTGCCGGACTTCGCCCAGCGCGTGACAGTCTTGGGGTCGACCCGAAACATCGACGCCACCTCGGCAGGGGTCAGGAGCGCCTCGGCCTCGTGGATGCGTGCATTCATGGTCGATCCTCTCGGGCCGGGCCGGGCCGGAAGGTGTCCGCCCGTGACGGACAGCGTGCGCGATGCCCGCTTCTCCTGGTATGGCCCATCCGGGCCATCTTAGTTCGTAGTCAGCTCAGTTGGCGCTCTCGACGGCCTGCAGCGCCGACATCCGGCGTGTCACCCGCGCGTAGGCGACGCCGGCCGCCTCGCTGTCGCCCGCGCCGAGCGCGGCGATCGCGGCCGCGACGTCACGGGCCGACTCGTCCTCGGCCATGGCATCGTCGTCGACGAGGTGGACCAGCCCGCCGTAGTCGAGCTCCACGAGCGACCGCGGATGGAACTCCTCCAGCCAGCGTCCGAGGTCCTCGACGCCGGCCGTTGCCGACGCGTCGTCCAGGGTGCGCCGCAGCACCGCCAACGCCCGCGCCGTACGCCGCCGGGCGCGGGACATCGGCGTGCGGTAGACCAGCGCCCGGCCGGTCCGTCGGGCCAGTGATGCAGCGGGCGGCGACCCGGGAGTGGTCGCGGGCGTCGGGCCCCTGGCGCCGGGACTCCGATAGCACTCTTCGGCGTCGAACAGCACGAACCAGCGAACCGGCACCTGCCAGGTGCTTGACCGGACGTGCACCTTCAGCTCAGGGTTGTCGGTACGCCAGACCTGCAGGGCATCCTCGGCCGCGTCGAGCACGCCGCGCGGCAGCAGCGCATCGACCAGCACGTCAGAAAGCCCGGCGCGGACCTGCGCGAGCGCCTCCCACGACCGGACGACGGTGCGCAGCGGGCAGACCAGCGTGACGCCGTCGACCTCGGCGACGTAGGCGTGCTCGGCCAGGTCGGGTACGCAGGCCGGCGGCATTCCCACGACGGCGGCGAGCCCGGCGGCGCGCTCCAGTTGTGGACCGCGCTCGATGGACAGCGCGCCGCCAGAGGCGGCGTGCGCCAGCCAGTGCTCGCGCTCGCCCGGGGGGAAGGCCGCGAGCGGCTCGTAGACGCGCAGCTGCGCGACGTACGCCGGCGGTGCGTACGCCGGAGAGGGGTACGCCGTCATGGCGTCGATGCTCGCACGTGCCGTCCGCGCACAGACGCGGCACATCGGGGCGCCCACAGGGGCAGGATGAGCAGGTGTCTCCCGTTCTGTGGCTGTTGCTCGCCGTCGCCCTGTGCGCCGGGGAGATCTTCACGTTGGACCTGGTGCTGCTGATGCTGGCGGGGGCCGCCCTGGCGGGTGGGGCGGCGGCGCTGGTCACCGGCGGCGTCCCGCTGCAGGCCGCCGCCGCCGCGGTGACCGCAGTCGTGCTGCTGGTCCTGGTGCGGCCACTGGTGCGCCGCCACCTCGAGGTGCCGGCCCTGCTGTCCGGCGCGGCCCGGCTGACCGGGCGCACCGCCCTGGTCGTGGAGCCGGTGTCGGCGACGGGCGGCCAGGTCCGGCTCGACGGGGAGCTCTGGCGGGCCCGGCCGATCGGCGGACTCGACGTCGCTGCCGGGCGCACCGTCGTCGTGGCCTCGGTCGAGGGCGCGACCCTGCACGTCTACCCCGAGGAGCTGTGATGCGCGAGGCCCAGACCAGTGATGACAACGGCAGTGCCGGATGACCGGGACGATCGTGGCCCTGGTGCTGCTCGCCCTGGTGCTCTACACGGTGTCGCGGACGGTACGGATCGTCCCGCAGGCCAGCGTCTTCGTCATCGAGCGGCTGGGTCGCTACAGCCGGACGCTGAACCCCGGCATCCACCTGCTCGCCCCGGTCGTCGACAAGGTGCGGGTCAAGGTTGACATTCGTGAGCAGGTCGTGGGCTTCCCGCCGCAGTCGGTGATCACCCGGGACAACCTCGTGGTCGGCATCGACACGGTCATCTACTACTCGCCGATCGATGTGGCTGCGGCGACGTACCAGATCGAGGACTACGTCGCCGCCATCGAGCAGCTCGTCGTCACGACCCTGCGCAACGTCGTCGGCGGCCTCGCGCTCGAGGAGGCGCTGACCGGCCGCGACCACATCAACAGCCAGCTCGCGATGGTCCTGGACGAGGCCACCGGGAAGTGGGGGATAAAGGTCAACCGCGTCGAGATTCGCGGTATCGAGCCGCCGGCGACCATCCGGGACGCGATGGAGCAGGCGATGCGGGCCGACCGCGGCAAGCGGGCGGCGATCCTCACAGCCGAGGGCCAGCAGCAGTCGGCCGTGCTGTCGGCGCAGGGTGAGAAGCAGGCGGCCGTCCTGCGCGCGGAGGCGGCCCAGCAGGCTGCGGTCCTGGCTGCGGAGGGCGAGAAGCAGGCCCGGGTACTCCGGGCGGAGGGCGAGGCGCTGGCCATCACCCGGGTCGTGCAGGCCATCAAGGCTGCCGGCATCGACGAGCGGGTACTGGCCTACCAGCAGCTGCAGCTGCTGCCGCGGCTGGCCGAGGGGACGGCCAACAAGGTGTGGTTCGTACCGACCGATGTCAGTGCCCACCTCGAGACGGCCCGTCGCCTGCTGCAGGGTGACGACCCTCACTAGATTGGTGTGCCGGGGCGTACCTGCTCCGGCCGTTGCGACGTCCTCACGAGGGGCAACCGCTGACCCAGGGGGCACCATGGGCGTGTTCGACCGCACCGACCACCTTGCCGGGGCAGGCCACGAGCAGGTGGTGTTCTGCCAGGACCCGCGCAGCGGGCTCAAGGCGATCATCGCCATCTGGTCGACGGCGCTCGGGCCGGCCCTCGGTGGCACCCGCTTCCACCCGTACGCCACCGAGGACCAGGCGCTTGCCGACGTCCTCGCGCTGTCGCGGGCGATGGCCTACAAGGCGGCCGTCGCCGGGCTCGACCTCGGCGGTGGCAAGGCCGTCATCATCGGCGACCCGGCCACCGACAAGACCGAGCCGCTGTTGCGGGCCTTCGGGCGGATGGTCCAGACCCTGGGCGGGCGCTACTGGACGGCCTGCGACGTCGGCACCTCGGTACAGGACATGGACGTGATCGCCCGCGAGTCATCGTTCGTCACGGGGCGCTCGCCCGAGCAGGGCGGGGCCGGCGACAGCGCGGTGCTGACGGCGTACGGCGTCTTCCAGGCGATGCGTGCGGCGGCAGAGCACACCTGGGGGAGCCCGACGCTCGCCGGCCGGCGGGTCGGCGTCGAGGGTGTCGGCAAGGTTGGTCACCACCTGGTGGAGCGACTGCTGGAGGACGGCGCGTCGGTCGTGGTCAGTGATGTCCGGACCGATGCCGTCGCGCGGGTCCGCGCGGCGCACCCGCAGGTCGAGACGATGGATGTGGCCACGCTGCCGACCTCCGACCTCGACGTCTACGCTCCCTGCGCTCTGGGCGCCGCGCTGACCGATGGCGTGGTCGACGCCCTGAAGGCCTCTGTCGTCTGCGGCGCGGCCAACAACCAGCTGGCGCACCCCGGGCTGGAAGCTGCCCTGTCCGCCCGCGGCGTGCTGTACGTCCCGGACTACCTGGCCAACGGCGGTGGCCTGATCCAGGTCGCCGATGAGGCCCTGCACGCGCACTCCGGTGGCTTCCGCTTCGAGCGCGCCAAGGGCAGGGCCGGCTCGATCCACGCCACCACGCTGGCTGTGCTGCGCAGCGCCGCCGCCGACGGGGTGCCACCCGCGGTGGCTGCTGACCGGATGGCCGAGCGCCGGATGGCCGAGGTGTCCCGGCTGCGCTCGGTGCTGCTGCCGCGCTGAGCCGTCGGCGGGCCGTGCCCCGGAAGTGTCCCGAGGCGGGTAAGCCTGTACCGTAAGGATCTGGGGCGGCGGTCAGTCAGGCGCCCCCTCTATGCACCGTTCCACCGCCCGGGGCTCAGCGGCCCCGATGTCCTCGAGGGGGTCGAGCCATGGGGCGCGGCCGTGCCAAGGCGAAGCAGACCAAGGTTGCACGTGAGCTCAAGTACGGCGGCCCCGGTCTGGAGGTCGACCGGTTGAGGGCAGAGCTCGCGGGCGCGACCCCGAGTCCCTTCACGCCCGCCCCCGCCGCAGCTGACGAGGACGAGGACGACGACCCGTACGCAGACGAGCGGGGCGACGCCCGCCGCTAGCCCGTCAGACCGGGTGCTCGCCCGCCAGCGTGACGCCGCTGGCCCCGGGGGCAATCGTCCCCAGGACCCAGGCCGGGACATGCCTGGCGGTCAGGACGGCGAGCGCCCGGTCCGCGTCGTCCGGGGCGATCACCGCGACCATTCCGACGCCCATGTTGAACGTGCGCTCCATCTCGGCCCGCTCCACCCGGCCGCGCCCTTGCACCAGCGCGAACACCGGCGGCGGCTGCCAGCTCGCTCGGTCCAGGACGACAGCGGCATGCTCGGGCAGCACCCGACGGAGGTTGGCGGCGAGCCCGCCGCCCGTGACGTGCGCGAACGCATGCACCTCGGTCTCGTCGATCAGCGCAAGGCAGTCCTTGGCGTAGATCCGGGTCGGCGTGAGCAGCACCTCGCCGAGCACCCCGCCGAGCTCGTCGACGTAGGCCTCCAGTCGTAGCCGCGCGCCCTGCAGCAGGACGTGCCGGATCAGGCTGAAGCCGTTGCTGTGGACGCCGGAGGACGCCATCCCCACGACGACGTCGCCGGTGCGGACCCGCTCGGGGCCGAGCAGCCGGTCGGCCTCGACGACTCCGACCCCGGTGCCCGCGAGGTCGTAGTGGTCATCGGCCATCAACCCCGGGTGCTCGGCGATCTCGCCGCCGACCAGCGCGCAGCCCGCGAGCGCGCAACCGTCGGCGATGCCGCCGACGATGGTCGCGACCTTGTCCGGCACGACCCGGCCGACCGCGACGTAGTCCTGCATGAACAGCGGCTCGGCTCCGCAGACCACCAGGTCGTCGACGACCATGCCGACCAGGTCGATACCGACCGTGTCGTGCTTGTCCATCGCCTGCGCGATGGCCAGCTTGGTGCCGACACCGTCGGTGGAGGAGGCGAGCAGCGGGTCGCGGTAACGCGTGGTGTCCAGTCGGAACAGCCCGGCGAACCCACCGAGCCCACCGACGACCTCAGGGCGCCGGGACCGGGCCACCCGGCGCTTGATCAGCTGAACAGCCCGGTCGCCCGCCTCGATGTCGACGCCGGCGCCGGCGTAGGACGAGCCGGACGTGGTGTCAAACGGCGGGCTGGTGCGGTCCTGCTGGGTCACGACGGCAGCTGCGCCTTGAACTCGCCCACGCTGGCGAGCGCGTTGTGCACCCCGAGCGCGATGTGCTCGTGGTCGCCGAGCTGGCTGTGGGAGGCGACGGCCTTGCGGGTCATGCCCTCGAGCGCGGGAGCCATCAGGTCGGGCCCCGGCACCGCGATCGGGTAGTTGCCGTCAAAGCACGCGCGGCACAGCCGGTCGGCACGCTGCGCGCTCGCGGCGGTCAACCCTTCGAGCGACACGAACGCGAGGGAGTCGGCGCCGATCGAGCTGCGGATCTGCTCGACCCCCATCCCGCTGGCGATCAGCTCCGCTCGGCTCGCGAAGTCGATGCCGTAGAAGCACGGCCACATCACCGGCGGGCTGGAGATGCGTACGTGCACCTCAGCCGCACCCGCCTCGCGCAGCATCCGCACCAGGGCGCGCTGGGTGTTGCCGCGCACGATCGAGTCATCGACGACCACGAGGCGCTTGCCCTTGATGACCTCGCGCAGCGGGTTGAGCTTGAGCCGGATGCCCAGCTGGCGGATCGTCTGGCTGGGCTGGATGAAGGTGCGCCCGACGTAGGAGTTCTTGACCAGCCCCATGCCGTACGGGATGCCGCTCTGCTCCGCGAAACCGATCGCCCCCGGCGTGCCGGACTCGGGTACCGGGATCACCAGGTCGGCGTCGGCCGGCGCCTCGAAAGCCAGCGTGCGACCGACCTCGACGCGCGTCGTGTAGACCGAGCGACCCGCGATCGTGGTGTCGGGGCGCGCGAGGTAGACGTACTCGAACAGGCAGCCCTTCGGGTTTGCCGCGGCGAACCGCTGGCTGCGCACGCCATGCTCGTCGATGGCCAGCAGCTCGCCCGGCTCCACCTCGCGGACGAAGCTGGCGCCGACGATGTCCAGCGCGGCGGTCTCGCTCGCCACGACCCAGCCGCGCTCGAGCCGGCCGAGCACGAGCGGGCGCACGCCGTGCGGGTCGCGGGCGGCGTACAGCGTCTGGTCGTCCATGAACACCAGGCAGTACGCGCCCTTCAGCAGCGGCAGGACCTGCATCGCCGCGGCGTCCGGCGGCAGGTCGGGCTGCGCGAGCAGGGTGGTGATCAGGTCGCTGTCGGTCGTGGCGCCCATCGGGTCGGCCCGCGGGTCGAGCGCCGCGGCCAGCCGGGTGAGCTCGGGGGTGTTGGTGAGGTTGCCGTTGTGGCCGAGCGCGAGGCTGCCGCCGGTGGACAGCTGGCGAAAGCTCGGCTGGGCGTTCTCCCAGGTGCTGGAGCCGGTCGTGGAGTAGCGCGTATGGCCGATCGCCAGGTGTCCACGCAGGCTCGACAGGATCGCCTCGTCGAACACCTGCGCCACCAGCCCGAGCTCCTTGTAGACCAGCACGGCGCTGCCGTCCGACACCGCCATCCCGGCGGCCTCCTGGCCGCGGTGCTGCAGGGCGTAGAGCCCGTAGTACGTCAGCTTGGCGACGTCCTCGTCGGGCGCCCACACGCCGAAGACGCCGCACTCCTCACCGACCGGCCGCTCGGGCTGGTACGCATCGTCGGTGTCCTGCAGTCCGTCGCTGACGGGCACGCGGGGGCTCCTCGTCGTACAGGCAGGGGTGCCCACGCATTGTAGCGGCGGCGACTCCCCTGTCCCTTGCGCGGCACGGCTCGGTCGCTGGTACGACCTTCCCTGCGACAGGGCACCTCGCCTGCGAGGGGGCGCTTCGACAGGGCCCTTGCCCGCCCTCGCAGCGCGTCCCACCTCACAGGCGCATGTGCATCACGTGCAGGCCCACCAGCCCCAGCCGCCGGTGGTCGAAGGCCTCGGGGACGGTGCACAGCACCTCGAGGCCCAGCGACTGCCAGAGCCGTACCGCAGCCGTGTTGGTCTCCACGACGGCGTTGAACTGCATGCTTCGGTAGCCGGCGGCACGCGCCCAGCCGAGCACGTGCTCGCCGAGCGCCCGCCCGACGCCGCGACCCTGGTGCGCCGGGGCAACCATGAAGCTGGCGGTCGCCACGTGGGCGCCGCGCCCAGGGCGGTTGGGGCCGGCCTTGGCCGAGCCGACCAGCACGTCGCCGTCGCCCGCGACGACGGTCGTCCCAGGTAGCGGCTCCAGCCACCAGGGGCGGGCCTGCTCGAGCGTGAGCCCCTCGGGGTAGGCGTACGTCTCGCCGGCAGCCACGATGGCGGCAAAGAACGGGTAGATCTGTGGCCAGTCCCGCTCGGTGGCGGTCCTGATGATCACGTTGTCGCCTCCCCTGCTCCCCTTCGACGGCGCGCTGTGACCGGCGCTTTCAGCGCACTCTCGCAGGGGGGCAAGGACGAAGACGCACCATCTTTAGCGGTGGTGCGGCGCAGATGGAGCATCCGGCGTGACGTCGCTGGGGTCAGACGGCCCGATCGGTACCTGGGAGTCCACGGCCACGTCACAGCAGCGGCAGGTGCGCCGACAGGTCGGAGCGCTCGCCGCTGGCCCGCACCCGCCCGTCGCCGGCCGCGTCGGCCCAGGCGAGGCTGCCGACCGCCAGTCGGACCCAGGCGAGCGGGTCCACCTCCACCACGTTGGGCGGGGTGCCGCGGGTGTGGCGTGGGCCGGCGACGCACTGCACGGCGGCGTACGGCGGGACCCGCAGCTCGACGGTCCGCCCCGGCACCCGGGCGGCGAGCTCACGCGCCAGTGCCCGGCAGGCCACCCGCAGGGCGTCGCGGTCCGGCTCCTCGGCCGCCGCCACGGCAAGGGCCAGCTGCGCCCGCAATCCGTCGACGCCGGACGCCGGCGTCGCGCGAGGTTCCTGCGCTGCCAGCGCTGCAACGAGCTCGTCGTACGACGGCGCGGCTGCCACCTCAGCCGCGGGCGGCGAGCATCCGGCGCAGCTCGTCGGACCGCTCCACGACGATCTGCCGCGCGACCGGGTCGACGTCGGCCCCGGCAGCGACCCGTTCGAGCCGGTCGACGTACGCGGCGTCGACCCCGAACATCGGGAACAGCGTCGCGGCGAGGACCATCGTGGGGATCATCCCGTGACCGCCGAACTCGGGCAGTGCGGTGAGGTAGCGCTCGGCGTACGGCGCGAGGAGGTCGGCCTGCGAGGACTGCCAGAACGCCTCGCGCAGCGCCCGCATGCCGCTGAGCGGCACGCGGGTGCCGCGGGCGGCCGCCCACGCTTCGCGCTTGGCGTCGTCGGTAGGCCGGGCGGCCCGTACGACGACCGCGCGGGCCGCGGCGTCCGGGTCGGGGTCGGCGGCCTCGAGCGCCTCGACGGCGCCGGCCGGGAGCCGCTCGAGCGCCGCCAGCCGCTGCAGCCGCCGCCATGCCAGGTCGACGTCGTGGCCCGCCAGCTCCTCGAGGGCACCGAGCTGCGCCTCGCTGCTCGCGGTTCGGGCCAGCGAGCGGGTAGCCACCAGCCGGCTGGCCGGCTGCGCCGCGAGCTGCAGGCAGGTGTCTGCGACCGCACCCAGCAGCGCGTCCCGGTCGTGCCCGGGCGACCAGAGATCTGCTGCGTTGACGGCGAGCGTCAGGACGGGCTCCACGAGCGCGTCGTTTCGCTCGGCGGCCAGCACAGCGGTGGCGCAGGCCACGAACTCGCGAGCCGACAGCTCACCGAGGACCACGAGCTGCCAGGCGGTAGTGACCGCCAGTGTCCGGGCCACGACGGTCGGGAGCGCGGGGGCGGCCGCCAGCAGCGCCCTGACCGACGCAGGGTCGGGCCGCACCGCCGCGAAGGTCAGGTCGTCGTCGTTGATCAGCAGCAGATCGACCGGCGCCGTGACGTCAAGGGTCACCTCGGACCCCGCCGTCTCCAGCGAGAGCACGTCCCGGCGGATCAGCGCAGCGCCGTCGCGGACGTACACCCCGACGTCGAGCCGGTGCGGCCGCGGCGGTCCGCCGGCCGGTCCCTGGACGCTCAGGACCGCCCCGCGCAGCGTGAGGGTGTCGGTGCCCGCCGTCTCGAGCCAGCCCTTCGTCCACGCGGCCAGGTCGCGACCACTGGCCCTGGCGAGCTCTGCCATCAGGTCGTCGAGCGTCGCGTTGCCCCAGGCGTACCGGGCGAAGTACGCCCGGAGCCCGGTGACGAACGCGTCTTCGCCGACCCAGGCGACGAGCTGCTTGAGCACGCTGGCACCTTTGGCGTACGTGATGCTGTCGAAACCGGCGGCGGCGGCAGCCACATCCGGGGCGGCCTGCCGGATCGGGTGGCTGCTGGGAGCCCGATCGGCCGTGTAGCCGCCCAGCTTGCGACCGGCCAGGAACGACGCCCAGATGTCGGTGTGCACGGTCGCGGCGGCAGCCGCCCAGTGGCAGGCCCACTCTGCGAACGCCTCGTTGAGCCACAGGTCGTCCCACCAGCTCATCGTCACCATGTCGCCGAACCACATGTGCGCCATCTCGTGCAGCAGCACGGCGGCGCGCAGCTCGCTCTCGCCCGGGCTCGGCGTCGACCGGTAGAGGAAGGCGTCGGACCAGGTCACACAGCCGTAGTTCTCCATCGCACCGCCGAACTCGGGTACGAAGACCTGGTCGTAGCGACGTTGCGGGAACGGCATCGCGAAGCGCTCGCCGAAGAAGGCCAGCCCGGCTGCGGTCAGCCCGAACAGCTCGTCGGCGTCCCGGTCGAGCTGTGTCGCCAGCGAGCGCCGGCTGGCCAGGCCCAGGTCGTACCCGCCGACCTCACGGCGCACGACGTGGAACGGACCGGCGACCAGCGCCGGGACGTACGTCGACAGCCGCGGCGTGTCCGGGAACGCCCACCGCCGGCCCCCGTCGACCTCGGTGACGACCGGGCCGGGGCTGCTGGTGAGGACGGTCCAGCCCGCCGGGGCGTCGACGGTGAGGGCGAAGGCGGCCTTCAGATCGGGCTGGTCGAAGCACGCCCAGGCCCACCGGGCCTCATCGGGCTCGAAACTCGTCCACACGTAGACCGCCCCGTCGGAGGCATCGACCGAACGGTGTACGCCGGCGCGCTGCGCGGTGTTGGTCTGCACCGAACGGACGACGACGACGTTGTCAGCCGTGAGATTGTCCAGCGCGACGCGCGGGCCCTTCGCTCCGGGCACGACAACTCCGTTGAGGACGACCTGCTCGACCTCGGCCGCACAGTCGAGGAAGGTCGCCGCACCGGGCCTGCGGCACGCGAAGCGGATCGTGCACTCGACCCGCAGGGCATCGCCCTCGAGCAGGCCGGTGAGGTCGATGGCGAGGTCGTACCGCTCGACCTCGAGCAAGGCAGCGCGCTCTCGGGCCTCGTCATGGGTCAGGCTCGGCAGCGGTTCGGTGGAAAGTGGCATGGCGGTCCTTCGATGGGCGTTCCGGCAGAGCCCGCGCCGGACGGGGTCGGGCGGCTAGCCGAGGTCGGGCTGGCGTCCGTCGGGCTGGCGTCCGTCGGACTGGCGTCCGTCGGGCTGTGCCCGCGCCGGATCCGACAGCGCAGGGTCCGACAGCGCCGGGCCGGCCGGCGCGTCGGCGGTGGACCCGGCGAGCGGCCCGAACAGCGCGGGCAGGGTCGCCTCGTACGCCTCGCGGATCCGGTCCAGTGGCAGGTCGAGCAGGTCCTGGATGTCCAGGGCGGAGCCGTCGGTGACGCCGATGCGGGTGCACGGCAGGTCGCGGGCGCTGCACATCTCGGTGAACCGCAGCTCCTCGCTGCGCGGGACGCTGACCAGCGCGCGGCCGGCCGACTCGCTGAACAGCTGGACGAACGGCGTCAGGCCGGCGGGCAGCACGATGCGGGCCCCCACGCCGTTGGCGAGCGCGCTCTCGACCAGGGTCTGCGCGAGCCCGCCGTCGGAGACGTCATGGGCGCTCGACAGCATCCCGTCGCGCGAGCCACTGACGAGCACCTCGCTCAGCAGCCGCTCACGCGCGAGGTCGACCCGCGGCGGGCTGCCGCCCAGGTGCCGGTGCTCGGCCCAGGCCCACTCGCTGCCGCCGAGCTCCTCGCGGGTGCTTCCGAGCAGCAACAGCGCCTCGCCGGGCTCCTGGAAACCCATCGGCGTACGCCGGGCGACGTCGTCGAACACACCGAGGACGCCGACGACCGGGGTCGGGTTGATCGGCGTACCGGCGGTGGAGTTGTAGAAACTCACGTTGCCGCCGGTCACCGGGATGCCGAGGGCAGTGCAGCCGTCGGCGAGCCCGCGGGTCGCCGCGGCGAACTGCCACATCACCTCCGGGTCCTCGGGGCTGCCGAAGTTCAGGCAGTTGGTGACGGCGATCGGCACCGCGCCCGTCGCGGCGACGTTGCGGTAGGCCTCGGCGAGCGCGAGCTGCGCGCCGGCGTACGGATCGAGCCGGGTGTAGCGGCCGTTGCCGTCGGTGGCGAGGGCGATCCCGAGCCCGGTCTGCTCCGACAGCCGCACCACGCCGGCGTCCTGCGGCCAGGCGAGCACCGTGTCGCCGAGCACGATCCGGTCGTACTGCTCCACGATCCAGCGCTTGGAGCAGAGGTTCGGGCTGGCGACCATCCGCAGCAGCAGCTCTGGCGTGACCTCGGGGAAGGGCGGCAGCGGCTGGGCCTGCAGCTCGTCGAGGTCGGCCGGCCGGGCGGTCGGCCGCTCGTAGACCGGGCCGTCGTCGGCGAGGCTGCCCGGCGGCACGTCGACGACAGTCTTGCCGTGCCACTGCACGGTGAGCCGGTCGCCGGCCGTGACCTCGCCGATGGCGGTGGCGAGCACCCCCCACTTCTGCGCGATCGCGAGGACCTGGTCGAGGTGGCGTGGCTCGACGATCGCCAGCATCCGCTCCTGGGACTCGCTCGCCAATATCTCGTGCGGCTCCATGCTCGCCTCGCGGAGCGGCACCCGGTCCAGGTGCGCGAACATCCCGGACCGCCCGGCGGCGGCGGTCTCGGTCAGTGCGCAGGTCAGCCCTGCCCCGCCGAGATCCTGGATGCCCGCGACCAGGTCGGCGTCGAACATCTCCAGGCAGCTCTCGATCAGCAGCTTCTCGGTGAACGGGTCGCCGACCTGCACCGCGGGCCGCTTGGCCGGGCCACCCTCGTCGAAGGTCGCGCTGGCCAGCACGCTGACGCCGCCGATCCCGTCGCGACCGGTCCGCGCGCCGAGCAGCACCACGATGTTGCCGGCGCCGCGGGCGGCGCTGCGCTGGATGCGGTCCCTGCGCAGCACGCCGAGGCACAGCGCGTTGACCAGCGGGTTGCCCTGGTAGCTGGGGTCGAACACGACCTCGCCGCCGACGTTGGGCAGGCCGAGGCAGTTCCCGTATCCGCCGATGCCCGCGACGATCCCGGGCAGCACCCGGGCGGTGTCGGGGTGCTCCGCGTCGCCGAACCGGAGCGAATCCATGACGAGCACCGGTCGGGCGCCCATCGTCAGGATGTCGCGGACGATGCCGCCGATGCCGGTCGCCGCCCCCTGGTAGGGCTCGACGTAGCTCGGATGATTGTGCGACTCGACCTTGAAGGTGACCGCGAGACCTTCACCGACATCCACGACCCCGGCGTTCTCGCCCATCCCCACGAGCAGCCGGTCCCGCGCCGCATGCGGAATGTTGCCGACGATGTCCCCGAACTGCCGCAGGTGCACCTTGCTGCTCTTGTACGAGCAGTGCTCACTCCACATGATCGAGTACATCGCCAGCTCGGCCTGCGTCGGGCGGCGCCCTAGCACCTCGCGGATCCGGGCGTACTCGTCGGCCTGCAGCCCCAGGTCGGCGTACGGCTGGAGCTGGTCCGGGGTGCTCCGCGCGACCTCGACGGTGTCCACGACCGGTTCGTGCACGGCGGGCTCGAGGACGGCGGGCGCGCCACCGCCCGGCGCGTCGGCGGCAGGCTCACTCACGGGACGGAAGGCTAGTCGTGCACCCGCGACAGCCCGCATCGCTGCCGAACGGGCCCTCGGATGCCTCTGGCTCCGACATTGTTTGCATCATCTTGAAGATCAACCACACAATGTCGATCCCTGGCCGCTTTCGCCACGCTCAGCAAGCTGGAGGCTTACCGACATTGCGTGCTAGCACTTGAAGTTAAGCACACAATGTCCACCAGGGTGGGCACGAGGCGGCTGAGGGCGGGTGGGTGAGGGCGGGTGGGTGCGAGGCGGGCTGTCACGGGCGAAGCGGTGCGGGGTTCGGCTACGCCGAGGCGAGGGATGCCAGGACGCTGGCGAAGAAGGTCAACCCGTCGGTGCCGGGACCGGTCAGGCCCTCGACCGCGTGCTCAGGGTGCGGCATGAAGCCCACGACATTGCCTGCGGCGTTGGCGATCCCGGCGATGTCGCGCAGCGAGCCGTTGGGATTGTTGCCGGTGTAGCGCGCGACCACCCGGCCGGTCGCCTCGAGCTCGTCGAGCACCGCGTCGTCCGCGACGTAGCAGCCCTCACCGTTCTTGATCGGGATGACGACGTCCTGGCCGGTCGAGAAGCTGCCCGTCCAGGCCGTCGCGGTCGACGTGATGCGCAACGGCTGGTCGCGGTTGACGAAGCGCAGGTGCCGGTTGCGCATCAGCGCACCCGGCAGCAGGTGGCTCTCGCACAGCACCTGGAAGCCGTTGCAGATGCCGAGTACCGGTAACCCACCCCTTGCCGCGTCGGCGATCGTCTGCATCACCGGGGCGAACCGGGCGATGGCGCCGGCTCGCAGGTAGTCGCCGTAGGAGAAACCGCCGGGCAGGACGACCGCGTCGACGCCGTGCAGATCGGGGTCGGCGTGCCAGAGGGCGACAGCCGCACCGCCGGCCAGGCGGACGGCCCGCTGGGCGTCCCGGTCGTCCAGGCTCCCCGGGAAGGTCACGACGCCGATCAGCATCCCGTCAGGCTAACCGGGGCGCCGCTGGCGCTAGCCGGCGCGGACCGTGAAGTTCTCGATCACCGGGTTGCTCAGCAGCACCTGGGCCAGGTGCGTGGCTTGCGCGAGCGCGGCGGCCTCGTCCACGGCATCGAGCGCGAGCTGCACGTGCCTGCCGATCCGCACGGCCACCGGGGCCGCGGCACCGAGCGTCGGGATCGCGTCGGCGACCGCCTGCCCCTGGGGGTCCAGGATCTCCGGCTTGAGCATGACGTCCACGACCACCTGGTGCACCGGCATGCGCTGGAGGCTAGCCGTCCAGGTCCTGGCGTCCGCCGTCCCACGCCCGGGTCAGGACTCGCGCAGGTAGCTGTCGAACGAGTTGCCGGTCAGCCGCTCGTAGGCCTCGACGTAGCGGCCGCGGGTCTGTGCGACGACATCCGCCGGCAGCTCCGGCCCTGGCTCGGAGCGATCCCAGCCGGTGGCCGTCAGCCAGTCGCGGACGTACTGCTTGTCGTAGGACGGCTGCGGACGGCCCGGCGCGTACGACGAGGCTTCCCAGAAGCGCGACGAGTCCGGCGTGAGGACCTCATCGCCGAGCGTCAGGACGCCGGCCGTGTCGAGGCCCAGCTCGAGCTTGGTGTCGGCCAGCAGCAGACCGCGCGCAGCAGACATGGCCGCTCCCCGGGCGTAGACCGCCAGCGTGATCCTGCGCAGCTCCTCCGCCACCGACGCACCGACGGTGGCCGAGACGGCGGCGAAGGAGACGTTCTCGTCGTGCTCGCCCGGCTCAGCCTTGGTGGCCGGTGTGAAGAGCGGCTCGGGCAGCCGCGAGCCGTCGACCAGCCCGTCGGGCAGCGGCATCCCGCACACGCCCCCCGTCGCGCGGTAGTCGGCGAGCCCGCTCCCGGCGAGGTAGCCCCGGGCGACGCACTCGACGGGCTGCATGGTCAGCCGACGGCACAGCATCGAGCGCCCGCGCAGCTGCTGCGCGTACGGCAGCAGCGCGGCCGGGTAGTCCGCAACGTCCGCTGTCACCAGGTGATCGGGCACCAGGTCGCGCAGCTGCCCGAACCACCACAGCGACAGGGCGGTCAGCACCGCGCCCTTGTCGGGCACCGGCGTCGGCAGCACCACGTCGTACGCCGAGATGCGGTCCGACGCGACCAGCAGCAGGTGGTCCTCGTCCACGGCGTACAGCTCCCGGACCTTGCCCCGGGCCACCAGGGGGAGCGGCAGCGGCGCGCCCGCCCCAGCGGCGTCCGTCACGTCAGCGCTGCCAGCCGCTCGAAGACCGGGCCGAGCCGAGCCAGGAACCGCTCGGGCCGGCAGACCTCGTCCAGGCGCGCCTCGTCCAGTGACTGCCCGGCCGTGGCGGCCTCGGCGGACAGGGTGGCCCGGAAGGGCTCGCCCGTCTCCCACGTACGCATCGCCGCGCGCTGCACGAAGGCGTACGCGTCCTCCCTCGACAACCCGGCCTCGACCAGCTCGAGCAGCACCGTCGAGGTGTAGATCAGCCCGCCGGAGCTGTCCAGGTTGGCCCGCATCCGGTCGGGGTGGACCACCAGCCCGGTGACCAGCCGCGTCGTGAGGTGCAGCAGGTAGTCGGTGCCGATCGCGGCGTCGGGCAGCGCCACCCGCTCGGCCGAGGAGTGGCTGATGTCGCGCTCGTGCCACAGCGGGATGCCCTCCATGACCGGGATGACCTGGGCGCGGACGATCCGCGCGAGCCCGGCGATCCGCTCCGAGGCGATCGGGTTCTTCTTGTGCGGCATCGCCGAGGAGCCCTTCTGGCCCTTGGCGAACGGCTCGGACAGCTCGCGCACCTCGGTGCGCTGGCCGTGCCGGACCTCCAGCGCGAAGGCCTCGCAGACCGTGGCGATGACCGCGAGTGCCGACACCCACTCGGCTATCCCGTCGCGGATGACGACCTGGGTCGCGGCGGGCGCGGGGACCAGCCCGAGCCGTGCGGCAACGGTCCGCTCCACGTCGCTGGAGATGTTGGAGTACGTCCCCACAGCGCCACTGATCTTGGCCACGGCGACCGACGCCCGTGCGGCGCGCAGCCGGTCCCGCGAGCGGGCCATCGCGAAGGCGAGGTCGGCAACCCGATGGCCCCACGTCGTCGGCTCGGCATGGATGCCGTGCGTACGCCCGACCTTGACGGTGTCGCGGTGCTCGAGCCCGAGGTCCCGCAGCGCGGCGACGAGGGTGTCGCAGCGGGCGAGCAGGAGGTCGCTGGCCTCCACCAGCTGCAGCGCCAGCGCGGTGTCGAGCAGGTCCGAGCTGGTCATCCCGAAGTGCACGTAGGCGGCGGCCTCGCGCGGCATCGTGTTGTCGGCCCAGGCCGACAGGAACGCGATCACGTCGTGCTGCGTCACCGCCTCGATCTCGGCGACCGCGGCCGGCGTCGGGGGTGCGGCGGAGCGCACCGGGGCCACCGACGACTCGGGGACCACACCCGCGGCAGCGTGCGCCTCCAGCACCAGCACCTCGACCTGGCACCACAGCTCGTACTTGTGCGCCTCGGACCAGACGCGGCCCATCTCGGGGAGCGTGTAGCGCTCGATCATGCGACCAGCCTCTCGACGGCGCACAGTCTGGCAGAGCCGCCCGGCTGTACCGACCGGGAATGGGGCCCGGACGGGGCAGGTACGACGAGCCCCCCAGGTGCGGAATACGGGAGCAACCACCCGTAACCGTCTAGTTACGCTAAGCGATAATTTGTCAGGCATTCCGGGCGGGCCCACGATGGCGTGCGCTCCGACCGGAGTGCGCCCCCCACCCAGGGAGTTCAGTTGTCCTCACGCCGCACCCGCGGGGCCGTCGTCGGAACCACCGTCGCCATGAGCCTTGCCTTCCTCGGTCAGTCGGCCGTCCTCGCCGCCGGCCCCGATCGGGCCACCGTCGACGCGTCACCGGACTGGACCGCCTCGGCGACCACCACCGGTCACACCGACGCCGCCAGCAGGCTGCACCTGTCCGTACTGCTCAACCTGCGCGATGCCGCAGGTGCAACCGCACTCGCGGACGCGGTCTCAAACCCGCGCAGCGCGAGCTACCGGCACTACGTCACTGCGGCGCAGTGGCGGGCCCGGTTCGCCCCGACGAGCCGTCAGGTCTCCAGCGTCACCCGCTTCCTGACCGACAGCGGATTCACCGTCACCGACGTGCCGGCCAATGGTCGCTACGTCGCCTTCGACGGCACCGCCGCCCAGGCCGAGAAGGCCTTCGGAACGAAGCTGCAGGACTATGACCGGGCCGGCAAGCGGGTTTCTGCACCGTCGACCGCGACCTCGGTGCCGGCGGCACTGAGCGCACTGGTGGCCGGCATCTCGGGGCTCGACACCTCCGCGGTCGTGACGCCGCTGCACGTGACAGCGGCAGAGGAGGGTGCGACCGTCACCCCGGGCGCGACCCCGCAGACGACCGGCGGCCAGCTGCCCGGACCGTCGCCCGTCTTCCGCAATGCGCCGCCATGCTCGGACTACTACGGGCAGAAGAAGGCCACGGGCGTGCCGCAGATCCTCGCCGATCCGCTGACCCTGGTCCCGTGTGGCTACAAGCCCGGCCAGATCAGGGGCGCGTACGGCACCGACAGCGCGCTGGGGCAGGGCCTGGACGGACGCGGGGTACGCGTCGCGATCGTGGATGCCTATGCCTCACCGACGATCCTCAAGGACGCCCAGACGTACGCCGCTCGCAACGACGCTCGGCACCCGCTGCGCGACTACCAGTTCTCGCAGGTCCTGCCCGGCAGCTACGGCAACGTCGCGGCGTGTGGCCCGCAGGGGTGGTACGGCGAGGAGACCCTCGACGTGGAGGCCGTGCATGCCACCGCTCCCGCCGCGAACATCGTCTACGTCGGAGCGAGCAGCTGCTTCAACAACGACATCCTGGCCGCTGTCAACACGATCGTCGACAACGGGCTCGCCGATGTGATCACCAACTCCTACGGCAACACCGGCGAGTCCGAGCCGAGCGTTGAGCACCAGACCTATCTGCAGGCAGCGGCCCAGGGGATCAGCGTGCTGTTCTCCTCCGGCGACAATGGCGACGAGATCGTCAACACCGGCACGCGTCAGGTCGACAGCCCAGCCTCCGACCCGTACGTCACCGCCGTGGGCGGTACGGCGCTCGCCGTCGGCCAAGCCGACGACTACCTGTTCGAGCAGGGCTGGGGCACGGGTTCCTCGACTCTGGTCAACGGCGCCTGGTCGCCAGTCCCGCCCTCCTACAAGTACGGCGGTGGCGGTGGAACGAGCCGGGTGTGGCCCCAGCCGGCCTACCAGGCCCGGGTCGTCCCGAACGGCATCGCAAAATACTTCGGCGGCGCCAAGCGGGCTGTCCCGGACGTCTCGATGGTCGCTGACCCGCAGACCGGCTTCCTGATCGGTCAGACCCAGCAGTTCCCGGACGGGTCCACGAAGTACAGCGAGTACCGCATCGGCGGCACCAGCCTGTCGAGCCCCCTGTTCGCCGGCGTGGTGGCCATCGCGAACCAGGCAGCCGGTCAGCCCCTGGGCTTCCTCAACCCCGCGATGTACGGCCTCGCGGGCACCGACGCTTTCCGCGACGTCGACCACGGCCGCAAGATCACCGATGGGGTCGTGCGCGCGAACTACAACAACGGCGTCGACGCCAGTGCCGGCGTCACGACGTTCCTACGGACGTTCAACCAGACCGGCACGATCTACACCCGAAAGGGCTACGACGACGTCACGGGGGTGGGTAGCCCCAACGGCGCCGCCTTCCTACAGGCGATGGCCCGCTAGCAGTCCGCTGTCCGGCCGGGCCGTCCCCTCAGGGGGCGGCCCGGCCGCACGTCCGGGGTGCGGGCCAGGTCGCGGACGCGGCGATGTCGGTACGCCAGTGGGCTCCGCGCATCGCCACCGCAGCAACCCCCGCGTAGGCCGCCGACCTCGCTGCGTCGAGCGTCGCGCCGCTTGCCGTCACCGAGAGCACCCGGCCGCCGGCGGACACCGGCCCGCCGGGCGTCAGCCGGGTGCTGCCGTGCAGAGCCACGACCCCGGGTGGCAGCACGCCGATACGGACCGGGTCGCCGGTCACCGGCACGCCCGGGTAGTGCTCGGCGGCCACGACGACGGTGACGGCGGCCCGGTCGCGCCAGCGCAACGGCGGGAAGTCGGCCAGGGTGCCGGTCGCGGCCGCGTGCAGGAGCCCCGCCAGCGGCGTGTCGAGCAGCGCCAGGACCACCTGCGTCTCCGGGTCACCGAACCGCGCGTTGAACTCCACGACCTGCGGCCCGCTCGACGTCATCGCCAGGCCGGCGTACAGCAGACCGGCGAAGGGGGTGCCCCGCCGGCGCATCTCGTCGACGACGGGCGCCAGCACGGTCCGCGCGATCAGCTCCACGGTGCCCGCAGGTAGCCACGGCAGCGGGGCGTACGCGCCCATGCCACCGGTGTTGGGGCCGGTGTCGCCGTCGCCGACCCGCTTGGCGTCCTGCGCCGGCAGCAGCGGCACGATCGTTGTGCCGTCGGTGACCGCGAACAGCGACACCTCCGGCCCGTCGAGGTAGTCCTCGACGACGCACGCGGAGCCGGGCTCACGCAGCACGTCGCGCGCAAAGGCTTGCGCCGCTGCCAGGTCGCTGCCGACGTGGACACCCTTGCCGGCGGCGAGGCCGTCGGCCTTCACGACGTACGGCGGTGCCACCGCGGTCAGGTGCGCAACCGCCCGGTCGGCATCGGTCAGGGTCACGGACGCGGCGGTCGGGACCCCGCACGCGGCCATCACCTGCTTGGCGAAGGTCTTGCTGCCCTCGATCCGAGCGGCGGCCGCCGACGGGCCGAAGCAGGGCGTGCCGGCTGCGCGTACGGCGTCGGCGACCCCCGCGACCAGCGGCGCCTCGGGTCCGACGACGACCAGGTCTGGAGCCAGCCGCGCCACCAGCGCAAGCACGGCGGCGGGGTCGGTCGCGTCGACCGGCGCGGTGTCCGGGGTCCCGGCGTTGCCGGGCGCGCAGATCACCCGGGTCACCGCAGGGTCGGCAGCCAGCGCGCGCACCAGGGCGTGCTCGCGGGCGCCGGAGCCGAGCACCAGGACGATCACACCAGCGGACGCAGCTGCAGGGTCTGCTCGCGGTCGGGGCCGACGCCGATCGAGGCGAACGGCGCCCCGCTCATCTCCTGCAGCGCCTGGACGTAGCGCTGGGCGTTGCCCGGCAGGTCGGCGAAGGTCCGGGCCCCGCCGAGGTCCTGCGACCAGCCGTCGAGGTACTCGTACACCGGCACCGCGTGGTGGAACTCGGTCTGGGTCATCGGCATCTCGGGGAGGCGCCGGCCGTCCACCTCGTACGCCACGCAGACCGGTACCTGCTCCCAGCCGGTCAGCACGTCGAGCTTGGTGAGCACGAAGTCGGTGATGCCGTTGACGCGGGCCGCGTAGCGGGCGATGACGGCGTCGTACCAGCCGCAGCGCCGCGGCCGGCCGGTCGTCGTGCCGTACTCACGCCCGACGCTGCGCAGCCGCTCGCCGTCGGCGTCCAGGAGCTCGGTGGGGAACGGCCCCTCGCCCACCCGGGTGGTGTAGGCCTTGACCACGCCGATCACCTTGTCGATCCGGCGCGGCCCGATACCCGAGCCGGTGCAGGCCCCGCCAGCGGTGGCCGAGCTGCTGGTGACGAACGGGTAGGTGCCGTGGTCGACGTCCAGCAACGTCGCCTGGCCGCCCTCCAGCAGCACGGTCTTGCCCTCGTCGAGCGCCCGGTTGAGCAGCAGCGAGGTGTCGGCGACCATCGGCGCCAGCCGCTCGCGGTAGGCCAGCAGCTCATCGACGACCGCGTCTACCGTGAAGGCCTTGCGGTTGTAGACCTTGACCAGTAGCTGGTTCTTCAGGGTCAGGGCGCCTTCGACCTTCTGCAGCAGAATCTTCTCGTCGAACAGGTCCTGCACGCGGATGCCGATGCGGTTCATCTTGTCGGCGTACGTCGGGCCGATGCCCCGGCCCGTGGTGCCGATCCGGCGGTTGCCGAGGAAGCGCTCGGCGACCCGGTCGAGCGCCCCGTTGTAGGACGGGATCAGGTGCGCGTCGGCACTGACGACGAGCCGGCCGGTGTCGACACCGCGCGACTCCAGGCCGTCGATCTCCTGGAACAGCACGTCGAGGTCGATGACGACGCCGTTGCCGATCACCGGCGTGCAGCCGGGCGACAGGATGCCGCTGGGCAGCAGGTGCAGGGCGTACGTCTCGTCGCCCACGACCACGGTGTGACCCGCATTGTTGCCGCCGTTGAACTTGACCACCAGGTCGACGAGCCCACCCAGCTGGTCGGTGGCCTTGCCCTTGCCCTCGTCGCCCCACTGCGCGCCGATCAGGACCAGTGCGGGCATGCGTCGGGCTCCCTGGTCGGACGGGCCTGCGCGGGCCGGTGCGCGGCAAGCATAGCGGCGGCAGGTGCGGGGTTAGTGTCGCCCGGTGGCCAGCATCCCCGGCATCGATGCCGCCTTCGGGCTGCTGCAGGCTCGCAGCGCCAGGTCGCTGATGGCAGCCCTCGCGGGCGCGGCGGTGCAGGGCGTGGCAGCGGCCGGTGCCGTGGCAACGGTGGCCGCAACCGCCGCCGGCTCGCTGGCCGGCGAGGCCGCAGCGGGCGTGTCCGGCGCGGCCCGGGGCGGCGTCGACCTGATCACCGAGGCCCGCGAGACGGTGCAGGCCCTGCATCGGCTGGCGCTGCGCGTCGACACCATCGTGGCCGAGCTCGAGGAGCCCTTGCTCGCCCTCGCTCCGGGGCTCCGCCGGCTTGCCGTCGCGCTCGACGACCCGCTGGTGAGCACCCTGCCCGCAACCCTGCGCCAGGTGCAGGACGATGTGCTGCCGGTGCTGCGTACGCTCGCCGAGACCCACGAGCGGGTCGCGTTCATCGCCGGTCAGACCGAGCGGATCGTGACCTTCGTCGACGACACCGGCCGGTCGCTCGCGGGGCTGCCGGGCGCGGCCCTGCTCGGCCGCCGCCGCCCCGCGGCCCGCGTCATCACGATCGAGCAGGACCCACCGATTCGCTGACGGGGCCGACCTGGCCGTGGCCTAGCTGTGCAGGGCCTGCGCTGCCGCAGGGTCGCTGTCCTGCAGAAACTGCGCGATGCGGTCGGCCTCGGCGCTCTCGCCGATCGTGTCGGCCGCCCGGCCCAGGGCGTTGAGCGCGCGCAGGAACCCCTGGTTGGGGGCGTGCGCCCACGGCACCGGGCCGTAGCCCTTCCAGCCGGCCCGGCGCAGCGCGTCGAGCCCGCGGTGGTAGCCGGTCCGGGCGTACGCGTAGGACTCCACGACCGAGCCACGCTCGAAGGCGCCGTCGGCGAGCGCGGCCCAGGCGGCCGACGACGTGGGGTGCGCCGCCGCGACAGCCGAGGCGTCCTCGGACTGCAGGAGCGCCACCGCCGGGTCGACCGGCAGCAGGGTGGGCGGCGGGCCGCCGAGCAGATCCTTGCCAGCAAGACTCATGCCGACAGTCTGCCCGTCGTCGCGGCTAGGCCAGCGTCGTCCCGGTCGAGCGCAGGTCCTCGCAGGCCCGGACCACCCTGGCGGTCATGCCGGCCTCGGCGGCCTTGCCCCACGCCCGCGGGTCGTACAGCTTCTTGGCGCCGACCTCACCGTCGACCTTGAGCACGCCGTCGTAGTTCCTCAGCATGTGGTCCGCGACCGGTCGGGTGAACGCGTACTGCGCGTCGGTGTCGACGTTCATCTTCACGACGCCGTAGTCGAGCGTCTCGCGGATCTCCTCGAGCAGCGAGCCGCTGCCGCCGTGGAAGACCAGATCGAAGGGGCGTTCGACGCCCCTCTCCTTGCCCACCGCCTCCTGGATGTCATGCAGGATCGTGGGCCGGAGCTTGACGTTGCCCGGCTTGTAGACGCCGTGCACGTTGCCGAACGTCGCCGCGAGCAGGTACCGCCCGGCTATCCCGTCCAGCGCCTGCGCAGTGCGTAGCGCGTCGCCGGGCGTCGTGTAGAGCTTCTCGTTCTCGCCGGAGTTGTCGACGCCGTCCTCCTCGCCGCCCACTACGCCGATCTCCATCTCCATGACGATCCGGGCCTTGCCGCAGGCGGCGAGCAGCTCGGCGGCGATCGACAGGTTCTCGGTCAGCTCGACCGCTGAGCCGTCCCACATGTGCGACTGGAACAGCGGCTCACGGCCGGCATCGACGCGCTGCTGGCTGATCGCGATCAGCGGCCGCATGTAGCCGTCGAGCTTGCCCTTCGGGCAGTGGTCGGTGTGCAGCGCGATCGTCACGTCGTAGGCCTTCGCCACGACGTGGGCGTACTCCGCCAGCGCAGTGGCGCCGATGACCATGTTCTTGGCCGAGCCGGACAGGTACTCGGCGCCGCCGGTCGACACCTGCACGATGCCGTCGCTGCGCGCCTCGGCGAAGCCGCGCAGAGCCGCGTTCAGCGTCTGCGAGCTCGTCACATTGATGGCGGGGTAGGCGAACCGACCCTCCTTCGCGCGGTCCAGCATCTGGGCGTACTTCTCAGGCGTCGCGATCGGCATGCCGCGAGGATGCCACGCCGCCTCTGCAGTGGACAGACCCGCCGCCACGGCCTCCCGGGCCCTGCGCGCGGCGATCGGCACGGGGTCCCAGACCGGCGAGAAAGGGTGCGACTGACGTGGGGCAACCTGTGTCGTGTGCTGCCAGACCTCGAGACGCTCGGCGGACTCGCGGCCTACGCGTTCCTGGCGGTGCTGGTCTTCGTCGAGTCCGGGCTGCTGGTCGGGTTCTTCCTGCCGGGCGACACCGTGCTGTTCGCCGCGGGGCTGTACTCCGCCGACCCGGCTTCCGCCCTGTCGCTGCCGCTGCTGGTCGCCGTCGTGCTGGTCGCGGCGATCGCGGGGGACGCGGTCGGCTACGCGTTCGGGCGGAGGGTCGGGCCGGCCGTGCTGCGGCGCCGCAATGGGCGGGTCCTGAATCCGCGCAACCTGGCCCGGGCGCAGGCCTTCTACGACCGGTATGGCGTGTTCGCCGTTGTCGCCGCCCGGTGGATCCCGTGGGTGCGTACCTTCACGCCGATCCTGGCGGGCGCGTCCGGCATGCGGTACGGCCAGTTCCTGGTCGCCAACGTCGTCGGCGCGGTGACCTGGGGCGGCACGCTGCTGGTGCTCGGCCACGTCGCCGCCCGCGCGCCGGGGGTGCGATCGGGAGCGGCCGGGATCGGTGCGGCGGTGGTGGTGGTGGCCTGCGTGCTGGCCGGGATCCGGGCGTTCAGGGGGCGCTCAGCCGCCCGCCGGTAATCTCGCCGGGTGACGACGACCACCGCTCTGCCCGCGATCCTCGACGGCTCGCACCTGGTCGCCACCTTCGGCCTGGCCGGCCTGCTGGCGATCATCTTCGCCGAGACCGGCCTGCTGCTCGGGTTCTTCCTGCCCGGCGACTCACTGCTGTTCGCTGCCGGCTACGCCGCCACCGGAAACCTGTCGGACACGCTGCACCCGAACATCGTCGTGGTCTGCGCGCTGGTCAGCGTGGTCGCGATCCTGGGCGCCCAGGTCGGCTTCACGATCGGCGACAAGGCCGGGCCGGCGCTGTTCGACCGCGAGGACAACCGGCTGTTCAAGAAGTCCTACGTCACCAAGGCCGAAGCGGTCGTGGAGCGCTACGGCGCCGGGCGTGCCATCGTGCTGGCCCGCTTCATCCCGATCGTCCGGACGTTCCTCAACCCGCTGGTCGGCGCCGGGCACCTGCCGGCGCGGGAGTTCCTCCGGTGGAACATCATCGGCGGGGTGCTCTGGGGCACTGGCATCTCGCTGCTCGGCTACTTCCTCGGCAACATCCCTTTTATCGGCAAGAACCTGGAGTTCTTCGCAATCATCATTGTTGGGCTGTCGGTCACCCCCATCGTGCTGGAGCTGCTGCGGAGCCGACGGATCGCGCGCCGCTAGGTCTGGCTCGACGCGAGTCCGAGGTCTGCCAGCGAGTACGCGAACAGGTACGGCACACCCGCAGCCTCGATCTTCGCGCCGGCGCCGGTGTCGCGGTCCGCGAGCGTTGCCACCGCCACCGGGACGGCCCCGGCCTCGCGGACGGCTTCGAGCGCCATCAGCGGGGTGTCACCGGTGGTGCTGGTGTCCTCGACCACCAGGACCCGCCGGCCGGCGATGTCGGGCCCCTCCACCCGCCGCTGCAGACCGTGCGCCTTGGCCTGCTTACGCACCACGAACGCGTCGAGCCGCAGCCCCTGCGCGGCAGCGGCGTGCAGCATCGCGGCCGCGATCGGGTCGGCGCCCATCGTCATCCCGCCGACCGCGTCGTACTGCAGGCCCACGGTGAGCTCGCGCATCACCCGGCCGACCAGCGGCGCCGCCTCCCCGGACAGGGTGACCCGGCGCAGGTCGACGTAGTAGTCGGCCTCGCGACCGGACGACAGCGTCACCCGGCCGGGCACGACGGCCTGGGCACGGACCAGGGCCAGCAGCTGCTCGCGGTCGGTCAGTGGCCCGGTTGACGGCTCGGGTGCAGCCTCGGTCGTCGGCTCGAGAGTCACGCCGCGACAGTACGCAGCAGCCGTTGCTCGAGCTCCGTCGGCAGGCCGTGCGTGGGGCGGTCGGGGTGCGGCGGCGGCGGGCCGTCGGCCCGCAGCCACCGCCAGGTATCAAGGACGGTCTGCCGCACCGGCCGGCAGCGCAGCCCGCGCGCGGCTGCCAGCGAGGTGTCGCCCTCGAGGAAACCGGCGTACTCCCCGCTCTCGGGCACCCAGCACGGCAGCTGCACCCACGGCTCCACGCCGGCGGCTTCGAGGTCGGCCTCGCCGACCCACACCAGCTCGGCGTCGCTGCGGGTGGCGTCGACGCAGGCCGCCAGCAGGCTGTTCGTCGTCGCGATCCCGGACGGCCCGACGACGTCGACGGCGCCGCCCTGCCCGGTGGCCACGGCGTCGAGCAGCCAGCCGGCCAGGTCACGCGCGTCGACGTACTGCAGCGGCCGGTCGCGGCGCCCCGGCGCGACGACCCGGCCGCCGCGCGCGATCCGGTCGAGCCACCAGGGCAGCCGGCCGATGTCCTCGTGCGGCCCGAGGATCAGGCCGGCCCGGGCGAGCAGGGCCTGCGGGTGGTGCGCCAGCACGGCGAGCTCGCCGCCGCGCTTGTCGGCGGCGTACTCCGTCTCGCCTGCCCTCGGGTCGGCCTGGACGAGCGGGCTCGACTCGTCGACGTGCTCGCCCCCGACGTACACCGACACGCTCGACACCAGGCCGTACGCCCCGACCCGGCCCGCGAGCAGCCGGGACGACAGGCCAGCGACCCGCGGAGCGCCCGCCCAGGTGTCGACGACCGCATCCCACGTCGCATCGCCCAGCACGGCCGAGAGCGCGGCCTCGTCGGTGCGGTCGGCGTGCACCGCCGTCACCTCGACCGGCAGCGTCCCTGTCAGCCCGCGGTGCAGCGCCGTGACGTCCCAGCCGCGCCCGAGCGCGTCCTGCACGAGCGCGCGCCCCACGAACCTGGTCCCGCCCAGCACCAGCAGCCGCATCAGCGGGACTGCGGCAGCCGGCTGCGCAGCCGACCGACCACCCGTCGCTGCAGACCGCCCGGCACGAACCGGCTCGCCGCGACAATCACCTTGTACGCGGCCCCCGGCACGCTGCGGGCCCGGCCCCGTGCCAGGTCGGCGAGCGCGTCGGCGACGACCCGGTCGGCGTCCAGCCACAGCCGGTCCGGTATCCCGCTGACGTCCATCCCGGCGCGCTGGTGGAACTCGGTGCGGGTGAACCCCGGGCACAGCGCGAGCACCCGCACGCCGCGGGCGGCGTACTGCAGGTGCAGGGACTCAGAGAAGTTGATGACCCATGCCTTGCTCGCGCTGTAGCCCGCACCGCGCGTACCTGGCGTGAAGCCGGCGACGCTGCTCACATTGATGATGGCCCCTGCACCCTGCGCCAGCATCGATGGCAGCGCCGCGTGCGTCAGCCGCAACACCGCCCGGACGTTGAGCCGAAGCAGGTGCTCCTCGGCCTCGCGGTCGGTCTCGTCGAAGGCGCCGGGGTTGCCGAGCCCGGCGTTGTTCACGAGCAGGTCGACGCCCTCCCCGAGCCGCCACTCGATGCGGGCGCAGCCCGCGTCGGTCGCGAGGTCGGCCGGCAGCACCTCCACCGCGACCGGCAGGGCCGCCGCGACCGCCCGCAGCCGGCCCTCGTCGCGGGCGACCAGCACGAGGTCGTAGCCGTCAGCGGCGAGGCGGCGGGCGAACGCGGCGCCGATGCCGGCGGTCGCGCCGGTGACGAGTGCGGTGGGCATGCATTCAGCCTGCCCGAGGCGCGCGCGGGCGTCCGCGGAGGGCCGGCGGCCGGCGGCTCATTGACCGGGTGATGTAGGCCCGTGCGCTGTTGCCCTGCGACACCCGGCTCCCCTGGAGCATGGCCGGTCGGCTGCCGGCCTATCGCAGGACGCGCGGCAGCAGCCCGAAGCCCTCGACCGCCGCAGCGGCCCGCAGGGAGCGGTCGAAGCACGCCAGCACCGCGAGCTCGGGCGGCACGGCGCGACCAGTTGTGGCACTGGCGAGCTGCACCGCGTTGTACGCCCGTAGGCCGTGCACCGCGGCGAGCCGGGCCGCCACCTCCGTGAGCGCGCCGTCAGGCTCGCCTACGACAGTTTGACCAGGTCGTGACGAGCCCCGACGGCCAGCCCGTCGCCGGACCGTTCGACAACGACCTCGTCGCCGTCGCGCACCTCGCCGGACAGGATCTTCCTGGCCAGCTGGTCGCCGATCGCGGACTGGACGACCCGGCGTAGCGGGCGGGCGCCGTACAGCGGGTCGTAGCCGGTCAGCGTCAGCCACTCGCGGGCGGCAGCAGTCACCGTCAACGTCAGCCGCCGGTCGCGCAGCCGGGCGGCGAGCAGCGCGACCTGCAGATCGACGATGCGGGCCAGCTGGTCGGTCGAGAGCGCGTCGAACACCACGATCTCGTCGAGCCGGTTGACGAACTCCGGCTTGAAGGTGTGTCGCACCAGGTCCATGACCTTGTCGCGGCGCTGCTCCGCGTCCAGCAGCGGGTCGCTGGCGTACGCCGACCCGAGGTTGCTCGTCAGCACCAGGATGGTGTTGCGGAAGTCAACGGTGCGGCCCTGGCCGTCGGTGAGCCGGCCGTCGTCGAGCACCTGCAGCAGCACGTCGAACACGTCAGGGTGGGCCTTCTCGACCTCGTCGAACAGCACCACGGTGTACGGCCGACGCCGGACCGCCTCGGTGAGCTGGCCGCCCTGGTCGTAGCCGACGTAGCCGGGGGGCGCGCCGACCAGCCGGGCGACCGAGTGCTTCTCGCCGTACTCGCTCATGTCGATGCGGGTCATCGCGCGCTCGTCGTCGAACAGGAAGTCGGCGAGCGCCTTGGCCAGCTCGGTCTTGCCGACGCCGGTCGGGCCCAGGAACAGGAACGACCCGGTCGGCCGGTCGGGGTCGCTGATGCCGGCCCTGGCGCGCCGGACGGCGTCGGACACCGCCCGGACCGCCGACTCCTGGCCGACCAGCCGCTGCCCGAGGGCCTCCTCCATGCGCAGCAGCTTGGCCGTCTCACCCTCGAGCAGCCGGCCGGCGGGGATCCCGGTCCAGGCCGAGACCACGTCGGCGACGTCGTCGGGGCCGACCTTCTCCTTGACCATGGCGCCGCGGGAGTCGGCCGCCACCGAGGCCGCCTCGAGCTCCTTCTGGACAGCGGGCACCTCGGCGTACTGGAGGCGGGACGCCGCCTCCAGGTCGCCGTCGCGCTGGTGGCGCTCGAGCTGGGTCTGCAGCGCGTCGAGGCGCTCCTTCAGCTCACCGACCAGGTTGAGGCCCTGCTTCTCCTGCTCCCACCGCCCGACCAGCGCCTGCAGCTCCTCGTCGCGGTCCGCACGTTCGCGCCGCAGCTCGACCAGGCGCTGCTGCGAGGCCTGGTCGGTCTCCCGCTCGAGCGCGAGCTCCTCCATCCGCATCCGGTCGACGGTGCGCTGCAGCTCGTCGACCTCGACCGGGCGGCTGTCGATCTCCATGCGCAGCCGCGACGCAGCCTCATCGACGAGGTCGATCGCCTTGTCCGGCAGGAAGCGCGAGGTGATGTAGCGGTCGGACAGCGTCGCAGCCGCTACCAGCGCTGAGTCTGAGATCTCCACCTTGTGGTGTGCCTCGTACCGGCCCTTCAGGCCGCGCAGGATGGCGACGGTGTCCTCAGCGCTCGGCTCGCCGACCAGCACCTGCTGGAAACGCCGCTCCAGCGCCGGGTCCTTCTCGATGTTCTGCCGGAATTCGTCCAGCGTGGTGGCTCCGACCATCCGCAGCTCGCCGCGGGCCAGCATCGGCTTGAGCATATTTCCGGCGTCCATCGAGCCCTCGGCCTTGCCCGCGCCGACGACCGTGTGCATCTCGTCGATGAAGGTGATGATCTGGCCCTCGGCGCCCTTGATCTCCTCCAGGACCGCCTTGAGCCGTTCCTCGAACTCGCCGCGGTACTTCGAGCCGGCGATCATCGCGCTGAGGTCGAGCGCCACGATCCGCTTGCCACGCAGGCTTTCCGGTACGTCGCCGTCGACGATCCGCTGGGCGAGCCCTTCCACGACGGCGGTCTTGCCCACGCCCGGCTCGCCGATGAGCACCGGGTTGTTCTTCGTACGCCGTGACAGGACCTGCACGACGCGGCGGATCTCGGCGTCCCGGCCGATCACCGGGTCCAGCTCCTGCCGCCGGGCGCGTGACGTCAGGTCGACGCCGTACTTCTCGAGCGCCTTGTACGTCCCCTCCGGGTCCTGGTTGGTCACCCGCCGGACCCCACCGCGGACCTTGGCGAAGGCCTCGACAAGGGCTTTCGGGAGGGCCTGCTGACCGCGGAGCAGGGTGGCGACCTCACCACCGGCGTCAGCGAGCCCGACCAGCAGGTGCTCGGTGGACACGAAGTCGTCGCCGACCTCTTTCGCCTTGGTCTGCGCGACCGCCAGCGACGCGAGCAGCGTGCGACTGAGCTGTGGTGCGGCCAGCGTCGAGCCCGACGCCGTGGGCAGCGCCCGCAGCAGCTGCTCCGCGCGGCTGCGCACGGCCCGGGTGTCGGCACCGACCGCCTGCAGGAGCGAGCCGGCAATACCCTCCGGCTGGTCGAGCAGGGCCAGCAGCAGGTGGACGGGAGACACCTCCGGGTGGCCCTCGGTCACCGCCCGCTGGACGGCCGTCGACACGGCCTCCTGGCTCTTGGTTGTCAGGCGGTCTCCGGAGGGGTTGGTCACGGGTGCTCTCCACGGGTATGGGGCAGTCAGGCCCAAGCGGGCGTCCTGTTTTCTGCAACGTCGTGCCTGTTGAGCGTGTTCCGCTCAACTTGTTCTGACTAGCCGCGCCATGACCTGGTGGTCGCCAGGCGCTGGACGGAGCCTCGGCTGAGCTGTCCCCACGACATCAGGCTCGCGGCTTCCAGATGACCAGGGCGTTGTCACGTAGCGGGACAAGGTCACGACGCATCGAGGCCACGGCGGTGTCGTGCGCCCCCACCAGCGCCGCGCGGGCTGCCGCGAGCTCGGCCAGCAGGTCGGCGTTGCGAGCCCGGACGGCCTCGAGCGCGTTCTCCAGCTCGATGACCCGCTTGATGCCGGCCAGGTTGACGCCCTCCTCCTGGGAGAGCCGCTGCACCTGACGCAGCATGGCGACGTCGCGGGCCGAGTAGCGGCGGCCGCCGCCGCCGGAACGTCCCGGCGTGACCAGGCCCAGCCGGTCGTACTGGCGCAGCGTCTGCGGATGCATGCCGGCGAGCTCGGCCGCCACCGAGATCACGAAGACCGGCAGGTCCTCGTTCACTATCCGACCCGATCCCCAGGCCGCGCCGGCCTCATGCGCCCGCCTCGAGCAGACCGGCGCGCGGATCCTCCGGCGCCACCACCGCGTACGCACGCAGCGCCTGCTCCTGCTCGGCGGTCAGCCGGGCCGGAACGGCAACCTCGACCGTGACCAGCAGATCGCCTGTGCCGCTGCGCTTGGGCACGCCGCGGCCGCGCACCCTGAAGGTGCGGCCGGACGACGTCCCCGGCGGGATGCGGAGCGTCACCGAGGCGCCGTCCGGGGTCGGGACCCGCACCTGCGCGCCGAGTGCGGCCTCAGCGAAGGTCAGGGGCACCGGGAGCGTCACCGCGTCGCCCTTGCGGCCGTACAGCGCGTGCGGGTTGACGTTCACCAGCACGAGCAGGTCACCCGGGGGCCCACCGCGGTCCCCCGGTGCGCCGCGGCCGGCAACCCGGACCCGCTGGCCCTGCTCGACGCCGGCCGGCACCCGCACCGTCAGGGTGCGCTCCTGACTGGTCTGGCCGCTGCCTGCGCAGGTCGGACACGGGGTGTCGATGACCCGGCCGGTGCCCCGGCAGGCGGCGCATGGCTCGGCGAAGGCGAAGCCACCCTGGTTGCGGCTGGTCATGCCCTGGCCCCCGCAGACCCCGCAGGCCCGGGGGCTGGTGCCCGGCGCCGCTCCGCTACCTCGGCAGGTCTCGCAGGCGCCGGTCGTGGTCAGCCGAAGCGGGACGGTGACTCCGCGCAGGGCATCGAGAAAGGACAGCGTGACGGCGGCCTCGACGTCGGACCCCTTGCGGGGCCGGCCACCGGCCCGGACCCCGCTGCCGCCGAACAATCCACCGAGCACATCGCCGACCCCGCCGGCCCTGCCGAACAGGTCTCCGAGGTCGAAGGCCGTCCCGCCCCCGCCACCGCGCGGGCCGCTGCCGAACACGGCCCGCTGCTCGTCGTACTCACGGCGCTTGACGTCGTCGGACAGCACGTCATAGGCCTCGGAGACGCGCTTGAAGCGCTCCTCCCCGGCCGGGTTGGTGTCCGGGTGCAGCTCGCGCGCGAGAGTGCGGTAGGCCTTCTTGATGTCGGCCGCCACGGCGTCCTTCGCGACACCGAGGGTCGCGTAGTGGTCCTTCTCGACCGAGTCGCGCGCGCTCACCTCACGCCTCTCGGCCCCCGGCCGCAGCCGGGCCCGTCGGCGCGGCCGGTTCCGCGACGACCACCTTGGCGGCGCGCAGCACCCGGCCGGAGGCAAGCCGGTAGCCCGGCGAGAACACCTGAACGCAGGTGGCGACGGTGGCCGCCGGGTCCTCGGGCGCGGACATGACGGCCTCGTGCACCTGCGGGTCGAAGGCGTCCCCAGGGGCGCCGAAGCGCTGCACGCCGAGCTTGCCGACGAGCCCTTCGAGCCCTTCCCCGACGACTTTGAAGGCACCGTCGAGGTCACCGTGCTCGCGGGCGCGCTCGACATCATCGAGCAGCGGCAGCAGCCGGTCCACGACCGAGGCGGTGGCGAACTCCACGACCGCAGCCGAGTCGCGAGCCACCCGCTTGCGGTAGTTCGCGTACTCGGCGCTCACCCGCTGCAGGTCCGCCGTCAGCTCCGTCACCGGATCGGGAGCCGTCGGTTCGCCAGCGGCCCCCGGCAGGTCGGCCGGCGAGTCAGGATCCCGGGTCGGCTGAGCGAGCGGCGGCCGGCCGTCGGTTGACCCCGCCGGGGGCGGACCGCCGTCGGCCGCCCCCGGACGCGGCTGCCCCGTCTCCGGGTCGATCCGCCGCCGGTCTCGCACCACGACCTGCTCGGGGTCATACACGCTCCCCGGCTCGGCCGGAGTCTGCGTCACTTGCCGTCCTCGTCGACCACCTCGGCGTCGACGACGCCGTCGTCAGCGGGGCCGGCGGCCGCGCCGGGCTGGTCGGTGGCCTGCTGGGCGTACAGCGCGCTGCCGAGCTCCTGGCTCTTCCTGGACAGCGTCTCGGCAGCGGCCTTGACCGCGGCGGTGTCGCTGCCGCCGAGCGCGCTGCGCAAGGCGGTGAGCGCCTCCTCGGTCTCGGCCTTGCCGTCGGCCGGGAGTTTGTCGCCGTTCTCGCCGAGGAACTTCTCGGTCTGGAAGACCAGCGAGTCGGCCTGGTTGCGGGTCTCGGCCTCGTCGCGGCGCTTGGCGTCCTCCTCGGCGTACTCCTCGGCCTCCCGCATCATCCGCTCGACCTCGTCCTTGGGCAGCGCACTGCCACCGGAGATGGTCATCCGCTGCTCCTTGCCGGTGCCCAGGTCCTTGGCGGAGACGTGCACGATGCCGTTGGCGTCGATGTCGAACGTCACCTCGACCTGCGGGACGCCGCGCGGCGCCGGGGGCAGCCCGGTCAGCTCGAACATCCCGAGCTTTTTGTTGTAGGCCGCCATCTCGCGCTCACCCTGGAACACCTGGATCTGCACCGACGGCTGGTTGTCGTCCGCCGTGGTGAAGACCTCGGAGCGCTTGGTGGGGATGGTGGTGTTGCGCTCGATGAGCTTGGTCATGATGCCACCCTTGGTTTCGATGCCGAGGGACAGCGGGGTGACGTCGAGCAGCAGGACGTCCTTGACCTCGCCCTTGAGCACCCCGGCCTGCAGGGCCGCGCCGATGGCGACGACCTCGTCGGGGTTGACGCCCTTGTTGGGCTCCTTGCCACCGGTCAGCTCACGCACGAGGTCCGACACCGCGGGCATCCGGGTCGAGCCGCCGACCAGCACGACATGGTCGATCGCAGCGATCGGGATGCCGGCGTCCTTGATGGCCTGCTGGAACGGCCCCTTGGCCCGGTTGAGCAGGTCCTGGGTAAGCCGCTGGAACTCGGCCCGCGTCAGCGTGACGTCCAGGTGCAGCGGACCATCGGGGCTCGCGGTGATGTACGGCAGGTTGATCGTCGTGGACTGCGACGCCGACAGCTCGATCTTGGCCTTCTCGGCCGCCTCGCGCAGCCGCTGCATCGCCATCTTGTCCTTGGCCAGGTCGATGCCGCCGTTGCTGAGCATGAACTGCTTGACCAGGTGCTCGACGACCCGCTGGTCCCAGTCGTCGCCACCGAGGCGGTTGTCACCGGAGGTGGCCTTCACCTCGATGACGCCGTCACCTATCTCGAGCAGGGATACGTCGAAGGTGCCGCCACCGAGGTCGAAGACCAGGATCGTCTGCTCCTTCTCCCCCTTGTCGAGCCCGTACGCGAGCGCAGCCGCGGTCGGCTCGTTGACGATGCGCAGCACGTTGAGCCCGGCGATCTCGCCGGCCTCCTTGGTGGCCTGGCGCTCGTGGTCGGAGAAATACGCCGGCACGGTGACGACGGCGTCGGTGACCGGCTCGCCCAGGTAGGCCTCCGCGTCGCGCTTGAGCTTCTGCAGCACGAACGCGCTGATCTGCTGCGGTGTGAAGTCCTTGCCGTCCAGGGACTGCTTCCAGTCGGTGCCCATGTGGCGCTTCACCGAGCGGATCGTGCGGTCGACGTTGGTGACCGCCTGCCGTTTGGCGACCTCGCCGACGAGGACCTCGCCGTTCTTGGCGAACGCCACGATCGAGGGGGTGGTGCGCGCGCCCTCGGCATTGGCGATGACCGTCGGCTCGCCACCTTCCAGGACGGCGACGCAGGAGTTGGTGGTGCCGAGGTCGATGCCGACCGCTCGTGCCATGAAGACGTCTCCCTGTGGGTGCAGTACGAGTTGAGTGCCTTGCGCTCAGGGTAGTCGGACTCGGCGGCCTTGTCCACTCACCCCTGAGCCTGGTCGGCTCATGATTTCTGCTCGCTGACACACGTGCGACGGTATGTAGGTGCTGAGGGGGATGCGCAACCGGTCGGGTGCACCCAACGGGATCATTCGAGCGCTCGCGCTCCTGCTGGCGCTGCTGCTCGCCGGGCCGCTCACCCTGCTGCTGGTGCGAGCCGCCGTAGGTGCGCTGCACCTAGCCCTATGACGACGCTGACAGCGGCACCTCCGCGGTGCGGAGCGGGCGTCAGCACCGCACACTGAGAAGGCTATTACCGGCCGGTAGCCGCGGGCGCCCGCGACGGTAGGCTCCGCGCCTTTCCGCCTCTGCCCGGGGCGGTCACCTCGTACCAGGAGGACCTGTGGACACGCACATGTTCGTGCGCCTCGTGCTCGGCCCACTGATCATGGTGGTGGCCCTGGCCGTTGCCGGCCGACGGGTGTTCTTCCTCTACCGGTTGGTCTCCGCCGGGCAACCGAGCCCCGGCCGGCTGGACAACGCTCCACGGCGGCTCGTGGCCCAGCTCACCGAGGTGTTCGGGCAGAAGAAGCTGCTCCAGTGGAGCGTGCCGGGACTGGCGCACTTCTTCGTGTTCTGGGGGTTCATCATCCTCACGTTCACGATCATCGAAGCGATCGGGGCGCTGTTCCAGGAGGACTTCGCCATCCCGTTCATCGGACACAGTGCCGCGCTGGGCTTCCTGGAGGACTTCTTCGGCGTGGCCGTGATGCTGGGGATCATCACCTTCGGTGTCCTCCGGCTGCTCAGCAACCCGGCCACCAAGCAGCGCGACTCGCGGTTCTACGGCTCACACACCGGTGCCGCCTGGGCGGTGCTCGGCCTGATCTTCCTGGTCGTCGTCACGCTGTTCGGGATCCGTGCGGCGCAGCTCAACACCGGCGTCTCACCATGGCAGGGCAGCCCGCACGCACCGTTCTTCTCGTACGTCATCTCGCGGGCCCTGCACCCGCTCGGCCTGACAGCGAACCGGCGCATCGAGGACGTGATGGTGATCGGGCAGATTGCCGTCGTCTTCGGGTTCCTGGTGCTGGTGACGTACTCCAAGCACCTGCACATCTTCACCGCCCCGCTGAACGTTCTGACCAAGCGCATCCCGGACCGCACGGCGCTCGGCGGTCTGCAGCCGATGATGAGCGGCGGCAAGATCCTCGAGCTGGAGGAGGCCGACCCCGATGTCGACACCTTCGGGGTCGCCAAGGTCGAGGACTTCTCGTGGACGGCGATGCTGGACATGGCGACCTGCACCGAGTGCGGCCGGTGTCAGAGCCAGTGCCCGGCGTGGAACACCGGCAAGCCGCTCAGTCCCAAACTGCTGATCATGAACCTGCGCGACCACTTGTTCGCCAAGGCGCCGTACATCCTGGGCAGCCGGACTGCCCCGGAGGACCACGTCCCGAACTTCCACGACGCCGGCAACCATGTTTCCGAGTCGGGCTACGAGCGAGTCATGGGCAGCTCGCCCGACCAGGCCGTCCGGCCGCTGGTCGGCACCGCCGAACAGGGCGGGGTCATCGACCCCGACGTGCTGTGGAGCTGCACCACCTGCGGGGCCTGCGTCGAGCAGTGCCCGGTCGACATCGAGCACGTCGACCACATCCTGGACATGCGCCGCTACCAGGTGCTCATCGAGAGCGCGTTCCCCAGCGAGGCCGGCGTGATGCTGCGCAACCTGGAGAACAAGGGCAACCCGTGGGGGCTGAACAACAAGGACCGCGAGGACTGGACCTCGGGCCTGCCCTTCGAGGTCCGGCGCATCACCGACACCGTTCCCGACGACGTCGAGTACCTGTTCTGGGTGGGCTGCGCAGGGGCGCTGGAAGACCGGAGCAAGAAGGTCACCCGGGCCTTCGCCGAGCTGATGCACACCGCCGGCGTCGAGTTCGCGATCCTGGGCGCCGGCGAGTCCTGCACCGGCGACCCGGCCCGGCGCCTGGGTAACGAGTTCGTCTTCCAGATGCTCGCGGCGCAGAACGTCGAGACGCTCAACGAGGCCGGTGTGCGCAAGATCGTCGCCACCTGCCCGCACTGCTTCAACACCCTGGCCAACGAGTACAGCCAGGTGGGCGGTCACTACGAGGTCATCCACCACACCCAGTTGCTCGCCGAGCTCGTCGAGACCGGGCGCCTCGTGCCGGTGACCGCCGTCGACGAGAAGGTGACCTACCACGACCCGTGCTACCTGGGCCGGCACAACCGCGTCTACACCCCGCCGCGCGAGGTACTGGCTGCCATCCCCGGGCTGTTCTCACAGGAGATGCCGCGCTGCAAGGAGCGCGGCTTCTGCTGCGGCGCCGGTGGTGCCCGGATGTGGATGGAGGAGAAGATTGGCAAGCACATCAACGTGGAGCGCACCGACGAGGCGCTCGGGCTCGACCCCGACCTGATCTCGACGGCCTGCCCGTTCTGCATGGTGATGTTGTCCGACGCCGTCACGGCCAAGCAGCAGTCCGGCGAGGCCAGGGACGGTGTGCAGGTCCTGGACGTCAGCCAGATCCTGGCCCGCTCGCTGGTGGTGCCCGCGCTGCAGCCCGCGATGTCCGGTGCCCCCGCCATCAACGCGACCGATACCGTCGAGGCGCCCAAGCCGGTCGAGCCCGACCCAGCCCGCACCGAGGTTGCTGACTACCCGCAGCTGTCGGGCAGCCCCGAACGCAGCCAGCCGGGACACGGGCCAGCGCCCGTCACCCCGGAAGTGCCCTGACGCCCCGCCTACCTGGGGGACCAATCTCCCCCAAATAGGTGGTGCAGGCCGTCCGGACAGCGGCCGAGGAGCAGGTATGACCTCATCGACTCCAGCCAAGCGCACCGGACAGCGAATCGTCTCGGCCGCATTCGTCGCTCTCACACTGACCACCGCCGTTCTCGCGGTGCACGCCTCCGCCGCCCCCGCCGGCCGCGCATGGGGCGGCCCCAAGATCGGGACGGTTGTCTCTATCGACGGCCGCGCATGGGGCGGCGCGGGCACTGCGACCACCGACGGACGCGCGTGGGGCGGGGCGGGCACCGCCAACCCGGATGGCCGCGCCTGGGGGTAGTCGGCGGGCCCGTTGCGCATCCCTGAAAATAAGATGGACCAAGCGGCTCAAGTCGGTCGCCGCTGGTGCCGAGGACGAGTGATGTGATGGGCAGCGCGAGCACCCGCCGGGTCCTTGCCCTGGCCTGCGCGCTCGGTGTCTCCGGTGCACTGCTGGTCCTGCCGTGGGTAGGAGCCCCGACGGCCGCGGCCGTCCGACTGCCGGTGTGGGCGGTGCTGCCGCTCCTGCTCGCGGCAGGGCTGTTCGTCGTCCCCCTGCGGATCGGCCGGGAGACGCAGGAGATCTCGGCGCGTGACCTCGGCCTGGTCGTCGGTCTGGCCCTGGTCCCCCCCGGCGTGTACGTCGTCGCGCATGTGCTGGCGTCCATCGTCCCGCTGCTGGTACGCAGGACGGCTCCGCTGAAGGTGCTGTTCAACAGCGGCCTGTTCCTGGCCGAGGCTGGTGCGGCTGTGGCCACCTACCGGCTGCTCAGGGGGGCGGCGCCGCCGACCTCGCTGCGCGGCGTCGTGGCCACGTACGGCGCGGTCGTCGTCGTCGACCTGCTGGGCAGCGCGGCCGTGGCCGCAGCCATCCGCCTGCACGCCGAACCGTCCGGGCAGGCCCCGGCCGCTGCTGTCCTGAGCCCGCGGGTCGCAGCGCTCGGCAGCGGACTCGTGGTGGCCTTGACCGGCGCGTCCGTCGCCCTTCTCGCCCTGGTCCTGCTGCTGGCAGCGCCCGGCGCGCTACCGCTGCTGGCCTTCCCGGTCGGCGCACTGTGCGTTGCCTACCGCAGCCACATCCGACTCACCGACGGCCACGACCGGCTCAAGGTGCTGTACGCCTTCACGCGTGCGTCCGGGACCGCGCTCGCCGATGACGACACCGCGCACGTCGTCCTCACACAGGCTCGTCAGCTGATGTCGGCGGAGACCTCCGAACTGCACCTCTTGCCGCGGGACGGGGCAGCCGGCCTGCATCTGCGCAGCAGCGGGGCCGGGGTGCAGGTGCTCACCTCCCAGCCCGCGCCCTGGTGGCAGCGAGCCCTGCGGGGCGAGCCGCTGCACCGACGACCGGGCGACCCTGGCCCAGGCCCGCAGGACGCCCTGGCAATGGCGCTGTACGAGGACGGTAATTCCGTCGGTGTCCTGGTGGTCGTCGATCGGATGGGCGACAGCGGGACTTTCGGCACGAACGACGCGCAGGTCTTCTCTGCTCTCGCCGGCACCGCCGGTGTGTCGCTGCACAACGCGGGGCTGGTCGCCCGGCTGCGCGCCGAGGCGGTCGTGCGAGAGCTCGAAGCCCGGCACGATCCACTGACCGGGCTGCTCAACCGGCGCGGCCTGGTCGAGACCGTCGAGTCCTGGTCTCCTGGCCCGCGGACGGCCCTGGTCCTCGAGCTCCGAGACGGCCAGGACGTCAACGACGCCCTCGGCCACGAGACGGGGGACGAGTTGCTGGTGGCCGTCGGTCGGTTGCTGGACGCCCTTCCGGACGGGGTCGTGGCCCGGCTCAACGGCGACGAGTTCGCCGTGGTGCTGCCCGGCTCCGACGTCGCGGCGTACCTCGGGCTCGCTCGCGCCCAGCTGGAAGCTGCGCCGGTGCGGGTACACCACCTGGACCTACCGATCGCCGTCACGGTGGGGAGCGCCGTCGCAGGCAGCGAGGAGCTGGCGCCCGGTCTGCTGCTGCGGCGCGCGCACCTGGCGAAGAACCGCGCCCGACGCCTCGGCGAGGCGTACGCCGGCTTCGAGCCTGTGGACGAAACCGCCAGCGGCGACCGGCTCGCTCTGGTGCGCGACCTGCGGCGGGCTCTGGAGGGGGGCGACCTCGAGGTCTGGTACCAGCCGCAGCTGGATCTGCGTACCGGCCGGGTCGGCTCCGTCGAGGCGCTCGTGCGGTGGACGCACGCGGTGCGCGGGCCGGTCTCCCCCGAGGTTTTCGTACCGCTGGCCGAGAGCTCGGGCCTGGTCGATGCGCTGACCGCCGTCGTGCTCCACAGCGCGCTTGCCCAGACCGTCCGCTGGCGGTCGGCTGGACTGATCGACTGCGTCGCGGTCAACCTGTCGGCGCGCAGCCTCACCCCCGCGCTTGCCGGCGTCCTGAACCAGGCGCTGCGCACCGCGGGGCTGCCGGCAAGCGCGCTGACCCTGGAGCTCACCGAGACCGCCCTGGTGACTGACGCGGTTCGCGCGGCGCAGGTGCTGCGTGAGCTCTCCGACCTCGGTGTCGCCCTGTCGCTGGACGACTTCGGGACCGGATACAGCTCGCTGTCCTATCTGCGTCAGCTGCCGCTGTCGGAGATCAAGGTCGACAAGTCGTTCGTCCTGGCGATGACGTCGGACCATGAGGACGCGGCGGTCGTGCGGGCGACCGTGGCGCTCGCGCACGACCTCGGGCTGCGGGTGGTGGCGGAGGGCGTCGAGGACGAAGCCAGCCTGCAGGCACTGCGCGGGCTCGGCTGCGATCTAGCGCAGGGCTATCACGTGGCGCGGCCGGCCCCGGCTGAGCGCACCACGGCCTGGCTGGACGAGCGGAGCGCGGCCCAGGGCCGGGCCGGGCAGCGCCCGCACATCCGGTCGGCGTGACGGTCAGCGCGTTGCAGCGCGGGTGAACCGCAGGTGCGACCGTGAGGGCGTCGGACCGCGCTGGTCCTGGTAGCGCGAGCCGTACACGCTGCTGCCGTACGGGTGCTCGCTCGGTGATGTCAGCGGCAGGACGCAGATCTGCCCGATCTTCATCCCGGGGTAGAGCTTGATGGGCAGGTTTGCGACGTTGCTGAGCTCCAGCGTGACGTGCCCGGAGAAGCCGGGATCGATGAACCCGGCCGTCGAGTGCGTCAGCAGTCCGAGCCGACCCAGGCTGCTCTTGCCCTCGAGCCGGCTCGCCAGGTCGTCACCCAGAGTGATGACCTCGAGCGTGGACCCGAGCACGAACTCACCCGGGTGCAGGATGAACGGCTCGTCCCCCTCCGGCTCGACCAGCTCGGTGAGGTCTTCCTGGGCCACTGCGGGGTCGATGTGGGTGTACCGGTGGTTGGCGAAGACGCGGAAGTAGCGATCCAGCCGTACGTCGATGCTGCTCGGCTGCACCATCGCTTCGTCGTACGGCGTGAGCCCCATTCGCCCGGAAGCGAGGGCGGCCTTGAGGTCCCGGTCGGAGAGCAGCACGTGGGGCAGGCTATCGGGCGCGGTAGTCTCAGCCCGCACGTGCGGGCGTAGTTCAGCGGCAGAACATCAGCTTCCCAAGCTGAGAACGCGAGTTCGATTCTCGTCGCCCGCTCTGTTGTTGCTGCTGCTTACGGGCTGTTTTTGGCGTCACGATGAT
>ENA-OFDM01000055-OFDM01000055.1-metagenomes-genome-assembly--contig:-NODE-55-length-46935-cov-8.501749_pt1 | contig 46935 bp, 33 predicted proteins | sample MGYA00153385_OFDM01 | MGnify analysis MGYA00153385
TTGGGCTTGTCTTGGCAACTAGAATAACTGCTACCCCTACTTATTGAGCCGATACACTAAATTTGTACGTAATACATAGGTGTGCAGAAAGATAAACTTCGTCCAGTGCAGTAGAATTGTTGGAATAGTATCAAGAATACCTCACTTTACATTACTTCCAATTTTGCTCATTTGAATCTTTAGCTCATGTTTTCACCAATCTCACAGTACCTCTGCACGGCGAGCAAGCTCCCTCATTGCATATTCTTTAAGCCGTCGAGTTACCAGCAAGTAGCTCCAAATAGAACTTGCTAACCAAGTCAAGTCTTTATTACTAATTTGGTGTCCTCGGAGTTGTCCCAACTGAGCAAAGTATGAACATTGTTCAATAACAGCCAATAGAGCAACGTGTTTCCGGTTAAGAAAGGGACTGAAGACGAGTATATCTGAGGTGAAATTACGACTTCGCTCTCGCCAATTATACATAGCCACGATCCAATTAGCGTACTGCCATCCCTGGGCTGAGTTGCCCCCAATGATAAGTGGAGCTTGTCCATTTGGATCTATTAATTCGCAAACCTCAATGAGTTCATCCTCGGTAATGGTTTCTGGATCAAAGGCTTTGCCTGTAGCATTAATCAGATCCCTAAGTATACCCTCAGCTTGTCCGGCTACGTTAAGTGTTCGTGGATAGATAATCGCATGAACGGGATCGGCACGGACAACTCTAGCAATGTCTCTAATTGCAGTTTTGAAAATTGTTTCTAGTTCTTCCTTGGCAGGCGCTATGTCGGCTTCAGGGCTTGCCTCGTACTGCAACACACGTAGTGGTCGCAAATCGAATGGAAGATGCTCTATCCCTCCAAAGTGCGTATTCACTACAAGCACGATTGCCTCATTGCCAAGTTGTGCAAGAGCATAACCCAGTTCCACGAGTACGTTGGGGTTGGGTGTTGGTCTGCATTTACTATTAGCTGAGAAGTTGATAAGCGATACATCTGCGACAAATGCGTCAGCATCACGGATTTTGGACAGGATGGTATCGCTGATGTCTGGCGCTCCAGAAATCCCACGCGTGTCACGATCCACTACTGCCTCGACGGCTATACCACCTGTTGTTGTAAGTCTCTTACAAGCTTTTTCTAATGCTGTTAGAATAAGCCCACGATTGGTTTTAGACGGTAAATCTGATTGCCACGAGTAAAACACTTTAAACATTGCTTCTTTTTCGCTCCGGTCAACACCTGCGATCGATTGGCTTATAATGTAATATAGCTAAGTTGGGTTTCACTGCGCTCAACCCAACCTACAAATCTACTAAGTATTTTTGTATACTATCGCCTATGCTAAAGCGAGAATTGGGTATATTCGGGGCTACTTTGATGGGCCTGGGTTCGATCGTCGGTACGGGAGTATTTGTCAGCATCGGAATTGCGACGGAAATTGCAGGATCTGGAGTAATTTTCGCTGTAGCGATCGCTGCTTTAGTTGCTGTTTGCAATGGCCTCAACAGTGCTCAATTAGCGGCTAATCATCCTGTTAGCGGTGGTACTTACGAATATGGTTACAAATATCTCAATCCTTGGCTGGGTTTTACGGCGGACTGGATGTTTCTGTTGGCTAAAACGGCTTCGGCTGCTACTGCTGCTTTGGGTTTTGCGGGGTATTTTTTGAATGCAGTTGGTGTAGCCGATCGCACTTATCTCATCCTAACAGCCTTAGTCGCCCTCGCCGCCCTGACTTCAGTTGTACTAACGGGAATTAGGCAATCGAATATTGCCAATACTGCCATAGTCTCAGTTACACTTCTATCCTTGGCGGTGTTTATTGTTGCTGGTTTGCCAGAAATAAGCTGGGAAATAGCCACCGTACAGAATGATAGCTCGATCGGCTCCATCCTCCACGCCACCGCCCTGATGTTTGTCGCTTACACCGGTTACGGGCGCATCGCCACCATGAGCGAAGAAGTGCGGGAGCCGAAGCAAACCATTCCCAAAGCCATAATTTTCACTTTGGTGCTGAAAATGCTGCTTTACATGGCGGTAGCAATAGTTTTTGTTGGTGTGGGTGGTATTGATAAATTGTCCATCCAAACAGCAGGTAATGCTGCACCTTTAGAAGTCATCGCCCGCAGTTTCCGAATTCCAGGAGTTTCGCAACTGCTAGCCGTCGGCGCAATTACCGCCATGCTGGGAGTGCTGTTGAACTTAATTTTAGGGCTGTCGCGCGTCTGGCTGGCGATGGGGCGGCGCTTGGATATGCCGAGAGTGTTGGCGCGACTGAATTCTGCGGGGACAACGCCTTATGTCGCTGTGGTGGTTGTCGAAATTTTGATCGCCCTTTTAATCCTCATCGGCGATATCAAAACCACTTGGTCGTTTAGTGCGTTTAGCATTTTAGTGTACTACGCCATTACCAACCTCGCCGCCCTGCAACTTGCAAGCGCCCAAAGACTTTACCCGCAGTGGTTGGCTTGGGTGGGTTTGGGGAGTTGTTTGTTTTTGGCTTTCTGGGTGGAAAGGGAAATTTGGCTGACAGGGTTGGCGTTAATTGTCGCCGGTTTGATTTGGCGGGCGATCGTCCAACTGCCGACGAGAAACTAGAATTGTGATAAATTGAAACAGCATTCCGCATTGTAGAAGAGGGCCATGCCCGATCGAACTTCCTTGCTGGCGACTCAAGAACCAGCCGCAGTCAGCGCCATCAGTCGCTATATCGCTCAAACACTAATTTCCATTCAGGAACAACATCCCGAATGGATAGCTGAAAAATACAGGAAAACCCCCTGGGCCAAACCTGATTTTCAGTCAGTTTTGATGGGAAAATTGACCAAAAGTTTCAAAGTAGCCAGCGATACAGATTCCCTGCTGCTGACAGCGAAAAAATACCTACAAATTCTGCTGATTCCTGAATTCATTAATTCACCTCAATTCAGCAAACTATTTGCCAAAATTCAGCAGCTAGCCCAATCTCAAACAGCACCAGCCAAATCACAAAACTCAGTTTCGTCAAAACCTCCAACTCCCACCGCCAATCAAACAGCCCCGCTTCCTGCCGGCATTGCTATCTTGCTGCTAGATGTCGAAAACTTGCAACTCACCATCGAAACCGAAAAATTCTTAGAGGGAATTTGCCACTATCCCATTCAAATCAAAGTAGCCTTTGCCAACTGGCGCAGCATGGGCAAAAAAGATGCCGAATTTCACCAGCGCGGCTATCAACTGATTCACGTCCCCCCCGGTAAAGACAGCGCAGACTTGAAAATGGCTACAGTCGGCGCATCAATTTTCGTACATTATCCCACAGCCAAGGAGATTTTTGTCTGTTCGTCCGATCGCGCCCTCACTCACCTCAGCAATACACTCCAAGCCCACGGATTGACCGTATTTCAAGTCCGCAAGCAAATAGATAAAATCATCGTTTTAAACAGCAAAACCGGACAAGTTGAAACCCATTCCCTCGTAACTTTACTCGAAATTACCCCCCTAGAACAATTAGTTATTCAGCTAAAAGAATTAATCAAAAAAGAGCAACAACGCACATCAACTCAGTGGATAAAACTTTCGACAATTTCAGCTTTATTTAGGGATAATTACGGTTTAGTCCTCAATGAAGTTGTTGCCCATCATTTTCCAGACACTAAAACCAGGGATATTTTTCTCAAATATCCGACCGATTTCGTCGTCCACAAGCCCTCAGAAACTTCTCAAACTTATGTCACTCTTTTTGAAGTAAAATTGTCCCCCCAACCTCCAATACTTAGCAAAGAAAATCTGAATACTAGCATAGTAGCACCCGCGAGATTGACAGATATCAACTCCCTGGAAGACTTGGAAATAGCAATTGTCAAAATAGTTGGCGACTTAACTGACAACTCTCCTAACAATTTTGTATTCCTCTCCAATGTAGGCAGTGAATTTCACAGACAATACGGCAAACAAATTACCCAAATAATTAAGGACTTTAATCTTGGTAGAAAGTTTCCTAAATTCTTACAATCCTGCGATTCTCTCCAGCTAAAAAAAGCCGAAAAAGGCTGGCAAGTTTCTCTAAAATAATTCTTGGTTATTTGTTATTTGTTATTTGTTCCCCAATTCCCAATTCTCAATTCCCCATTCCCAATTCCCCATTCCCCATAACTTGAGTTATCATACAATCTAGACGTAAAGAAATGTAAAGGGATATGCAAGACAAAGTTGTGGTTGTGGTGGGTGCGACTGGCGGCATCGGTTCAGCAGTGGCTCGCAAACTCGCCGACGCGGGTGCGACGCTAGTGCTCGCCGCCCGAGACAGCAGCAAGTTAGACGCTTTAGCAGGTGAATTGTCGGAAACAGAGGTACTGTGCGTGCCTACAGACATCACCGATTTGCAGCAAGTCGAGACGCTAATGCAGAAAACTGTCGAACATTTCGGACAAATTGATGCTCTCATAAACGCCGCCGGTGCGGGAATTCTCAAGCAGTGGAACAAGTTAGAACCCGCTGATTTAGATGCGATGCTTGACTTGAATTTGAAAGGCAGTTTTTACACATCTCAAGCAGCAGCGAATGTGATGAAAGACCGCAAATCCGGCCACATCTGCAATGTCATTGGCATTTTGGGCAAGCATTCGATGGCAATGGGAACGGCTTATTGCGCTTCAAAGTTTGGAGTAGTTGGTTTCAGCAAGTGCATGGCTGATGAGTTGCGGCGCTACGGTGTTAAGTTTACACTATTCTATTTTGGCGGAGTCGATTCTCCGTTTTGGGATAATGTTAGTTTGAAGGTAGACAGATCAAAAATGCTGAGTACCGAAACTGCTGCAAATGCAATTATGTTTGCTCTTTCTGCTGACCCGCAAGCTGTGCCGATGGAGATTAATATTCAGCCGGAAAGTCATTTGTTTTTTTAGAAATTCACCAATTATTTTAAGGTATTTGGTCGAAGGTAGCGGCAACTGAAGGCAATAAAAATTATGACATCTTTTCGTTGCAGAACTTGCGCGTCAAACCATTTATTTTTTCGTCATATCATGTCCAGTTGATCGACCTAATAAAATTCGTTTGTAGTGAGGACTTTAGTCCTTCAAAAATCTGAAGACTAAAATCCTCACTACGAAAAGTTTGGTTGCGGGTAATTGACTGGACATGATATGAGTCCTGTTGGCGAAGGCTTCCCGACCAAACTCAAGTTATAGCAGATACGAGATTTGTTTTAAGTGCCGACGTATTTCTGCCTTCAGAGGGAGTTAAAATATTCAGTTTTTAGGTTATTATTAGTTGTGAATACAAAAAACACATGAAAAATATCCTTTGCTCAATTAATCCTTTGCAGTTGCTCCTTGAAAATCTGTCGGTTTTCAATCTTTCAGTTTCCATTTTCAATTATTGATTATGGAGTTCGATCGCATTCACTTCTATGTAGAAAATGCTAAAGTATCCCGCGACTGGTTTGTCAGCCACTTAGGCTTTCAATCAATAGCAGGTTATACTAATAGGCACACTCATACTGAAACTGTCAGCAGTGGCAATGTATGCTTTGTTTTATCTTCCCCTTTGACATCAGCTAGTCCCGCTGCTAGTTGGTTGAAGTATCATCCTCCCGGGATTGTAGATGTGGGTTTTCGGGTAAAAAATATCGAATTAGCAGTACGTCGAGCTGCTGCTGCCGGGGCTAAAATCCTAGAACCGATTCAAGAAGACCTAATAGCAGGAGTCTTTTGTAAACGGGCAAAAATCGCTGGTTGGGGAGATTTAATTCACACGCTTGTTGAGCGAATGGGCGAGAATTCATTACTACCCGCTTCTGCTAAGCTACCACTGTTTAGCCTCATCGATCATGTAGTGTTAAATGTGGAATCTGGTGATTTGGAAGTTGCTGTTAATTGGTATCAAAAAATATTAGGTTTTCAGACTGAGCAAAATTTTGACATTCAGACTGAGAAATCGGCTTTGCGCAGCCGAGTTATGATTCACTCTGAAGGTGGGGTGCAGTTGCCTATTAACGAATCGGCATCACCTAATTCTCAAATTCAAGAGTTTTTGACTGCAAATCGGGGGCCGGGAATTCAGCACATGGCTTTGCAAACTACTGATATTGTGGGGGTTGTTACTGATTTGCGATCGCGCGGTTTGCCTTTTCTGCCGGTTCCTCCAACATATTACTCCGAGTTGCAGCAGCGGCAAAACTATGTGCCGACAGATTGGCAAGCAATTGCAGCTTCTCAAGTTTTGGCAGATTGGCAAGAAGATACTCCCGCAGCAATGCTGCTGCAAATCTTTACCCAGCCAATTTTTGCTGAACCGACTTTCTTTTTCGAGATTATTGAGCGTCGAGTTACTTTGGTTAACGGCAAACAGGTGCAAGCTGGAGGTTTTGGGGCTGGAAATTTTCGGGCTTTATTTGAGGCAATTGAACGGGAACAAATGAAGAGAGGAAGTTTGATCGATGATTGATCGAACTTCTATTTTTGTTCATACCACCCTGTTGATTAGCATTGCTATATTTGTCCAACCGTAAGCAATTTCTTTCAGTGCAACTCCGGCTCTGCTTGTCTGTTGTTCCTCCACTTTTTCACCTCCTAAAAATTCATAAAACCGACAGGCTGAATTGTCTCCCAACACCCAAACTAGCATCGAATTCAAACTTGATTCTACCAATTTTGTGGCAACTGTTCCCACAAGTTGCTGTCCAATTCCTTGACGCTGATATGCCTCCAAAATATAGATGGCAAATAGTTCTCCTTGATAAGGGTATTTGCCCATGCGCTCGTAACCGCCCGAAGCAAAACCCACAATTTGTCCCGAGTCATTTTCAGCAACGCAGACAAAAATTCCAGTGTTTTTTGCATTTTCCAGGGTTTCTTGCCAATCGCTTTCTCTTTTTTCATAGGACTGTTGTGCGAGGTAATCTGTCGGTATAATTTTTCGGTAAGCTGTCCGCCAAGTGTCTATATTAACCCGTGCAATTGCACGTGCATCGGCGATTTTAGCTTCTCTCACAATCATCAGAAAATACTCCTTTCCCACGCTGAAGTTCTGTTTTTTAGTCTAGATAAACTACGCGATCGCGCCCTTCTAGTTTAGCTTGGTAAAGTGCGCGATCGGCTTTTCCAATTAACCGCTCGATCGATAAACCAATAGCAGGCACTGTAGTAGTGACCCCTATACTGAGAGTTATAAACTCACTTACCTTAGAAGCAGCGTGAAAAATTTTCGCAGCTTTCAAATCGCTGCGGATTGATTCAACTACGCGCATTGCTCCTTGTACATCAGCCTGTGACAAAATTACTGCAAATTCTTCGCCACCGTAGCGGGCTGCTAAATATCCCCCCCGCTGAGCGTTGCGATCTAAAATCTCGGCTACTTGTTTTAAACATTCGTCGCCTCCTTGATGTCCGTAACGATCGTTATAAAGCTTGAAAAAATCGATATCGCACAAAATTAAAGACAGAGGCTCTTTTTTTCGCTCCATCCACTGCCATTCTAACTGCAATGTTTTGTCAAAACAGCGGCGGTTTGGAATTTGAGTCAATCCGTCCACCGCAGCGATTCGCTGTAATTCCATGTTAGCTGCTTCTAATTCTAATTTAGTTTGTTCTAAAGCTAAATTTTGCCGAGCTAATTCTTCACCTTGCCGTTTTTCTTGTTCATACAAAGCTCGGATTGAAGCTTCAGCTTCTTGCAGTTCTTGCTCTATATATTTGCGCTTGACAAACTGACCTAATTGAGAACCAATAGCAGCCATCATCTGAAGCAAATCTTCATCCGGTGGCAATTCTTCCCTGCAAAAAAAAGTCATTACTCCCGCAAGTTTACCACTAGCGTGAATCGGGAAACCGAATCCCGATCGCAGTCCCGCTTCCTGGGCCAAGCGCGGGCGCAGGAAAGTGCGATCGCCCACAACATCAGTAATCCACTGCACAGAACCGCTCCTCCAAACCGCTCCCGGCAAACCCGCACCCGGAGTAAAAGTAATTTGCTGCTCCTTTTCGGCAAACTCGCTAACTTCCCTCGTCATCGGCCAAACTCCCACCCGTCGCAAAGAAGGAGTTTCCTCGATCGGACAGGAGAGTGGCACGCACAAAAGAGACTGTTTTTCCGTACCAAATGCAGTTTTTTTGTTCTCATCTGCCGGCCTCCAAAGTTCACCAATATCCCAGCCAAAACTTTCGCAAATAGCTTGTATAATTTTCGGAGCTGCGCTATCTAGAGAACTTGATTCTGACAGGATATGAGTCACAGCACACTGTGCTTTTTGACGATTCTTTAGGCGCTGTTGCTCGGTAATATCTCTGCCGATATAAACAAAATCTTGTATGACATCGCTGTCTGCATACTGGCTTTCTATGCCAGTCTCGAAAGTAGAGCAGGAAAACGCCATAATCAGCTTTAAACCTATTTTCGTTTGGCAAACTACTTTTACTTGATGCCAAGATTCGCTTTTAAGTGCAAGAGGTAGCTGGCTGACTTGGCGCAACAATTCCTCATCAGCCGTAATCATGGATATGGATTGACCAATTAATTCCGATTCGGTATATCCAAATAATTGCTGTGCAGCCTGATTCACTTTTTTAATTTTTCCAGATGTTGCTGTTACTAACAAAACATCGCCGAGGGAGTTGATGATTTTGTCAATATAATCACTGTCGGCGGCTAAGTGATCGACTTTAATACTGTTTTCGTTGGCTGATTGAACCATAATTTGCTGAGCTGCAATGCTATCTGTCACATCTTCGCATAAAATCATCAATTTCTCAGCATTGACTTGTTCTGTATAACCAAAAATGTATAAGTCCAGATACAAATAAGATCCGTCTTTGAGAACTCTGGTAATTGACTTTAGCTGAAAGTCTTGCTCTCGTTCTTCAATAATATCTTCCAGGATTTCTTCAATTCCGATCAGTTCGGGAAAAGTATCGCGCACGTCTTTTCCTTTGCCTACTTCGTCAGGAATGTCGGCAAAGTCTTGGGCGTTCAAAGATATTTCTTGAATTCTAAGTTCGCGATCGACTACGAGGTATTCAAGCCTGCGTAAGGATAACAGCTTATGAAGAAGAATATTAATACTTCTCGGGCTGCTCTCTAAACTTAATGTTGATAGCATCTCATTATTGTAGAGCATCACTCTCAAAGGTTAGCAAGTAAAGTGCGTTGTAGTTGGGCTGCTATTGTTTATCGAAGTTTTTCTAATGGCAAATGCTAGCAAATGTTACCACTGGCTAATTTCTCTAAACAATAACTTTGGAATTTTATCCGTAATTTTTTCCTTATTTTAAAAAGGGAAAAAAATATTAATTTGACATTTATTTTGAGTAATTGTAGTCAAAATCAGCCTCTATTAAGGCTTTAATTTATTAACAATACGTAGCGATTCGCACTATTTGTGCTGTATATCTTAAATTGTAGATTTCCTGATATTTGTGACAACCGCTACAGTTGAGAATCGGCACAGTTAAATTAAACTGTTGCTTTTAATTAGCACTATTTTTATAGACCTTACCTGTTTCGAGTGTTTGTGTCAAGTTTTGTTAATAGGTGATTGCGTTTAAGTGATATAATATCGAACGATTTGTATAAAAGCTGAAAAATACTCTGCTCAATGCTGAGACTTATTACTGACTTTGATGGCCCGATCATGGACGTGTCCGATCGCTATTACCGAGTTTACCAGGAGTGTCTGACCGAGACTCAACGTGAGGGGCAAACAGTGCGGGAGTTACCGAAAGCCGAGTTTTGGGACATGAAGCGCGCGCGGGTTCCCGAAACTGAAATCGGCATCCTCTCAGGATTAGACGCAGCCCAAGCCCGGGAATTTGCTCAGAAACGTCGTCAAACTGTCCACACGCTGCCCTACCTGAAGTACGATCGACCTGTTCCTAGCGCCCTGGAAACGCTGGAAAAGGTGCAACGCGCTGGAGTAGACTTGGCGGTGATGACGATGCGCCGAGTCAGGGAACTAGACGAAGCTTTCAACCGCTGTAATTTAGGGCATTTTTTCCCAGAAAATCGTCGCTATTGCCTCCCCAACGATTACGTCAAAACTGGGGATGTCAAAGATAAGCCCTTGCTGATGGCAAAAGCTCTTGCCGAACTGCCGCCGGCTTCTAACCTTTGGATGGTGGGGGATACTGAGGCTGATATCATCGCAGCAAAAACGCACGGCATCAAGGTAATTGGCGTTTTGTGCGGAATTCGCGATCGCGCCCAACTAGAAATGCACCAACCAGATTTAATTGCCAACAATTTGAGCGAAGCAGTTGAGATTATTTTAAATAGTCAGTAGTCATTGGTCATTGGTCATTGGTTATTGGTTGTTAGTTATTGGTTGTTAATTATTCACTCTTAATTATTGTTGTTAGTTGTTATTAAGAATCAACAAATAACACCGAACAACTAGGAAAAAACAAATAACAAATAACTAATCACAAATAACCACTAACCACAGACTATCGCAGAAAACCGCTGACCAACCACAGAATTAAAAACGTAAACAAAGCAATAAATTTCTCTGTTGTGATAAATGCGGTACTGAGTAAAGGGCCCAAAAGACCTCCCAGCACCAAGCCTATAACCAAGCCAGCCACAGTCAGCAGCACAGCACGACCAAATTTTTGTTCCTTGCGATTCAGAAAATAAAGACAAGAGCCGACCCCAAGAGCCAGAGTCAACTGTAGTAAAGAATCATTAGCCGCCGGATAAATACTCAGTCCGCCCAACCCTGCATAAACACCAGCCGGCCACAAAATGTCCGATCGACTAGGAGTATCGATCAGGCGCTGCAACCAAGCTGGGCTGCCCGACGGAGCAGACGGAGTAAAGCTTTGGGGTGCGGGAGTCAGCCGCTCGGGAAAGCGGATGCGTTCAGGCACTTTAATTTTACCTTCCTGTCGCTGGCGCAGGCGATCCATGAGAATCGCGTCGTAAGCAACTTCGATCGATTCCAAACGTTTTTTGTCACCGCTGTACTGCTCGCCTAGGCGCGTGCGGGCCTCTTGCACTTCATCAAAGGAAGCATCTTCATCGACTTCAAGCAGTTGATAGGGAGTTGGCTCACTCATTTTTAAATAACCCGCTGAAGACTCTCGTTATATAGCAATCTTAACAAGAGAGGAAAGCGGGGCGGGGGCGATCGCCGCTTTCCCAGAAGTTTTACTGCTAGTTTTTAGTGCTTTTTGACAGGAACCAGCAAACCTTACGAGGGTAGAAGGTAGAAGGTAGAAGGCATTCGGAAATAAAAATCATCAATCCAAATATTTTTATCTAGACTGTAATTTTTAGCCTAAAACTTGACCTTGTGCCGAATGGCCTCAACAGAGACTGGTTCTGCGGGCGCTCACAATTCCCGACCACTGGATTTTTTTAAGTCGATCGCGGCGGTAGGAAAAAAAGCGATCCGAGTCAGAATAAGTACAAAAAGGAGCGATCGCCACTTGAGAAAGATTGATTCCCAACTGTTGCAATTGCAGAGCATTGCAGAGGCGAACATCCAATCGTACTTTTCCCGGTTCTGGATCTGCCAACACAGGCGATTCTGGCAGTTGGTGCAAAAACTCTAGAATGCCGTCGGCTGTTGCACTAACGGCACTCTCGGGAGCAATCGTAGCTCCCAGTTTGGCTGCCACTTCCACAGATACCTGGTAAACCTTTCCAGCGATCGCCGGCCCCATAGCAATCTTCAGATTTTCTCTTTTACTGCCTTGTGCCACAAGTTGATCGATCGCCTCTGGTAATATCTTAGCAGCAGTCCCGCGCCAACCTGCGTGAACTGCCGCAACCAGTCCCGTGCAACTATCAGCAATCAGCACCGGCACGCAGTCGGCCGAGCATACCCAAAGCGCCTCCAATTCCCCCCCAGCCACCAAGCCATCAGCCTCAGCATAGGCACTGGTTTGGACAGGGGCTTCTGAGTCCATCGCCACCACCGGGGGCAATTGACTGGTGTTGAGTACCACATTGCCGTGTATTTGCTGGAGGCGGTAAACCTGGGCTTTGGGTTCGAGAACCTCCGTTAGCTCGATCGGGCCGCGAGGCGAGAAATCGCGAGTAAAAAAGCCGTGAGACCACGGAGAAAGCAAGCTACAAGTCAGATAGGGAAAGCCTTCCCAGCTCTGCCACTGCCAATTAATCCCGTCAGTTATTCCGGCGGGTCCAGAGTCAGGAAAATTTGTCAAGCGATCGCCAGCTACAGTCATCAAACCCATCCTTCCCCAAGCGAATGATTTCCCTTGTATTTTAAACAATCAACAATAGACATCTCCCATAATTATTGTGGAACAGGCATCCTGCCTGTTCTTCACAGGTTTTTTGAGAGATGTCTAATTTTGTCAACCGGCGTTTAAATGGCGATCGGCTTTAATCAAAAATCGCGCTTCCGGGCGCGGTTTGAGGACGACCAAGGAATCACCGAAATTTTGATTAGAGCCAAGAGTAAAAATTCTGTGAATAATTAACATAGACGAACGCCAAAGCGCTATCATCAGTTTGGCGATTGCAGGCTCTTAGGCCAGTGCAATCGGGATCGAAAAAACCAGGCGATCGATCGCGACTCGACGCAGCGACATTCAACCTTGTTCAATGCGCCAAAAAAATTGCCTCAAGCCCGGTAAAATCTATTAGGGCTGTATAAATACAAGGATTGCAATACATTCGATCCTGACTTCGAGCTCCTTGCGCCCCCGTTGAGTTGGGAAAAAAAAATCGTGAAACCAGTTCCAGACAAGCAAATAACAGCCCATTTGAACACCAAACAGCAAAAAAAGAATCCTACAGGCGCCCGGACTCGAGCGCGCCTTTTGTCAGAGCGATCGCTACTGGTGGGACTGGGTTGCCTTGCCAGTCTGGGAATGCTCAGCAAAGGCATCGTTTCCGCCCAGAGCGAAATTCCGCCAGCAGGACAAGCCTTCCCCGGCGCAGCAGAACTCCAGCCACTCTTTGAAGCTCCTCTTCCGCCCCCGGAACCAGCAGCCAGACAAGTGCAGCGAGAACCATACTCTGCACCGCAGGCAGAAGTTCCTGCTCGATCGCCAGAGTACGCCACCGAAGCACCTCCAGGCAATTATTATCTGCCGGAACCCGCGCTGATACCCCTCCCAGAAGCAACAGCAAAGGAGCCTCCTTTTGAAGCGCCAGTGAACCCAGCTAACGCTTACATCGACAAAACAGACTACAGCGCAGGCGCAACCAATGGCGGCTACCAAGCGCCGACAACAATAGAATTTGCCGAACGATCGACCGGCTGCCAAGGTTCCGTATCATCAGGACAAGGAGTTGGCAATCTGTGCGCACCTCGTGCTGTTTCGCAGCCGATGACGGCAGATGCAGCAGCACCGAACAAGCCGGAAAGTCCGATCGTAGGTGGTTCATATATTGCAACCCCTCCTTCTCGAAATTTGCCACAAAGCCTTTCCGGCAAAACTCCTGGAAGCATTCCGAACAATGTTCGAGGAACTGTTGCCGGAAATAATAGCCCGAATGTTGTCAGTAAAGTCGGTCAAGCCCTTCAACAAATAGGCAACCAGGTTTGGGGGAGTTCAAACCCGTCAGAATCTGCCTATGCACCTCCAGGCAACTCGGCTAACTCTGGATACTCAGTTAACCCTGCATCTTACAGTAGCGAACCACCTCCCAGCATGGGACTCGGCCCGATTCAAGTCGGTGCGGTTAGTGTCAGTAGCGGCAGTAATACAGGTTTCGCTTACTACAATCTCACACCACGTCCCGCAGGCTTGCCTGGAAATGGCAACAGCAGCCTGCTGTTTCCCCTATCTATTGCGGCGGACATTACTTCACCGTTTGGGTGGCGGACTCACCCAGTTACGGGCTCCGGCAGGTTTCACACCGGAACTGACTTGGGAGCCCCGATGGGAACGCCCGTACTCGCCGCTTATGCAGGCCAAGTCGCCATTGCCGATTGGTTGGGTGGCTACGGTTTGACGGTGGTTCTCAATCACAAAAAAAATTCTCAGGAAACTCTCTACGGACACCTTTCGGAACTGTTTGTGAAACCGGGCGAGTTTGTCAAACAGGGAGATACTATCGGGCGTGTCGGTAGTACAGGAATGTCTACAGGGCCTCACCTGCACTTCGAGATCCGGCAAATGACCGATCGAGGTTGGGTGGCGATCGATCCTGGTTCTCAGCTAGAGTTTGCTGTGGCCAGAATGATCGGCACTTTGGAAACCGCTAAAGTACCCAAAATGCCGAACATGGTGGAAATACAAAGCGCTAAAGGGCTCAAGGATTTGGAAAACGATCTGCCCCAGCTTCCACCTCTACCGTTGGGAATGGACATCGAAGTTCACAACCTTCAGCCACCATTCCCTGAACTCACCAAAGCTGACAATTCTAAGTCGAAAGATCCAGAAGCCGTCAAACCCAAAACTCAGAAGCAAGCTAGCAGGTAAAAATTGTAGATTACCTGGATTAATTTTTTGAGGGGCGGGCGATTCGTCCACCTCGCAAAAAACATTGTATTAGATATCTCCCAAAAAGCCTGTGAAGAACAGGCAGGATGCCTGTTCCACAATAATTGTGGGAGAAGTCTATTTTGTACAAAGAACACGTAATCTTGTTGCTTTTCGTCGTTACCAGGCTTTTTCCGATCGCGAGGAAAAGCCGATAAAAATTAGTAATTTACAGCTTATGCAACTAGCGCAGCATTTGTGGGAATTAAGTTTATTTTTGATTATTGTAGTCGGCCCGATTCCCTTAAGCTTGTCTCTTGCCTTCGAGAATCAGAACGAAAATAGTAACTATTCATTTCCCCATTTTCTCCTCGTATTCCTGACGGGATGGAGTATTGTACAAGTTTGTACTGGTTTAATTTTAGGAAGTGCCGATCGCCTAAATATTTCTGCGGTGATTGTAGCAGAATTTTTGATATGTGCGATCGGCTTAATCCTGATTTATGCCAAAAACCGTAGAGCTTTTAGCTTCTCGCAGTGGCAGATTCCCCAACTGGCGCAACCTCTGGGCAAATCCGAACTCCTCATTATTAGTGCCGCCGCTTTTGCTGGATTTGTCCTGTGGGAAACTCTCGCCACCAAACCCACAACTAATTATGACTCATTGTGGTTTCACCTACCTGCGATCGCCCGCTGGTATCAAACCCATTCATTTACATTATTAGATGCCGCCGGAAATTGGATTTTTGAACACGAACAAGCCCGAGTATATCCCTACAATTGGCACGTTTTATCTGCTTTGTGTATACTCCCCTTCAGAGAAGACTTTCTCACAGCTTTTCCCATACTAATTGCCTGGGTACTTGAGGGAATTGCAGTCTATTTATTAAGCCTAAAATTTGGAGCAACCAGAATTTACGCTATGGCAGCATCATCTTTAGTATTGACAGTACCAATGATGCTCAACCAAGTTAATACCATTCATCCAGACTTACCGCTAGCTGCAATATTTACAGTGGGTTTGTATCTCGGTTTATCCTATCATAGCAGCCGATCGCTCTCGGAACTCTCCCTATTTTTGGCTACCACAGGAATGCTAGCCGGAATAAAAATCACGGGATTAGTTTATGCAGGCTCACTTTTAGGAGGATTAGCAATATTAGAAATCAAAAGATTCGCCCTTAATAAAAAATCCATACTTGCTAATTTTAGAATTCGCCATTTTTTCAAACCAGTCTTGCTGTGCGGCATAGCTTGCTGCTTGTTTTTAGGAGGTTTTTGGTATGCGAGAACATTGCTGCGCGTCAATTATCCTGTCGGCGATGCCAGTGAGATTCAAATTCCCTTACAGCCTGTTCCTTCACCATTCGCCGTACCATCGCCAACACCTACCCTAAAGCCGTCGCCAACACCAACTGTACCATCGCTAACGCCTACCCTACCACCGTCACCAACACCTACCCTACCAGCGCCTCCGGCTTCGCCACTTTTCAAGATTTGGCAAAGCACTTTAGCAGCTCAATTTAATCCCAGCAATATTTCCCACTGGCAAACTCTCGGCTTACAAATTATCATTAGATTGCAACTGCCATTTTTGGCGATCGTACTTCAGGTATTAGTAGCACCTCTGGCTTTGACTCAAGCTAAAACCAGAATAATCAATCAAAATAATATCATTTTAATTGTAGTTCTCGCCAGCACCGGAATTCTGTATTTAATTACACCTTACACGTCAGGTACTGCTGGAGAGGCGATCGGTCAACTAAGCCCTATACTCGGTTTTAACCTCAGATACGGATTTCCATTTTTAAGCTTGCTAGGCGTCGCAGCCGCAGCTACAGCAACTAAGCTAAAAACTCGAAATCAAGTTGTTGTGACAGTCGTTTTAGTTAGCAGCATTTCTGGCATTATTAGCAGCACAATTTTTGACATTATTAGAAATGCCTCTTTTACAGGAAACAGTATTGTTTGGGGGAGTTTGTTGATTGACCAGTTTAAATCTAATTTTGGGGAAGCCATCAATTTGGTGATAAAAATATTAACTCCCAGTTTGCTAAATTTAGGAATATACCCGTTACTTTATATTGGATTACTGTTACTGGTTTGGATTGTTTCTAAGCACAATTCTAGTTTGATCTGGTTAAAGAATCTACTCGCTACTTTAAAAAAATCGAGTTACATCATGATCGTCAGTGCCTGCATAGCATTGATAGTAAGTGCCAGTTGGGTGGCGAAGGAAAAACGAGATGTTGCTCGCGGCGAACTGTATCGCGGTATCTACGAATATATTGATAAGAATACAGTTCCCAATGAAAGAATAGGCTTCTTTTTGAGTTCCCGTAGCTACCTGTTTTACGGGAGAAATTTGGACAGACAAGTTTTATATGTGTCCTTTAGAGCCGATCGACTTCCGGCATGGATTGACAACCTCCGCAAAAATAAAATTAGCATTGTGGGATTCGGGCCCCTGACTGAGACAGACGAATACACCAGACAAGCCTTATCTTGGCTGACAAGTGCCCAGGGCCCGCTGGAACCAGTTTTCGGGAAAGATTTTAATACTGAATCGGTTCTGTATCGGTTGAAAAATTAGGCGTTGCTGAATTTAGGCATGATTCACTCGCTTAGGTAATCCCTGAAATTTAGAGTAGGGGCAATTCATGAATTGCCCCTACTAAATTTCGGAGGCAAATTATACTCCAAATCAGCAACGCCTAAAATTAAAAGTTATTAGTTATCATGAACCAAGCTAAAACTCTATTTTCAATTATTGTCCCGACTTACAATCGCCCCGACAAACTAGCGTCGTGTCTTCAGTCTTTTGTGGAATTGGAATATCCGCGCGATGGGTTTCAAGTCATTGTCGTCAATGACAGCACCGAAATATCTGTAGAAACTACAATTTCCCCTTTTCAAAATCAGTTGAATCTCACACTTCTGACACAACCAAATTCCGGCCCTGCAAAGGCGCGAAATACTGGAGCTTTTGCCGCAGAAGGCAAATTTTTAGTATTTACCGACGATGACTGTACTGTGGGGACAGATTGGCTGCAAAATCTGGAAAAGCGATTTGTGGAAACACCAGATTGCTTAATCGGAGGTCGAACTGTCAATGCGTTGCCGGATAATATCTATTCTACTGCCAGCCAGCAACTAATCGATTATCTTTACAGTTACTACAATGCTATTGCCGATCGCGCGCAATTTTTCACTTCTAACAATTTTGCCCTTTCTGCTGAAGCTTTCCAACAAATCGGCGGGTTTGACACGACTTTTTCTCTGGCGGCTGGAGAAGACCGGGAATTTTGCGATCGGTGGCTGCATTCGGGCAATGCTGCAATCTACGCTTCCGAAGTTACAGTCTATCACTCCCACGCCCTAACTCTGAGCAAGTTTTGGCAGCAGCAATTCAATTACGGTAGAGGTGCTTTTTTGTTTCAGCAAGTTATCTCGAAACGCGCGACTAATGGGAAACTGCAACATCCGTCATTTTATTTGAATTTGTTAACTTATCCATTTTTTCACGCAGCGGGCTTTCAAAAGCTATTAATTGCAGGATTGTTTTTAGTTTCACAGGCGGCGATTGCAGCGGGATTGTTTTGGGAGAAGCACAATTTTGTTAGTAGGGTGCGTCAGCTTTGAGCAGTTGATTATTAATTAAATAATTCGCGGCTGACGCACCCTACAAGAGTTAGAGGGTGCGTCAGCTTTGAGCAGTTGATTATTGATTAAATAATTCGCGGCTGACGCACCCTACAAGAGTTAGAGGGTGCGTCAGCTTTGAGCAGTTGATTATTGATTAAATAATTCGCGGCTGACGCACCCTACAACTACAACTCTTTCAACCGCCGAGTTTTATTTACGATTACATAAATCCATGTTCGGCTAAAAATCCTGGTGTAATTGTTCCCAAACTGTTCATGGCAGGGGTTTCTTCCCAGGGTTCGGGATGAGATCCCCGGCCGCTGCGGAGAAATTTGGCGACGTATTTGCCGAGAATATCTGCTTCTAAATTTACTAAACTTCCTGTCTGCAAATAGCTCAGGTTTGTCTCGGAAAAACTGTGGGGAATTACGGCAATTTCAAACCAATTTCCGTCAGCATCGCAATCGGCTACGGTTAAGCTGATGCCGTTGATGGCGATGCTGCCTTTGGGAACAATGTAAGGTGCGATTTGACGCTGCCATGCCGAATGGGCTGCTGATGGGGCCTCAAACCGCATCTCCCAAGAATTGGCGGTTTGTACTGATGCGGCTAAAGCGCCGATCGAATCTACGTGCCCTGTCACGAAATGCCCGCCCAATTTGCTACCCGCGCGCAGAGAGGTTTCTAGGTTCACCCAAGCGTCGGGGAATGCACCCAGAGTGCTGCGGCGCAAAGTTTCCGGGGAAGCGATAGCCACAAAACCCTGGGGCAGAACTTCTACGACTGTCAAACAGATTCCATCCACGGCTACGCTATCGCCAATGGCTAAATCTTGTAAAATCTGATAGGAGTTGCTTGAGGTGCAGGAAATTTGGAAGTAATCGTTGCCTAACGACTTCAGCTTTCCGAGAGATTGAATCAGTCCTGTAAACATAAGTATTTTCGTGTATTAGATAGCCTATTTACATCAAACCACAGTCACAAACCAGACTCAGGAGCTTTTTACTTCCCCCTCTACCCCACGGGTGTAGAGTCAATCTAAAATCTAGAATCTGAAATCGATCGAGGTATAGTTCCAAAAAACCTAGACAATTTTTGTAATACTGGATTCAGGTCATTTATATGTCCAAGTTCTCCATTACCTTACGGTTTCTTAATTCTATGAGGCCGATCGAATGATTGAAATGAAAGTCGCTGGAATTGCCTTAGATGCAGCCACGCGCAGCCCTATTGTCCTATTGAGAGACTCTACTGAGCGACGCGCTTTGCCTATTTATATCGGTCAGGAGCAGGCAAAGGCTATTATTAGTGCTCTGGAAGGCCACAAGCCTCCCCGACCTTTAACTCACGATTTGATGGTCAATTTCCTAGAGGCCTGGAATCTTACCTTGGAGCGGATAGTGATTCATTCGCTGCAAGATAACACGTTCTATGCCGTCCTGATCGTCCGTCAGGGTGAAGTTAAAAAAGAGATCGATGCCCGACCCAGCGACGCGATCGCCCTCGCCCTGCGCACGAATAGCCCCATCTGGGTGATGGAAGAAGTGGTCGCGGATGCTTCGATACCGGTCGATCGAGATGCTGATGAGGCCGAACGCCGGGCCTTCCGGGAATTTGTCTCAAACCTCCGTCCAGAGGATTTGATCAAAAGAAGCGGCTTGGGCCAGAGTGAAACTTCGTCGTAACATTTATGCGCTATCGACGGTTTGGCAAAACTAACTTGCACCTGTCCGTATTTTCCTTGGGAACCATGCGTTATTTGGCTTCTGAGGAAATTGCTGGCCAGACTGTGCGACAGGCTGTGTCTCTGGGAATCAATCACCTGGAAACGGCTGCGGGTTACGGTTGCAGTGAGGAATATCTCGGTGCGGCCCTTTCGGGTGGGTTGCCTGTCGATCGATCGCGCCTCCACGTCACCACGAAAATCTGCCCAACGGAGGATGCTGCTGCAATGGAACGCTGCATCGACGCATCCCTCAAACGCCTGAATCTAGACTATATCGACTGTCTGGCAATTCACGGTTTGAATACTTGGGAACATTTGGCGATCGTGCGATCGCCCACAGGCTGCATGGCAACTGTACGTAAAGCCCTGGGCGATGGTCGAATTCGGCACGTCGGCTTTTCGACTCACGGCCCTCTGGATCTGATTTTGGCTGCTATCAATACAGATTTGTTTGAATTTGTCAACCTGCATTATTACTATTTTTTTCAGCGCAACGCCCCGGCAATTGAACTCGCCAAGCAGAAAGATATGGGCGTTTTCATCATTTCCCCAGCAGACAAAGGAGGGCAACTCTACACGCCCTCGGAAACCCTCACACAATTGTGCTTGCCGAGTTCGCCCTTGGAGCTTAACTATCGGTTTTTACTTAGCGATACTAGGATTGGGACACTCAGTGTGGGGGCGGCAAATCCGACGGAATTAGAGCAACCTCTGAAATGTGCCGATCGCGATTTTCCGCTCACAAACGACGAAATCGCTCAGTTTGCGAGGCTAGAATCGGGGATGGTCGATCGTTTGGCAACCGACAAATGTAGCCAGTGCTATGCTTGTCTGCCTTGCCCGGAAAACATCAACATTCCCGAAGTATTGCGACTCCGCAATCTCGCCGTCGGATGCGACATGACTGAGTTTGGCAAATACCGCTATGCCATGTTTGAAAATGCCGGACACTGGTTTCCCGGTAGCAAAGGCAACCGCTGCAACGATTGCGGCGACTGTTTGCCCCGGTGTCCCGAACAGTTAGACATCCCAACCTTGCTCAAAGATACTCACGGGCGACTGGGTGGCAAAGCAGGCAGGCGGTTGTGGGATTGAAAACAAGGTGAAGTAAGGAAAAGGTCGATCGAGCCGATCGAGAGTGCTGCAATAATTAAGTTAAACTTTGTTTTAAGTAAATGTACGATACAGTCGATCAAAAAACTACTTAGTTTGGCGGCTGTCTGCGGGTCTTGGTGTCAACTTAACGTCTTATGTAGTACCGGTCTACTGTTTGAGTTCATAGTCTTCCCGATCACCCTGGCACCCCCTTGATAGTCGGGGGGGACAAGAGCGTCAAAGTCCCCCTTCTTAAGGGGGATTTAGGGGGATCGAGACTCGGCTATAAACGAGAGATACAAAAGGTTTTAGTCTTAAGTTGACACCAAGATCCCCTGTCTGCTCCCAACAAATTTCAAACAGCGGCTGACCTATGTGAAAACAACTAAATAAAAAAATCTGGTTTAACAGCCAGAAAGCAGTTTATGTGAAAATATCCCAGTCATTTTATTGCTTTGTTGGGTTCGGCGAGAGCGAACAATTTTATGATGAGCGATTCACCGAACTCAATCTAAAATCTAAAATTGATGGCGTTCCAGATTAATTTGTCGCGTCTAAAATACAAACGATTCAGCATCTACTACTATGGCTCAAACTCAGTTAAAAGATAGCCAGCTAAATTGTCCGTCGCCCTCTAAAAAAGTTGCGAATTCCGAAAGATTCAAAGCAGCTTTAGACCCGTGCACCTACAACTTGTCTGTTACCAGAAAACAACTAATTGGACTGCTGGCTTTACAAGCAATCTTACCAGTTGGATTAATGGGAGCAGCACTTTGGCTAACATCGGTAGTTAGCAGCAACCAATTGCAAAATCAAGCTAAATCAGAATTGAGTCTTAGTGAAATTAACTACAATCTCAAACTCGATCGCGTTACCGATCGTTTGCAAAACTCCTTGGATAGCAAAACGATCGCTCAAACAGCCTTAATTTATAACAGCGATGGTAAAATATCAAATTTCGAGAAATCTGTCAAGGAAATCTTGGAAAATGTAGTCAAAACAGGGGAAATAGACAGTGCAACTTTGATCGGAACAAATCGGCAAATCCTGATTAGCGTCAACCCCAACCAGCAGGAAAAAAGTTTTAAGTTGCAAAAAATAGTCGATCGAGCATTCGCTGCAAAAGAGCAGATTACTGCTACCGAAATCATTGCTAAATCAGAAGTTCAGAAACAATGGCTATTTTTGCCGCCCGGAATGGGCGATCGCCCTGTGCTCATCCGCTACGCAGCAATTCCCGTAAAAGATCCCAAAAGTCAGACAGCGATCGCTGTGTTAGTGTTAGGAAAAACTCTGAACCAAATGTCGGCAGTTGCTACCAGCGAAAGGCTCAATTTACAGGGCGGATATCAGGCTATCTACACACCGCTAGCTGACGGCAAATTTGTCTTGGCAAGTTCGCCGTCAGTTACAAAAAACGAACAGTTGCCCGACTTGCTGCGAGACAAATCTCTGCTACAATCGGCAATCGCCGCCGATGGCAAAGTAGTTGTCGCACAGGTACAAACAGGCACTCAAATTCATGCAGTAGCTGCTAAATCCCTGAACAATTTAGCCGGAAAACCCGCAGCAATTTTAGTCTGGGCCATTCCCAAAACCTCGATCGAAGGTTGGTGGGGCAATAATTGGCTACTCGCACTGTCTGCGTTTGCTGTAGCCACACCCTTGACCTTGGCGGTTGCAGTTACCTGCCGGATTGCCAAACCCGGTCGCTCAGATAACTCAATAACAGACGAAAATGGGGAATCTAACCCCACCGCCGAATCGCAGCAGCGATCCCCTTCGTTCGCTGGCGTTAGCGAAGCGATCCGAAGGAAAGCCCTCGAAGAGGATCGCACTTCTGACAATTTATCTAGTAATTTAAATCTGGGCGAATTCGGTTTATTCCCAAAAAAACTACATTTAGACAATAAATTAGTGGTTGATTTTCAAGATCAAAATCTTTGGGGCGATCGTTTTCGAGAGCTTCCGCAACGCCCGATCGCCGAAATTTTCCCAGTCCCCCTAGCTTTTCAAGCCCTGGAAGTTACCACAAAATCGGTTTCAAACTACCCAGAAGTACCAAGTACAGAACAAGAAAAAAGCTCGATCGCCCTAAATCAAGTTCAACAAGCTTGGCAAGACTTAAATCGCCTCAACTTGGAATTGCAGCAAGAAATACTCGAACGCCAAAACACTCAAAAAGCTCTCCAAAAGAGCGAAGCACTGCTGCAAGCGATTTTAAACAACTCAACAGCAATGATTTACATCAAAGATGTTGACGGAAAATACTTGCTTACAAATCGCCATTTTGACAATTTATTCCACATGGCGAGCGAGCAAATAACAGGTAAAACCGATGGCGATATTTTTCCCGAAGATAAAGCAGCAGCCTTGCGAGAAAATGACCTGAAAGTTCTCGAAGCCTGTTCGCCCCTAAGCATGGAAGAAGTCATCCCTCAAGACGATGGGCTGCATACTTATATTTCTCTCAAATTTCCCCTCTGCAACTCCAAAGGTATAGCTTATGCAGTCGGGACAATTTCTACAGATGTGAGCAAGCGCAAACTTGCCGAACTCACTCTCAAAAAAGCTAAAGCAGAACTAGAAATAGAAGTCGAACAGCGCACTCTATTTCTCACGCAAACCAACGAACTTTTGCAGTTTGAACTCGCAGCTAAAGTCCGCGGCGTTATCGCCGTCAGGCAAATGAGCGCTCAGGTAGCCCGACACGCCAGAACAGTTGACGGCATTCTCGGCGCTTCTGTTGACCTAATTTTTCTAGTTGACCGATCGGGAAAATACACCTATGTCAGCCGCACCGCCGCTCAAGCTGGTGGTATGAGTGCTAGAGAAATGATCGGCAAAACCTGGCAGGAATTAGGCTGGTCACCACAAATTATGCAGCGGGTTCACGCAGAATGCGACGGCGTATTTAACACCGCCGAGTCCGTCAAAGGCGAAGTAATCGTCCCCACCGCAGCCTGGGGAACCCGCGACTACGAGTACATTCTCAGCCCGGTTTGTGGGACAGACGGTAGCGTCGAAGCGGTAGTGGCCACGCTGCGGGATATCACCGATCGCAAAGACGCCGAGGAAGCGTGGCAATTGGCAAAAGAAGCCGCCGAACTCGCCAACCGCGCCAAGAGTGCTTTTCTGGCAAACATGAGCCACGAGTTGCGTACTCCGCTGAATGCGATTATCGGCTACAGCGATATGCTGGTGGAAGATGCCGAAGAGTTGGGCAACTTAGAGGTTGTCTCGGATTTGGGCAAAATTCGCACTGCTGGCAAACATTTACTCCGACTGATAGATGACATTCTCGATATTTCCAAAATTGAAGCTGACAAGATGGAGATTTATCTCGAAAGCTTCGATGTTGGCGGCTTAATTGACGAGGTAGCAACAACTATCAAACCGCTGATGGATAAAAATACTAATACCTTGCAAGTGTTAAGTGCTGACAATATTGGCGCTATGCACGGCGATTTGATGAAAGTGCGACAAGTAATTCTAAATCTGCTCAGCAATGCTGCTAAATTTTCTGCTAACGGGGCGATCGTACTTACTGTCGAAAGAATTACCAGTGAAGAATTAAAAAATAAGTATCAACCGCGAGTTGCTCAAATGTTAATTTTGGATTCAGAATTCTTAATTTTCCGAGTAACGGATAGCGGTATTGGCATGACACAAGAACAGCAAGAGCGACTGTTCCAACCTTTTACTCAAGCCGACAATTCAACTACTCGCAAGTACGGCGGTACTGGTTTGGGTCTGACTATCAGCCAGCGTTTCTGTCAGATGATGGGCGGCGATATTGAAGTTACTAGCGAGTTAAATTGCGGTTCCACTTTTACGGCTTATCTGCCTGCTTCATTGTTTAGGCGATCGGAATTTTAACATTTACAAAAAATATGTAAGAAAGAAAACAATGATGAAATATGATGTTGAGACCTGCAAGAATTCCATTTTGACAAAAAGTTTATTTTTGTTTCTGATTGCTGGCTCAGCGTGCGTCGGAACCTTGCTGTGGGGACAACCGATGGCATATTCCCAGCAGCCGGCTTGCCCGACTGGCAATGCTGCTAATTTCCCATCGCCTCCGCTTTCACAAACCGAAAAGAGCGTGCCGAGTCTGTGGTTAGCTCAAAAACAGTTTGGTGGCAAATTGCTCGATCGCTGGTTTATCGATCGCAGCAACACATGGGTTATCATCATCGTCAACCGCCAACTTTGGAGTTTGCTCGATTATATGGAACGCTATCAGTTTGTTAACCGCTTCGGCACTGCTTCGAGCGAATACGGTTACAATCTGCGAGTTTGCAACCGTCAAGGCACTGCTTTGGCAGTTTATTCGTGTCAGGGCGATCGGCTAAGCTGTAAAATAGACTTAGAATCTCTCTCAAATCCCGGTCTTCGAGGAAAGTTGAAAGGATTTTAGTAGGGTGCGTCAGCAGCGAGTTATGTTTTGGATAATCGATAAATCAAGAGCTAATATCAAATCCGGTAGCATCGGAATTATTAGTGGCCGAAATCAGGAGACGGCAGTGCCGTGTCCCTACCGAAAATAATATAGAGGAGACGGCACTGCCGTCTCCTCTATATTATTCCGGTGCAACCGGAATTGATATGACGCACTCTACATTTTAACTTCTCACTACTTGCCGAATTTCTTGCCAGAGCGATCGATACTGCTGAATTCCAGCATCTCCAAAAGGCAGCATAAAGTCGCTAGCAGCAAGAATCTTAGCATCCGGTAATAACAAAGGATTAGTGCGAATATCTGTCGGCAAATCCTCCGGTTTCATGCCTAGAATTATCGGTGAACTAGCCTTAGCCAGCAAAGATAATTGAGGCGCAATCCGAGGCTGCAAGCAGAAATCAATCCATTTTTCGACTAATGAAACTGGCTTTCCCGAGACTGGTTCTACCCACAAATCAGTCCACAGTGCAGTTCCCGAAACTGGAATTACTAAAGCAATATCCTTTTGAGTTTGCAGCAGTGGTAGCAAGTCCCCAGAGGAACCTACGGCTAACCAAGTATCGCCTAAAATCAATGGTTGCAGGTAAGCTTCGGAACTGTAAAGTTTAACTTGTTGGTGCAGAGAAGCCAGTTCTTTTTTGAGATTTGGAACTTTGTCTAATTGCTGCGTATTGTAAGATTTTCCGAGTTTTTTTAATGTTAAACCGATCGCTTCTCTCGCGCTATCCGGTAGCGAAATTTGATCGCGCAATTCGACTCGCCACAAGTCACTCCAATCTGTCGGAGTCCACCCCAAAGCCTTAAATTTGTCGGTTCGATAGGCAATTACTGTACTTCCCCAGCGGTAAGGTACAGCCCACACTTTACCTTTAGCGTCTAATTGACCGTCATCGTTGCGCCTGACGAGTTTTTGCCATCTTTCGGGCAGTTTCGACCAATTACCAAACTTAGCAGGATCGATCGGCTGAATCAATTTTTGTCGTATAGCCAAAGTCAGCCAATAATCTCCCAACATCACCAAATCAGCTTGATTTTTGGCTTCCGGTGTCCGTTTCCACTCCTGTAATAGCGCGAATAATTCTTTTAATTGCCCTTCCTGCGTTACCTGCAAAACCGGAGACGGTTGTAAATCGCGACTAAATTTGCTTGCGAGTTGGGCCGGAATACCGTTTTTGAGCGATCGAATTTTGAGAGTTGGTTTCGAGTCGCAACCAGCCGCCAATTGACTTAAAGTTAGGGTGGCGGCCCCCAATAGCAAAGACCTTCGTTTCACCTGTGAAATCCGCTTTTCTAAATATTGACCGATCGTCCATGTGTTCTGCGCGTCGGGAAATAATTGTGTTTCGAGTCCGGTAATTGACGCCGATTTGTCTTATTTCTTTTTCAAACACAAAGCCATTGTACTTGGTTCTGGTGCGATCGGAGAAATCACGACACGGCACGTCGCGGTGTCCCTACAATCCAATCATGTAGGGAAACGGCGCGTCGCGGTGTCCTCTATCATTCCGGCGCAGCCGGAATTGATATAACAGGATTAGCCACACTCCAACTCTCAGAAACCAGTTTTTTAAACTCTGATTAAAAGTTAGAACCAAGTATTAGGGTTTGAAAACCTCGTTTCAGCCTCCGCGACTCTTGAAAATCTCAAACCTCAAATCGACAAGCTGAGTCCCTAAATCTACCGTCAGGATTGGGAACACAACAATTAGGTCAAAAATTAAATAATCTAGTGATAAATCCGAGTTATGTAAAGGTTTCCCTAAGATACAAACACATAAGTTAATATCCAGGGAATAATTTTATGGAAATGCTCCGCCAGCAAGTTACAGTATTGACACAGCAAGTTGATGCCCTCTACAAACTCATCGAAAACCTCAATGAAAAGTTATTGGAGTCTGCCAACGAGACGAAGCTAAAGCTGAACCAGCAGAGAAACGACTGCTCTGGAACGCTAGGAAACGATCAAACCTCCTCATATCAAAGCTACAGCCGTCTCGAAGCGCTCCTCGAACACAAGGACATACTGTCAGATGACAGCTACTTCGACAAGAATTCTCAAAGCCTGGAACAAGAGCTGAGCGCAGATATTCAAATCCAGCGCCTTACCGCTCAGCTAACAGCGGCTTACAATCGCATTGCCGCCTTGGAAGAACAGTTGCTTTCCAAAAGAATTTACTCGCAACACGTAGGCGGATCTCGTTAAATATTCCTCAAGGCGATCGGGCATTAATCCCAGAAAAAATAGAATTTGCGTTGATTTACGCTCGTCTATTTATGAGTGATTGTATAAAGCTTTTTAGATCGCACAATTAGCATGGGAATAGAAAATTAAGGCGCTGTTTCGTGTGGAAATAGCAATCTTATTTTTGCGGTGAACAAGATTTTTTTTATGAACCGCAGAGAGCGCAGAGAGAGAGCAGAAATCCGACATTGATTGCTCTAACTACCTGCTTAATGTTGAGTTTCACATCGCAATGCTAAAGCTTCAACAGCTTGAAGGAGTTGAGTTGGAGTCCAATTTGCAGCTAAGCCACTGGCGATCGCACACGCTCCAGCACCAACACCTTCTTTCACATATCCCCGATCGTAAGCTTGGAGTTGCGGGTAGCCAGAGCCAGCAAAACTTAGCTGGGCTGCTAATAGAGGCACACCGCCAATCTCTTTAGCGAGTCCTATCGTGTCTCCTGTAGGGTCTTCGGCCACCCAGCGTGTAGTCCCCACGGCAACTTGTTCGGGACACCATACCAGGCCATATTCCCGGGATAAGGCTTGCATCAAAGCGTAAACTGCCAGCATTTGCGTCCCCCCAGCCAGGAGTACCCCGCAAGTCCGACTCGCGGCGATCGCCATTCCCGCCACCGCTATCTGCATTGGATCGCCCACCGCCGCCACCAATTCTAGGGGAGTGCTGTTTTGTCCGCCAATTTTCCACTCAGCATTATGTAGTCCCGCTGTCACCGCAGCCAATTTTTGAGCGTGATTGCAGTCAGGATGAGAACTATTAACCTTGCCTGATGCTGCAATACCCAAACCGATTAACACGCCCAAAGCAGTAGTCGTTCCCCCAACTACGCACTCCCCTAAAATTAGATAGCTGTTATTAGCTTGAGCCGCCAATTTAGCTCCCCAAATTAACCCTTGTTCCAGCAAATGTTTGACTGTTTCGAGTTCTAAAGCATTCCCAGAAGTCAGACACTTTGCCGCAGTCCCGCCCAAATCAATTGTAGGTACGATCGGCGGGAGGGGTAAACCAGCATTAAACAGGTAAAGGGGAATTTCCAAAGCTTCGACTACAGCGCGAGATATCAGTACCGGCGAAGCTCCGGCTTGTAGGGGCGGTAAAGGATATTGGGGCGACGGTTGGGGGCCGTTATACAAGAATTCTGCATCGGCTAAACAAGTAAATTGTCGATCGTGCGGCGTTGCTCCTGCTGCTGAAATCCCCGGAATTAAGCCTGTCGCAGTAAATCCTAATACGCAGGCAAATATTGGTTGCTGTCTGCGATAGCGATCGAGCCAACGCTGCCCTTGTTCGATTTCTGTATAAATACGAATCATTATCAGTTGTTATTTGTTATTAGTTATTAGACCTCTTGCAAAATAATTTTTTGATATAATAAAGAGTTTTGCTTTACTTGATTAGACATCTCCCAAAAAGCCTGAGATTAACAGGCAGGATGCCTGTTCCACAATTATGAGAGAGGTCTAATTTAAAGTCTCTAATCATAACATATATTTTTTTTGTAAGAGGTCTATTGGTTAAATGCCTAATTCCCAATTCCCAATTCCCAATTCCCAATTCCCAATTCCCAATTCCCAATTCCCAATAACTACTCTTCATAATCGATCAAAACTTGCACCCAGCGCGGCGGCCGCGGAATCGGATTTCCTAAACGATTTAACAGCAGCACAGCTACTAAATGCACTACAAACAAATAGACAATATTGTTAACCAAAATCATCCCAGCGGCGATCGCCCCAATTGTGTTTAAACTCGGCACACTCAACCAGCCCAGCTTCACAAACACCCATTCCACCACCTCTGTTACCTGGGCGGTTACATAAACCCAGAGGTCTTGACCCACCAAAGCTGACAGCAGCCAAAACCGAAAAAAGAAGCCAACAGTACCAATCAGCGCGCCTAAACTAATAGAGACAGACCAACTCGCTTTGCGCCTCCAAAGTCCTCCCAGTACAACTCCCATAATTCCAAAAGGCATCACGTACAAAATGCTCCGCGTCGGGCCCATGAGTACCGACAGCAGCAAACCCGAAACCAAAGTGGCCATCCAAGCAGCTCGGTTGCCCCAGCGCAGGTAGACCAGGGCGATCGGCACCGGGAAAAAAACCCGCAGCAAAGGCCCCAGCGGAAAGTAATAATTTACCAGCCAAATCAAGCTAGCGGTACTTGCCAAGAATGCCGTTTCTACCAGCCTTAAAGGTATTTCCCCAGAGGCGGGCGTCCCCGGGGACGGATTTGGGCGATCGCCCGCCAAATCTGAAATAGCAGTAGTTTCGGGATCGTTACTTGTACTTGGTGAACTGCCCGAATTTGACGTGGCATCTGCTGACAAAAAATCACTCATCCGATTTTAGATTTTAGATTTTAGATTTTAGATTTACGGAACTTGCGGGCTCTGGGACTGATTCCCGGTTTTCCGATTTTAGATTTTAGATTTTACGGGACTTTCGCACTAAAAGGCTGATTCCCGGTTTCACTGTTTGGATGCCTCGCGGCCGCATCTAACTGCTCATAGAAACCGGGTTTACCTAGGAAGGCAAGTCTCATTTTAGATGGATTTTTCAGCCAAAATTGTCATCAGCATCATTTTTCGGCTTTCACTTCCTGAATTACAAAAACCGAGCAAGATGCGTGGTGAACGACATAATTGCTGACACTCCCGAGGAAAGCTTCTGTAAACCCCGTGCGCCCGCGCCTCCCCACTACGATTAAATCTGCGTCCCAATTTCGGGCGGATTCACAGATAGAATAGCCCGGATCGCCGTCCATTTTGCAGTCAAATTCTACCTGCAATCCTTGTTTTGCTGCGGCGTCGAAGTAATTTTGCAGCAAACCCGAAACCTGTTTTTGCTCCCTTTCCAGCAGCAAAAGTTGAGTTTGATAAGCTTGATCCATTAACTGGACATTCATGCCCAAATCTACCGGAATTGGCACTGCCGTCTCGCCGAGCGAGTTGATAGTAACGCAGCTAAATAACATTACCTGAGCCCGATCGCCCATAGCCAATTCTACAGCTTGACTGAAGACGCGGTGGCCGAGTTCAGAATCGTCTAAGGCGGCGAAAATTTTCTTAAAACTCACAGTTTTACCTCCGGTAGGAAATCATGAATATCAGTTAACCGAGAGTGCTTTTGAATCTACTAATTCAAATTGCCATCTCTGATACTTCTAGACTAACAGACGCTCCAAGGCGTGCAGGTCAGGAATGCACAAAACGTCACGTTCGCGCTGAATAGTTCCTTTTTTTTCCAGCTTGCTAAGCACTCGCGTTACTGTTTCGCGAGCCAGCCCACTGAGGCTGCTTAATTCTCTGTGTGGCAGGTTCGGTATTTCTGTACCTCCTGTTTCCAGGATTTTTTTGCCTTGCCCCTCGGCCAAAAATAAGAGAATATCTGCTACTCGCGAGGTACTGTCGGACTCTCGCAAACGTAGGCGGCGGTTGACTTGTCGCAGACGGCGGGCCATCAGTTGAGCTAGCCGAATGCCTGCTAGCGGCTCGGTATGAATGAGCTGCACAAAATCCTGAGATGGCATATTGCCGATCAGTGTTGGGGCTAGGGTGATGACATCTGTCGATCGTGGTGCTTCTTCGATCGCGGCCATTTCTCCAAACAGTTCTCCTTTCCCTAAAATATTCAGTGTTACTTCTTTTCCGTCTAGGTTGTATGTGCGAATTTTCACCCAACCATCCAATATAAAATACACTGATGTTCCCCAGTCATTTTCCAGTAAAATCACTTGATTTGATGGATGACTGCGGGTAACAATATGGACAGTTGCTCTCTCGACTACAGGATCGGGTAAGCCTGCAAAAAAAGGAGTAGAAACTATCAATTGATTTATATTGGAATTCGGATCTCGGGTGTTAAAGCGGTCTTCCATGAGGCCATCATTTTAATTTATGCGCTTGAGCTGCGCTGGTCAGTTAGAAATAGCTTGCAGCCGAGTCATTGGATTTGAGATTCAAGATGTCAGAAACAAGTATCTAAAAATTGCTAATTTTACCTCTAAAGTTTTTAGCTCAAAGGTAGCTTATGGGAATTAATAGTCTTCAGCTCTGATTGGGAGCTAGAGACCAAATACCATACCATAATTTTTTAGATACATATCGCGTTGCTAAATTTCTGTTAATAAAATTTAGCAACGTGGCAAGCTAATGAGCCGATCGAATTACCTTTGAAAGCACTTGGCGAAGACAAGCTTAACACTGCTTGCAAGATTTGTTGTCAGTCGGCCTGGCAGTCGATCGCTACAATAAAAGCAAGCACAGGCTTACAATCATGACAGACAGCGAGCTGATGCGACTGCAACTGCCTGGAACCTGTCAAATATCAGAACGGCCCGGAAAATCCACAACAATTTTCTGGTTAAAGGTTGGTACTCTTGGTGAGCGGAACCGACGCAGTTCCTAACAACCTTTTTTGCTACCCGGAATTATTGTACCATTAATTTCTAGCCATGAAGACACTCCCATAATTATTGTGGAACAGGCATCCTGCCTGTTCTTCACAGGATTTTTGGGAGATGTCTAATTAAGTAAAGCAAAACTTCTTATTATATCATAAAAATATTTTGCCAGAAGTTTAATATTTTCAGCGATCGACAACTAACCGTCGAGAACCTTGGTATGCAATGCCAAATGCGCAGCGCTCTAAAGGCGGGCATTTGGTGCGGAAGTACCCGCCAATACGATTTGAGATTGAAGAATTGGGAATGACTTTTGCCATAAGAGTTTGGAGCGCAAGCCTACAGTTCCATTTTTTTTGAAACAGCTATAACCTATGATAGGCAATAGGAGCGATCCGAAAGCAAAAGTTTAATTCACAGTTTTCAAAAAATATTCGTAGATTATTGAGGGAAGTAGCATTCAGATTATTCTATCTATTGACCCTGCTGCCGCCTGAGTTGGGTCTTTGTTTGATAAAGTTTTTCCCTAGTCGCATTCCCAGAGGTTCCGCCCTTGAATTCTCAGAAGTATAAAATTCAAGCACTGATTGCTGAGATTGACGAGGTACTCAGCAAGCCCGCCCCCCGCTTGCCTTGGACGGGTTCTCTTGATACTGTCCACCAGCGCCAACTTTTAGAGCGAGTTCGCGCTTATCTGGCTTCCCCAGACTCAAAGGTAGCGACAGGCAAAGGGCCCGCCAGCCCAAGTGCTCGCCCGCAGCCAGTTCCAATGCCCAAACTGCCGATGCCCGCCCCTCGCCCCTCAGCAGCAGAGCAAATCACGCTTGCGGTAACCGGAGAAATCAACCACCTGCGATCGACTCTGACGGAGCCACTCCAACGAGATATAGAAGCTCTGCGACAAGAGCAGCAAGCTCTAGTTCAAGAAATCAAACAGCTAGAAGCAAAACGGCAGCAGCAACAATCCCTAGCTCAGCAACAAGCAAACCAACAGCAAATCATTTCTGAATTCTTGCAGGTACTAACTGCCCGCTTGGAAGAAACCTTGGATCGCGATTTCTCCCAAATGTTAGGTGGCGCAAAAAATCAGTTGTTACAAAGTAGTGCAGCACCTTATTCTTTGGGTAGTGGACAATCAGAGCAACCGGCTGTTGACGTAACACCTAGCGAACAAACATCAGGAGAACATCCGCTGCTGACTCCGGCTCAAAGGTTGGAGCAAATGCAATCGTTCCAAGCTCGTGCTGACAATCTGCTGATGAGGCTCGATTCTACGGTGGGTATCGTGTTCGATGCTTTGCAAACAAATCTGGAAACCCATCAAGCTTCCTTGTCCCAAGGAATCGAAAATATGTATGGTTTGAGCCAGCAGAGCGAGGCGATGTTCGCGGCTTTTGTCAACCACTTAGCCGAACAGTTGGGGCGAAAAGCGTCTTCCTATGTACCGAAAGAGCCGATCGCCATTGTCAATCTCGAAAGTGCCACCACCGCCCCCTCAAATACGGCGATCGACCAGTCAGCCGCCCCGCAAAGTCGCACCAGCGAACTCGGAGCCGAAGACAGATTGCCCTATGCAGGTACAGAAATTTCTCCGCAATTCGGACAGTTGAGGCGCGATCGGCTAGAAACCCCAATCTCGCTCCCGGATTTGGCAGATAATTTGTTCGGTTCTGCACCCGAAATACCAGGCTCGGCAACTCGGTTTTCTGGAGCTGCTTCGGAAGATATGCGAGCTGAAACTGGCGAAAATGTTGAGGATTTGTACGCGAGTTTGTTCGCTGGAAAAGAAGTCGCAGAACTAGAATTAGAAAGCGAAGATTTCACCATCGAAAATATAGAAAACACTGCTGAAAGTGAACCAATAAAAGCTCAAAACTTAGCAGTTGATGAAACTACCGAACCCCTAAATACAGCAGAAGATTTGTTTGTAAATCTGCTGGATGAGGGTGAATCGCTGGAAAATATTTTAGTAGGTGAAGATTCAGACTTCATCATCGGTAATTCTGTAGACGATCTAACTTTAGATACGGTCGATTTATTTGAACCGCAAGTTGCAACAGTAGCTCAAGTTTCAGAACCGGACTTGCCACCGATCGCCGATCGACCAATTGACGCGGACGATCGACCAAATCTAGAAACGACTCAAAACCGAGGCGAACATTTCGACACTCCTGCTGTCGTCGATCGTCCGCAACAAGCGCCTCCGTCGCCCTCCGCTTCGAGCGTAGCGGAAATAAGCCAGAACCGCCCCAGTGCCATACGCCTGCCGAGTGCCCGTGATGTTCACACTGGCGAGTTCGACACCCCGTCGCAGCGGCTTGATGATGCCTACATCCAAGCTTCGCTGGATGAGGATTTGCTGCCGGTTGAGGCATTAGAAGATGACCTCGATCGAGCTCTAAATTTGGACATCAATACTCTGGAACTGTTGGAGACAGACCTCTACAATCTGGAGGGATTGCCAAATACTAGCCCCGGGCGATCGAATTCCTCAGCAACTATATCGGCGAGTTCCCCCAATGGCGGTGCAAAAAATCCGTTTGCGGAGCCTGCTGAGGAAGAACTCGGCACGCTAGAAGATTTGTTCTCAGATGTTCTAGGAGTCTCATCTGAGGATGAACCGTTTATCTTAGAGGACGAATTTGAGGATGATTTGTTTGCTGAGGAAGACGAGTCGAAGTTGACGCTAGACGAGATTTTGGCTAATTTGACGGAAACCGATTCTGCAACTGCAAAAACAGACGAAGTGCGATCGAGTCCTCCAGAAAGCAAAAAAAAACCCTAACTCCGACAGAGATTAAAGCAGCAGTTATTGATGGGAAAATCAAGTTGGGCGAGTTTGCTACACAGCAAGAGTCCGCTGCGCATTCTGTTTCAGGTGCGATCGCCTCGAAATTCCCAGAATCCCACAATCGCCGGAATTCTCGCTGGTATTTGGGCATAGATTTCGGTTCCTGCGGACTCTCGGCGGCTTTGCTCGATCGGACTAGCGGTCAGTTGCACCCGATTTACTGGGAAGCCTCAGAACACTCGAAAGCACCGCAGGCTAAGGGTTTCGCTGTGAGTGCTAGCTTTCGGATTGCCACAAGTGCCCTGATGCAGGAAACAGCCCCGGTCGATTCTGGGCAGCAGGTGACAGTCAAGTCTGTGGGATTGCGGCAGTTGGCTGTGCCGACGGGAGAATTTTTACTGCAAAATTTTAAATTGCCTTTAAAGGTGGGGATTCCTTATCAGCGGGAGGCTGCTGGGAAGTACGAACCGCTGTTGCAGTGGTCGCCCTTGCAGGCTGTTTCGATCGCCTTGCCACTGAACGGGGTGCGGGCGCTGCTGGCTACTTTGAATCCGAGGAAGCAAGGGCAAAAATTTCGTGAATTGGCGGAAGTTTCAGATGCTGCAATCTCGACGAATTTTTCAGGATTGCCAGTTGCTAATTTAATCTGTGGCGCTTCGGGGATGACGGCGCAAACTCTCGATGCGGCACTCTTAGATTTGCAGGGTGTAATTTTGGGGACTCCGGCTGGCTGGGGAAATGCTTATCACTTTAACCTGCGGGAGGCTGTTTTGGGCGCGGGTTTGGTGGCTCCGGGTTTGCCAATTTTTGTGGTGGAAGATGCGATCGCCACTTTGCTTGCTGCTGTAACTCCAGTCAAAAATGCCACAGGAATGCAGTCTTCGGCGATCGATTCTCTACGCGAAGAAGCTGCGCCGCTGACTCTGAATGCTTCGTCTTTTAGCGGAGGAACTTTGATTCTGAATGCGGGGGCGACGACGGTGGAATTCGCTTTAGTTGAGTTACCGTCCAATCTTCAAGATTTAACTCGTGCTGATTTTACTTGCCAAAGTTTTGCTTTTGCTGGCAATGCTTTCGATCAAGACATTATCTGTCAGTTGTTGGTTAAAAATGAAACTTGGGGAATGTCGATCGATCTACCACGTCCGGGGCATCCAGATTTGCCTAGTCGCTATCAATTGCAGCAGCGATTGCAAGGTTCTGCTTTTGGGCTGCAATTGTTGGATGCCGCTCGGCAAATGAAAGTTATTTTGCAACATCAAGAAAGTTTTGTTTTGGATATTGGCCAGCAGCATTGGGATGTGAAGCGCAGAGATTTAGAAAGTCTGGTTTTAGTACCTTTTGTGCAGCAATTAAATCGGGAATTGAATGCTTTGCTCAGCCGCGCGGGAATGTCGTCGGCGGGGATTAATCAGGCGATTTGTGCGGGGGGCATGGGTTCTTGGCCTGCGATCACCCGCTGGTTGCGCCAGAAGTTGCCGAATGCGATCGTGGTTCAAGATCGGGAATTGGAGGTCGATCGAGATATTTCAGAAACCCACAATTCTGCATTAAATTCTGTACTTAAAAGCACAAATTTGTCAGAAAAAAGTAGTCTCGTTGCCTGCGGGTTAGCAAGTTTGGCTCTCTATCCTCAAATTTTGGATGTGCCACAACAGCAGTACAGCGACTTTTTTCTGCTTTGGGAATTAATGCAAGTTTTGGGCGGCGAAACTCTCAGCTTTGAGGAAATTTTGCAGTTGTTGGAACGCCAGGGCGTGAATACTGGCACCTGCGAGCCGCGGATTCTGAGGATTTTGGAAGGAAAATTGCCGGCGGGACTTTTGCCGACGGAGGAAGATTTCATGCTGCTAGCCGAAGAGTCGAGGCAAAATCCCGATTGGGAAGCAATTTTGGCAGAGCCACTTTTCTTTGAAGATGTCTCACTCGGTTATCGCTTGAATATCGAACACAGCTTTGTTGTTCGCGAATATTTAAGCAAACTCGCCTCTAGCAGCCAGCAAAAATTGTTAGAGCCGGCAACAATCGCTTGGGATAGCGATCGGTAAACGGCAAAAAACCGGGTTTCTTTTGATATCAAATCCTCTCTTCATCGGAATGATATAAACGGAGGACACGGCAGTGCCGTTTCCCTACCGTGATCGATTGTAGGGAAACGGCACTGCCGTGTCCTCATCATTCCGGCGCAGCCGGAATTGATACGATATCAAGCCCTGGACGCACTCAGACGCCAGAAACCGGGTTTTTTTGCTCAGAAGACGCGTCACAGCCCGCAGACACGGCCAAAACCCGGTTTCTTGGGTTTTATCCGTCCAGGACTGTTTTTTATGTAAATTTACTTAATTTTACGGAATATTTATACGTTTTTAGAGAAATACACAGAAACTTTATAAAAGTGTTGCAGCTTTTTAAAGATTCTGCAAAGCCCAGGATTTGAGGTTCTCGATATCTGGGGAAATCTCATAAGATGGACGTGATATCTCATAAAACTTGAGACCAATCACATGAAATTTGCCATCAGTGCCTCTAAATTATCAGTATTATCGGAAATGTTTTCCTTATTTATCCAAAAACCTACTTACAAAGTTGGTGTATCAAAACAGCAGGTTCATCGATCCGTAACGAGTAAGGTAAAACGGTCGATCGATATTTTGGGCGCGCTGCTGGGATTGGCTATTGCTGCTGTGGTGGCGGTGCCTGTAGCGGTGGCGATGCTGTTGGAAAGTCCGGGCCCGCTGCTGTACAATCATGTCCGCTGCGGCCTCAAAGGGCAGCATTTCAGAATGTGGAAATTCCGATCAATGGTTGTAGGTGCAGAAAATCTCAAACATCTAGTTACTAACGAAGCAAAAGGTCACACTTTTAAAAATGAAAATGACCCGCGAGTTACCCGAGTCGGTCGCTTTCTGCGCAACACAAGTTTGGACGAGTTTCCTCAATTTTGGAACGTGTTAGTCGGCGAGATGAGTTTGGTGGGAACTCGGCCACCAATTACCCATGAGATTGCTGGCTATGACGATTTTCACTGGCAGCGTTTAGATGTCAAGCCCGGCATGACTGGGGAGTGGCAAGTGTACGGACGTTCTAAAGTTAAAGATTTTGAGGATATTGTGCGGATGGATCTCGATTACCAACGCAAGTGGTCTATTTTGTACGATATTAGTCTACTTTGTCAAACGATTTGGGTTGTGTTGAGTAGAAAAGGTGCGTGTTGAGTAAGCTATTTTCGGTTGTCTGTTTGTTTCTAATGGGGTATCGTTTGTGATTAATATTGAGTTTCGAGCTGTTTTCTTGGCAGTTGAACGGTTACAAAAAAATGTTAAATTAAGGGCAATCTTTTTATAAGGTTGTCCTTAATTTTTTTCTTCTGACTTCTGTCTTCAATATCCATCCGTTATATCAAATCCGTTTGCATCGGAATGATATAAACGGAGGAGACGGAGGAGACGGCAGTGCCGTGTCCCTACGCGATCAATTGTAGGGACACGGCACTGCCGTCTCCTCGCTTGTTATTCCGGCGCAGCCGGAATTGATATTACATCCCGTACATTTTCCGTTTCCGAATTTGGTTTTATGATGAATTTGCCTAATCTGATTACTTTTTCTCGCTTGCTGGGAGTGCCTTTTTTGCTCTACGGTTTGTACGATCCAAGCGTGCAAAGTCGATGGATTTGTGTAGCAATTTTTGTGGTAGCTGCGGCTACTGATTGGTTGGATGGCTATTTGGCTAGAAAGCTAAATCAAATTACCGATTTGGGAAAGTTTCTCGATCCTTTGGTGGATAAGTTGTTGGTACTGGCGCCGCTTTTGGTTTTGATTGAGTTGGGTAGAGTCCCGGCTTGGGCTGTGTTTCTGATATTGGGTAGAGAGTTGACAATTGCGGGGTGGCGTGTGAATAAAACTACGATTTCTGGTGCTAATATTTGGGGTAAGTTGAAGACGGTGAGTCAGATTGTGGCGATCGCACTTTTAATTGCTCCTCTGTCTGAAGCGTGGAATGTTCCTGCACTAATTGCTTTTTGGGTTTCTGTAGCTTTAACTTTGATTTCTGGCGCTATTTATCTGTGGCCAGAAAAGGTTGCTGAGGAAAAGTAAGGGGGAGAAATTTAATTGTTTTAATGCAAGTTTGCATTTCGATGTGGAGAAAAGAGAGGCGATCGAACTTTACTAAATATCAGCACAATCGCCTAAAATTCCCATTAAACTAAGCCGAAATTAAGCGAGCTTTCGGTTGAGGAATATAACGCCCCAATTCCTGAGCCGTCTCAATCCACTCCTGCATAATAATCTCGATATTTTGTAGTGCTTCTTGATAAGTTCCGCCATCCGCAGCGCATCCGGGTAATTCCGGCACTTCGGCAATAAATGCTTGGTCTTCTTGACTCCAGTAGAGGATAATTTCATAGCGAAGCATCGTTTTCACCTCCTAGTTGGTGTTTACTCGTTACCAGGCTCTGCCTGGTAACACAACTCCAGAGGCTCTGCCTCGAATTTTCATGGCAGCTTGCGAGGCAGAGCCTCTAGACATCGGTTCCCAGGCAGAGCCTAGGAACCAGTTCAACCAGTTCAATATACTCGTTACCAGGCTCTGCCTGGTAACACAGCTCCAGAGGCTCTGCCTCGAATTTTCATGGCAGCTTGCGAGGCAGAGCCTCTAGACATCGGTTCCCAGGCAGAGCCTAGGAACCAGTTCAATATATTTGTAGGGACACGGCATTGCCGTGTCCTAATTGTAGCTTAATAATGACTCCCCGATTTCCGGTAGTGCACTGCTGTCACCCCATTACTTTTGAGCAAATGACCGTTCTCAATCGCGGCATAAACTACCCAATGATCGCCGCATTCCATCCGACTTATTACCTCGCATTCCAGATAAGCTAGAGCATCAGTCAAAACCGGACAACCGTTGCTAGCTTCCACTGTTTCGACTCCGGCAAATCTGTCTTCTCCCGGAGCAAAGTTTTTCATGAAATACTTCCGTAACTGTCGCCCTTCTGCTAAGATATTGAGCACAAATTTATCGCCGGCGTACATCAAAGCTTCGATTGATCGATCTTTTGCTACAGAAATAGTCACACCGGGCGGATTAAACGTGGCTTGCGACACCCACGAAGCTAGCATCGCACTGGTGACATCCCCGCGCTTCGCCGAGACTACGCACAGCGAACCAACTAATCTTCCTACTGCTTGTTCAGTGCGATCGCTCCCTCCAGTCAATGTCGGCTTTGGTGCCCGCAATTTTTGCGATCGAATTAAAGCTTGAGCAAAATCTGTTCCCGTTTCTTTGCACTCGTGAATCGTCTCAGCAGTCGGCTTGAATTTCGCTCGAATCGGATCAAATCCGATGCGATAGCCAGCATCTTTCAATTTTCCTTCAACTAAGTCGATCGCCTCTCCACTCCAGCCAAAAGAACCGAAAACCCCCGCTAACTTGCTTTTAGCCGCTGTAGATAACACAATTCCCAAAGCAGTTTGAATTTGCGTCGGCGCGTGTCCCGCTAAAGTCGGAGTTCCGATGATAAATCCCGCGCATTTTTCGATCGCCTCTTGAATTTCTCCCGGTTCGGCAAATTCGCAGTTAATAGTTTCTACCGCAACACCCGCTTTCGTAATTCCTTTGGCGATCGCCTGCGCTAAAGTAGTAGTATTCCCGTAAGCCGAAGCATAAATCAACGCAACTGTCAAGTCTTTTGAATTTTGTTGCTGGCTCCATTCCCGATACAAATTGCAGAGTTCATGTAGTCCATAACGGACGATCGGGCCGTGACCGGGAGCATAAAATGCGGCTGGCAAATGGGCTAATTTATCCATCGCAGTCAGCACTTGTTTCGCCTGCGATGCGTGCAGCGAATCGTAATAATAGCGTCGGTCTTCGCTGTAAACAGTCCACCCTTCATCGAACACTTGGTCGCCACAAACATGAGACCCAAATAGTTTGTCAGTGAACACGATTTTAGTCTGCGGATCGTAGGTGCAAAGTTCGTCCGGCCAGCGGGGAGTCGGAGTCGCCATGAATCTTAATTCGTGACCTTTTCCTAAGTTTAGTCTTTCTTCCCCTCGGACGGTCAGAATGTTGAGTTCTCGATCGGGAAAAGCACCTCGCAAACCAATCGCCGCCGGATTTGTGCAAACAAAAGCGACTTGCGGAGCTAATTCTAACAAAGCTTTAATCGTGATGGCTCTGTTAGCGTTGAAATGCCCCAAGATTATGTAATCTAGATTTTTTAAGTCTACCCGTTTCTGCAAAGATTCTAGATAATTTTGCGTAAAAGATTCCCCTGGTGGGTCGAACAAAGCAGTTTTGTCAGCTTGAATAATATAGCTGTTTGCTGTCGTACCCTTCTGCAAGGAATATTCTACTTCAAACTTTAGTCTGTCCCAAGTGCGCGATCGCAGAATAAAAGTATCGAGTCCGATGGGGAGAAATTGCACGTCGCGGGGTTTAACATCGGATTCGGGCATGGAAATTAGAGTGTTAGTCATTATGCACCTATTATTAAATGTTAAATGTTAACTGTTAACTGTTAACTGTTGACTGTTGACTGTTGAATAATACCGATGCAACCGGAAACGATATTAGAAGGGAAGAGAGGAGATTTAAAAAAGAGACAAGGAGGTTGATAATTCGTTAAATTTCCCTCTTTCTTCTAACAACTGACAACCGTCAACTGTCAACTGACCCTTCGACCCTTCGACTCCGCTCAGGGCACTGCAACTGTGAACAGTCAACAGTCAACCGTCAACCGTCAACTGAGTTCCTAATAGTGATTTCCGACTTTGCGGTGGTGCACTGCGGGAAGCGCTTCGGGATTTGATACGCGGCCGTTATCTACCGTCGCATATACGACATGATGATCCGAAAGTTCCATCCGGCTAACTACTTCGCACTCCATGTATGCCAAAGCATCTGTCAGAATGGGAGAACCATTACTACCAGGCTGAGTTTTGACTCCAGAAAAGCGATCTGCACCAGGAGCAAAACGCTTTAAAAAGTGCTTCATCAAGGTTTGATAATTGCCTTCTTCTAGCACGTTGAGAACAAATTTATCTCCCGCGTGCATGATCGATTCGATCGCCCGATCCTTCGCAACTGCTATTGTTAAACCTAGCGGTTTAAAACTAGCTTGCGTTACCCAAGAAGCCAACATCGCACTGCTAACTTCGCCTTTTTGAGCAGTAATGATGTAAAGTCCACCGCTGATGCGTCCCAAGGCTTTATCGAGGTCGCTATCAAGAGATTTCATCTGTTTGACAGCTTTGTCTCGTGTCAGCCACTGTCCCAAGTCGGTGCCTGCTTCGTCGCAAAGTTGATAAATTGTGTCTGTTGGTGTGTCTTTAATTAAAATGTTGGGAAATGCTTCTTTTAAACCCAACTCTTTGAACTTGTTTCTCAGCGGGTAAACCGATGCGTCATCGCCACCGCCGGATTCGCACAAACCGAAGGATTGTTTGTTGTTAGCAGCTACTAAAATTGTGTTGATAGCAGCTTCGGCATTCTCCGCCGCAGCGCCGACACTAGGCGGCGAACAAATCACGACACCAGCGGCTGTACCGACAAGTTCGCGAACTTCTTGTAAGTCGGCGATTTTCAAGTCCATCATTTCTACGGCGACACCGGTTTTGGTGATCCCGTGGGCGATCGCCTGGCTGAGTCGATCGCTAAAACCGTAATCGGAAGTGTAAAATACTGCTACGGTGGTTTCTGTCTTGGTTTGCTCTTGGCTCCACTTTTTGTAACGCCCGGTGAGTTCGACTACGTTGTAGCGCAACAAGGGGCCATGACCGGTCGCAACTGTACTAATGTCACCCAAGTCTTCCATCCGCTTCATTGCACTCAAGACCGATCGAGCGTTCGGAGCCATCAAACACTCATAATAAAAGTGGTAATCTTCCGCAACCGCTGCTAAATCCACATCGTAGGTGCTATCAGAACAGTAGTGCATTCCGAAAGCATCGCAGGTGAACAGCACTTGAGTTTTGCTGTCGTAGCTGAAAATAGTATCAGGCCAGTGCAAATTCGGGGCCGATACAAATTCGATAATGTGGCCGTTTCCTAAATCTAATTTGTCCCCATTTTTGACGACTAATCGCTCAAATGGTTGATGTACAAGGTTTTCTAAAAATTGAATTGCTACTTTTGCACCGACGACAATTGCTTGCGGTGCGAGCGCTAACACATCTTTAACCAAACCGCTGTGGTCTGGTTCGGTGTGACTGATAATGAGATAGTCAATGTCTTTCGGGTCAATTTCGCCCGTCAGAATTTCCATGTATTGCTGGCGAAATTTCTCGTGCGAGGTATCGACGAGGGCTGTCTTTTCACCGCGAATGATAAATGAGTTGTAAGTTGTACCGTTTCTGAGCCCGAATTCAATGTCAAAGCGGTCTCTATCCCAGTCCAAGCATCGAATTGCCGTTGTGTCTGGGGCAATTTCGACCTTTTCCACCGTCAATCTGCGTTGGACTCGTTCAGTCAGCGCTACCATAACGTGCCTCCTTGTCTGTTATCCATTACCTTATTGTTTCCATTCTGACACGTTTCTTTTGTAAATCTTTATAAAATTTCTTATGAGGCTGTTAAGTAACTTCAAAGTTATTGATGTATGGGTTGGGCGATCGACCATTTATCCAAAAATCTACAAATGAGGTCTTGACACAACTCCAACTTTACATCGAATTCTTCAGTCCGCGGAGGCGGACTTCGTTTGTGTAGTTTGACCTTGAACTCGAATAACGGGCGCTTCGCATATTCGAGTTCAAGGTCAAAAGGTTTCAACCGCCGAGTCTTAGAAAGGGGTTTTAACCGGGACTTCAAGTCTTATCCCTTTTGATTTGTCAGTGGTAACTCCACAATAAACTCAGTTCCTTCGCCAACCTGACTGACGCAGCTAATCCGGCCGCCGTGAGCTTGAACAATTACCTGATAGCACACCGAAAGTCCCAAACCAGTACCGCTTCCCACGGGTTTAGTAGTAAAAAATGGATCGAAAATTTTGTCTTGAATTTCCGCAGGAATGCCAGTTCCCGTATCGCGGACAGAGATTGTTACCCAGTCCGGCTCGCTTTGCCAACTGCGGATGGTTAATTCCCCCGGTTTGCTCGTTGAATCAAGTGCATCTAAAGCATTATCAATCAAATTATAAAATACTTGGTTTATTTGGCTGCCATGACATTCTATTTTTGGCAAACTTCCGTATTGTTTGTCAATTTTGATATTTGTTTTAAGCTTATTTTGCAGCATCAAGAAACTGCTTTCTAAACCTTCATTCAAATCTACAGCTTTAAATTCAGCGTGGTCTAAGCGAGAAAAACTTCGCAGCGTCGTCACGATGGAACGAATCCTGCCGCTGCCTTCCCGCATCGAATTGAGCAGTTTGCCAAAGTCTTCTCGAATGTAATCCAGTTCTAATTCTTCATTTATTCTAACAATTGCCTCCGCTGCTTCCGGGCAGGCATTTCCTGCCATTCCTAGAGCTTCGTTCAAGACTTTAAAATATTCTTGAGCGTGAAACAAGTTAGCGTGAATAAAATTATTGGCGTTGTTAATCTCGTGAGCAATTCCCGCTACCATTTGCCCCAAACCGGACATTTTTTCGCTTTGAATTAATTGCTGTTGAGTTGATCGCAATTCTTCTAAAGTAGATTGCAATTGCTGGGTTTGAGCTTGAGATTTGATTGCAGCTTCTCGGACTTTGCTGTAAAGTTCTGCTTGCTGAATGGCGATCGCCATTTGGTCGGCTAGCTGCGACAGCAACTCCGTTTCTTGCAGATCCCAATCGCGGGTATCACGACACTCGTGAGCAATTAATAAACCCCACAGTCTACCGGGAAATTTGAAATTACAACTTCCGGCTGTAGGAAGTGAATTTTCTTCGCTTCTGGATGTCACAATCGGCACGATCAAGTTAGCTTTTACCTGCAAACTGTCTAAGAAATCAACATGACAAGGCTCTAAACCGGCATTAAAAATATCATTAATTGCTTTGACTCGCCCTTGCTGGTAAAGATCGGCGTAATCTCCTCTAAAACATTTATCTGCCCCCATATCTCCTAAAATTGAAGGCCAAGGAACTGTCATGTCTTCAACGACAACTTTTCCCTGCCAGTTATCTTGGAATTGGTAAATAATTACCCGATCGCACTGCAACATTTGGCGGACTTCCCTCACCGCTGTTTGCAGGATAGTTCCCAGATCCAGGGTACTGCGAATTTGATTGCCGATCAGCCGCAGCAGCGATTCTCGTTCGGCTTGGCGACAGGTTTTGCTGTAGAGTTTGGCTTGATTGATCGCGATCGCCAATTGCGAACCCACTCCTTCTAAAAGTTGCTGTTCCCAATGGGTCCATTCCCGTTCGCGATCGCACTGATGCAAGCCAATGATACCGTTAAATTCACCTTGATAGCGAGTAGCTACTGCCAGCATTGACTTAATCTCCAAAGATAAAGCAATTTGTCGGGCTTGTTCGTTCAATCCGGGAAAATCCAGAAACTTCGTCAATGCTAAAGACTCTTGCTGAGAAATGACTGCATTCAAGTGCGGGTTATCAGTCATCGGTACTTTCATACCCAGTTGGATCGGATAATCCCCCGCGTTGTATTCTCCCCGCGTGACTAAATTTTTTTCTGTATTTGATTCTTTGACTAAAATGCTCACACGGCTGCACTGTAGCGCTTGTCCCAGCAATCTGCACGCCGATGTCAAAATTTCTTCAATATCAAGTGTACTGCGAATTTCGTTGTTAATTTGGTTCAGCAAATTTGATAACTGAACTTGCTGCTGCATCTGTACGATTAGGGCTTTTTGTTGGTCTACTTCCGGCAGTGAAAGACCTTCTTCCAGCCTCCAATTTTCCGGTTCAGGCAACGGGAAATTAGCTCTGGGCGAGGTTTTTTTTTGTTGATGTATCTTTAAAGACATATTTACTCAGTAATTTTGCAGTATTTTGATAAAGTCTGGTTGTTTCGACCTGTGCTTACCCCGCCAGAAACCCGATCGCAGCTACCAGCGCTTTGGGAATCTTAATATATTATAAAGTATTTAGCCTGAGCATAGTAATTATTTGGTTTACAAATATTTATCAATATAAATCAGGGACTCTATAATCTACAAAACTAATGAGGCACGCATCATTAAATTTTGTCAGATGTCAATTAGAGTCGATCGCCATGTTAAGCGAAGAAAATTAATCTAAAATCTATCTTTAGTTCAATGTTTGTGCGCGATCGATCAACATGAAAAAGTCATCAATTGCCGACAATCTTCACCTAACAACAAGCACCTCCAACCTGACACCTGGATTGACAGGCAAAGGTCAAATTAAAATAGCTTTGGCGATCGGCAATTCGCGGCTGCACTGGGGACTATTTGCAGGCAAAACTCTAGCAAAGACATGGGATACAGAGCATCTCAAAGCTGATACTGTTTCCCGGCTCTCGGAGGCAGAAAAGGGCGAATATTTGGTGCAAACAGTGATGAGGTCGATCGAGGAAATATCTGGTCAAAATCTCCTTTGTCGAACTGCGACTCCCGCTCTTTCTACTCTTGACACACTTTTTTTAGTTGGGCTACCTTTAGTCTTGGCATCAGTTGTTCCCCAGCAAACAGCAATTTGGCAGAGTTATCCTGATGTCCGAATTATTACTTTAGACCAGTTGCCGATCGGGGGACTCTATCCTACCCTGGGGATTGACAGAGCTTTGGCTTTACTCGGTGCTGGCAACCAATTTGGTTGGCCAGTTTTACTTATAGATGCTGGTACAGCTTTAACATTTACTGGGGGTAATGTCAATAGGTATTTAGTTGGGGGCGCAATCTTACCGGGCTTGGGTTTGCAGTTGTCGTCGCTAGCACAAAAAACCGCAGGATTGCCATTAGTCAGCTTACCAGAAAATCTGCCGCGCCGCTGGGCGACAGATACTGCTGGGGCAATTCAAAGCGGAGTTGTGTATGCCGCGGTGGCAGGAGTTAGGGATTTTATTGAAGATTGGCGGTGTTTGTTTCCTCATAGCAAAATTGCCATCACCGGGGGCGATCGAACTTTGCTACTCCAATATCTCACCTCAGCCTTTCCCGATACAGCCACCTCCGTAATTGACGCACCAGATGCTATTTTTTGGGGAATTAGTCTGTTGGCAGTTGACTGTTGACTGTTCCCAATTCCCAATTCCCAATTCCCAATTCCCAATTCCCAATTCCCAATTCCCA
>ENA-OFDM01000057-OFDM01000057.1-metagenomes-genome-assembly--contig:-NODE-57-length-46421-cov-8.662080_pt1 | contig 46421 bp, 26 predicted proteins | sample MGYA00153385_OFDM01 | MGnify analysis MGYA00153385
TGTTGGGGTGGGCGCGGGTGTTGGGGTGGGAGTTGGTGTCGGTGCTGGTGTGGGAGTCGTCACCGGAGTTGGTGTTGTCACCGGAGTTGGTGTCGTCACCGGAGTTGGTGTTGTCACCGGAGTCGGTGTTGTCACCGGAGTCGGTGTTGTCACCGGAGTTGGTGTTGTCACCGGAGTCGGTGTTGTCACCGGAGTTGGTGTTGTCACCGGAGTTGGTGTTGTCACCGGAGTCGGAGTAGGCGCGACAGTACCTCCAAATTCATAAGAGCCGCTGTCAACGATCGCCCCTGGAATCGTATCACCATCTTGAGGACGAGTCACGCCCCGTTGATCCGTAGCTGGTGCGCCGTTTGGTACTCCTTTGTCAATTGCCGGACTTCCTATCAGCAGGGGCCTTACCAAAGCGCCGTTGATATTTTGCAGTGGGCCGAGTAGCGGATCGGCGATCGTCACACTTGCTGTCGCATTGTAATCGTTGAAGTTAGTGGTTTTTCTGACAGGCCACTGAAAATTACCTCCTTGGTCGCTTAATTCGCTGCTAGTGTGCTGCTGAATGCCAAAGGGATTCCCGGATGTGTTGTTAGAAAAAATCGTGTTTTTGACGGTGACAGGATTGCCATCCGCAGCCGAGATACCTCCGCCAACCCAGCCTGCGTAATTGTCGGCGATCGTGGTATTAACAATGGTTGTCGGTGCATAAAGAGCCATCGCGCCCCCTACATTGCCGTACCCATCAGGAGCAGTGGTCGTCACCTGGTTGCCAGAAAACGTACTATTGATAATGGTTGTAGGCGCATCCATGACCCAGATGCCGCCACCTTGACCGGGGGCTTTATTGTCAGCAAATGTGGTGTTCGAGATCGTAAATCCCTTGTTAGCACCATTGTTCATTTGCACTAAACCGCCGCCAATTCCGCCGTTTCCTCCATTGGGAAGGGGTAGAATTTCGTTGTTTTGAAAGGTGCTATCTGCAACCGTTACGCTATCTTGAGTACCAGTGTACAAGTAAGCTGCTCCGCCTTCACCGCGACCTTTGTTGTTTTGAAATACGCTGCCGCTGATTTTAATTGTGCCAGAAGCTTCGCTCGGATTGCTGGCTCTATCGGTGTAAACTGCGCCACCGAAACCCCTTAAGAAAGGATTATCTTTACCTGTGTCGAAAAAGGCTGTGGTGGTGTCATTGCCGATGAATCGCGAGTTTTGAATTGTTAACTTGCCTTGAAGGCTGTTAATTGCTCCGCCGTTAATTCCTTTGTTGTTGGTGAAGTCGCTGTTGGTGACTGTAAAATTTTTAAAACTCAAAAATCCGATCGCACCGGCACCCCGTTCATCGTTGGCTGCGGTAGCTACGTTGCCGTTGAATTTACTGTTGGTAACAGTCAGAGTATTGTTGAAGTTGCCAAAAATTGCGCCCCCGCCTTTATCGGCGACGTTGTTGTTGAACTGAACATTTTCTACTGTGAGGTTTACTTCGTCAGTTGTGCCGATCGCGCCACCTCGATCGGTAGTTTTGCCGTTAGTAACGATCAGGTTTTTGACGGCAAAATTGGTAGATGTAACAACGTTTGCATTGATAAAAAAGGCGCGGGATGCGTTACTACCACTAATGGTTAAACCTGCGGCGGCAGCGCCATCAATGGTGATGTTTTTGCCAGGGGGAATATCGAGTTGACCACTGGTAAGGGCGATGGTTTGACCTACCAAACCGGGAGCAAAGATAATTGTATCGCCGGCAACAGCGGATGCGATCGCAGCTCTCAATGAACCGGGCCCGCTATCGCTATTATTGGCTACGATGATAGTAGCTAAATCACCTCGGTAATTAGCCATCGTCTCCTGGCTTAAGGCTAAGGGAGATTCAATTTGACCCTTAGCAAATTCTAAATTCCAGTCGCCGTCTCTGCCGGTGATGTTGGTGGATGCGGCAACGTCAGCCCCGGTTAATTGACTGAATTTATCAACGAAATTAGCGCCTGTACCTGCTGCTACATCGCAGCCGTACAGCATAATGTCTGCTTCTGGGGCTAGTGAAGTCTGCCACTTTTCCAACTGGCTTTTGTATTGATCTATGTTCTCTGAACCCAGAGCAGTATTGCCGAGTTGTATGCTGCCAGAACTACCATGAGAAATAATGTGAACCGAGTCGATCGCCCCCTTGGTAGAGGCGTATTTTTCAATTTCAGAGGAGATTTGTTCGATACCGTTTTTGGCGCGATCGAGTATGACTACCTGTTGTCCCGGCAGCACTCCCGCTGCAATTGACTCGTAATCTTCGACGCCAGAATCAATGAATACTAATGAACGCGGTGGCAGTTTTTCTAGGGTAGATTGTGAGTTGACTTGAGCTAACGTAGAATTCATGTTTGATACTCCATTGACGGCGTTATTTGGTAGATACAGCCTAGGAGCAATCTAATCAGCCTTGTTTGATAATATCTTAACACTAAATCTGAATTGTGTGCGACTTTAAAAAACTTTTTTTAGTTTATCTTTTGTCCTGATTTACATTTTTATACTTGTAGGAAATCGAAGACCTTTTTTAAAATATCTGAGGAATAAATAATAATATTTATCGAGATATCAAAATAAATCCAGATTCTCTCAGCCGGATTTTTTCAGGATTATTTGGCTAACTATAGCCATTGTTTCAGCCGTTATAAAATGTGTCCAGGGGTGATTCCCCCCCTAGAAAACCCCTCTGAATTATATTTACAGGACTTATGCAGAACCTTTATATGTAGGTGTGCAGTGCGCACGTTATCAACTAAAAAACGATTTATTTACATTTTTAATAATTAGATTGGGACTTACACAAAACTGAGAAATTAGACTACCCGCAGTGGTAAGGTGCGCACCCTAGAAGTAGAGTCAGCGCGTAAGTTCTATAGATATGTTTTGAAGCTATGCTATGGATTTTTGAGACGCCAAAATACTGATGCCAATTTGGTTTTGTGGTATTTACTAACAGTCCAAATTGTCTGACATTAAATGTCGGTTAATCCGCAATTAAGTTGTTTGCGCGCTGGCGCACTTTGAGGAATTGGGATGTTACTAGAAATGTAATGAGAATTGTTGAGTGGGAGTTGATATGAGAGCTTTGCACGCAGCGGTATTGAGAAACCGGGTTTGATGGACGAAAAGACGCGGTATAGCCCGCTGAAACGATAAAAAAAACCAGGTTTCGAGGAGTCGCAAATGCGATCGCGATTGTATGATTTGCGATCGCATCACTCTCTTGATTAGTAAACCTGCGATCGCACTTGCCGCCTTTGTTGAGTGTGTCGGTATCTCGATCGGCATAGGCGGAGGTAATTTGCTCGATCGCCTCAAACTCAGATATCCGTAAAATTGATTCTTGATCAGCCAAAATCCTAGAGACTAGATATCGATCGTCATTGATGCTGAAGCCATTGAATACAGAGCTTCTGGATGGGGGACTTTGGTATTCCGAGGCGGGATTGGTTTCCGTCAAAGAAGTGAACATATGCCGTTCTCCAAAAGGGTGTTGAGTGGTAGATACACCCGGGAGTCAGATCGTCGGAAACTGGCAGCGACCTTGTTTCGCTTATTTATCTTTAACCCTCCTATCAGTTTCCCCTATTTCTGCGGTACTGCCATCCGCGATCGTACGGAATTTATGTTTTAGGTGTTTCCTAAAATTGCCGACAGGCCCGTAATTACCGATCGATCTTGTATCATGTAAGTAACAGTTATTCCCATCTCAAATCTCAAATTGTATGACAGTTGGTCGATCGGCTAGACAACAGCCCCACTCAAGATTCTGTGGAAGATGGCGGCTTTTTCCCTGCATTGCGGATATTAATAATCTTGCTGAGCGCCTCGAACCAAAAACTAGCTCCCATTGAAATAGCTACGCCGCTCAATATCCAACCTAACAATTTTGCCATCAAAGCCGGGAACAATAAATTCCCCTGGGCGTCTACCCGTATTCTGTTCGGTTCGCTCCATCCAAAAGGCAGAGCTACATTATCCAAAGCTCGATCGACCTGATTTTGAACTTTTGTCAGATTTGTTAAATTATCTAATTTGGTGTTAGCATTTTTTTCCACCAACTGCTGAGCGTACAAATTAACAGTCGATCGCAGCATCGAATCCTTCGACAACCGATTAACAATATTAATGCTATCAGCATTAGCGGCCAGTGCGATCGCCGTTCCGAGCAAAATCGCCACCCCTCTAGCATTCCGCTTGTAAACACCCGAAGCCCGCTGCATAGATTGATCGAACCAAACTTCAATTTCTTTCTGAAACCGTTGCAACTGCTCTTGAGTATCTCCGTCGCCGCCCGCGCGTTGAGCTAAAATATGAAGGCTACGTTTCAAAGATTCTGGCATACTGTCCAAGGTTTCTTGAATTTGTTTGTAAATAGGACTGTCCTCTTTCTCCTCCATAATTTCTGCTACCGTATCCTGAGTTTTCCTAACTTTCCTAACTGTATTTAACAGATTACTGAAACTCGGTTGCAGTTGCGCCCGCAGCGCCGCCCGTTCAAATTCGCTGTCAAAACTAGCCTTAACAAATGCCATATGCCTCTGAAACTCTCTCCCACCCAGCTCAGTTTCTGGCAAATAAACCTGAGAATCATTAATATAAAATCCTAGTTTTTCCGACATCCGATCCAAACTGTTGTTCAAACTCCCCAAATCATTTTTATAATCTTCGACAACGCGATTAAACTCCGCAGTCAACCAGCCAAACTCTTGCTCAATAATCGGTTTAGTAGACTCCGGCAGATTTAGACCCTCTCCAATCACCTGAATTTGTGCTAACTGTAAATCTTTAAATCTTTCCAATCGGGCTTTAGAGAGCGATCGCACTAAACTAGAAATCTTTAAAGTATCCAAAAGGCTAGTAGAAAAACTCTCTGCTGAAATATAAGAAGGCCCACTTAATTTATTGCCGAAAACATTCTTAGTTCCAGTCATTAGAAGGAAAAAATGCCCCAATCGGTGCGTAATAGAGCGGAACCCCTCTGGTAAAAGCCCTTTGGCTCCCTGATTCAAATCCTTGATAATTGGATTGGCATAAATCGCATTAGCCAACAGTCCGACTCGCTGAAATTGCACTCCTTCTTTCGCGCCTTCGCTACCGCCAGAAATCAGGACTTCGATCGACTTTCTTAAATGTTCTGCCCGCCACTGCAAAACAGTAGCAATCAATTCCTGAATTTCGGAAGCTAGCAAGCTTAAAGTCAGGTAGATAAACACTAAACCAATGATAATATCTATAATGACAGGTAAATTCATGGTATTTTCGTGGTGGCAAATAACTGCTGTCTAAGTTTACCTTCTGTTTGGAACGCTAAAAACTCTATTAATATCACTTAAGAAAAAATATTCAACTGTAGGCAAACTCCAAACCCTGATTGAATCAGCCATTGCCCATTCTTCAATTGTTAAATCTAAAACAGTATAAGTTATGTCAGAAATCTTTCCACCAAGTACAGGAAAATATACAAGTCGCCTCAATGACAACTTTACAGACAAACTGTGGATGTGGGCTTTTCTGTTGGCTGCTGTACTAATTTTTGGGCTGAATCTGGGCGGTGTGGCGTTGCGGGATTGGGATGAAGGGATTGTAGCCCAGGTGAGTCGCGAAATCTGGGGCGGTAAGTTAAATTGGCTTTATCCAACGATCGACTCAATACCTTATTTGAACAAGCCGCCGCTGGTACACTGGCTAATCGGGCTGTGTTTTGCGGTTGGGGGTGTCAGCGAATGGACGGCGAGGTTGATACCCGCAATGCTGACAGCCGCTTCAGTGCCACTTCTTTATGCCATTGGCAGAGAGTTGTTTCCCAGACGCTCGATCGCCATTTTTTCGGCTCTCGTCTATCTGACGCTGATGCCTGTGGTGCGGCATGGACGTTTGGCGATGTTGGATGGCGCGGTTTTGTGTTTTTTGGTGGGGGGGATGTGGTGTTTGCTGCGATCGCGCCGGGATTTGCGTTACGCTTTGGGCGCGGGGATTGGTTTCGGACTCATTTGCTTGACTAAGGGCGTGATGTTGGGGCTGCTGTTGGGGGCGATCGGCTGTTTGTTTTTGGTGTGGGATACCCCGCGATTGTTGACTTCGGGGTATCTTTGGGGCGGATTGGCGATCGGCACTTTGCCAGTAGCAGGTTGGTATTTCGCCCAATGGGTGCACTACGGTCAAGATTTCATTAACATCAACTTAATTAGCGAGTCTTTCCGGCGAATTTCCGAACCAGTTAGCAATCACAAAGGCCCGCCCTGGTATTACCTTTTAGAAATCTTAGAATCAGCTTGGCCGTGGCAGTTATTTTATCTGCAAGGGCTGCGTTTGACTTGGGAAAATCGCAATTTTCCCGGCCCCAAATTAGTATTAGTTTGGACTGGAGTATATCTCCTGGCTATTTCCGTGATGAATACTAAATTGCCTTGGTACGTGTTGCCAGTTTATCCAGCTTTTGCTCTGGCGGTTGGTAGCTATCTCGCCGAAGTTTGGGAGCAAATGTGGTTGCCAGAAGAACGTGAAAAAGAGCCCGCAGAGGAACGTTTTGATGCTATATCTTTGTTGCCTCATCCCGCAGTTTTAGGAGTGCTGGCTATAGTTGCTGTTGTCGGCTGCATTTACTTCAGTGGCTTAGTACACATCGGGGGACAAATTAGACCGATCGAGCGAGATTTGCAGTTGATGCTAATGTTTGTAGCTTTGACAATGACAATATCTGCCGTGTTACTGCATCGAAAAGACCGACAGTTTTTATTAGTTTTAATTTGGGGAACTTACGTTACACTATTGGTATTTGTCGCCTCCGATAACTGGGTGTGGGAACTGGCGGAGGACTATCCAGTTAAGCCGATCGCCGAAATTGTCCGCACCGGAACCCCGGCCGGTCAACAGGTGTTCACTTCTCACCGCTTACCACGTCCATCGCTGAATTTTTACAGTGAACGGCAAGTTATTGTGACTGACTCGGTGACTCTTCAAGAGAAATGGCAATCTCTTCCTCAACCTTATTTTCTGTTGGAAAAACCAGTTTTAAAACATCTAGGTTTGCAGAATGCTGAGATTGTAAAAACCGCCGACGATTGGGTTTTGGTAACTCGGAAATAGGCGATCGTGTTCCCAAAACTTACCGTAGGAGTGGGTTTAATCAACTATAGCAATCCTAAATCATTCATGAGGATTTGTAGGGGTAGTGCCCCCGTGCCTACCCCAGCATCTAGGGGCAACCACGGGGGGATTGCCCCTACAAGAATTATCCAAATGATTTAGGATCGCTATATCTATACGAGAAACCAACAATCTCAAAAACCCGCAACACAAACTCAGCCTTAAAAAGCTTACCCAAAAATGTTACACTAGACAAAAGCCTCAGTTAAATGCTCTCTAATAGAACTATGCAACTTACTGAACAACGATACTACTCGATCGAGGAATATCTAGCACTAGAAGAAGCTGCTGACTACAAAAGCGAATATATTGATGGTGAAATATTTCCTATGGCCGGTGGCTCTACCAATCACAATCGGATTGCTGGCAATTTCTATGCCGCGTTAAATTTTGCTTTCAAGACTGAGGATTATGATGTTTTCATGAGCGATGTCCGCTTGTGGATACCCAAGAAGCGTATCTATACCTATCCCGATGTGATGGTAGTATGTGGGAAGCCGGAGTATTATAATAACCGCACTGATACGATTACCAATTCCAGAGTAATCATTGAGGTTTTGTCAGCTTCAACTAAAGGATACGATCGCAGCAAAAAGTTTGAGGGATACCGCACGATTCCCAATCTTGAGGAATACTTATTGCTCGACCAAAATCGGAGATATATCGAACATTTTTCTAAGATGGATAATAACCGATGGTCATTTGCTGAGTACAATGAATCGGATGAGACGATCGCACTTTCTTCAATATCCTTTGAAATTGCTGTGGCAGATATCTATAATAAAGTGAATTTTGAAGAAGTAGATCGAGAAATTGCACCGGAAATTGGAGAAGTTTAATGAGGATCAAAGCCCGCTAGAGTCCATTTCATTTTTGCAAATATATTCGTAGGGGCGAAGCATTTCGGTAGTAAATCTCTGACTCTCACTAATAAATTATCTGCGGAAATGCTTCGCCCTTACAAAATAGAGATACACCCGAATAGTTAATTATCAATTGTTAATTATTCTGCATTGTGTCGCTGTACAGCCGTTCTATTTTCAACGCCGTTTCGACTCTTTGATACTCGGCCTCAACCTGTTCTAAAAGCTCGCAGGAATTCGCAGATAAAGGCTTGTTGCCCTCTGTTCCGATGCGGCCGATGATTTCGAGTTCCTCGCAGAGCTCAAACAAGCGAAAAGCACCGAGCGTACCGCTAATCGATTTCAGGGAGTGAGCCGATCGCCTCAAAGCCAGCGGATCGCCACTGCACAGAGCCGCAGAGATGCCTCGCAGCAGTTCGGGAGCTGTTTCGAGGTAAATGTCGATCGCCTCGTCCAAGGCTTCCACCTCTCGCAGGGACTGTACAATCTTGGCACTTAGGGAATCGCGGCTTTCTGACAGGGTGCGATCGAAGTTCGATCGATCGTACCTAACAACTGCGGGCGAATTAGAAATTACCTGTGGTGGATTTGCCACAACAGTCGCATTCGATCGAGATTGACACGCACTCAAAGCTCGAACCAACTCCTCAATGACGATCGGCTTACTCAAATAGTCGTCCATACCCGCAGCCATGCACTCTTCTCGATCGCCCTGCATCGCATTTGCTGTCATCGCCACAATCCAAGGCCTAATTGGTTTTAGATTTGCGATTTGAGATGTTGGATTGTTAGATTCCTCGTCAGTCAATTCTGGGTTTTCGATTGGAGATTTTCGATTACTAGATTCCTCGTCAGTTGCTGAAACTTCTGATTCTCGGGTGGAATTTTTTAACATAAAATCTTCAGAAAATTGCTCGCGGATGCGACGGGTAGCTTCCAAACCGTCCATTTCCGGCATTTGCACGTCCATCAACACCACATCGTAAGGCTGGCGGTGCAAAGCTTCGAGCACTTCGATACCGTTTCCCGCCACATCAGCGCGATACCCCATCCGCTGCAAAATTTGTAAAGCCACCTTCTGATTCACCAAATGATCGTCAGCCAACAAAATCCGCAGGGGTAATTCTAAAGCCAGCATCGGTATGCTTTGCACGAAAGGCCCGAGAAGAGTGCGCTGCACTCTAATTTCGGTTGCTTGTTCCCCAAAAATATTGATTAAAACATTGTAAAGCTGAGATTGTTTGATTGGCTTGTTCAAAAAAGCAGCAAAATCCACCTCAACAGAAGGGGTGTTAATTTCTGGTCTGCCGATCGAAGTTAGCATGACTAACGGCAACTTTTGGCAATCTGGATATCGGCGAATTTCGGTAGCCAAAGCCAACCCGTCCATTTCCGGCATTTGCATATCCAAAACTGCCAAGTCAAACACCTCTTTAGCAGCCAGCCAATCTAAAGCCAAACGAGCCGAAGCTGAAGCCCTAGCCACCATTCCCCAAGACTGAGCTTGCAGAGTCAAAATTTGGCGGTTAGTAGCATTGTCATCGACAATTAAGACTCGCTTACCAGCTAATTCTGGTTGAGAATTGCTCAAGTTAACTGGCAATGAACTGTTGCAGGCAGAAACGATCGTGCTGAAATAAAAAGTAGAGCCAACGGATTTGGGATTTTGATAGGGGGGCTGGCTGCTGAGTACAAATTTGCCAGAATAATATTTTTCGGAAATTTCGGAAGATTCTCCCGATTCCCAATCCAAGACTGCCGCTTCAAAATCTGCGGGAGGATTTCCCGCAAGACTTCCCATACTTTCCAGCCACATCCTGCCGCCCATCATTTCGGCCAAACGCTTGCTAATTGCCAAACCCAAGCCGGTACCGCCGTATTGCCGGCTTGTGGAAGAATCAACCTGGCTGAAAGATTTGAACAACCGATCCATACGATCGCTCCGAATGCCGATACCAGTATCTTTGACCGCAAATTGTATTTCGTATACTTGGTTAATTGCTAATGGTTCGCCATTAATTGCTGGTGGTTCTTTAAAGTTGGTAGTTGGCGCTAAAATCTTTTTGGCAGTCACCGAAACCACAACTTCTCCAGCTTCGGTAAATTTAACAGCATTGCTGAGCAAGTTGATTAAAATTTGCCTCAAGCGGGCGCCATCGCCGATCGCCGTTGCTGGTACTGCGCGATCGATCAAGTAACCCAATTCCAGTTTTTTTTGTGCCGCCTTGGCAGCTACCAAGTCTAGAGATTCCTCAATGCAAGTGCGGATATCAAACGGATGTTCTTCCAAATCCAATTTGCCCGACTCAATTTTCGAGAAATCTAAAATATCATTGATCAGCGTCAGCAAAGCATCGCCGCTGCTGCGGATAGTTTCTACAAAATCGCACTGTTCGCGAGTTAAGCGGGTATTCAGCAGCAAACCAGTCATGCCGATCACGCCATTCATCGGAGTGCGAATTTCGTGGCTCATAGTAGCTAAAAATTCACTTTTGGCTCTGGTAGCCGCCAGTGCTTCGTCGCGAGCTTTTGCCAAATCTATGCCTGTTTTCTGACGTTCGAGTTCACTTCCCACCCACTGAGCCATCAGTTTCACCAACTCTCTGTCTACAACTCGAAATGGTTCTGTCAGAATAGTCGGAGAAAAGAAGCACAGAGTGCCGTAAACTTCACCTGCGACTGTGACAGGAATGCCCATGTAAGCTTCGATATTGAAGGCAGGATCGGGAGTGTCGAAACACAAAGCTGCAAACCTCACCGACTCAAAGTACATCGGTTCTTTTGCCATTGCTGTAGCTACGCAGAAAGTTTTTTCTAGATCGTAGATTTGTGCTTTGGCGATCGACCCGTCTGGACACTCAACAGCCATTATTTGATAATTGTCGCCTTGAATGCGCGACAAAATTCCCACGGACAGACCTAACTGCCAGCATCCCATTGCCAGCAGTTCTTGAAGGCGCAAATCAAAGGTAGAGAGGCGGCCTTGCGGGTCTGTACGGGGAGCCGAAGTCACTTGATACAAAGCTTTAATTGCAGCTTCGCTTTCTCGCAGTTCTTGTTCTGTTTGCTTCCGCACGCTGATGTCGCGGGAAATGCCGATAATTTCTTGCACGGCCCCGGTTTGGGGATCGCGGATCGTGCGGCTGGTGGTTTCAAACCAAATGTATTTGCCGTCTTTGCGGCGGATGCGGTAGCTGACGGTGTAAGTAACTGGGAGGGCCAGGACTTTCGTGTGAGCTTTGGCGATAGTTTCTATATCGTCGGGGTGAAAATAATCGTTGGGGACGCGGCCGACGAGTTCTGAAGGTTCGTATCCCAGCAAAGCGTGGCTGGCTGGCGATGCGTAAACAAACACACCTTCGGGATTGTGTCTGGTAATCATGTCGGTTGAGTTTTCTGCCATCAACCGATAGAGGTCTTCGCTTTCATTACGTTCGACTTGAGAATTGCCCAATGCTTCTAGCATTCGGTTGATGGTGTCGGCCAAGCTGGTGAGTTCATCCGCTCCAGACATCTCAACGCGCAAGTCTGGGTCGCCGTTGGCTGCGATGTTGCTGACGCTGGTGCTTAAGGAAGCCAATCTGGCCAAGACTAATTTTTCTAGTAACAGCAGGGCGATCGCGCTAAATACTAAACCTACTGCCAGTATTGATAAGGTAAACAGATTCAAGGTAGCCTGACCTTGGCGGTAGATGACGCGATCGACCTCTACTCGCAGCAGCAGCCCTAGGTTCCCCCCGATGTCACGAATCAGGGCGTATCCTGCGACTACGCTGTCGCTAAGTGGCTCGACTAAAATTTCTACTGATTTGAGGTTGGAAATTTTGAGTTTGACATTTGCCAAATCTGTGGTCGATCGATCCATCACCTTAGCGCCGTGCCCAGAGTAGTTCGTGGCTCCGATTTTAAAATCTAAACTCGGCAATCTAAAATCCACTGACAGGTGAGTCAGTTCCGAAAGCAAACCGATTTCGGTGCTGTCGAGGTAGCGTCCCAGGATCAGCGTCCCGCGCGACGGGCCCTCGGCGTTGCTGTTGACGATCGGCTTTGAGGCAATCAGCAGCCTGGCTTCTGGGAGGGTGAGGACGCCTGTTTTGGCGGGGGGTGAACGGCGGACTTTAGAGGAAGAGGAATCCAGCAGTGCGTCGGTCAAGTGCTGTTTTAAGCTTTCGGGAATCGGGATTTCGGTTTTGGACTTCAGGTCGAAACCTTTGCTGAAGATCGTTTTACCGTTAGAGTCTAGCAGCACCAATAAGTTTAGTCTCAAGTAAACAAATGTCGAATCCACAAAATTTGACTTGACAAAATTCGGGTTCCGTGTATCGACGAAAGAGTAAGTATCATCCCACTCGGCATAATCTTGGGCGCTGGTGTCTAAACTCGACAAGTCGTCATCTAATGCGTCCAAAGCCCGCGCGACATCCTGGCGGACGTATTGTGCCTCCAGGTTCTGAAAATCGTGCATCAAAATGGTTGATGCAGTGGCATAGAGAACCAAAATCAGGCTGATCAGTGCTGCACCAATAATTAATAGTGTTTTTTTTCGGAGTTGCATGGCGTTGGCCTCCTCACCGTGCTATTAGGCAACTAGCCTGGGGAGGTTTGAGACGTAGGTTGTTTAGCATTGACTAAGTAGGGCCTGCGTGTTTTGACTCTTATCGGCTCACTTGCAAAAGCCATTGGTATTTCCAAGGTATCCGGTATGTCGCTCCCACAGTCAGTTTAGTATTTTCACAGTTCTAGTTACCTATTATGCACAACCTTTGACCTACAATTTTTGAGTTGACGATCGACATTTTCACTCAAAACGGGCGATCAAACTCAAAACAGTTACAGGACTGACGAAGCGCAAGGCGGGCGGTTGGGAGAACAGGCGTGCTGGGCTCGTAGAATCCTAACTATTACTATAACTAAAAAATATTGGCGATAGCGGACTGACGCCCCGCCGAGTTTGGCTCGGAAAAAACTTCTAACTCCTAGAGCTTTTTTGCCTAATGGAAATAATATCTAGTCCTGTAAAACAACCAATCTCTGGTTTGCTTTTCTATTTTGAATGAATCAAAACTGCTAATTAAAATGTATGTATAAATTCACAGCTTGCACCACCCTCAAAAACCTGTAGGAGCGGGTTTACCAATAACCTTAAACATGGCAAACAAATTAAATAAACCCGCTCCCACCCGCGCTAAAATTCTTGACTAACATTAGTGCCTGATGTCAGTAAGAACTCACATCAGGCACTATCTGCAATCCGATCGCAAAGTGACTCTTTTTTTACCGAATGACGGCTAAAGCACCCGCACCCGCAGCAGCAGCGGCCGAAGAAAGAGCGGTGAAAAACAGCCACCAAGAGGCAACTTCTGCTGCTTTCCGGGTTTCTTCGGCTTGTTTTTCGGCTTGCACTTTAATGCTTTCGAGGCGAAGCTGCGCTTCTTGCTGCAAGCGTTCTGCTCTTTGCAAGACGGTATTTCTGCTTTTCTCGATTTGGTCGATCAAGCGGTTGGCATCTGCTTCAGAAATGTCCTCGCGAGAACTAATTAGTGCGACTAAAGTATCGCGGTTGAAATGACCCAGCCGATCGCGCAAAGCGTCAAATCCGGCTTGCGGATCGTCAAATAACTTCCGCACGTCCCGCGTGATACCTTCGTAGTTGAGTTCAGGGCGATCGAGGGAATTCAGGTAATCCCGAACTTTTCCGAGAATGCCGTCAATTACCGACTGAATGCGCTCCTGTATTTTCTGAATTTGCTGTTGGAATTGGTCGCGCACCGACACAATTTGATCGACAATGCGAGTCGCTTCTTCTTCCGAAATATCCGGGCGCTGAGATAGCAGGGAAATGACTGTAGCTCGATCGATATGCGACAGCCGTTCACCCAAACTATAAGCCCCTACTTTCGGATCGTGCAGCAGCAATTGCAAGTCGCGTTTGATGGCTTCGGGATTCAATTCATCCTTGCCCGTATTGCGCAAATAATCCTCTAAAACCCCCTGAAAATCTTGCACTTGACTTTGCACCCGCTTCGCCAAACGTCGCGGTGCTTTCACGATCGAGCCGAGAGTATCCTGCACTTGGTCGATGATTTGATTGACTTGTTCCTCGGTCAAATCATCTCTTTGAGAAAGCAGTTTTACCAAAGTATCGCGATCGAGCTGAGATAGCCTTCCGCGCAGCGCTAAAGCTCCTTCTTTCGGATTTTCCATCAATTTGGTCAAATCCCGCTGAATCCCCTCTGGATTGAGTTCTGACTTGCCAGTATTGCGCAGGTAATCTGCAAGGGCGGTGGTACTTTGGTCGTACTGATCCTTAGCTTTTTCTGCCAACTTTTGCGGCGCAGCGAGCGCAGTGTGCCAATTTTCTTCGGCGCTGTCGAGGAGCTGATTTACTTGGTCTTCGCTGAGGTCTTTCCGCTGAGATAGCAATTTTACCAAAGTATCGCGATCGAACTTAGAAGCTCTGGATCTGAGCGCCAACATTCCCGCTTCGGGATTTTCGAGCAGGGTTTTGAAATCGCGCTTAATGCCTTCGGGATTAAGTTCTGTTTTGCCCGTAGACTGCAAGTATTCTTGCACTTTTTGCCACTGGTTGTCTAGTCGGACTTGGGCTGCTTCTTGAAGACCTTTAGTATCTGCTAAAACGACATCTCGCGTCGTTTCCAACTCTTTAACAATCTGTTCTACTTCCTGGAAGCCGAAGTTTTCGCGGCCTCTGAGAATTTGCACGAAACTGTCGCGGGTGTATGGAGAAAGCCGATCGCGCAACTGTTCGTAATTCGCGTCGGAATCCTCTAAGATTTTTTTGAAATCGCCCCCAATACCTGCTGCTGTCAGTTCCTCTTTCGGCGTCAGCTTCAGATAAGTTTCCACGCGCCACTGCAAATCGCGAACTTTTTCTTGCTCCTCCGCAAAGACCACCGTTTGTAAAACTCGCTGTCTAATTCCTTCTAATTCCTGGGAGATTTCTTTAATTTTGTCTTGGGTAAAAACGCCTCGACTGGCCAGGATTTCGGCAAAACTCGACTGTTTGAGTTTTTCTAATTCGCGGCGCACCGTTCCCGGATCTGCCGTAGGATCGTAGAGTACATCACGAAATTCGCGCTCGATCGCCTGCGGGTTCATTTGCCACGAATAAGTATTGAGCAAGTAGTTTTCGACATCAGCACGAATTGGGCTGTAAGTTTCGGGTTCGCCTTTGACTTGAGCAGTAACTTTATCAGCTTGCCGACTCACTTTGTCCTTAGCTGTTTTGAGCTGGCCCATTACTTTTTCAACATCGAAGTCAGAAATATCCGTGCGACCTAATACTACTCCCATTAAAGCATTGACTGCCATTGTCGTTGCTTGGGACATCATTGTGGGGCTTTGTCCGGGATTTTGGCCGCCCAGATTTCCGAGGGCTTTTTCTACCCTACTTGTCAGCGTATCTGAAAGCAAATCTCCCGATTTAGCAGATTTGAGATAGTCTACCAATTGGGCGATGCCGTCTGGTTTCTGGTCTTGTTTTCCGACTTGTTTCCAAGCATCTTGGAGTTGGTCTACAATCCGGTTGACATCGCGTTTTGACAAGTCCGATCGCGAACTGACTAAATCTATCAGGGTTTGTCGATCGAGAGAAGGCAAATTTTCGCCAGCAATGGCTTTTAGTTGCGGATCGTTGAGCAACTTTTCAAATTCGCTACGCATCCCTTTGATGTCTAATTCCGGCGGTTTCAGCGCTTGAATGTAGTCTTCGACGTTTTCGCGCAAGCTGGTGGGGTCGATCGCGCTACCGAGTTCATGACCCACTGCTGCGGCTGCTGCTTTCGCTGTGGCCACTACTTGGTTGCTGGCGGCTTTCGCGCCCAGGGCTGCGGCTGCGGTGCCAAAAATGGCTTGAACGCCTGATGTCGCCGTGTTGACGACGGAACCGATCAGGGAACCGACGGTGGTGGAGCTCACCCAGACGAGTAGTGAGAAATAAGTGGCCCAGATGACTAAACCGACGATCGCACCTAAACCGGGACTACTAATCAAACTCAGCTTGACTGCTAGCAAACAAGCGAAGAATAGGGCGATGGTGACGGTGATTAGCGTCCAAGTGCCGACTTTGCTGCCGATGTGGCGGACTGGGGGGCTGCTGCTATCAGATTGGTGTCCGTCGTCGTGGGATTGTCCGATGTATGAAAGGCCCGCGGCTACTGATAAATTTGTTAGCAAGAGTTGGAAAGCACAAGCTAGAACAACTCCCGCGATTAAGGCGATAAAAAATTGTGGCCCGGAATAGAGGAGTGCTGCGTCTTCTACTCTGTTTGTTGTTGTTGTAGTCTGCTCTATTGGCACTTGGGCCAGCCAGAACCCGATGTTATACAGTTGTGGATTTATTGGCAAATTTTGATACATAGTATATTCCTCGTTAAAGGGTGGGTGCGTGCATTGGCGCAAGTTGACCAATGTATAGTTTTAGACTCATGCCCCTAATGGCAAGCATCGCCTTATTGACGAGCTAAAGCATCCCTCTACAGTTGGAAGTGTATAAATATGTCTGCGGCCTAATGTTATTTTAGGGATATTTGTGCTATGTGAATCTTGTTTGATTCAAAGTAGATTTTGAGTTCCGTGAGGCTGTAAAGCGATGCCCCCTGTGGATTTGGGGGAGTTAAGCGAGGTTGAGAGTGTGGGGTGTGGCGATGGTATAATTACATTGCACGTATTTAGACTAAAAATCCTAGAATTACCATAATCGAAAATAGGTCAAAACGATGTCAACAGTTTATCGTTTAAAAGCCAGCGAACTCAATCATCATTTTTCAGAACAAATCAAAGCGAAATTTGCCGATAAAGAAATTGAAATCATTGTTTCAGAATTTGATGAAACCGAATATCTTTTAAAATCCGAAAGCAACAAAAATAGACTGTTGACAGCTATTAAAAATGTTAAACAGCGTAAAAATTTAGTTGAAGTTAATTTACATATTCAATGGCTATGGCAATAATTACGATTCAAGTTGATGAAAATATTAAGACAGCGTTTGAAGAAGCTAGCCCTAAGACTCAGAAAGAGTTAAGTTCGATTATTAACTTGTTTTTTCGAGAAAGTTTACATAATAAAACTTTAACCGAGGTCATGGCACAAATTTCTGACAGGGCAAAACAGCGAGGCTTAACGCCAGAAATTTTACAAGAAATTTTAACAGATAATAATGACGAATAGATTTGTCCTAGATACGAATGTTTTAATCAGTGCTTTACTGTTTAAAACCTCAGTACCGTTTCAAGCGATTGAGTTGGTAGAAAAACAAGGAATAATTTTATATTCTGAAGCGACTTTAAATGAATTAGAGCAAGTTTTGAATCGAAAAAAGTTTAACAAGTATCTTTCTCTGGAAGATCGGCAGGTATTTTTACTTAAATTTATCAGTTCATCGCAGTTAGTCTCTATTACAGAAAACATTACAGTCTGTCGAGATGAAAAAGATAATAAGTTTTTAGAGTTAGCTGTTAGTGGTAATGCCAATGTAATTGTTACGGGTGATTTGGATTTATTAATATTAAATCCTTTTCAAGCAGTCGAAATTTTGACTCCTGATATGTTTATTGATATATTTAGTTCATGGTGATTGCCTTAATATAAAATAGGTTAAAGAGACTACTTAACATTCAAGGAATTTGATTATGCAACGCGAAAATCATGCAATTATTATTGGCGGTAGTCTAGCAGGATTACTGGCTGCTAGAGTATTAGCAAAACACTTCGATCGAGTAACGATCGTTGAACGAGATTTTTTCCCAGAAAAACCCGCACCCCGCCCCGGTATTCCTCAATCGGGCCACCTTCACATCCTTTTAAATCGGGGAAAAATTATCCTCGAACAGTTGTTTCCCGGCTGGGAAAGGGAACTTGTAGCTGCTGGTGCTCCTATCTTAGATCCGAAGTCGATCGCCTGGTTTAGCCCAGCAGGTTGGGCACCGCAATTTAGCCCGGATGACAGCGATGTGATTATGTTCAGTCGGGGTTTACTCGATTGGATAATTCGCCGCCGGCTGGCTGAAAATACCAATGTGCATTTCCTCGAAGGAGGGACTGTAACGGGATTGCTGGCCAATCCCGATGATCGCCCGGAGGTGACAGGAGTGTCGGTGAGGAAGCGCGATCGTCAAAACCCAGCCAACATTCGCGAACAAAATTTGAATGCAGATTTGGTAGTAGATGCTAGCGGCAAAGTTTCTCAAACACCTAAATGGTTGAAAAAACTCGGCTATGTACCGCCTCAAGAAACCGTGATTAACGCTTTTGTCGGCTATGCAACCCGCACTTATGAATGCAGCGGTAAATTGTCAGACACCGCGCCAGTATTTTTGTCAACAGCACCGCCATTTCGCACTCGCGGCGGTGCAATTTTCCCGATCGAAGGCGATCGCTGGTTGGTGGGTCTTGCTGGGGGCGATCGGGATTATCCCCCAGCAGACGAAGCAGGTTTTCTAGAATTTGCCCGCACTCTCCCAACTCCACTAATTTATGATGCAATTAAAGACGCAGAAGCCATCACACCAGTTTATAGTTATCGAGGTACTGAAAACCGTTTGCGGCACTACGAAAGCCTCCCCCGCTACCCTGAAAACTTGGTAATAATCGGTCATGCAGTTTGCGCTTTCAACCCTGTTTACGGACAGGGAATGACAGTTGCTGCACTGGATGCTCAGATGCTAGATGAATGCTTGCAAAAGCACAGAGAGCGACATCCAGAAGGTGATTTAACAGGCTTTGCGCGACAATTTCAGCAAAAACTCGCAAAATTACATACTATCCCTTGGACGTTTGCTATCAGTCAGGATTCCCGCTATCTGGGAAGTATAGGTGCTAAACCAAGTTTGGGTACGCGGCTGGTTATTGAGTACATGGAGTTGGTGTTAAAAGCGCTGGTAGATGATGCTAAAGTTTGTCAAGCTTTTTTGGAAGTTCTGCACATGATTAAGCCGCCGATGATTCTGTTTCACCCTAGAATTGCTGTAAAGGCGATCGGCAAATTAGTCACCCGAAAGCACAATTAATAGACTTATGCAATTCTCACTTACCAACCAAACAATCTAATTGTTCTTGCATTTGGGTGGTAACTAAATCCAAACAAGCATCGACATAATCGCGATCGCGCGCCGCCTCCTTACCATACCTCTCAAATACAATCGGTTCGCACACACGAGTCCGAATTTGGACGGGGAAAGGCAAGTTTGGCAAAGGCCCAATACTCAGTCCCCAAGGCAATCCCAAATACACCGGAAATACCACCGGATCGATGCCCAACAACCACGGCATCCCCCATTCATGCAATTGTTTTGCTTGTTCGTAAAAATCTGCCAAAACTATCAGAGTATCGTGGGCACCAGTAGAAATAATTGGTACAATTGGCACTTCTTCTCGCAATGCTAATTTAACAAATCCCTTGCGTCCGGCAAAGTAGATTTTATCGCGCAAGTGGTGGGGGCGAAAAACATCTTGGGCACCGCCGGGATAGATGAGAACTGGGGCATTTTTTCGCAAAGCTGCGATCGCCATTTTCGGATTCGCCTTCAGGGCCCCGCACTCAACCGCCATGCTAGCAATATCAGCAGAAACTTCCCAAACCGTCGGGTGCATCAATCCGTAGGCTAAGCGCTCCGTACCATACCGGAGAAACCATTCGTATAGGAACATAAACATATCCGGTGTGGCGATTCCTCCGTTGTGAGAACCGACAATCAGCATTTTTCCGCGTGCGGGGACATGATGCCAGCCGTCGCTTTGTACGCGAAAATAGTAGCGGTACAGCCATTCCCAGACTGGTAGCATAAGTTTAATGAAGTCGGGATTGCGATCGTCTAAAGATAAACCGTCAAAGGGATAGTTAGAGGATTTCTTATTAGTAGTTTTTGTCACTTTAAAAATATTGGGAATTGGGAATTGGGAATTGGGAATTGGGAATTGGGAATTGGGAATTGGGAATTGGAATTGGAATTGGAATTGGGAATTGGCAGCAAACAACCAATAACCAACAACTAATAGCCAATAACAAACAACCACTAACTAATCACAATTGAGTACAAAAGTCAATACTGTTTCATCAATCCCCTTGAGCTTCAGCGGCTTATATTTAACAATTCGATCCTCATCAACATAATCTGCAACCGCCGCCGAAATCAGCACAGTGTTTGGTTCCGCCACCTCTTGCAAGCGGGCGGCAATATTCACGCTCGGTCCGATCGCCGTATAGTCCGATCGATCGGGCCCACCAAACATCCCTACAACCGCAGTACCCTGATGAATTCCGCAGCGAAACCGCACCGGAGGCACCCCATTTTTCCCCACAATTCCCTGCTCCAACCAGCGCTGGTTTAGCTCCTTGAGAGCTCGCAGCATTTGCCTTGCAGCAGCTAAAGCGCGGCGTACTTGCTCGTTAGGCGTTAGTTCCTCCGGCGCACCAAAGAGAGCCATTACCGCATCTCCGACAAACTTGTCCACCGTACCGCCACTATCAAAAATAGCCTTAGTCATTGCCGCCAAATATTCATTCAACAGCTCAGCTACCCGGCGCGATCGCAGGGTATTTGCCATTTCAGTAAAACCAACAATATCGCTAAACAAAATAGTAATCAATCGCGGTTCCGGGCGCAAATCCAGGGCCAAATCTCCAGCCGCTGCGGCCTTTACCATCGACGGCGGCAAAAATCGGCGCAGCACCGACTCAGTTAAATAACTGTTCAACTGTTGCACTCGGCGCTCGTTTTGCTTGAGGGCGATCAAATTCCGCACTTCCGCCAACAATTCGCGATCGTTAAAAGGCTTAGACAAATAAGCATCAGCACCCCGTTCTACTCCTTCAATTCGAGTATCTTCGTCGGCTTTGGCAGTCAGCAAAATTACCGGAGTTCCCTGCAATTCCTCATCTTCTCGAATCATCTTAATCAAATCCAAACCGGATACCAAAGGCATCATCAAATCCGTTAAAATCAAATTAGGACGGCGGCTTTTTGCCACAGCAAATCCTTCTTCTCCGTTGCGGGCGAGCAAAACTGCAAAACCAGAATCTCGTAGAATTCCCGATACATAAAAGCGTAAATCGGGATTGTCGTCAACCACCAAAACTGTGCCCGCTACTGTTTCCGAATTTACTGGTTGGAGAGCCTCAAAATTATTATTTTCTGCCTCATCTTCCGACAAATCTGCTTCCACATCTGCCAGTTCCACCGCTGCTTTGGATGAATGAAACTCCGCAGGTATTTCTAGTACGCGTTCTGGAGGCAAGTGAGTCGAACCGAAGTGCAGCCAAACGCTAAAAGTAGTACCTTCACCGTAAACTGACTCGACGGAAATTTGACCGCCGTGAAGTTCGACTAATTCTTTGACAAGTGCCAAACCTAAACCACTGCCTTCGTAGGAACGACTGGCAGAACCTTCGGCTTGGTGAAATCGCTCGAACAAATAGGGAATTTGTTCGGTGCGAATGCCGATGCCAGTATCTTTTACTTGCAACAAGCAGTGAGCCCCGGCTGGTGCAACTGTCAGGGTGATAGTTCCACCTTCGGGAGTGAATTTGACAGCATTTGATAGCAGGTTGTAAATAACTTTGTCAAATCTTTCAATATCCAAATAAAGTAAAGGACAATCTTGCAGTTGGGTAATTAAATGTAGTCCTTTTTTCTCGCAGTAGGAGCGGAACGACTCTGCGGTAGAGGAACAGAAACCGACTAAATCGCAGGGGCGAAAACTCGGCTGCATCCGTCCAGCATCAAGCCGCTGCAAGTCCAGCAGTTGATTTACCAAGCGCAGGAGGCGGCGGGAATTGCGCAAAGCGATGACAGCTTGTTGGTAGGGTAGGTCTTCTTTGCGGTTGCAAGCTGATTCGAGAGGGCCGATAGTTAGTGTTAGAGGCGTGCGGAATTCGTGGGAGATATTTTGGAAAAATTCGGTTTTGAGCCGATCGGCTTCCAGGAGCCGTTCTGCCTGCTGTCTGGTAGTCTGGTAGAGGCGCGACTGCTGCACGGCCAGAGACGCTTGAGTTGCCACTATTTGAGCTAAGTCAATGTCTGAGAGGTTCCAGCAGCGGGTGGTGTCATTTTGGCGCAGGGAAATGCTGCCGATGATTTGGCCTTCCGAGAGCAAGGGAACGACTAATAGGGCGCGGGCTGGCGATCGAACTTGCAGTTCTGTAACATTTAAATCGGGGCGATCGTTCAAATCTTCGATCGCCACCGGCTCTTTTGATACCATAACTTGTAGCAACACCGGATTGCCCCGAATCGGCACCAAAGACTGGGGCAGGGAAGGATGGGCAAAAACCCAGCCACGAGTATTAAGAGCAGCACTCGCAGCAGCGGCAGCCTCAATGCCGGGAAGGTTCCCAACTACCTCTGGATTGTTAAAACCCTGTTCCACAGACACGCTATCCCTAGTTGTGTCGTAGAGTCCTACGCACTGAACGTATTCATCATCTTCTGTCCACAGAGATAGGACACAGCCGTCAACTTGCAAAGCTTGACCAAGTTGTTGAGTAATGGCTGCAAAAATATTTTGGGGGTCGAGGCTCGATCGAATTGCCGTAGTAATAGTATTGACTAAAGCTTCGCGCTTTGCCAGCGCCCGCACCTGTTCGTAAGCCCGGGCTTGAGAAAGTGCCAAAGCCGCTTGGTCTGCCACCGTAATTACCAACTGTACATCGTGGTCTTCCCATCGGCGCGGTCGATCGAACGAGTGCATCGCCAAGACTGCCATCAGTTCCATCTGGTAAAACAGCGGTACGATTAAGCTCGATCGAATATTCGCAGCTTGGTAAGCCTGCCGTCGGTGCTGATTGTCCCAGTTTAAAACTCTCTCGTCAGTTTCGGCATCTTGAATCACCTCCACATCCAGAGTTTCCCAAACCAAATCCGGCAGTAAATCCGAGGAAAGTCCAGCACTAGCATCTGAGGGGCTGGCTTCAGCATCGCCCCGCAACCCTTTATTTTCCGCCTTCTGGTAAACAAACCACTCATCAGCCACCCGGCCATCTTGGAAAGGCCGCAGCAGACAGCAACTCACCTCAAACATCTGCCCGATAGTTTCCACAATTCTTTGCAGCATTTGCTGGTAATTGGGAGCCGATCGAATAGTATTGGTAACGGCATAAAGCAGCGATTCTTGCGAGAGAGCCCGGCGCAGTTCATTAGTGCGCGCCTTCAAGATATTGTGAGTATCAACAGCTTGACTCACAAGCATTTTGAGGTCTTCAGCATCCCAAGGCTTGGTAACGTATTTGAATACTTTGCCAGCATTAATCGCTTCGACTAAATCTTCAACATCCGTATAGCCAGTTAAAATAATTCGGATCACGTCCGGGTATTGAGCCGCCGTCAAGCTAAGAAACTCCGTACCGCTCATTTTTGGCATTCGTTGGTCGGAGATAATCACGGCAACTTCACCCTCTTTTGCCAAAATTTCAAGGGCGGCGGGGCCAGATTCGGCTCTGAGAACTTTGTACTCTTTATGGAAGGTGCGGTAAAGTAAGTCGAGATTATCCGGTTCGTCATCGACCACCAGAATTTTTATCTTAGGATTTTCTTGGGAATTCATGCACCGTTCTCCTGTGCCCCGGGGCAGTTCGATTTAACAAGTCTGATGAAAGGAAGAATTCGCCGATTTCCATTGTTGAAGTCACAATAATGCGTCAATCTGAAATTTCTCTGCGTTTGTCGAAGCAATAATAAACCTTTATTTTTGATATCTGGGTTTTCAATTCGGAATTGTTCACAAACCATAGTTCTCTGTCGTGCACCCCAATTTTATTATTTATTGATAAACTCGTCTTGCCGGAAGTGTCGTTGACCCTTCACATCTATGCAAGAAAAGGAAACAGGAATCCGGCACTTATAACTGCCGTCTGGATATTTGATAATACATAGGAATAACAGTCCTGATTGTGAGTTAATTTGGCAAATTCATCTTCTATTTTCGCTCCACCAGTCTGTTTTATTTAGCATCTGAAAACTACCCGCAGCACGATACAATAGACACTCAATATATTTACCTATGTTTTGCCCCCAACGTTACAACAACTTTAACAGTCCGATCGCAGGATATAACCAGCGCTCCGACCATACCCTGACTGATATTCGGGGGTTGAGTGACCAACTACAGAGCCGGAGCGCGGGAGTGACACATTTGCTGTACGATTTGAGTTACATTTGCACTATTCCCCCGATCGTGACATCTCTTGTGCTGATGGCAGACCTTCGATCGGCAAATTACTGAACCTCAGACCGCAAGCTTGAGCATCCATCTGTTAATCTTAGCTAGGGATGTACTTTGTGGAAACCGGCCAATTAGCTCGATCGAGGTTTTGAAAGTCTCGATCGCCCGCAGCGCAGAGTATCGCAGCACAATATCGAGCAAAAAGGTGAAACAGGTAAGGCCGGTTCGCTCCCGTAACGGGCGATGAAGCCCAAAACTGGTGAAAGTTGGGTTGTCAGGTTCTGGGGTCGGCGACGAACATCCGATCCGTTGGCGTGCCAGATGTTAGAATCGGTTAAATGTCGTTGAGTTTTGCAATTACCGCTTGACGGGTACATTTTAGGCGATCGGGTATTTCCGCAAGCAAAGAGCACTAGGGTGTCGGCAACCTGACGTTAAAACATTTTTGATTGTTTTTAATACCTTTGGTGATACCCACAAATCTAGCATTAGGGGATTGGTTTTGATTGGCCCTAAATTTAGTATAAAATGTTAAAATTTTCTCAATTACATCAAATACTACTTAAAGTCAAAAAAAATGTGATTTAATCCTGCTAATAAACTATGCCTATAAGTTACGTTTAAATTACGTTATAACATCAGTAAAATTTCTAAGGTGGGCAGCTTAGAACCTAGGGTAAAAAAAATAATATAGTGACCTGGAATTGTGAATCCTTCCTTTTTTTCCTCACCGTCTCACCAACAACAAACTCCCGGACTTTCGGGCTGTTCGATCCGGGTAGCTGCGTCGAACGACTTAACGCAGCTAGCCGATATTTTGGCCATGAGCTTTCACTCCCGCGAGGGTTTTGTAGAATGGGTATATCCGGTGTTGCGTTTGGGCATTTACGAAGATTTAAAAAATCGACTGCGTTCTAAAACAGAACATTATATTTGTCTAGTCGCTGAGTTAGTCTCACCGGACGAGGAAACGCATAATTATCGATCGCACCGAGATCAGTGCATAACAGGAACCATAGAAATGGCTCTGCGTTCTCGCTTCTCTTGGCAAATCCCGAGTTCTGACTATCCTTATTTGTCGAATTTAGCCGTTCACCCAGAGCATCGGCGGCAGGGAGTTGCTCAAAAATTGCTCAGTAACTGCGAGGAGACAGCCAAAGAATGGGGATTTTCGGAGATATACCTCCACGTTTTGGAAAATAATCATCCGGCGCGACAGTTGTACTATCAGGCTGGGTACCGCTTACAACAGGTGGATTGGAACTGGACTTGTTGGGTTTTCGGCCAGCCGCGCCGGCTGTTTTTACGCAAGCAAATTGTGCTTTCATAAACTTAGTATTTGAATCGATCGTGGGGAATTGGTAATATCAATTCCGGCTGCGCCGAAATGATAAGGATCGCGAATTAAATAATTTACACATATTTGTGGGATGGGCGTCCCGCCCGTTCTTTCTGGACGGGCGGGACGCCCATCCCACAAGAACAATAAAAATTGTAAGTTATTTAATTCTCATTCCTAAGCTTTCGACACGGCACTGCCGTTTCTGGCGCGCCAGATTAATTGTAGGGACACGACTGTCTTGTCCCTGATTTCGGATTATATTAATTCCGATGCAACCGAAATTGATCTAATATCAAATCCTCTCTTCTTCGGAATGATATAAACGGAGGACACGGCAGTGCCGTGTCCCTACAATTAATGGGTAGGGACACGGCACTGCCGTGTCCGAACGATCATTCCGATGCCACCGGAAACGATATAACGGGGAACTGGGACGAACTTAGTTCTTTTTTCTGCTATGTGACAAAATGCCACAGCATTTTTGAGCTGCTGTGGCATTTTGTCATGAGAATAGGAGACTTTCGCCCCCAATCTTAACCCTCAGCGCGTAAGATATTTGATGACAAGAAATCCGAGGAGCCGATCGCACCATTAATCCCCACCAAGTTAGCTAAAACTTGCCCAGTACCTGCTACTCGGAGCAATGTACCGTTCTGGGTAAGAGTAAATTGCAACTGTTGAAAAGTCAAGCCACCGGTTAACACCAATTGATCGATACCAACCTCGAAGTCAAGAATCGTATTGAAGCCATCAACACCCAAGATAAATTTATCGCTGCCACCCCCCCCAGACAAAGTATTATCACCAGAACCTCCTCTCAGCCAGTCATCTCCTGCACCTCCAAACAGCAGGTCGTTGTCTTTACCGCCGTAGAGGGTATCGTTACCAGTACCGCCGTAGAGGGTATCTTGCCCTTCATTGCCGTACAGCAAATCATCACCAGCACCGCCACAGATATAATCTTGCTGGCCATTGGCACCGACTGAGACTCCCTTGTTATCGGAGCGATCGCCAAAAATGGTATCGTTACCCTCGCCGCCATAAAGCGTATCATTGCCGTCACCGCCATAAATTAAGTCGTTGCCTTTGTCTCCGTAAATTAGGTCGTTACCTTTGCCACCATTGAGGATATCGTTGCCTTTACCACCACTGAGAGTATCGTTACCTTCCATGCCGAACAGCCAGTCAGAACCCTTCCCACCAAAGAGCAAGTCGTTTCCATTAAGATCTTTAGTTAAGGGCTCTTGACTACCGCCGTAGATGGTGTCGTTGCCGTTGCCCCCGGTCAGGGTATCGTTACCGAGATCGCCCCAAATCAGGTCATTGCCTTTGCCACCCCAAACATAATCGTTGCCTTTGCCGGCATGAATGGTATCATCACCGTTGCCGCCACCGATGATGTCGTTACCGATGCCACCAAAGATTAAGTTTTGTTCAGCACTCTTCCCGGCTGCATTGGAACTGCCACTGTTACCGAGGATGGTATCGTTACCGCTGCCACCATAGAGGGTATTGTTACCGAGTTGACCAAAAATTAGGTCATTGCCTTTGCCTCCGTAAATTAGGTCGTCACCTTTGCCTCCGATGAGCGTATCGCCGTTTTTGTAGCCCCTGAGTAAGTCGTTGCCGTCGCCTCCGTACAGCAAGTTGCGTCCCTGGTTATTGCTGAGGTTATTGTCGCGGTTGCCGCCAAATAAGCTATCGTCTCCTTGACCGCCCAACAAGGTATTGTTACCAAGTTCGCCAAAAATTAGGTCATTGCCTTTGCCTCCAAAAAGTAGATCGTTACCTTTGCCGCCATGAATGGTATCGTCGCCTTCGTTACCGTTGATGATGTCTGCACCGTCGCCTCCGAAGATTAAATCGCCAGCATTCTGAGGATTCTGGGAATTATTCTGTCCGGTGTCTCCGAGAATTGTATCGGCACCTTGACCGCCAAAAATGGTGTCAGAACCTAATTCACCGGCAATCCAGTCGTTGCCTTTGCCGCCGTAGATTAAGTCGTTCTGCTTGCCACCGTAAATAATATCTGGGCTAGTCCCGCCCAGAAGGGTGTCGTTGCCACCGTCGCCGTGAATTTCGTCTGCGCCACCTTGACCTAATAGCCAGTCATTGCCTTTGAGACCGAGGATTTTTTGGTTGCCGCTGGTGCTGGCGATGATGTCGTTATTGTCAGTTCCTGTGATCGTTTGGCTGTCTCCGAGTTGTGAAATTGGTCTCTTAAATGAAATGGCGGGTGGTTGTGGCGGTTGCGGAAAGTTAATTGTCGGTTTTCCTACCAGAGGCGGGCAATCACAGTCCATCTCTGGTTCTGCCATCGGAGTTGGTGTTGGATTTGGTGTTGGTGTTGGTGTGGACACAACTGGCTCCAAGATAGCGGCCACCGTAGCGATACCAGGACTGACGGCACCTAAATTATCAGTAGCGCTATAGGTGAAAGTACCTCCCGTAAAGTTGGCTGTACTTTGGAAAAACAAATCCTTAACCTGTTCAGGAGTAAGGATTTGACCAACTGTTACCGGAATGCTGTTGTTGGGTGGAACTCCTAAAAATAGGACTCCTTGGTTAGCAGGTGGCAGGGTGTTAATGGTGAAAGAGGCGATCGACCCGTCGGGGTCGGTTGCACTCAATCCCGTGACTGATGTGCTGCTGTTCGGCGCAATGCCGAAGTTAGTATTTGCCGCTACTGGCGGTTGATTGGGAGTCGGAAGTAGGGCCGCCACTGTGGCGGTAACGGGACTGATAGCGCCCTGGTTATCGGTGGCACTGTAGCTAAAATTGGTGCCAGTAAATTCGCCAGTTGTGCGGAAAAATAGTTGCCCAATTTGTGCTGGTGTCAGGATTTGACCGGGTGTCACGGCAATTCCACCGTTGGCTGGGTCTCCTAAAAATAGGACTCCTTGGGCGGATGGTGGCAGGGTATTGATGGTGAAAGAGGCGATCGACCCATCGGGGTCGGTTCCTCCCAATCCTGTGACTCGTGTGCTGCTGCTAGGGGGAATGCTGAAGTTGACATTTGTGGTAACAGGTGGTTGATTGTTCGGATTTGGTGTGGGAACAGGTGTGGGAGTTGGTGTGGGAGTTGTTGTCGAAACTGGGAGTGTCGCCACAGTAGCTGTTGCTGGACTACTGAGACCTTGGTTATCCGTGGCACTGTAGGTGAAATTGGCTCCGGTAAATTCGCCAGTTGTGCGGAAAAATAGTTGCTGAATTTGTGATGGCGTCAGGACTTGACCAGGTGTCACAGCAATTCCACCATTGGCTGGATCTCCTATAAATAGGACTCCTTGGGCGGTTGGTGGCAGGCTGTTGATGGTGAAAGAGGCGATCGACCCATCGGGGTCAGTTCCTCCCAATCCAGGAACTGGTGTGGTGCTGTTAGGCGGAATGCTCAAGTTAGCATTCCTGGCTACTGGCGGTTGGTTGGGCGGCGTCGTCGGAGGTAAGGCCGCCACAGTAGCTGTTGCAGGACTGGTAGCGCCGCTGTTATCGGTGGCGCTGTAGGTGAAATTAGCTCCGGTAAATTCGCCAGTTGTGCGGAAAAATAGTTGCCCAATTTGTGCTGGTGTCAGGACTTGACCAGGTGTAACGGCAATTCCACCATTGGCTGGGTCTCCTAAAAATAGGACTCCTTGGGCGGTTGGTGGCAGGCTGTTGATGGTGAAAGAGGCGATCGACCCGTCGGGGTCAGTTCCTCCCAATCCGGGAACTGGTGTGGTGGTGTTGGGCGGAATGGTCAAGTTAGCATTCGTGGCAACTGGCGGTTGATTGTTGGGTGTGGGAATTGGTGACGCAGTTGCAGAAAAACTAGCGGTAGCAGAACTACTAGCGCCTCTGTTATCGGTGGCGCTGTAGCTGAAATTGGTTCCGGTAAATTCGCCAGTTGTGCGGAAAAATAGTTGCCCAATTTGTGCTGGAGTCAGGACTTGACCAGGTGTAACGGCAATTCCACCATTAGCTGGATCTCCTAAAAATAGGACTCCTTGGGCTATTGGCGGTAGGGTGTTGATGGTGAAAGAGGCGATCGTTCCGTCGGGGTCGGTTGCTCCCAATCCCGTCACCTGTCTGCTGCTATTCGCCGGCAGACTAACTTGAGTATTCGCCGTAACAGGCGGTTGATTGGGTGGAATAATTATCGGAGTCGGAGTCGGTGTCGGTGTCAAAGTCGTAGTCACAATAGCACCGACTGCCGTGCCATCATTGTTCCCTGGGGTCGGGTCAGGGGTACTGGAGGTGCTTCGGGCGGTGTTACTAACGATGTTTCTGGCAGGTGCGATGAAGCTGATGGTGCGATTGGTAATGGCTGTATTAGTTAAGCTGACAGCCGGGAAGGTGACAATCCCAGTAGTTGTATTGTAAGTACCACCATCAGATACACTGACTCCCGTTAAATTGGGAATGATGCTGTCAGTAATTGTGACATTATCGGCGGTGCTTGGCCCGTTGTTTTGTGTGGCGATCGTATAACTAACTATAGAACCCGCAGCAGCGTTAGCTGACCCAATTTTGGTGGTAACGACATCGGCACTGGGTGTCAGAGTCGTAGTCACAATAGCACCGACTGCCGTGCCATCATTGTTCCCTGGGGTCGGGTCAGGGGTACTGGAGGTGCTTCGGGCGGTGTTACTAACGATGTTTCTGGCAGGTGCGATGAAGCTGATGGTGCGATTGGTAATGGCTGTATTAGTTAAGCTGACAGCCGGGAAGGTGACAATCCCAGTAGTTGTATTGTAAGTACCACCATCAGATACACTGACTCCCGTTAAATTGGGAATGATGCTGTCAGTAATTGTGACATTATCGGCGGTGCTTGGCCCGTTGTTTTGTGTGGCGATCGTATAACTAACTATAGAACCCGCAGCAGCGTTAGCTGACCCAATTTTGGTGGTAACGACATCGGCACTGGGTGTCAGAGTCGTAGTCACAATAGCACCGACTGACGTGCCATCATTGTTGCCGAGAGTAGGGTCTAGGGTACTCGATGTGCTTCTAGCGGTGTTGCTGACGCTGAGATTTGCAGGTGCGATGAAGCTGATGTTGCGGGTGGTGCTGGTTGTATTGGTTAAGCTGACAGCCGGGAAGGTGACAATCCCAGTAGTTGTATTGTAAGTACCACCATCAGATACAGTTACTCCTGTTAAACCCGGAATGATGCTGTCAGTAATTGTGACGTTATCTGCGGTATCCGGCCCGTTATTTCGTGTGGCGATCGTGTAACTAACTGTGCGACCCGCAGTTGCCGTAGCAGCCCCGGTTTTTGTGGTAACAACATCAGCAAGAAGGGCATTAGTAATTGTTGTTGGGACTTGAGAGATTGGCTGGGAACTATTGTTATTAGTGAGATCGGGGTCGAAAGTGCTAGAGCTACTGTAGACAGTATTAGTTAAGGATGTAAGTGTCGTGGGAACTGTGACGGTGATGGTGCGGGTGACGCTAGCAGTGTTAGCCAGAGTTGGAATCACTGGCCAAATAACAGTCCGCGTTGTAGAGTTGAAAGTACCGCCGTTGTCAGCACTGAGGAAAGTTAAGCCTGCGGGGAGGGGATCTTGAATTAGGACATCTTTGGCGTCGCTTGGCCCGTTATTAGTCGAGATAATGCTGTAGGTAATTGTGCCGCCTGGTTTGGCGAACTGCGGGCCTTTTTTAACAATGGAAACGTCGGCTACGAGTGTAGGCGGATCTATCGTTTCGACGAGGACATTGTTGATTTCGTGAACATTCGTATTTCCCCCCGTCGAAGCAGCAAAACCAAATTTAAAAGTAGGTGGTACTGCTCCATTGATCAATGCTAAATTTGGGATATCGATTAGTGTTTCGGTCGGGCCGAAGGTGTCACTGTTGTCCAAATCGAAGGCAACTGAAAGACGGTTAGGTGTTGCTGAAGTCGCCGGGAATAATGTAATCTGGACCCTTCTTTTCGCCTCACTGCGAATGGTTGTAGCTGCATTATCTACCCCACCAGGAACCATAATGCTAGATAAAAAATTATAAGATGTGCTTTCGCTGCCTCTAATTCCTACTGCATCCGGTCGAAAGCCTCCCTGCCCTGGTGGATTTATACGTCCTGCATTAGTATTAGAAAAGTTTCCAAACTCGTCTAATCCGACACCTAAATAACCTCCTAAAATACCGGCTGAATTTGAAGTAGTATTCTGAGCATAGCCCAAAGAGCCACCAAAGCCTCCGGCTTTTGTTGGCGTAGCCGTTCCGTCAATGAGGAAAAAACTAATGCCGTCGGCACCAAGCAAGGCACCATTTCCATCAGTGACAGTACCTCTATTATAGGCAAAGAAATCAAAGGTAACTCTCAGCCCCCCAGTGGCAGCGATGGGGTTATTGTAGATAAGAAAAGCTGCTTGGCCAAAGGTATTTTCTACTTGGTTAAAGGCGTTTGATGTTAATTGTAAAGCGCCAAAGCCATTTGGATCGTTCTTCCCTAAATTTGGAATAACGCCACTGGTGTTGGCGGCACCTGCTGTTAAGCCTGGGTTAGGTGTAATGGTGTTACCAACTCCATAAATCCAAGGCCCGATTACTGTTGGTTTTTTAAAGTCTTCAGTTACTAAGGTTGCCAGGACTGATGTGTAGCTTTCTAATACTTCTTTTTCAAAGGCTAATTCGGAATTGATTTGTCCTGTGGCAATTTGTAGTTCCCAGTCGCCTCCTAGTGCTGCACTTCCAGTTAAATTGTTGGAAGCGGCAATATTTACACCGATTATGTCACTAATTTTTTGTACAAATTTAATGCCCGATTCGCCGGCGGCTATGTTACAGCCATAAAGCAGGATGCTGCCGGATTCGCTAAGTGCTTTTCCCCACTGCTTTAATTGGCTGCTGTAGCTTTCTAGATTATCAATATTCAGTTCTGCCCGGCCAAGTTGTATTGCTGCTTCTTGGCCATGAGAAACTATGTGCAGACTATTGATGCTGCTACGCTGACTCAGAATTTCGGTGATTTGTACGATCGCATTTCTCCATGGATAGATCGCAATTACTTCAAATCCCGCTCTAACTCCGCTGACTAATTGTTGGTAGTTGTCTACTTTTGAGTCAACAATTACTAAATCATTTTTCAGTTTTGATTGCGATTGAAAGCTGGATTTTCCCAATGAGGTGTTACTAATAAGCTTTTCAAGGTTACGTGTTTGTACGGTAGACATATTTTACTTGCTGGTAGATTTAATTGTCGATCGACTTAATTGCCATGATTAAGCTAACCGATATTATAAAAATCGCCAAATATTAAGTCATTAATTTTTATATTTATTTTTTAAAAAATAACATTACGTGTGTTATAGAGTTTAGTTTGGAAAGATAATTAATTTTTATTAGGGCATTGGGCATACCTCACTTTCTTGAAAACTGCTACATAAAATAGTAGTGACACTAATTTGTCCCCCTCTCACAGCATAATAGTGTAAAAATTACAAGTAGAAATTACAAGAATTAACAAAAACAGCATAAAAAGAGCCCCGACTTATTCAAGAAGTCGGGGCTCTCAAAGAACATTTTAAATGTTAATATCAAGTTCGCGCACTAAAAATGCCCATTCATCTGCCAATTCTTCAATAATTTTAGCAGTGGGTTTCCCAGCACCGTGTCCCGCTTTTGTTTCGATCCGAATTAACACGGGTTTTTCTCCTGCATGGGTTTCTTGCAAAGCAGAAGCAAACTTGAAACTGTGGGCCGGAACAACTCGATCGTCATGATCGGCAGTTGTAATCATTGTCGCCGGATAAGCCGTTCCCGGTTGGAGATTGTGCAGGGGAGAATAGCCATGAATTGTGGGAAATTCTGTGGCATTTTCGGGCGAACCATATTCCGAAGTCCAAGCCCAACCAATGGTAAACTTATGGAAGCGTAACATATCCATAACACCGACTGCTGGCAGCGCTGCACCGAATAATTCGGGTCGTTGAGTCATGCAGGCTCCTACTAATAAGCCGCCGTTGCTACCGCCTGCGATCGCCAATTTGGCAGGCTTAGTGTACTTCTTGTCGATCAACCATTCCGCGCCAGCAATAAAGTCATCGAACACGTTTTGCTTGTTTAACTTTGTACCTGCTTGATGCCATGCTTCGCCGTACTCGCCGCCACCTCGCAAACAGGCGATCGCATAAACTCCGCCCATCTCCAACCACACGACATTGCTAATTGAAAAACTCGGAGTTAGCGAGATGCCAAAGCCGCCGTATCCATACAGGTATGTGGGGTTATTGCCATCAAATTGCAAGCCTTTTTTATGCGTAATAAACATCGGTATTTGCGTACCGTCTTTGCTCGGATAAAATACTTGTTTTGTTTCGTAATCGTCGGGATTAAAATCCACCTTGGGCTGGCGGTAAATTTTGCTTTCATCTGTCACCATATTATAGCTATAAATGGTGTTTGGTGCAGTGAAACTGGTGTAAGCATAAAAGGTTTCCGTATCGTGCCGCTTGCCGCCGAATCCTCCCGCTGAACCGATTCCTGGTAATGCTATTTGGCGTACGAAAGAGCCATCTAAATTGAAGATTTTAAGTTGGGTATAGGCATCTTTCAGGTAGGAAGTAACAAATTGATTGTTGAGGATGCCAATGCCTCCGAGGGTTTCGGCTGCTTCGGGGATAATTTCTGTGAACTTCCCTTGACTTTCTGCGCCAGCGAGAGATGAAGGAGCAGGGTTGTTGATGTCGATCGCAATTACGCGGCCCAGCGGTGCATTCAAGTCGGTTTGAATCCAGAAAACAGAGCCTTCATTGTCGATTACATTGTACTCAGCCTCAAATTCGCTAATTAGTTCTACAACTGCGGATTCTGGTACGGTTAAATCTTTGTAGAAAATCAGGTTTTTGGTTTCAGTTCCTTGCCAAACTGATATAATTAGATATTTGCCATCTTCGGTAACGCCACCGCTAAATCCCCATTCTTTTTGGTCGGGGCGATCGTAGATTAATACGTCTTCAGATTGTGCAGTTCCCAGACGGTGGTAAAACAGTTTTTGGTAATAGTTAACATCTTCATGTTTACTTTTTTCATTGGGTTCATCGTAGCGACTATAAAAAAAGCCTTTACCGTCGTGAGTCCAAGATGCACCGGAGAATTTTACCCACTTTAAATGGTCGGATAAATCTTTGCCTGTTTCAACATCACGGACTTTCCATTCCTGCCAATCGGAACCGGATGTTGACAAACCATAAGCCATGAATTTGCCATCTTCGCTGATAGATACGCCACCCAAAGCAACGGTTCCGTCTTCTGAGAGAGTGTTGGGGTCAATTAATACTTTCGGTTCGCCATCCAGGGATGTTAATTTGTAGAGTATGGATTGATTTTGCAAGCCGTCATTCTTATAGTAGAAATAGCGATCGCCTTCTTTGAAAGGTATGCCATATTTCTCGTAATCCCAAAGCTGAGTCAGTCGCTGTTTGATTTTTTCCCGCGCCGGAATTTCGTTGAGGTAGCCGAAGGTGACTGCGTTTTGGGCTTCCACCCAAGCTTGGGTTTCCGGTGAGTCGGGGTTTTCCAGCCATCTGTAGGGGTCGGATACTTGAACGCCGTGGTAATCGTCGGTTTGGTCGATTTTGCGGGTTGTGGGGTAGCTGAAAGGTCGATCGAACTTAGCCATGATTTTTTACTCTTGGTAACTTTGTTCAGTCTCACATCTTGCACCATTCTCAACTAGCCTTTCACGGACGGGCAGGATGCCCATCCCACAAGAAAATTTAATTTTTGTGGAACAGGCATCTTGCCTGTTAAGAGAGAATGGTGCAAGATATCAGTTTAGTTTAACTTTTATCTGTTGTTAGTCCGCTCTTAGGCGGACTTCGTTTGTATAGTCGCGGTTTCAACCGCCGAATAATATTGCAAAACTAATCTAACTCTCTCCTTCCCTCCAAAGCGCGGGCCAAAGTCACCTCATCAGCATATTCCAAATCTCCCCCCATCGGTAAACCAAAAGCGATCCGTGTTACTTTGGTAAAAGGCTTTAATAAGTGACCGATATAGAGAGTAGTAGTTTCACCTTCCACACTGGGACTAATCGCAATAATTACTTCACTAATCTTTTGCTGGCTGACGCGCCTGACTAATGGTTGAATGTTCAATTGTTCCGGGCCAATTCCATCCATCGGCGAGATGACACCGCCGACGACGTGATATTTGCCGATGTATTCCCTAGTTTTTTCTAGAGCGATGACATCGCGGGATTCTGACACTACACAAATCGTAGAACTATCGCGGTTGGTATTGCGGCAAATATCGCAAACAGGTTCAGCAGATAAGTGAAAACATACTTTACAGAAACCGACTTGCTGTTTGGCATCAATCAAAGATTGAGCCAGGGCTTGCACTTCTTCTTCTGGTCGTTTTAAAATATGTAAAGCCAGTCGTTGGGCACTTTTTGGGCCGATTCCGGGCAAGCGCTGCAATTGTTCGATTAAACGGGCTAAGGGTCGAGTGTACATTGAAAATTGGCGATAAAAAGTTTGTAGTCAGGACTAAAGTCCTTGATGTTTAGTTTAGCAAGAAAGGACTGAAGTCCTTACTACGAACCTGTAGGAAATGACTGAAGTCCTTACTACGTAGCTATTGACTAATTTATCCTCCACTAATTTTAGCTTTGTAGCCTAATTTTGTCAGAATTTCTAGCAGTTTTTGCTTGTGTTCGCCTTGAATTTCGATTTCATTTTCTTTGAGAGTTCCACCAGTACCGCATTGGGCTTTTAGCTGCTTTGCTAAATCTCCTAATGTTTCGGGTTTTCCCTGAAAGCCGCTGATGACTGTAACTGTTTTGCCACCTCGTCCTTTTCGGGATGCTTCTACTTTGAGGTTTTGTTGATTTGGAGAGACTTCTTGTATTCCTCGTTGGAGGGCGGCGGAGTTGTCTATGTTACCAAATTCGGAGTAAACAATTCGTTTACCCCCGTCGTTCGCTTTGCTATCTGAATCTTTGCGTTTGGATGCTGCCATGTTGTGTTAAAATGCTTGAAAATTTTTACGGTATTTCTACTGTTAGCGGATGGGATATGGTTGCAATCGCCCGCAGTGCGCTCTCATCTTCTATCTATTGTATTAGCCCGTCAAGGGTTGAAGGAATTATAATGAAATTTGTTCGATCGGCTCAAGTCTCCAAACGATTTGGTACGATCGTACGATCGACACCAAGCCTCTAGCTTACCTGCGAATCTAAAAATCTAAAATCTAAAATCAAATGACAGTCACACCCCTGCGTCTCACCACCGAAACCGCCACCCAACGCCCCGACTCCCTCGGCAGATTTGGCAAATTCGGCGGCAAATACGTCCCCGAAACCCTGATGCCGGCTTTATTCGAGCTAGAAGCTGCTTTCCACAAGTACCGCAGCCAGCCGGAATTTCAACAGCAACTCCAAGGATTACTCAAGGATTATGTCGGCCGCCCCAGCCCGTTATATTTCGCCGAACGCCTCACAGAACACTACGCTAAACCAGACGGGACTGGCGCGCAAATTTACCTCAAACGCGAAGATTTAAACCACACTGGTGCTCACAAAATTAACAATGCTTTGGCTCAAGCATTGCTCGCAAAACGTATGGGAAAACAGCGCGTAATTGCGGAAACTGGTGCCGGTCAACATGGTGTTGCTACTGCCACAGTTTGCGCTCGTTTCGGTTTGGAATGTGTGGTCTACATGGGCGTTCACGACATGGAAAGACAGGCTTTAAATGTGTTTAGAATGCGCTTGATGGGAGCGGAAGTGCGGCCGGTGGCGGCGGGTACGGGAACTCTCAAAGATGCGACTTCTGAAGCGATTCGCGATTGGGTGACAAATGTGGAAACAACTCATTATATTCTTGGTTCCGTAGCGGGGCCGCATCCTTACCCGATGATGGTGCGCGATTTCCATGCAATTATCGGTCAAGAAACTCGCAGTCAGTGTTTAGAAAAATGGAATGGTTTGCCCGATATTTTATTAGCTTGTGTGGGCGGCGGTTCTAATGCAATGGGTCTTTTCCATGAGTTTGTTGGGGAAGAAACTGTGCGGTTAATTGGTGTTGAAGCGGCTGGCGAAGGTGTTGATACTGATAAACACGCTGCTACTTTGACTAAGGGAACTGTTGGTGTTCTACACGGGGCGATGAGTTATTTGTTGCAAGATAATGAGGGCCAAGTCATCGAGCCGCATTCGATTAGTGCGGGTTTGGATTATCCGGGTGTGGGGCCGGAACACAGTTATTTGAAGGATGCTGGTAGGGCTGAATATTACAGTGTTACTGATGCACAAGCTTTGGATGCTTTTCAACGGTTGTCGCAGTTGGAGGGGATTATTCCGGCTTTGGAAACTGCTCATGCGATCGCCTATTTGGAGACTCTTTGTCCGCAGTTAACTGGCAGTCCGCGTATTGTGCTTAACTGTTCGGGACGTGGTGATAAGGATGTGCAGACTGTGGCGAAGGTTCTGAATCTAGTTTAGCGGAATTTTGGGCGATCGCACTGTAGGAATGAGAAGTGATTAATTGTAGATATAGAGGACACGGCAGTGCCGTGTCCCTACCACGATTAATTGTAAATATAGAGGACACGGCACTGCCGTAGGTTGGGTAGAAAAACGAAAAACATCCAATTAAGTTGATTTATTGTTTGAATTTATGTACAAACCTTTGATTTTAATGTCCCTCGGATTACTAGCAATCGTGCCTAATTTTTCCCAACTCATTCCTACACAATCGCAGCCACAAAATTTCATGAATACTAATCTTGCTTCTAGTTCAATTGCTGACTTAGAAAAAGCGGTCAACCAACAGATTAATCAATATCGAGCATCTAAGAAATTGCCGCCGCTGAGTGTCGATTCGCGTATTACTAAGCAAGCCAGGATTCATAGCGAAAATATGGCTAGTGGGAAGGTTAAGTTTAGCCATGATGGGTTTGATGGGCGGGCAAAGGCGATCGCAATTCCGTATCAAAGTGTAGCTGAAAATGTGGCTTATAATATGGGCTTCAGCGACCCGGTACGCAATGCTGTTGATGGTTGGATTAAGAGTGATGGACACCGCAAAAATATGGAGGGTCAGTTTAATTTGACTGGAATTGGGATTGCGAAAAATGCTAAAGGAGAGTATTATTTTACTCAGCTTTTTGTCCGTAGTCGATAGTTTGAAGGAAAAAAGAAGGCACTACACGGATTTTGACACGAATACACGGATGAGTTATTGAGTGTGAGGCATAAGTCAACAGTCAACAGTCAACAGTCAGCAGTCAACAGTCAACAGTCAACAATTCTCAATAATGGAATTTCCAAATTTTCAAGTGTGCGATCGCGATCTTCCCGATGACCTCTTATCCTACTATATGAGGGCGGAGGCGATCGCCGTTGATACCGAAACAATGGGTTTGATGCCGTGGCGCGATCGGCTGTGTTTGGTGCAGTTGTGCAACCCGGAAGGTAAAGTCGCAGTGGTGCGGATTGCCAAAGGCCAGACAGCAGCGCCGAATCTAAAGAAGTTAATGGAAGCTGAGAATATTGAGAAAGTATTTCACTTTGCGCGATTTGATATGGCAACAATGCGTTACAATTTAAGTATTGACATTGCACCAGTTTTCTGTACCAAACTAGCTAGTAAACTTGCTAGAACTTATACCAACAGACACGGACTGAAAGAGTTGATTCTAGAACTGGAAAAAGTAGAATTAAATAAAACTTCTCAAAGTTCAGACTGGGGAAATTCAACTAATCTTTCTGACGATCAACTAAATTATGCTGCGAATGATGTTCGCTATTTGTTAAGTGCTAAACAGAAGTTGACTGCGATGTTGCAGCGAGAAGAACGTTGGGAAGTTGCACAGCAATGTTTTCAGTGTTTGCCAGTTTTTGTAAGTCTGGATTTGTTGCAATACAAGGATGTTTTCGATCACGGATGATATCGTTTCCGGTTGTACTGGTTCCCAGGCAGAGCCTGTGAACCCAGATTCGGAGGCTCTGCCTCCTATTTTTGTGGTAGAAGAGCGAGGCAGAGCCTCTGGACATCGCTCTGGACATCCGTTCCCAGGCAGAGCCGGGGAACCAGTCAAGAGCGAGGCAGAGCCTCTGGACATCCGTTCCCAGGCAGAGCCGGGGAACCAGTCAAGAACCGGAATTGATACTACTCAAGATTATGTTGATTCATTAAAGCTTCTATTTGATTGTCAACATTTCTGACAACTTTTTCCAAAGCCGGCAAACCTTCTAATGGCATGGGAGCAAGTCGAGTTCGATCGCGAATTTGATTGACTTTTCGCTGCAATTCCTGAGCTAATTGTAGTGCATCCCGACTCAAAGTAGACAACTGCTGCTGCTCATAAAACCTCAAAGCTGCCCCCCGCAACACTTGCAGCGTTGCTTCTTCGCCGCCGTTGGCAGGCATCACCCGCAAGCGCAATAATAAATGAGTTTCTTGATAAATTCGCTCAACTTCTACCTGTTGTATGTGTTCGACTCGACTAAAAGGCATATCTGTCAGTCGCTTCAACTCGTCAATGACCTCTTGAAACAATAGGGGTTGGATGCCTTCAAGCATTGATTTCAACACGCCGTCTTGACTCCAAAGAATCCGGCCTTGCAACTGCTGTCGCTCAAAAAACAGGCGGCCGATACCTTCGAGTAATATTCTGCCGAGCAATTCTTGCAGCAGTTGGGCTGCGGGTAAACTTGCCAAAACTGTGACAGGGCTTGACAAGTGCAGGGCCTCGACATTCAAAACCGACACCTTTGCGGGCATCAGGGAAACCTCAGCGACAGCAGGTTTGAACCGCTCGCGAGCAGCGGGAATGGAGGGTTCGGGCACAGATAGCAGCGTGTCTGCTTCGGAGCGGAAAGTTGCTGGTGCGGGTTTGGGTGTTGGGGCTGCTGCGGTTTCTGTTTCTGTTTGACTCGGTTCTCTGAGCTGGCTCCCGTGGAGCAAGTATGCTGAGAGCATCGAGCGCTGAGTTTCCGGCGCAATTGGCTCCGTTGTAACTGAGCAATTCATGTAAGCTAAAATCCGCTGCACGTAGTCCAAGGCGGAGTCATCTTGGGCATCGACTACGCCCAATTTAAACTGATTGCCTTCTAGAGATAGGGGCAATACTTGATAGTAAAGGCAGGCTTCAAAGGGGACAACTGTATCGATTAGTTGAAATATGCGATCGGAGTCCATTGTAGTCGCCGAGTCTGTTGAAGATGTATATACCATTAGCTTTTTTATAGTCCGAAGCGCGATCGGCTCTTCGATGCACCAACTTGATACGATAAAATTAAGTGCTGCAATTTCCCTGACGGAGCCATTCGTCTGAAAACTGGAAGCTTTTATGAAAGAAAAATCTTCCATCTCAGAATTTTCTCTCTTCTGTATTCCAGTCTCAAATTTTACCAAAAGATTGACAATTAGATAATGGCTAGCACTATCGACGAACTATCATCGATCGCGAATGCTAATATTTTACCCTAAAGAGTTACACAGAGCGTCCCCGATCGCCCTCGTCACGCTGCAAGCTGCGAAATTCCAATCCGATCGCGCGCTGATTTGATACTAATTTAATACAGTGTGCGATCGGGTAGTTTGACCGTGGAAACTCGCAGCATTCTGTGGCTTCGAGAAAATTGATTTGTAGCGCTAATTATCAAAGATGCCAGCGCCCATTAACAATTAGCAATTACCCGCCACGCATTACTAATCTACTCGTTGCGGAGAGATTGAGCTGCTAAATAGAGTTTGCTCCACTCGCCGATGACTTGATTGGTTTTCAGCTTCAATTCAGAGGCGATCGTCTCAACACTTTTCCCTGCTTTCAGCGATTCTACCAACTGCCGCTGCACTGGGGTGAGTTCTTGTAAATATTGCTGCCACTGAGCCGGAGTCAAGCCCAAACTGTGTTCTTTGAGCGAAGTTTCTAGCCAGTTGGCGACCAATTCTGGTGCTTGTTTGACTGCAAAAACCCTGATTGCGTGGTAGCTGACTTTTTCTCGCAAGCGGTAAATTTGCTTAATCGGAATGTTCAAATCCTCAGCAATTGCCTCTTGAGAACGGCCTTGTAGGTAAAGTTGCAGCCACCTAGCAGCCAGCGGATCGACTTCAGCAGTCAAGTAATTTTCAAATTCTTGTTGGACAATCTGGCGAGTCGCTTGTCGTTCTTCCCAAGCTTGATTTTGTCGGTACTCGGACATCGCCTCTGCGTCTAGCAGACTAAGCGGTTCGTCTGTGTCGTCAGGCGTAATCTGTTCCGACACCAGCCGCACCCAGTCTCCCGCTGGAACTTGCGTCAATCCGCCCCGCTGGGAACGCCGCAGGTAGTTAACGAAGCGATACACCAGCAGTGGCTGGTTGCGAATCGGCCGCAAGCAGTATTCTTCTGTGCTTGCTAGCAGCAAAGCATTTCGCAGGCGTTTGTCCGTTGTGCATTCGGCAATCCAGGCGACTTGCTGCTGGAGATAGCGATCGGAATTAAGCATTTCCTGAATCACTTCTTGCAGTACCTCCACCGCACTCCGCTGTCTGTCGCGACTTAGGGAAACCCACGCTTGGATTTTTTGTCGGAGCACCACCAAACCGCCTAGCCGCCCGATCAAGTTGCGGTAAGCTCTTTCTGGCGCTACTCCGAGATACCGTTGCTTCAAAATTCGATATAAAAAGTCGATCGCACCAGAGGAGACATTTAGTTGAGTCGGATTTAGAGTGTCAAATCTTTCTGGCTTGTCTCCCAACAGCCAGCGAACAACACTCTCGCGAGTGCTAGAATTTTCGTCCGGGCAATCTTTTTCGAGTCGCGACTTCCAATCTTGTGCTAGTCTTTCCGCCAAGGTCATGGGCTGTTGAGAATATTGTCTTTCACCCCCGATTCTACGTGGTATGCTCAACTTTTGAGTATTTTTGAGATATAGGATTTTCTTCTGCAAGCTTTCCTTCGGATCGCTTCGCTAACGCCAACGCGCGATCGGATAAATTAGGTACGGTAGAGACACGGCAGTGCCGTGTCCCTACAGCCGCCTTGAAAACTGCTGCGATCGCGCGATCGGATAAATTATCCTTGAAATTACTCTAAACAAAATTCCATTACGGTGCGATATGGCTAACTTTTTATTAGAACTCGGTACAGAAGAATTACCCGCCTCCTTTGTCGCAAGCAGCGCCCAGCAGTGGCAGCGACTGGTGCCTGCAACTCTTTCGGAACAGTTCTTGACAAATAAATCAATTCATGTATACGCTACTCCTCGGCGTTTGGCTGTTCTAGTAAAAGGACTGCCACTTCAGCAATTAGACAGAGAAGAAGAGGTAAAAGGGCCACCCGCAACTGCGGCTTTTAAAGATGGGAAACCGACGAAAGCAGCCGAAGGTTTTGCGAAAAAGCAAGGCGTAGAAATCGATGCTTTGGAAGTTCGCGCTACGGATAAGGGTGATTTTGTATTTGTACTGAAAAAGATTCCGGGGCGGATGAGTGCGGATATTTTGGCAGAACTTGTGCCACTGTGGATTTCCAAATTGGAAGGTAAAAGGTTTATGCGCTGGGCTGATGGGGATTTGAAGTTTCCGCGCCCAATTCGATCGATCGTGGCGTTGCTTGATGATACGGTACTGCAAATTACATTGGTGAGTGGTTCAGATACCATCAAGAGCGATCGCATTTCCCAAGCACATCGGGTGTTACATCCGTCGCAAGTGTCGATTCCCCAAGCCGAGGATTATGTCGAGTGTTTGCGGGCTGCTTGCGTTGAGGTCGATCGAACCCAGCGCAAAACTCAAATTCAAGCCCAAGTAGAAGCCGCAGCCACAAAACAAGGCGGTTACGCCGATATTACCGAAGATTTGTTAGAAGAAGTCACCGATTTAGTAGAATGGCCAAACGCCGTAGTTGGCAAATTCGACGACGAATTTTTGATATTGCCGCCGGAAGTAATCACCGCAATTATTGTCACAAACCAGCGGTATTTTCCCATTCTCAAAAGCCCTAATTTCCCCGAACTATTGCCATATTTCATTACAATTTCTAACGGCGATCCGGCTAAATCGGCGATTATTGCTGCCGGGAACGAGCGAGTCGTGCGGGCGAGATTGGCAGACGGTCAGTTTTTCTACAAAGCAGACTTGGCAAAGCCTCTAGAGGATTATTTGCCCAAATTGGAAACAGTCACTTTCCAGGAAGATTTGGGAACTGTACGCGCGAAGGTCGATCGACTGTGCAAGATTGCCAGTCTCATCGCAAATCAACTACAAATCACAGCCGAAGAACAAGCTTACATAGCAAGAGCAGCCTTACTTTGCAAAGCCGACCTCGTAACCCAAATGGTTTACGAACTTCCCGAAATGCAAGGAATCATGGGGCAGAAATACGCCCTAGCCAGCGGCGAATCCGAAGCAGTAGCCACAGCGATTTTTGAACATTATTTGCCCAAAGGTGCGGGGGACAATTTGCCCCAAACTCTCACAGGTCAAATTGTCGGAATCGCCGACAAATTAGATACATTAGTCAGCATCTTCGGCCTGGGAATGCTGCCGACAGGTTCCTCCGATCCCTTTGCTTTGCGCCGCGCAGCCAATGCGATAGTTAACATTATTTGGGCCGCTCAGTTACCAGTCAATTTGCACCAGTTACTCGCAGAAGTTGTTGCAGAATTTACAGCGATTCGCCCGGAAACAAGCCCGGAATTGCAGTCACAATTATCAGAGTTTTTCCTGCAAAGAATTCGGACTTTGCTGCAAGAAGAAAAGAATATAGATTACGATTTGGTGAATGCAGTTTTGGGAGAAAATGACCCAGAATATACGGAACGAGCATTGCGAGATTTGTTGGACGCGCTGGAAAGAGCGCTTTTCCTGCAACAAATCCGCAATGACAATACATTGGATAAGATTTACGAAACAGTCAACCGTTCAACTCGTTTGGCGGCCCAAGGAGATTTGGATAAAATTGAATTGGAACCGAAAACGGCTGTAAAACCAGAGTTATTTCAAAAGTCGTCCGAACCAGCTTTCTATGATGCTTTAGTGCAGTTAGTGCCACAAACTCAATTGTCGAAGCAAACACGAAATTACCAGCTATTGGTAGATAGTTTGACTGAAATTGCTCCGACTGTTAGCAACTTTTTTGACGGCCCAGATAGCGTTTTGGTGATGGATGCTGACGCGGAAATTAAGCGCAATCGGTTGAGTTTATTGGGGTTGCTGCGAAATCACGCCCGGGTGTTGGCTGACTTTGGGGCGATCGTGAAAAGTTAGTCCGCCGCGGGTTTATAACCTCCACACCATTTCAGCAACATGCTCTCCGGCCTGTTCCACAAGAAATTCAATCTTTGTGGAACAGGCCGGAGAGCCTGTTGAAAAAAAGGCTTGTTAAGAATGGTGCAATATCTCAGTTTTAAATGTATTTAGTAGTATATAGATACTACCCTAACCTTGCAAACAAAAGGTTAGGATGTAAACTTAGAAAACCAGGGAAATTCGCTCCATCACACACATAACGTATGCCGATCGCTCATATCATTGGATTAGGAAAATCAGGGATTGCGGCCGCCAGACTGCTAAAACGCGAAGGATGGGAAGTAACATTGAGCGATCGCTCATCTTCCCCAAATTTGCTCGAACAGCAACAGGAACTGATTAGCGAAGGAATTGCCGTTGAATTAGGTAAATCTTTTGAACCAGTCGAATCTATAGAATTAGTAGTAGTAAGTCCGGGCGTTCCCTGGGACAGCCCAGCATTACTAAAAGCCAGAGAGTTAGGCATTGAAACAATCGGAGAAATGGCTCTTGCGTGGCGTTATCTCAAGTCTCCTTGGATAGGAATTACTGGCACTAACGGCAAAACTACAACGACTGCTTTAATTGCTGCTATTTTTGTAGAATCTGGACTGTATGCCCCTGCTTGCGGCAACATCGGTTATGCTGCGTGCGAATTAGCTTTGGCCGAAAAACCGCCGGATTGGGTAATCGCCGAAATCAGCAGCTATCAGATAGAATCATCGCCGTCTGTAGCGCCGCGAATCGGCATTTTGACAACTTTGACGCCGGATCACCTCAGCCGCCATAAAACCTTAGAAAATTACTACAACATTAAAGCGCATTTGCTGAAAAAGTCTGAATTGCAAGTAATCAACGGCGACGATCCTGGTTTGCGGCAGCAAGGACTTGACTTTTGGCCTGGTGCGTGTTGGACGAGTGTGAAAGGTGAAAAAGAAGTGTTGGGGAATGTAGCTTTTGGAGCGTACATTCAAGATGGTTGGGTAATCGCTCAAAGCGAGAAAATTCTGCCTGCTGAGTCTTTGCGGATGGTGGGAGAACACAATTTGCAAAATTTGTTAATGGCGGTAGCAGCGGCAAATTTGGCGGGGATAGATAAAAGTGCGATCGCCCAAGCCATTGCCAAATTCCCCGGAGTTGCGCACCGCCTCGAACACATCCGCACCTGGGAAGGCATAGATTTCATCAACGACAGCAAAGCGACTAATTATGACGCCGCGCAAGTTGGGTTGGCTTCGGTGAGCGCCCCGGCGATTTTAATAGCAGGTGGTGACGCGAAACAAGGAGACGATCGCGCTTGGATTGATACAATTAAGGCGAAAGCTGCTGTGGTGCTGTTAATTGGGGATGCGGCGACTCTTTTTGGCGATCGGCTAAAACAAGCTAATTACAATAGTTGGGAAATTGTCGAAACAATGGAAAGAGCAATTCCAAGGGCGGCAGAATTAGGCAAACAAAACCATGCAAAAGTAGTGCTGCTTTCCCCAGCCTGTGCTAGTTTCGATCAATACCAAAACTTCGAGGAAAGAGGCGATCGTTTCCGGCAATTATGCCTTGAAACCTTAATTTAACACCAATCGCGTAGGGGCGGGTTCACTAACAATTTATGCCTAAAACCAATTTTTTATGAGGCTGCATAGAATTTCGATCCCCCCTAACCCCCCTTAATA
>ENA-OFDM01000058-OFDM01000058.1-metagenomes-genome-assembly--contig:-NODE-58-length-45934-cov-3.560344_pt1 | contig 45934 bp, 39 predicted proteins | sample MGYA00153385_OFDM01 | MGnify analysis MGYA00153385
GACGTTCAGCGGCCGCTCGAACTCGGGCTCTTCGCGAAAGCTGGCGGCGCCGCCGTAGGTCGCGGCCGACGACGCGTAGAGCAGGCGCACGCCCTGCGCCTGGCAAGCGTCGAGCAGTGTTTTCGAGGCGCGGTAGTTGAGCTCCATCATGAGCCGGCCGTCGTGCTCCATGGTGTCGGAGCAGGCGCCTTCATGGAACACGCAGTCGATGGTGCCGAGTTCGCCGCGCTCGAAGCGGCCGTAGAACTCGCGCCGGTCGAAGTAGTCGCTGATCGAGGCGCCGGCAAGGTTGGCGAACTTCGAGCCATCGGTGAGGTCGTCGACGGCGATCACTTCGGTGACGCCGATGGCGTTGAGGCCGTGCACGAGGTTGGAACCGATCATGCCCGCGGCGCCGGTGACGACGACCCTCATGCGCGGTTCTCCCCGATGAACAGTTCGTCGTAGGAGACGCTGGCGGTGCCGAACTTGCCGACGACGACGCTACCGGCGCGGTTGGCGATCGGCATCGCCTGGCGCAGGCTCAGGCCCGCGGCGAGCATCGCGGCGAGGGCTGCGATCACGGTGTCGCCGGCACCGGTCACGTCGAACACCTCGCGCGCTTCGGCCGGTACGTGGGTGCTGCCGGCCGCGTCATTTTTCACCGACACGAGGTGCTCCTCCCGGTCAGCTGCATGCCTGGCACCTGAGAGTTCCCGGCCTCATCCGGCCGGAGGCAGATCGATGTGCAGCGTGCTTTCAAGGCGGGCCTCGATCTGGGGCAACGCCCGGGATCACCCGGCGGGGAGCAGAGCACTCGCGAAGCCGCGGCGGTGGGGTGCGGCAGCTTCGGTCCGGATTGGCTGGTGGGTCAGCAGTGCCGAACGTACCCGCCGCCATGCTTGTCGCGGGCGCAGGCTCGGCAACATTCGGAGGGTTTCGACGGCCGCCGTCGTCACCGGTGCTTGCAGACGGTGAGCAGCACAGCGGCGTCTTCCAGCGCTGCCAGGCTGTGCCGGGCGTCGGGGACGACCAGCAGGTCCCCGGGCGAGCCCTCCCAAGAGGTGTCGCCGGCGCTCAGGCGCACCCGGCCGTACAGCACGTGGACGGTGGCCTCTCCCGGGTTCTCGTGCTCGTCGAGGCGCTGCCCCGACATCAGCGCGATCATCGTCTGTCGCAGCTGGTGCTCGTGTCCGCCGTAGACGGTGGTTGCGCTACGGCCGCTGGAGGCGACGCCGGCGAGCTCGAGCTGCTGGCGGACGAGAGCGGTCAGCGACGACTTCAGCATGCGGATGACCCCTCGGTGTCGTGGGCGACGCGCCTGCGCACCCGGTCCAGCCCGTCCCAGTCGTGGGTGGACAGGCTCAAGAGCGCGGCCGGCGAAAGCCCGTCCTGCTCCGTGCGGATGTGCGCCGGGATGGCCTGGCAGCCGCAGAACGCACACATGCTCAGGCTCCCGGCACGCGGCGGACAACGGTGGTGGCAAACACCAGGGCCAGGCCGGCTACGCCGGCCAGCAGCAGCAGCCCGAGCGCGTAGGAGCCGGTGCTGCCGTACAGCGAGCCCATCAACAGCGGCGGGACGAAGCCCCCGAGCCCACCTGCAGCACCCACGACACCGGTCACCGAGCCCACGGTGCCGGGCGGTGCCAGCCGTGCGACGAGCGCAAAGGTCGCGCCACTCGCCGCCCCGAGTGCTGCGGCCATGCCGAGGAAAGCGAACGTCGCGGACGGCAGCAGTGCAGGGGTCGTGGACTGAACGGCGGCAAGGACGGTGACGACCGCGAAGGCTCCGCCGAGCACCGTCGTCGGCCTGATGTGGTCCGACAGCCAACCGCCGACCGGGCGCAGCAGGACAGCAAGCAGGACGAACCCGGCCATCTTGTTAGCCGCGTCAGCGGGGCTCAGGGTGTAGGCAGTCTTGAGGTAGGTGGGCAGATAGACCGAGAAGGCGACGTAGCCGCCGAAGGCGACGGCGTACAGCGCGGAGGTCTGCCAGGTGACGGGCAACCGGACCGTCTGCCTCAGCCGCTGCAGCGCCGGGGTGGTCGGGACGACCCGTCCCGGGGCGTCGCGGACCAGCACTGCCGCCAGCACGCCGTAGACCGCCAGCGCGACGGCGGCGATCAGGAAGGGACTGGCAAGGCCGTGCGCACCGGCCAGCTTGACGGTGGTCAGTGCACTGATGGCTGTGCCGCCCATGCCCACACCGAAGACGCCGATGGCAAACCCCCGGCGCTCCGGCGGGAACCACGAGTTGACGAATGGCACGCCGACGGCGAAGGCGGTGCCCCCGATCCCGAGGAAGAAGCCACCGACGAGCAGCGCGGCGTAGGAGCCGTGCCCCAGCAGCCCCAGGAACAGCACCGGGATGATCGTCGCGAACGACACGGCCGGGAACATCAGGCGACCGCCGTAACGGTCGGTCAGCGCACCGACCGGGATGCGCCCCACCGAGCCCACGACGACTGGCACTGCGACGAGCAGGGCCTGCTGGAAGGACGACAGCGCCAGATCGGTACGGAAGCGGGCGCCGAGCGGGCTCAGCAACGCCCACGCCCAGAAGTTCACCGCGAACCCGCACGTCGCCAGTGCCAGCATCAAACCAGGCCTCGGCGTGCGGCCGTTCAGTCGAACACCGACTGCTGACTGCCCGACGACCGTGGCCACCACGTGGAGATCCCTTGCTGTCGACCCGCTGGGGTGCTGTCGCGGTCAGCATCCGCTGCTGGCCGCCAGAACGGCAGGGACGAAGGTCCCGTCGTGCAACGTGTGCCGTACCGGGTCGGCGCACGGCGGACAGTCCGCCGTGCGCCGACGTGATCAGGCCGAGCCGAGCTACTTCTGAGTGCTCTTCTCGGTGCTGGTGGTCGTCTCGCAACCGCATTCCTTGCACATGGCGTTCCTCCTTCCTCCTCGACTGCCCGTCCGACGCCTACCCGCAAACGTCGGCGCGATCAGATGTGACGCCCCTCGCCCCCCGGGCACTGGCTGCGGTGAAGCTGCCCGCGCCCATGCGCGGGTTCGCAGGCCCAGGCCCGGAGCACCCCGCCTCGCGTACGCGTGAGGAAGTCGTGAGGATCGCGTGAGGAAGCCGTGAGGATCGGCCGGCAGCCGCCAGATCTGCGCTGACATCAACCTCGGCCTGGCGGGTGTATCGCCGGGCGAGTCGCATCGAGGCCGCCGCCGGCTGCCCGGTGCCCGGCCGGTCTGGAGGAACGCGGTGCAACTGGCCGATCTGTGGTTCGTCCTGCTGACCGTGGGGGTGTTCGCGCTGCTGGCGCTGGTGGCCCGCGGGCTGGAGAAGTTGTGAGTGCCGAGAACCTGGTCGGGCTGGTCCTGGCGGTGGGCCTGACCGTCTTCCTGCTGGTGGCACTGCTGTTCCCGGAGCGCTTCTAGTGACCACCACGACCGCCGGCATCGTGTTCGCCGCGACGATGACGGTCGCGCTGATCCTGACCTATCGTCCCCTGGGCGACCACCTGGCCCGGGTGTTCATGAGCGAGCGACACAGCCGCGTCGAGCTCGCCGTCTACAGGGCAACGGGCGTGGACCCGGACGCCGACCAGACCTGGTCCACCTACCTGCGGTCGGTACTTGCCGTGGCGGCGGCCGGGGTGCTGCTGCTGTACGGCTTCCTGCGGATTCAGCACCTGGGCCTGTTCGGGCACAACTTCGCCGACGCGACGAACCCACCGCAGATGTCGTCGAGCCAGGCCTTCAACACCGCTGCCAGCTTCGTCACCAACACCAACTGGCAGTCCTACTCCGGTGAGAGCGCGCTGGGCTACGTCGCGCAGATGACCGGGCTGGCGGTGCAGAACTTCGTGTCCGCGGCGATGGGCATCTCGGTGGCGGTCGCCCTGGTGCGGGGGTTCTCCCGCTCGCGCACCGACCGGCTCGGCAACTTCTGGGTCGACCTGACCCGGACGATCTTCCGGATCCTGCTGCCGGTGGCCGCGGTCTTCGCTGTCCTGCTGATCGCCGGCGGCGCCGTCCAGACTTTCCACTCCTACCGCAGCGCCACCGGCCTGGCCGGCGGCAGCCAGACCATCACCGGCGGTCCGTACGCCAGCCAGGAAGCCATCAAGATCCTCGGCACCAACGGCGGTGGTACCTACAACGCCAACAGCGCCCACCCGCTGTCCAACCCGACAGCCTGGACGAACTGGCTGCAGATCTACTTCCTGCTGGCGATCGGCTTCTCGCTGCCTCGCACGTTCGGCCGGATGGTCGGGGACAAGCGGCAGGGCCTGGCGATCGTCGCCGTGATGGGCCTGCTGCTGCTGGGCAGCACCGTCCTGCTCGCCGGGGCGCAAGCCGCGCACCACGGCACGGTCCCGGTTGCCGTCGGAGCCGCCTCCGAGGGCACCGAAACGCGCTTCGGGGTGCCGGACTCGGCGATCTTCGCGTCGGCGACGACCGGGACGAGCACCGGCGCCGTCAACAGCTTCCACGACAGCTACACCAGCCTCGGCGGCGCGGTCACGCTGCTGAACATGATGTACGGCGAGGTTGCGCCGGGCGGCACGGGCTCCGGCCTGTACGGGATCCTGGTGCTGGCGATCCTGTCGGTGTTCATCGCCGGGCTGATGGTCGGCCGCACCCCCGAGTACCTCGGCAAGAAGATCTCCAGCCGGGAGGTCACGTTCGCCTCGCTCTACATCCTCACCACCCCGGCCCTCGTGCTGACCGGGACCGCGCTGGCGATGTCACTTCCGGGCGAGCGGGCCAGCATGCTCAACAGCGGTGCGCACGGCCTGTCCGAGGTCCTGTACGCGTTCACCAGCGCCGGCAACAACAACGGCAGCGCGTTCGCCGGCCTCAGCGTGAACACGACCTGGTACAACACGGCGCTGGCGATCGTGATGCTGCTCGGCCGGTTCCTGCCGATGGCCCTGGTGCTCGGGCTGGCCGGCTCGCTGGCCCGGCAGACCCCGGTGCCTGCCTCGGAGGGCACCCTGCCGACGCACCGGCTGCTGTTCGTCGGCTTCCTCACCGGCGTGACCGTCATCGTCGTCGCGCTCACCTACCTCCCTGCCCTGGCACTCGGTCCGCTCGCGGAAGGCCTGCACTGATGACCACCACCACCGCGGCACCTGCCGGGCCGCCCGCTCCGGTCGACACGGGTCCGCGGCGGGTCGCCGGCGGCCTGCTGGACCCCGCGCAGCTGCTGCGGTCCCTGCCGGACGCGGCGCGCAAGCTGAACCCGGCCACGCTGTACAAGAACCCCGTCATGTTCATTGTCGAGATCGGCTCGGTCTACACGACCGTGCTCGCCGTCCGCGACCACACGGCGTTCGCCATCCTCATCGCCATCTGGCTGTGGCTGACGGTGCTGTTCGCCAACCTCGCCGAGGCCGTCGCGGAGGGCCGCGGCAAAGCGCAGGCGGAGGCGCTGCGCCGGGCCAAGACCGACACGATGGCCCGGCGACTTCTGGACCGCACCGCTTTCGGGGGCGCGGAGGAGGCGGTGCCTGCGCCGCAGCTGCAGCAGGGCGACCGGGTCGTGTGCGAGGCCGGCGACGTGGTCCCCGGTGACGGTGACGTCATCGACGGTGTGGCGAGCGTCGACGAGTCGGCGATCACCGGTGAGAGCGCGCCGGTCATCCGGGAGAGCGGCGGCGACCGGAGCTCCGTCACCGGCGGCACCAGGGTGCTGTCGGACCGGGTGGTTATCGAGATCACCCAGCGGCCGGGCGAGAGCTTCATCGACCGGATGATCAGCCTGGTCGAGGGCGCCAGCCGGCAGAAGACCCCCAACGAGATCGCCCTCAACATCCTGCTGGCTTCTCTGACCATCATCTTCCTGCTGGCGACGGCGACGCTGCAGCCGCTGGCCATCTTCGCCAAGGCGCAGCAACCGGGGCTCCCGGACACCGCGGCGATCGGGGCCGACGGCGTCACAGCCATCGTGCTGATCTCACTGCTGGTGTGCCTGATCCCCACCACGATCGGTGCGCTGCTGTCCGCGATCGGGATCGCCGGGATGGACCGGCTGGTGCAGCGCAACGTGCTGGCCATGAGCGGGCGGGCCGTGGAGGCCGCCGGCGACGTGAACACGCTGCTGCTCGACAAGACCGGCACGATCACGCTGGGCAACCGCCAGGCCAGCAACTTCCACCCCGTGGGCAGCGTGACCGAGGCCGAGCTCGCCGACGCCGCACAGCTGTCCAGCCTGTCCGACGAGACCCCCGAGGGGCGCTCGGTCGTGGTCCTCGCCAAGCAGCGGTTCGCGTTGCGCGAACGCACGGAGGGCGAGCTGGTCGGGGCGCACTTCGTCCCGTTCACCGCCCAGACCAGGATGAGCGGCGTCGACGAGGCCAGCGGCCGGGTGGTCCGCAAGGGCGCCGCCGCCTCGGTGATCGCCTGGGTCCGGGAGCAGGGCGGCAACGTGCCCGACGACACCGGACAGGTCGTCGACGGCATGCCAGCGGCGGGACACCGCTGGTGGTCGCCGAGCTCACCCCCGGCCAGGGTGCGCGGGTGCTGGGCGTCATTCAACTCAAGGACGTCGTGAAGTCCGGCATGCGCGAGCGGTTCGACGAGCTGCGCCGGATGGGCATCCGCACCGTCATGATCACCGGTGACAACCCATTGACCGCCAGGGCGATCGCGGAGGAGGCCGGCGTCGACGACTTCCTCGCCGAGGCCACGCCTGAGGACAAGATGGCATTGATCAAGCGCGAGCAGCAGGGCGGCAAGCTCGTCGCGATGACCGGCGACGGCACCAATGACGCCCCGGCACTGGCACAGGCCGACGTGGGGGTGGCGATGAACTCCGGCACCTCGGCCGCCAAGGAGGCCGGCAACATGGTCGACCTGGACAGCAACCCGACCAAGCTCATCGAGATCGTCGCGATCGGCAAGCAACTGCTCATCACACGCGGCTCCCTCACGACGTTCTCGATCGCCAACGATGTCGCGAAGTACTTCGCAATCATCCCAGCGATGTTCGCGGTCGTCTACCCAGGCCTGGACAAGCTCAACATCATGCGTCTGCACTCACCTCAGTCAGCGATCCTGTCCGCAGTCATCTTCAATGCGTTGATCATTATCGCGTTGATTCCGCTGGCGCTGCGGGGCGTGCGCTACACGCCGAGCTCCGCCTCCCAGATGTTGCGACGCAACATCGGTGTCTACGGGCTCGGCGGCCTGGTCGCACCGTTCGTCGGCATCAAGATCATCGACCTTTTCGTGCAGTTCGTCCCCGGGATTGGCTGACATGCGCACCTCCTCACTACGCCAGTTCGGCGCCGCGGTACGCCTGCTGGTGCTGCTCACCGTTCTGCTCGGGGTCCTCTATCCGCTCGGGATCACCGCCGTCGCGCAGCTCCCGGGACTCAAGTCGCGCGCCGAGGGCTCCCTGGTCACAGGTGCGGACGGGCAGCTCGTCGGGTCGACGCTGATCGGCCAGCTGTTCCTCGACGGAAAGGGCAACCCGATCCCGACGTACTTCCAGAGCCGCCCGTCGGCGGCGGGCAAGGGCTACGACCCCACCGCGACGTCGGCGAGCAACCTAGGCCCCGAGTCCGTCACCGACACCCTGCCCGACCCCAATACCAAGGACGACACCGGCAAGCAGAGCCTGCTCACCCAGGTCTGTGCACGCAGCCTGGCCGTCGGCGAGCTGGAGAAGCTGGACGGTGCCCGCCCGTTCTGCGCCCCGAGCGGCGTGGGCGCGGTCCTGGCCGTGTCCTATGCCGGCCCCGGCTACACCGGCGCGGTCACCCGGGCGGTGAGCATCAACGAGGCCTGCCCCGACGGGGCCAAGCCGTTCATCGCGCAGTACGACGGGGTCGCGGTGACCTGCGCAACGTTCGGCGAGGACTACACGAGCGGGAAGATCGTGCCGATCCGGGGCGACGCACCGGCCCAACCGGCCGTGCCCGCCGATGCGGTCACCGCCTCCGGGTCCGGCCTGGACCCCGAGATCAGCCCGGCGTACGCCGCGCTGCAGGTCGCCCGGGTCGCTGTCGCCCGCCGCATCACGCCCGCACAGGTGCAGGCTGTCGTCGCCTCGCACACTGCAGGCCGGGACCTCGGGTTCCTGGGAGAGCCGCGGGTCAACGTGCTGCAGGTCAATCGTGACCTCGATGCCCGCTACCCGGCGGCGAGCTGACCGGTACGGGACCGATGACAATGCAGCTATGAGTACCCGGGGGTCGCTTCGCGTCTATCTCGGTGCTGCCCCGGGCGTCGGCAAGACGTACGCGATGCTGGACGAGGGTCACCGCCGTCGAGACCGTGGCACCGACGTCGTCGTCGGCTTCGTGGAGACACACGGCCGTCCGAGGACAGCCCGTCAACTCGAAGGCCTGGACGTGGTCCCCCGCCGGCGGGTGAGCTATCGCGGGACGCAGTTCGAGGAGATGGACCTCGACGCCGTCCTCGCCCGCTCGCCGCAGGTGGTGCTCGTGGACGAGCTGGCCCACACCAACATCCCCGGGTCGCGTCACGAGAAGCGCTGGCAGGACGTACAGGAGCTGCTCGAGGCCGGGATCGACGTCATCAGCACCGTCAACGCGCAGCACCTGGAGTCGCTCAACGACGTCGTGCAGGCCATCACCGGCGTCCCGCAGCGCGAGACCCTCCCTGACTCGGTGGTACGCGCCGCCGATCAGGTCGAGCTCATCGACATGGCACCGGAGGCGTTACGCCGGCGGATGTCGCATGGCAACATCTACCGGCCGGAGAAGGTCGATGCTGCGCTTGGCAACTACTTCCGGGTCGGCAACCTCACCGCGCTGCGTGAGCTGGCGCTGCTCTGGCTCGCCGACAGCGTCGACGAGGGCTTGCAGCGCTACCGCGAGGCGCACGGGATCGGCGGCACCTGGGAGACCCGTGAGCGGGTGGTTGTCGCCCTGACCGGCGGCCCGGAGGGCGACACCCTGATCCGACGGGCCGCGCGGATCGCCGCGCGAACGACCGGCGGTGAGTTCCTCGCCGTGCACGTCGCCAGGTCGGACGGCCTGGCCGGAGCCGGCATCTCGGCGCTCGCCGCGCAGCGGGTGCTGGTGGAGTCCCTCAGTGGCAGCTACCACTCCATCATCGGTGAGAACATCCCCACGGCGCTGCTGGAGTTCGCGCAGGCCAACAACGCCACCCAGATCGTGTTGGGAGCCAGTCGGCGCAGCGCTTGGCTGAGCGGCCTGACCGGCCCGGGCACCGGCGCCACCATCACCCGTCGGTCCGGGCCGATCGACGTCCACATGGTCAGCCACGACTACGCCGGCGGCAGCCGTCGGCTGCTGCCCGCCCTTACCGGTGGGCTCACCGTCCGCCGGCGGATAACCGGACTCTGCGTCGCGGTCGTCCTGCTGACCGGGCTGACGCTGCTGGGGACCGCCCTGCGCGCTGAGCTGTCGCTCGGTAGCGACCTGCTGCTGTTCCTGCTCGCGGTCGTCGTCGTGAGCCTTGCCGGCGGTTTCTACCCGGCAGTGCTGGCCGCGGTTGCCGGGTCGCTGCTGCTCAACTTCTACTTCGTCCCCCCGATACATCGCTTCACCATCAGCCAGCCCGAGAACGTGCTCGCCCTGACCGTCTTCCTGGTGGTCGCGGCACTGGTCAGCCAGGTGGTAGACCTGGCAGCCAGAAGGACCTCGCAGGCGGCCCGGGCTACCGCGGAGGCGGAGACCCTGGCCACCCTCGCCGGCAGTCTCCTACGTGGCGAGCAGGCCCTGCCCGCCCTGATGGGGCGCATCCGCGAGACGTTCACCGTGGACAGCGTCACCCTGCTGAGGCGCGACAACAACGCCCCTGCGAGCGCCGGCAGCCACGCCCCGGCCGGGGCCACGACGGGGCTGCGTGGCAGCTGGAGCCAGGTGGCGAGCATCGGCGAGTCGCCCTGCCTGCGCCCGGAGGACGGCGACACGGAGGTCGAGGTCGGCGAGGACCTCACGCTGGTGCTCCGCGGCCGCACCCTGCCCGCCGAGGACCAGCGCATCCTCAGTGCGTTCGCCTCCCAGGTGGCTGTGGCCTACCGGCAACGGCAGCTGCTGCAGGCCGCCGCGGCCGCCGTCCCGCTGGCTGAGGCCGACCGGATGCGCACCGCGCTGCTGAACGCCGTCGGCCACGACCTGCGCACCCCGCTGGCAGCCGCCAAGGCCGCCGTGTCGGGCCTGCGTAGCCCCGGAATTACCTGGTCGTACGAGGACCGGGCCGAGCTGCTCGGCAATGCCGATGAGGCGCTGGACCGCCTGTCGACGCTGGTGACGAACCTGCTCGACCTGTCCCGCCTGCAAGCGGGGGCGCTGTCCGTGGTTCCCCGCCCGGTCGGCCTGGACGACGTGGTGTCAATGGCCCTGCACCATGAAGCCCAGGGCCATGCGGTGGAGCTGGACGTGCCACCCGAGCTCCCCGAGGTGCTCGCCGACCCCGGTCTGCTGGACCGGGTCGTGGCGAACCTGGTGCAGAACGCCCTGCGCTACGCCCCGCCAGGTCAGCCCGTCCGGCTGGCCGCCAGCAGCCACGCCGGCCGGGTGGAGCTACGCATCGTCGACCGCGGCCCCGGGATCCCGGCAGCTGATCGCGATACGGTCTTCGCGCCTTTCCAACGCCTGGATGACTCCCCCCGCGATGGGGCCGGCGTCGGGCTTGGCCTGGCGATCGCCCGCGGCTTCACCGAGGCGATGGGCGGGCGGCTCGTGGCCGAGGACACCCCTGGCGGCGGCCTGACGATGGTTGTCGACCTGCCATGCGCACCCGGGAATACCGCATCGGGCGACAGGACATGACCCATGTCCTGGTCGTCGACGACGAGCCGCAGATCCTTCGCACCGTCACCCTGGCCCTCACCGCCCGCGGCTACCGGGTGACCACGGCCGCTGACGGCGCCGGTGCCCTGCGGAGCGTCTCTGACGATGCACCCGACCTCGTTGTCCTCGACCTCGGGCTGCCGGACATCGACGGCATGGACATCATCCGGCGCATCCGACTGACCCACCAGACCCCCATCATCGTGCTGTCCGCCCGGGCCGGGGGCATCGAGAAGGTGACAGCCCTCGACCTCGGCGCGGACGACTACGTCACCAAGCCCTTCGACATGACGGAGCTACTGGCCCGGGTGCGGGCCGCAGGGCGCCGCAGCACCGGCCCGGCAGTACCCGAGACAGTCCGGCTCGGGCCGTTCCAGATCGACCTGACCGCCAAGACCGCGGAACGCAGCGACGGGCCCACAGCGAGCCGGCGGGTGCTGCTCACCCCGACCGAGTGGCAGCTTCTGGAGATCCTGCTGCGGCACCCCGGCCGGCTCCTGACCGGCCGGCAGCTCCTGACCGAGCTGCGGGGCGACCCCCTACACACCGACAGCAGCTACCTGCGCATCTACATCTCGCAGCTGCGCCGCAAGCTCGAGCAGGACCCGGCCCGCCCACGGCACCTGATCACCGAACCCGGCCTGGGGTACCGCTTCCAGCCGTGAGCCGGCCTGCCCTCGCCAATCACTTCGCTTGGCAGTCACGCCGCGTTCACCTGCCGGCCGAACGATCTGCCTAGCCTGCCAAACGTGGCAGCCTCGGGCCTGGTCGTGGACGGGCAGGGCCTCACGACCTGGTTCGGACAGGTCCTCGCGCTGGACCGGGTCGACCTGGCGGTACGTGCCGGCGAGGTCCACGGCCTGCTCGGCGCAAACGGCGCGGGCAAGTCGACGCTGCTGTCGGTGCTGTTCGGATTGGTCTGTCCGCAGGAAGGCTCGCTCCGGCTGTTCGGACGCACCCGGGGACAGGCGGGCGCAGCCTGGCTGGACGGCGTCGGTGGGTTCGTGGAGGCGCCGACGTTCTACCCGTACCTCAGCGGTCGGCAGAACCTGGCTGTGCTTGCCCGCCTCGACGGCGGCCTTGCCCCCCAGATCGATGAGCTGCTCGAGCTGGTGGGTGTTCCCACCACCGGGCGACGCGTCCGGGGCTACTCACTCGGGATGCGTCAACGGCTGGGCCTGGCTGCCGCGCTGCTGCGGCGGCCGCGGCTGCTCGTCGTCGACGAGCCCACGAACGGCATGGACCCAGCGGGCGTCCGGGACCTGCGTCTGCTCGTCCGTCGACTCGCCGACGACGGCGTCGCCGTCGTGCTCAGCAGCCACGACATGAACCAGGTCAGCGAGCTGTGCGACACCGTGACCGTGCTTGACCACGGGCGCGTGGCGTTTGCCGGTGACCTGGACCTGGCACGCGCGACGGCACCGGACCCGTCCTGGCGACTGTCCAGCAGCGACGACCGGGCTGCGGCCGCGGTCGGGGCCCGTCGTCCCGGCCTGCTCGTCTGTGCCGACCACAGAGGGGGGTTGCGCATCGTCGCCGGACGCGACCGGCTCGACGCGTACGTGATCGAGCTCGGCCGGACCGGCGTGGCGGTCCGTGCGCTGGCCGAGGACGTGACTGCCCTCGAGGCGCTGTTCTTCACTCTCAGCGAGTCGTCGCCGGCCATGCCGGCCCCGCCCACCGTGCTCGAGATCCCCAGCCCGGTAGACATCCGGTGACCGGGCCACGCGTGACGCTGCGTGACGCGGCGACGTCCGACAGGCGCCCGGTCGCCACCGTCAGGCGCCTGGCCGGCCCCCTGCCACCGCGCCGGCTGAGCCCGGCGCGAGCCGTGGCGGTGGTCTGGCGGGTGGAGCTCGCAAAGCTGGTCCGGCTGGTGCGGGTGCAGGCGCTCGCCGGCGTCTGCCTCGTCGCGCCGTTCCTGGCAGCAGCCGCGGTCAGCGCGCAGAGCTCCTTGCCACAGGACACGCTGTTCGGCCAGTGGCTGCAGCAGTCCGGGCTGGCGCTGCCCCTGGTGGTGCTCGGATTCGCCGGCCAGTGGGTGCTCCCGCTGCTGACCTGTCTGGTGGCGGGGGACATCTTCGCCTCCGAGGACCAGTTCGGTACGTGGAAGACGGTCCTGACCCGCTCGCGCAGCCGCGGTGAGCTGTTCACGGGCAAGGTCCTTGCAGCCCTGAGCTTCCCGGTCATCGTGCTGGCGCTGCTGGCTGCCTCAACCGTGGTCGCCGGCCTGCTCCTCGGTCGCGAGCCCGTCGTCGGGCTCGGCGGCCAGGTCGTCCCGGTCGGGCACGCCGCGGCGCTGGTCGCGGCGAGCTGGTCGTTGCAGCTGCCCCCGATGTTCGGCTTCTGCCTGCTGGCCGTACTGCTGTCGGTCATCACCCGCAACGGTGTCGCAGGGGTCGGCGGGCCGGTCCTGCTCGGGCTGCTGATGCAGCTACTCGCCCTGCTGAGCCTGCCACCCAGGGTGCAGGACGCGTTGCTGACGACGCCGTTCTCGGCGTGGCACGGCTTGTGGGTGGAGCACCCCTTCTATGGACCGGCCTGGCGCGGCCTGCTGACCAGCGTGGTGTGGAGCGCGGTGTGCCTGGCTACGGCGTGGGCGGTGTTCCGGCGCCGCCAGGTCCGGGTGTCCTAGCGTGCGGGCGGCCCGAGCCGGCTCGGTGGTCGCGTCGTTTGGCCTGCTCGCGGCCTGCGCTCCCAGCTCGATCACGGCGGCGGCACTGCAGGGCTCGCTGGCCGGGACCTTCGCCCAGCTGTACGCCCTGCAGCAGACCGAGCAGGGGCACCCGCGCCCGGACCTGCCGACCCTGCAGACGACAGCGGCCTGCCAGAAGGGCGCGCCGGAGACCTCACAGTCGGGTCCGGGCAACGACTGGACCTGCCAGGTCACCTATCTCGTCGACGGACCTGGGACCCCGGTCCGGGCGCAGTACACCGTGAATGTACGAACCGACGGGTGCTGGTCGGCGGACGGCGACGGCCCGGCGTCGGTGAACGGCGCCCGCACCCTCATCGGTGCCAAAGGTCAGTTGCGACGTAACCCGCTCTACCTCATCGACAGTTGCGTCGACGCCGGCTGAGCGCCCTGGCCGGCCACGCCTGCGCACCCGGGCCCGGACAGCGCACGGCCCCCGAAGATTCACCCGCCTGCCCCGCCGGGGCCACCTCGGGCTCGTACCTTTCGGCCCGGACCGCCCCTCCCCAAGGCGAACGTACCGAGATGAGAAACCATGTCTGGATTCCGCTCTGCGCGGTGGCGACACGACCACCGCGGTCTGCTTCGCAAGACCCTGGCCACCGGCGTCGGGCTCACCCTGGTCGCAGGACTGGCCACCGCGGCAGCCGCCGGACCGGCGTCCGGTCGGACCGCAAAGGTGGGCAGCAACGATGGGAACGGCATCTTGCTGCCGACCAACCAGCGCCTCACGCCACTGGGCACCCGGCTGCTGCTGGACACGGGCCGAGTCGTGTCGTCCTCCATCAGCCCGGACGGGCACTACCTGGCCGCGCTGACCTGGCATAAATTCACCGGATTCCTGACGATGGTCGACCTCCGGACGAACAAGGTCGTCCAGACGCTTGGCACCGGCGCCGCCACCGATCCCACCATCGGTGACGGCTCGGTGGCTGCCGACGGCCCGCTGTGGGCACCAGACGGACATTCGCTGTGGTTCCCCCAGAGCAGTGATCTGGTCCGCTTCCACGTCGGCGCGGACGGCACGGTGTCGGCACCGGTCACAACCGTCCTGGCGACCACCGTCAGCGACCTCAACGGGGCGAAGACGACCAGGCCCGACCTGCCGTCCGGGATGGCGCTGTCACAGGACGGCAGCAAGCTCTACGTCGCCCTGAACGGCGTCAACCAGCTGGGCGTGATCAGTACGACGACCAACGCGCTGCTGCGGGTCACACCGGTCGGCAACGCGCCCCGGCAGGTCGTCCTGGTCGGGGACCGGGCGTTCGTCTCGAACGAAGGTGGTCGACCGGCCAGACCCGGTGACGTCACCAACCTGTCCTACGGCACGCCGATCGTCTCCGACGGGACGACCGGCGCGGCCACCACCGGCACCGTCTCCGTCGTGGACCTGGTCGCGAGCAAGCAGGTCAAGCAGATCCCCGTCGGCTTGCAGCCGACGGCGGAGTACCTGACGCGCGATGGCACCCTGCTCGTCGCCAACTCCAACGACGACTCGTTCTCGATCATCGACCCGACCAGCTCCCAGGTCACCCAGACGGTCAACGTCAACCCGGTGCCCGGCAGCGCGGTGGGCAGCTACCCCAATGCCATCACCATGCCGGATGACCACACGATCCTGGTCAGCATCGGACGTGACAACGCCCTCGCCGTCTTCACCTACAACGGCCCGAAGGTTCCGGTGCAGTACGTCGGGCTGCTGCCGACCGACTTCTACCCGGTCGGCGCGACGTACGACCCGGCCATCGGCAAGATCGTCGTGACCAACGACAAGGGCAAGGGCTCGCGGGGACCCGCCAGCAGCATCGACGAGGGGCCCGGGACCGGACCGGCACCCGCCGTCGTCACAGGGCACAACTCCTACGACGACACCGCGTCGATCACTGAGTTCGCCATGCCCAGCAGAGCGCAGATCGCCCAGACCACACACCAGGTCTTCGTCAACAACAGCTGGCTGAGCTTGCCCGCGAGCCGGCCGGTCAAGGGCTCGAGCGCAGCGCCGAAGGCCATCCCCGTGCAGCTCGGCGATCCCTCGAAGATTCAGCACGTCTTTTTGATCGTGCGGGAGAACCGTACGTATGACCAGGTTCTCGGAGACATCGGCAAGGGCAACAGCGACCCGACCCTCGCGCAGTTCGGTGTCAAGGCCACGCCCAACGCGCACGCGCTGGCCAACACCTTCGGCCTGATGGACAACTTCTACGATGAGGGCACCCTGTCGGCGGACGGACACAACTGGCTGGTGCAGGCCGACGCGAACGACTACATCGAGAAGGAGTTCGGCGCCTTCTACCGGAGTTATCCGGCACAGGGCGGCGACGCCTTGGCCTACCAGCGGGACGGCTTCCTCTGGAACGCCGCCCAGGCTGCCGGGCAGACCGTCAAGGCCTACGGCGAGTACAACAACTTCTTCACCCAGCCGAGTCCGGTCCCGTCGTGGTCGGACTACTACCGCGACTCCCAGATTCTGGAGGGCAAGGCCAAGGGCCCGCTTCCGGTTCCGCTCTCGGCCATCAACACCTACTCCGACATCCCGTCGCTCAACGCGATCGACGACCACCAGTTTCCGCCGTTCGACCTCGGGATCCCGGACCAGTACCGCACCGACGTGTGGCAGAAGTCGTTTGCCGACACCGAGAAGTCCGGCCAGGCACCCAACCTCAGCCTGATCTGGATGCCCGTCGACCACACCTCGGGCGTCGGGACGGGCAACCCGGACCCGGTCGCCCAGGTGGCTGACAACGACCTCGCCATCGGCCGGATGATCGACACCATCTCGCACTCGTCGATCTGGAGCAGCTCTGCGGTCTTCGTCCTCGAGGACGACAGCCAGAACGGCGCCGACCACGTCGACGGGCACCGCGCCCCGCTGCTGGTGGCCAGCCCGTACGCCAAGCGCGGCATCGTCAACAGCACCACCTACACCCAGCTCAACGTCGTCAAGACGATCGAGCAGATCCTGGGCGTGGCTCCGATGAACCAGCTAGACCGGGCTGCGGTCCCGATGTCGGACGCCTTCACCGACACGCCCGACACGACGCCGTACAACGTTGTTCCCAACCAGATCCCGCTGACCCAGGGTCTGGCCCCGGCAGCCGCCGCACCCCCCAGCCCTGCAGGCACGACCGCGCCCGACTTCGTCCCGCAGTCCGCCGCGGCCCTCGGGATCCCGGCACCCCAGCGGGACACCTACAACCGCTGGGTCGTCTGGAGCCGCGGTGGGCACTTCAGCGGAAAGGGCGCGCTTCAGGACTGGGCCAACCCGGCCCAGCTGAACCGGCTCACCTGGTATAGCGCCCACGACTGGACGATCCCTTACCCCGGGGAGACGACGATCCTGACGCCCGACCAGGTGCCCGGCCACAACCTGCCGGCCGGCTTCCTGGGCGACTGAGGCCGCATCGCACCGCGCCCACCCGTCCCTCCGGGGGCGGGTGGGCGCGCTGACCTGGGCAGCCCGGTCTCCGGTGGGCTGTCGCCGCGCAGGAGCTGGACGCACCGCAGGCTGACCGGTGGCATTAGCTCGAGCGTGGGACCGTGCCCTGCGATGACGGGGTATGAGTTCGCCGGGTGCGCGGGGCGGCAGCTGCCCTGGGCCCGGTTCGACGACGCAGTCACCGGCACGGCCCAGGTGTTCCGGGCGCCCTACCGGGTCCTTGTCGCAGCTTCGGCCGACCGGGTCGCGGCTGTGCTCGACGAGGTGGACCAGGCCGCACGAGAGGGGGCCTGGGCTGTCGGCTACGTCGCCTACGAAGCGGCCGCCGGGCTCGGTGTCGGACCTGTCGCGGATGACCGCCGGCCCGACGCACAGCCTCTCGTGTGGTTCGGGCTGTGCGAAGAACCGACCGCCGAGTCCCTGGTGTGCGCGCCAGCCGGCGACATCCGCGGGTACAGCGCGGCGTCCTGGCAGCCAGACTGGACGGACGCCGGATACCTGGACGACGTCGCCCGTGTGCGCGAGCACATCCGGCAGGGCGACATCTACCAGTGCAACCTGACCGTGCGCCTGAATTCCCGGGTGCAGGGGGATCCGATGGAGCTCTACGCGGACCTCGTGCCCAACCAACGGACCCGGTACGGCGCCTACCTGGACCTGGGGACCCAGGTGATCCTCAGCGCGAGCCCCGAGCTGTTCTTCGACTGGCAAGGGGACCGGCTCACCACCAGACCGATGAAGGGAACCGCTGCCCGCGGCCGCACCCTGGCGGAAGATCGCCAACGTCTGCTCGCGCTGACCGGCAGCGAGAAGGAACGTGCCGAGAACGTCATCGTGGTGGATCTCCTTCGTAACGACGTCGGACGCGTGTCCACGGTCGGCAGCGTCGACGTGCCGGCGCTCTGCGTCCCCGAGCGGTACGAGACGGTCTGGCAGCTGACCTCGGACGTGACCGGGACTGTCCTGCCCGGCGCAGGGCTCACCGACGTGTTTCGCGCTCAGTTCCCGTCAGGTTCTGTGACAGGGGCTCCGAAGCGTCGTGCGATGGAGATCATCGCCAGCCTGGAGGCCACACCTCGCGGCGTGTACTGCGGCGCCGTGGGCTACGTGGCGCCGCCCGGGTCGGCGCTGCGCGCGCGGTTTCAGCGTCGCGATCCGGACACTCACGCTCGACCGGAGCACCGGGGAGGCCGTCTACGGCACCGGGAGCGGCATCACCTGGGCCTCGGAACCGGAGGCTGAGCTCGCCGAGGTACGCGCCAAGGCCGCCATCCTGGACGCGCCGTACCAGGAGTTCGACCTCCTGGAGACTCTGGCGTACCTGCCCACGACAGGAGCCCGTCACCTCCACCGGCACCTGCGGCGGCTTCGGGAGTCAGCGCAGTACTTCGGCTTCGGCTTCGATGAGGACCGCGCGGAGTCCGACGTCAGGGTTGCCACCGACCGCGCCGGGCCGTCCCGCGTCCGTCTGGTGCTGTCCAGGAGCGGCGAGCTGCGGGTTGAGATCAGCCCTTTGCCACGGGCTGAGCCCCGACCGGTGACGCTCACGGTCGACGACGAGCCCGTCGACTCCACGCAGCGCTGGCTCTACCACAAGACCAGCAACCGGGAGACGTACGCCCGGCGCGCCCGCAGGCACCCGGGGACCGACGACGTCGTGCTCGTCAACGAGCTCGGCGAGGTCACCGAGACAACGATCGCCAACCTCGCTGTCCAGCTCGACGGCGGTTGGTACACGCCGCCGGTCTCGGCGGGCTGCATTCCCGGGATCGAGCGGAACTACCTGGTCGAGCTGGGGCTGCTGCGCGAGCGCCGGCTGACCCCGGCGGACCTTCGTCGCGCGGACGACATCGCCGTCGTCAGCTCACTGCGCGGCTGGCGACCTGCAGCTGTCGCCCACTATGGACCGGTCCTGGCTGAAAGCAGGGGGGCACACCACCGTTGAGGGCGGTTTAGCGCCCGGTCTCCACTTTGGGGATTGACCGCGACCATCGCAGGCGGTCGAATCGAGTAACCAGTCACACAGCGGTCCCCCACCTGTGAGGAGCCCCTCATGGAGTTCGCTGGTGCGTCATCGCGCCGCCGAGATGCTCGGCACCGCGTTGCTCATCATCGCGACCCTGCTGCCGCTGACGATCTTCGCGCTGGCCGTGGATCGCTGTCCGCCGGCGGGCTGGCCGGCCTCATGATGGGACTCCCTGTGACAGCCCGGGACCCAGAGTGAGATCGTCGGCTCACGAACCTGACCGTGCATCCCCGCACCGCTCCAACCGGCCGCACCCGGCGGTCTTCGTACCCAGCGAGAGGACAAACTGATGGCAGGCAACAGAGGTGTGGCGTACATCGAGCCCGGCAAGGTCGAGGTACAGCAGATCGACTACCCGAAGCTCGAGCTGCTCGACGGGCCGGGCGTCAATCCGGCCAATATCGGGCGCAAGCTCAACCATGGCGTCATCCTGAAGATTGTGACCACCAACATCTGCGGCAGCGACCAGCACATGGTGCGCGGTCGCACCACGGCGCCGCCGAACCTCGTACTGGGTCACGAGATCCTCGGCGAAGTGGCCGAGGTCGGCTCCGACGTCGAGTTCATCAAGGTCGGTGACATCTGCTCGGTGCCGTTCAACATCGCCTGTGGCCGTTGCCGCAACTGCAAGGAGGGCAAGACCGGGATCTGCCTCAACGTCAACCCGGCCCGTCCCGGCGCCGCTTACGGCTACGTCGACATGGGCGGATGGGTCGGCGGTCAGGCCGAGTACGTCACCGTGCCCTACGCCGACTGGAACCTGCTGAAGTTCCCGGACCGCGACCAGGCCCTCGAAAAGGTCCTGGACCTGACGATGCTGTCGGACATCTTCCCGACCGGCTTCCACGGCGCGGTCACGGCCGGCGTCAAGCCCGGCTCGACCGTCTACATCGCCGGTGCCGGACCGGTCGGCCTGGCCGCCGCTGTCGGCGCCCAGCTGCTCGGCGCCGCCGTCGTCATCGTCGCCGACCTCAACGAGGAGCGGCTGAGCCAGGCCCGCAGCTTCGGGTGCGAGACCGTCGACGTGTCGAAGGGCACACCGCAGGAGCAGATAGAGCAGCTGCTCGGCGTACCCGAGGTTGATGCTGCCGTCGACGCGGTCGGCTTCGAGGCCCGCGGACACGGTCAGGGCGCCGACAAGGAAGCGCCGGCGACAGTGCTCAACTCGCTCATGGACGTCACTGCCGCCGGTGGCGCCATCGGCATCCCCGGCCTCTATGTCACCGGCGACCCCGGCGGCATCGACGAAGCCGCCCGGGTCGGCTCCCTCTCGCTGAGCCTGGGCACCGGCTGGGCCAAGTCGCTGTCGTTCACCACCGGCCAAACCCCGGTGATGAAGTACAACCACGGGCTCATGATGGCAATCCTGCATGACAAGGTGCAGATCGCCAAGGCCGTCAACGCCACCGTCATCACGCTGGACGAGGCTCCGCGGGGCTATGCCGACTTCGACCAGGGCGCGGCAAAGAAGTACGTCATCGACCCGCACGGCATGGTCGCCTAGCACCGCCGACGGGGCGACCGGTCCACGCCGAGAAGTGGGGGCCCGTCGTCCCGTCCGCAGAGCCGGTGTCGGCACCGTCCGGCAGCCGGAGACCAGGGGCTGGCCAGGGTGGCGCCGTCACTGTGAGGTGTGCCAGGCTCGCGGGCCTCACGCACGCGGTGACCGGCAGGGCCCGCGAGCAACCTGTGACCTGGCGGTCCACCTGCCGGATCACGGGCCGTTCCTGCTCGACCACAAGGAGGACGGCTTGACCGGACCCACGCCCGAGATCGCCGACGCGCTCCGAAGCACCGACGAGGCGCTCGCGCGTCTCGACAAGGTGCTCAGTGGCCTGTCCGACGGCGACCTGCACCTGGCGCATCACGACGGCGGCTGGACGCCCGCGCAGCTCGTGTCCCACATCAACGTGTCGGTGCTGCTGTGGACCGCCACCCTGGCCCGCGTGCAGCACGACCCGGAGCTGACCTTCGTCTTCCGGGAGGAGATCGGGCACGACGCACTGGGTTACCCGCCACCGCGCATCGAGCTGGCTCGTCGCCAACTCGACTCCACCCGCCGCACGCTGCGCACCTGCGTGCCGGCTCTGGACCCCGCCGTGCTCGGCCGGGAGGTCACCATCCCGGATCTGGGGACCCTGACGATCGGGGCATGGACGCCGCCGGTGCTGGGCCACGCGGCCGGGCACGCCGACCAGGCACTCGACGTCCTGCGCGACCGCGGAGCGCTGCAGTGAGAGCGGCGGTGCTCACGGCTGTACGGGAGGTGCGCATCGAGGACCGCCCGGTGCCCGAGGCACAGCCCGGGTGGGTGGTCGTGCGGGTGGAGTCGGCGTCGCTGTGCGGCACCGACGCCCACCAGTACGACGGGCGCATCGACACGCCCTTCCCGCGCGTACCGGGCCATGACTTCGCCGGTCGTGTGGCCAGCGTCGGCGAGGGGGTCGATGACTCCTGGGTCGGCGTGCCGGTGGCGGTCAAGCCGTCGCTCCCGTGCGGCGACTGCCCGGAGTGCCGCTCGGACAAGCCGTTCGACTGCAAGCGCAAGAAGCTCATCGGACTGTGGTCGGACGGTTGCATGACCGAGCAGATCGCGGTGCCGGTCGTCAACCTCATCGCTCTGCCGGACGGCATCCAGGCCTGGCAGGCCGCGCTGCTCGAGCCGCTCGCGGTCGGCCTCAACACCGTGGACCGGCTGCGGCTGCTGCTCGGCGAGACGGTGGTGGTGCTGGGGCAGGGCCCGATCGGGCTGGCGCTGACCCGGCTGTGTGCGCTGTCCGGCGCGGGGCGGCTGATCGTCACCGACGCGCGCGAGGCTCCCTTCGCGGTCTCCAGGGCGTACGGCGCCACCGACTGCCTCGACGTCACGCAGGTCGATGCGCGCGCGGCGGTGCTCGAGCTGACCGGCGGGGCCGGGGCCGACACCGTCATCGAGACCTCCGGCTTCCCGGCGTCCTCGGCGATGGTGCTCGACCTCGTCCGCAAGGAGGGCAAGGTCGCTCACATCGGCTGGGCGAACGACCTGCCGCCGCTGCCGGTGATCCCCATCATGGCCAAGACGCTGACCGTCTTCGGCATCGGCGGCAACGGTGGCCGAGGGCAGTACGAGCGCAGCCTCGAACTCGTCCGGTCAGGTCGGATCGATCTGGACCCGATGGTCACGCACCGGTTCTCCCTCGACGACGTGGCCGAGGCCTTCGAGGTCGCCAGCAGCAAGTCGGGCGGCGCCATCAAGGTGATCCTCACGCCCTAGGCCCGCTGACGCCGTACCCCGTGGCTGGTCACCCGGCGGCACGCTTGTACGGGTCCGGCGGGAAGCTGCCCGCGGCGATCAGCTGCGCGCCCCAGCCCACCGAGCGGCTGACCACGTCGGCGAGGTCGTCACCGACCGCGTCGAGCACGGCCGACATCGCGCGGTCGGTGTCCCGCTCGACCTGCTCGCGCAGCGCACGGCCCTGCTCCGACAACTGCTCGCCCTGGAGCAGACCCCGCCCGCGCAACCCCTCGACCGCGGCGGCCATGGCCTCGGGCGACCAGGCGCGGGTGGCGGTGTAGGTAAGGGTCTCGTAGCCCACCCACAGCTCGGTGAGCACGTCCGCCTCGAGCCCGGTCAGCCCGTGCGTGAGGCAGACCGCCAGGTGGCTGTCGCCGCGGCACTCCCGCAGGGCCGTCGCACCGTGCCATGCCGCAGTCAGCGGATCGTCCGGCCAGGGAAAGGAACGCAGCCCGGCGAACAGCGGCCGCGCCGTCAGGTCGGCCGCCTCGACACCGCGGCGCAGTGCAGCCGCGACCTCGACGACCCCTGCGGGCGCCGTCCCCAGTGCGCTTCGCAACGCGGCCAGCGCGCCCCGCTCGCGAGCCTCCCGCATCCGTGGCAGCGAGCAGGCCGCGCGCGCCGCGTCGTACAGCCCCACCACCGCCCCCGCCTCGAAGACACCGAACGCGGCAGCCACGACGGTGCCCTCCGGCTCGCCCAGCACGCACGACCGCGACCACACGTAGCCGGTCAGGAAATCCAGGCCGAGCGATGCGTACGCCTGGCTCGACGCCTCGCTCCAGTAGTGCACCGTCGCCAACGGCTCGAGCGCGTCCCGCAGCTCGCGAGCCGGTGAGGACCACGGCACCGCGTTGACGACAGCTGGTCGGGGCTGGAAGAAGGCCACGCGGGCCTCGGCGTAGTCCACGCGCTCATCCTGGCCTGATCCGCGGCCGAAGGAAACCGTGGGGCCGCGGCATGTGGCAGCACGCCTCAGACGAGGAACCGGTACGCCGTCGTGCCCGGCGCGAGGCGCTCGATGCGCAGCGGGCTCGCGGCAGTGCGCTCCAGCAGTTCGGCCAACCCCTCGGCACTGCTCAGCTCGATACCGGTCAGGGCGGCGCCGGTCTCACGGTTGTCGCGCTTGACGTACTCGAACAGCACGATGTCGTCGTCCGGTCCGAGCACGTCATCGAGGAAGCGCCGCAACGCGCCAGGCTCCTGCGGGAACTCAACCAGGAAGTAGTGCTTGAGGCCGCGATGCACCAGCGAGCGCTCGACGACCTCGGCATACCGGCTGACGTCGTTGTTGCCGCCGGAGAGCAGACACACCACGCTTTGCCCCGGCTCGACCGACACGATGCCGCCGGTCAGCGCGGCGCTCGCGAGAGCTCCCGCCGGCTCGGCGATCACGCCATCGACCTGGTAGAGCTCCAAGATCTCGGTGCAGACGTGCCCCTCGGGCACCGTCACCAGCTCCACCTGCGCGTCCCGGACCAGCGGGAAGGTGATGTCACCCGCCCTGCGTACGGCAGCGCCGTCGACGAAACCGTCCATCTCCGCCAGCTCAACAGGAGCCCCGGCGGCCAGGGCCGCGGCCATCCCGGGAGCGACCGTGGTCGGGCCGGACCGGACCGGCATCGCGGCCCCCGCCGGCTCGACACCCACCAGCCGGGTAGCGGGGCTGTGCAGCCGCAACCAGGTCGCACACCCGGCGAGCAGCCCGCCCCCGCCGACCGGGAGCAGGACCACATCCGGAGCACTGCCCAGCTGCTCCAGCAGCTCCACCGCCACGGTGGCCTGGCCGACCACCGTCGCGAGCGCGTCGAACGCCGGCACCAGCGTGGCCCCCGTGGTGGCGGCGTCACACAGCGCCGCCGCGGCCGCCTCGTCGTAGGTGTCCCCCACCACGACCAGCTCCACGAACTCGCGGCCGAGGGCTGCGATCCGGCCACGCTTCTGCCGCGGCGTGGTCCTCGGCACGAAGACCTTCCCGCGGACGCCCAGGACACGGCAGGCGTACGCCACCCCCTGGCCGTGGTTGCCGGCACTGGCGCAGACGACCCCCGCCGCCCGGGCGGGAGCGTCGAGTTGACTGATCGTGTTGTAGGCACCGCGAACCTTGTACGACCTGCCGACCTGCAGGTCCTCGCGCTTGATCCAGACATCCGCCCCGGTGAGCTCTGACAGGCGGTCGTTGCGCTGCAGGGGCGTCTGCTCGAGCACCTCGCGCAGCCGGCGGCCGGCTGCCGCGACGTCGGCGGTGAAACGTGCCGGGTCAAGGGCTGCCCGGGGAGGCTGGTCGGAGGGGCGGGGCGTACGGGCGGTGGGGATCACGTGGACATCGTGCCGTTGCGCGCGGGCCCGCGCGCTTCGCCGGCAGGATCCAGGGCCATCGGACGCCCGTCACGAGACAGCCGCGGCCGGCCGACACCACTAGCGTTCGGTGTGTGGACACCGCCGACGTCCCCGCGTCCGCACTCGATGGCATCCGCGTCCTGGAGCTCGGCTCAATCATCGCCGGGCCGTTCTGCGGCCGGTTGCTCGCCGACCACGGCGCGGATGTCATCAAGATCGAGGCGCCCGGGTCACCGGACCCGCTCCGGCAGTGGGGGCAGTCCGAGCGCGACGGTCATCACTTCTTCTGGACCGTGCACGCGCGCAACAAGCGCTGCATCACCCTGGATCTGCGCCGCCACGAAGGGCGGGACCTGTTCCTGCGGCTCGTGGACAGCGCGGATGTCCTGGTCGAGAGCTTCCGGCCCGGCACCCTGGAGAAGTGGGGACTGGACCCTGCGCAGCTCTCGGCCCGCAACCCCGGGCTGGTGGTGGCGAGGGTTTCGGGCTATGGCCAGACCGGTCCGATGAGCCGACGCCCCGGCTACGCGTCGGTAGCGGAGGCGGTCAGTGGCATGCGCTACCTCAACGGCTACCCGGGCGGGCCACCGCCGCGCCCGGCCCTGTCGATCGGTGACTCGCTGGCCGGCATGTTCGCGGCCCAGGGCGTGCTCATGGCGCTGCTGGCCCGCGAGCGGGGCGGCAGCCGTACGGGGCAGGTGGTCGATGTCGCCCTCACCGAGTCCTGCCTCGCCCTGCTGGAGTCGAGCATCCCCGACTACGACAGCACCGGTGTGGTGCGCCAGCCCTCCGGCACCCGCCTGACCGGCATCGCGCCGTCCAACCTCTACCAGTCGGCGGACGACCGCTGGATGGTCATCGCCGCCAACCAGGACAGCGTGTTCGCCCGGCTCTGCGCGGCAATGGACCGGCCCGACCTCGTCACCGACGACCGTTTCCGGTCGCACCTGGCGAGGGGACGCCACCAGGACGAGATCGACACCATCGTCGCCGACTGGGCCCGGCAGTATGACGCCGAGACGATCACCCGTGTCCTTGAGGAGGCCGGTGTCGTCGTGGGCCCGGTCAACACGATCGCCGACGTGGTGCAGGACCCGCAGTTCCAGGCCAGGGACATGCTGGTACCGCACTTCGACGAGGCAATCGGCGCCGATGTCCTCGGCCCCGGCGTGGTCCCACGGCTGACGGGGACGCCCGGCGCCGTCCGCTGGGCCGGCCCACCGCGGCCGGGGACACACAACAGCGAGGTGTACGGCGGCCTGCTGGGCTTGTCCGATCAGGTCCTGCACGAGCTCGAAGCAGCAGGCGTCATCTGACGCAGACGAAGGAGGAACGATGCACCTGCCCACGAGCGTCGACATCCGGGAGGTCGTCCTCCGGGACGGACTCCAGCTGGAGGACCCGGTGCCCACCGTGACCAAGCTCGCCATCCTGGAGGCCGTCGTCGCGACCGGGGTGACCAGGGTGGAGGTGACCTCCTTCGTCTCGCGGCGGGCGGTACCCGCGTTGGCGGACGCCGAGCAGCTGGTCGCCGAGCTGGGCCGCTGGCCGGACATCCACTTCTCGGCGCTCGTTGCCGGTACCGGCGGGGCCCGGCGCGCCGTAGCTGCGGGCATGGCGCACCTGGAGTACGTCATCTCCGCTTCCGACGGGCACAGCCGAGCCAACGCCGGCCGGGACACCGCCGAGGCCGTTGCGGCCGTGCCGGAGATCGCCGGTCTGGCGCACGCTGCCGGCGGCCGGTGCGAGGCGATCATCGCCGTTGCCTGGGACTGCCCGTTCGACGGACCGACCCCCGTCCAGCGGGTCGTCGACATCGCCCGCCAGTGCCTCGACCTGGGCGCCGACCAGCTGTGCATCGGCGACACGATCGGCACCGCCGTACCGGGCCGGACGGCGGAGCTGCTGGACCGGGTGCGCTCGGCCTGCCCCGACGCCCGAGTCGGCGCGCACTTCCACAACAGCCGAGGCGCGGGACTCGCGAGCGTGCTCGCCGCCGTCGACGCCGGCGTCACGCAGCTGGACGCCTCGGTAGGAGGGCTCGGCGGCTGCCCGTTCGCCCCCGGGGCGAGCGGCAACATCGCAACCGAGGAGGTCGTCTACCTGCTGGAGGACTCAGGGGTGGCGACGGGCCTGGACCTCGAGGCCGTGCTCCGGGCTGCCGCGGTCGTGGAGAAGGCCGTCGGGCACCCATTGACGAGCAACCTCTACCGCGCAGGTGGACGTTCACGACCCCGTTCGCACCCCGCCGGCGACGCAGTCGCCGCAGCGCCGTAGGGCCGACCTCGCGACGGATCCGCCCCGACGACCGGCCGAAGATCAACCACAGACACGATCCGCGCCCAACCGACGTTCTGGCTCGCAGGTCGGTACGGTCCGCACCATGGTGTGGCTGGCCGAGCAACGGCGTGACGTCGTGCGCGCCGCGACCGTAGGTGAGCGAGGTGCCAGCTGGGTGAGTGCGCTGCCGTGTCGACAAGGCCCCGGAAACCGCCGCTGCCCGGGACATATCTGCGTCCGACGCATGGATGTCGAGGCGGCGATCAGCTACGAGTGCACTGGCTGCGGTGACGGGGGACTCATCAGCGGCTGGCAGGACACGACCGGCACCGGGTTCCGGTAGGGACTCCCATCAACTTCATCGTCTCCGAAGCTGTGGCCGCGAGCCTGCGGGCGATCTCGCCCTTGGACGCCGACTGCGAACGCCTCGCCGACGGGCGCGCACGCAGTTCGGGCAGCTCGTCCTGACTGCGACGGATGAGCAGCTTGACGAGTTGCTGGGGCACCTGGCGGCGAAGGCACGTCGTGAGACCAAGCGGCCGCGGCGGCGGCGGCTCGACATCGCGTACGAGCAGTTGCGCGAAGCCGCGGGCAGGTCGGCCGAGCCCAAGACGGCCAGCCCGTCGGACCGGCGAGCTGGCGGCCCGGTCGCGGCAACCACTCCCACGCCGGCAACCGCCGGTTTGCCGGACCTGGACGTGTTACGGGTGCAGCGGTGGTGCGCCGCGCGCGTCCCCGCACGGGCTCGCCATCAGGTCCGGGTCGAGTGCGAGGTCGCGTCAGGACACGTGACGATCGTCGAACGTCGGGCGCCCTGGCGGGACGAGGCCGGACGGGATTGGACCGGCAACCCCATCGCCCGGTTGCGGTACGCCAAGACCGCCAAGACCTGGACGCTGTTCTGGCGCGACCGCGATCTCCGGTTCCACGTCTACAAGCAACTGCCGCCGTCCGCTCATGTCGACGATCTGCTCAGCGAGGTCGACAGCGACCCAACCTGCCTGTTCTGGGCCTGATGATCGCAAGGACGCCCTTGCTGGCCGGACGAGCTGCGATGCAGCACGGGGCTTCAACGGCGACAGCAGCACGCGCCGACGCCGTTATCCGGGTTCCATATCTGCACCTCGGTCGGCTGCCGACAGCGCTGGTTCCAGCCATCGATGAACACACGAAGCGCCTGCGCGTTCACTGCAAGGCAGCAATCGCACTCTTGGCTGCCCTGAGGGCCTCACTCAGCAACAACTGGTGATTGCTGGGTGAGGGCCACTGCGCGCAAGACTCATGCAATACCAATGCAACGCCGCAGCTGAGGCGCGGGCTCGGCGGGTTAATCGATCCTCCGCCCCGAGGGCCGGGCTGGTCGGGTCACCGGCAGGATCGTGGCGGAGGTCCTGCCCTGCGCGGTCCGGAGCCTCTGGTTGCTCCCCCGAAGCGGTCGCCTACTTCCGAGGCCAGAGTTTTCTCAAAGGTCGGCTTGGCACTGTCGGGCGACCGGGGCGGGGGCCTCAGTGTCTGCCGTCCTGAGAGGTTCCACCATGTTCCAGCGCGATCTGATCGACGTCATCCATCGTCGGGCTGCGATGTCGAAGCTCGCCTTAGGCTCCACCGTCCTCATCGCAGCAGCGGTCCTGACGCCAGCGGTCGCGCAGGCGTACGGCGCCACCGGCACCGTCACGACCTGCGCGAACTCCGGCTGCACGACCCCCTTCGCGGTGCCCCTGCCAGTGCCGGCGACCCTCCAGCCGACGAGCAGTGATGCCACGACGGACTCCTACACCGTGACGGAGAAGCCGGCGAACATCGCCGCCATCCCCGGTAAGACGACGCCGATGTGGACCTACAACGGCACCTGGCCGGGTCCGGTCATCAAGGCCAAGAGCGGCAAGACGGTCAAGCTCACGGTCATCAACAACCTGACCGTCCCGACGACGCTGCACAACCACGGGGCGCACGTCGACCCGTCCTCCGATGGCGTCCCGACAGACACCGTCGCGCCCGGCGCGTCGCGGGTCTACACCTACCCGAACGGCATCTCCGCTCGAACCGACTGGTTCCACGACCACACCAAGGACGTGACCGGCCGCAACGTCTACATGGGCTTGGCCGGCTTGTACGAGATCGGGGACAGCCAGGAGGCCGCGATGAACCTGCCGTCCGACAACTACGACGTCCCACTGATCCTCCAGGACCGCAAGTTCAACGCGGACGGGACGCTCAACTACACGACGGGCACGAACGACTGGCGTGACGGCACGCTGGGCGACACCATGTTCGTCAACGGTGCAGCGACGCCGTTCTTCAAGGTCGAGGCACGCAAGTACCGGTTCCGACTGCTCAACGGTTCGAACGGCCGCTACTACAACCTCTCACTGTCGAACTCCCAGGCGATGGTGCAGGTCGCCAATGAGGCCGGCTTCCTCTCGGTCCCGTACTCACTGAGCACGCTCGCGCTCGCACCGGCTGAGCGGGCCGACGTCATCGTCGACTTCTCCACGGTTCCCGTCGGCACCTCTGTGACGCTGAACAACGGCAGCGGCTGGAACAGCACCGGCGGGCAGCAGATGCGCTTCGACGTCAGCGCGCGAACCAGCGCCGACATCAGCAGCGTCCCCGTGTCGGGCAGGAGCTTCACGCCGCTACCGGCGTCAGCGGTCACCGCGCGGCGCACCTTCGCCATCCAGCAGTCCAACGGGATGTGGATGTTCAACGGGAAGGGCTACGACCCCAACCGCATCGACGCCGACGTCAAGCTCGGCGCCACCGAGGAGTGGACCTTTGTTAACCGCTCCGGCCAGGACCACCCGATCCACATGCACGACATCAACTTCCAGGTTGTCAGCGGAGGTGCGACCTCAGGGCCGGACAGTGAGTGGAAGGAGACAATCAACGTCCCGAGCTGGAAGAGCCTGACCGTGCGCGTCCAGTTCCCCGACTTCACGGGGAAGTACGTCTTCCACTGCCACATCCTGGAGCACGAGGACAACATGCTGATGGGCCAGTTCCAGGTGAGCTGACGGGTCCATGGCTGGCGTCTTTCTGCGTCGGCCTTGCTCAGTACATATCGGTAGGAATGAGCTGGGTCGTCCAGCCGTTAATGGCGCAACGACGAGTGCAGAGACAAACTGGCTCTTCGTCATTGAGCGTGGCCGATGAGAGCGACACGCATCTCCGCCTGCGCCTGAAGTTCGGGCCTGGGACCTCAAGATCGCGGTGTCTAGGACGCGACGAGGAGGTCCCAGGTGAACGGTGACGGTAGTGCCAGCACGGCCATGTTCGGGTTGCCGGGGATGCTGTTGTTGGTGGTGTCGGAGTTTGACGGTGAGCTCGAGCAGGCGAATCCAGACGACCGCCGGGGCGGCTTGGTGCGCGGGCTGCGGAGTGGCTGCCAAGCCGCATGGCCGCCGGCCGGTCCGGGTTCGCGACCCGCCGTGCGCGGGCCGGCCGGTGACGTTGCTGTAGCTCAAGCGGCTGTGGCTGCGCCGAGCCGGCGTGCCCGGTGTGGACGTGGAACGAGACGTGCGCGCAGGTGTGCCCGCGGGCGTCGCTGACCGACCGGGCCCGCCGGGAGGCGTGCCGGCTGGTGGGCGCGGACGGCCTCGACATCGCCGCGGTCTGCGGCTCTGGGCGTGGGCCGGGGCACCGTGATGCGCGCGGTCCGCGAGCACGGCGCACCGCTGGTCGACGGCTCCACGGCGCCTCGCCGGAGTGGTCGCCGTCGGCGTCGATGAGACCGCGTTCCTGGCCGCCCGGCGCGGCCAGCACACCCAGTTCGTCACCGGGCTGCCAGCCCGCCTGGCGGGACGCGATCGGCACGGCGTCGCTCGACCCGTTCCGCGGCTACCTGACCGCCCTGGCGGTGAGCCTGCCGCAGGCGGTGCGGATGCTGGACGCCTTCCACGTCGTCAAGCTCGCGCAGACCCCGCTGGATGAGGTCCGCCGGCGCCGGCAGCAGGAGCAGCGCGGGCGGCGCGGGCAGACGGGCGTCCCGCTCTACCGGGACCTGCGCCGCGGCCCGCACACACACACACACACCGTCCGGTCCTGGGCACGCACCGAACCCGCTCTCACCGACGGGGACCCAGCGGGCAGCTCCTGCAAACATTCTAGGTCTCCCACGAGCTCCAGCGGCTCCACGCGCACGACCACGCGCACGACCACGAGCACGAGCACGAGCACGAGCACGACCAGCGCGACAAAGCACACCGGCAGCACCGCATCCCCATGCGCCCACTGCGCCGACAGCCCGGCACCTGAGCTGCACCCGCCTCGCCGCACCCTCGACCCCTGGCGCAGCGAGCTACTGGCCTACTGGACATCAACCGGTCGGCGCGGGGTGAGCAACGGCCCGACCGAGGCCACCAACTGCCTGATCTAGAAGGTCAAACGCTCCAACACGGCTTCCGGAACTTCCAGAACTACCGACTCCGACTCCTGCTCAACGTCGGCCTCGACCGGCGCACCGTCACCCGGCAGGCTGCGCCCGCCACCCCGATCCGAAGACGCCAACCACGCTTGATGCCGTAGAGCCTCGACTTGTCAACTTTGATGTGCCCAGGTTGATCACGCTCACAAATCCATGCCATATGACAATGCGTTTCACGCAGAATGGCCACCAGGTGCCTTGCCGCCCACATCGAGCACTGGGATCAAGACCGAATCCGGCCCACTCCCACTCCCACTCCCACTCCCACTCCCAGAGAGACCGGGGCCACGATGAAGGCGGCCGACCTCGCATCGACTTCCTCGGTGAATCATTCCATGAAGTGGCATTGCTGGCCGTGATCATTTCGTCGCGCCTCGGGTGAGCCCTACAGCACCGTGGACTTGAGGTAGTTGAAGAGCGCGACGCCGGAGTCTTCACTGAACTTGTGCAATTGCTCCGGGCTGGAGGTCACCTGGTCCCCCTCAAGCCGGTTGAGCAAGGTGCAGCAGATCATGGCGAATTTCGAGAAGCCCCAGTAATTGAGGTAGCCGGCGAACATCGCACCTTCCATCTCGATGTTGCGAACGCCATCCTCGTGCAGCCACTGCAACCATTGCATCTTGGTTTCTGGGGTCTCGAGGCAGATTGCTCCATCAAGTCGGAACTGCTCAAGGAAGAACTCGTTACCAGCCACTGTCTTGCCGGAGACGATGTTGAAGTCCACACCCTGGTTCGCCGCAATGATCGCGTTGCATACTTCGGCCGGGAACGGACTGTCGAACCAGTACTCGCCGCTGCCTCCCTGTAGCAGCCGGTACGGACGCAAGTCAGCCATGACTCCTTCGGATGAGACGACGACTGTCCCACCGGGCAATCCGACTCCCCCGCTGGTTCCGACCCTCGCCCAGAACACCTCATCCATCGCGTCCGGGTCGCCGTTTTTAAGGAAGAAGACGATCCGCATCGCCTCTTGAAGGGCGATCGATGCGCTCGGCATTCCCATCCCGTGTGAGGCGAACAGCACTTTACCTGTGTAACGAGTAACGAACCGATCCTCCTTCGGAAACGCGATGATCTCTGACCCGCCGTTGACTGCGCTCCAACGCTCAGCAAACTCCTTCACCCGGCCACCGGAGCCGCACATGATCACGGCCTTGACGTCGCGCAGATCTTCCAGGATCTTGGTGTCGCTGGAAACACCGAAGTGATAGTAGACATCAGTGGTACTACCGTCCAGCACGCCGTCGAGGAATGCATGATTCATGTTGTCCGACTTCACCTTGCGCCACCTTTCGAGGTCCGAATCATCGCAATGAACCTACACTGCTCGCATCCGGCGAGCAACCGTTTCGCATCCGATCGCGGCTGCGATCAGACTGCGATTACCCAGGCGACGATGCCTGTCAAGAGCATGATGCCGACACAAACGCCGGCCCCGAGGAAGTTGGCGCACATCGAGATCAGCCGTGACGGGACCAGCCAGCAACCGATGACCTTCACCAGCAACGGCATCACAGCCCAGGTCAGGGATGCCAGACCGGCCGCATTCACCAGCAGCGCCACCGCCCACAACATGGTGATGTGAGCGGCCTAAGTAGCTTGCTAACGGTGTGGGTCAACAGAACCGCGGCCGGGTAGGACGCCGTGAGTACGACCGTCGCGCTCATCCAGCTCGGCGCGTTGGTTGCCGTGCAGGGCGGTGCTAATGAGGTGAACTTTGACCATCGGCGCCACGTTGTCCGGCGGCGGCGGCAGCTGCCCACGTGACAACCTCCACGGGCACGAGCACCGGTGGGGCGACGGCGGAAGATGCGGCACTCATGCGCGCCCTGGTTGGCGACTCATTGAGTGTCCAGGCGGCAGGCGGCAGGCGCCGTCCGGAGTCGGGAGGACCGCGAGCCGATGCTGGCCGCCGGCGCCGATCGGATTGGCACCTCTGGCGCCGATCGGATCGGCACCTCCAGTGGAGGTGCAATTATGCCTGACAACGGTGCTTCGGCACAAAGCGACGGAGGCAACTGATGAAGCGCTGCATAGTGATCGTGCTCGACTCGGTCGGCTGCGGTGAGGCACCTGACGCAGCGGAATACCACGACCAGGGCGCGAACACGTTGGGCCACACGGCTTCGGCCGTCGGCGGGCTACACCTGCCCAACATGCAGAAGCTAGGTCTGGGCAACTTGACCGAGATCCAGGGTGTCCCGGTTGAATCCCACACGACCGGGGCCTACGGCAAGATGCACGAGGCTTCTGCAGGTAAGGACACCGAGACGGGACACTGGGAGATGAGCGGACTACTGGTCGACAAACCCTTCGCGCTCTACCCGGACGGTTTCCCGGACGAGATCATGGTGCCGTTCGTCGAGCGTTCGGGCTACGGCTACCTCGCGAACAAGCCTGCCTCCGGCACGGTCATCCTCGAAGAGCTCGGCGAGGAGTCGCTCGCCACTGGCAAGCTCATTGTGTACACCTCCGGTGATTCGGTCTTCCAGATCGCTGCCAATGAGGAACAGGTCCCCATTGATGAGTTATACCGGATCTGCCGCATCGCCCGCGAGATCTGCGACGAGCACAATATCGGTCGAGTCATCGCCCGGCCGTTCGTCGGCACCAGGAAGGGCGAGTTCCAGCGGACCTACAACCGCAAGGACTTCGGGATGGAGCCGCCCGGCAAGACCATGCTCGACCTAGTTGCCGATACTGGCCAGACAGTCGTCGGCATCGGCAAGATCCCCGATATCTACCACAGTCGAGGCATCTCCGAAGCGATCCACAGTGAGGGCAACCTCGATGGGCTCCGACTGGCGCTTGAGGTACTGGATCGGGTCGACCAAGGATTGATCATGACTAATCTCGTAGACTTCGACATGCTCTACGGGCACCGTCGAGACGCCAAGGGCTACGCTCAGGCGCTGATCTCCTTCGATAACTGGATTCCGTCGCTGCTAGCCAAGCTCAACACGGACAGCGATCTTGTCTTGGTCACAGCCGATCATGGCAATGATCCGACCCGCACCGGAACCGACCACACACGAGAATACGTGCCACTGCTCGCGTTCGGTCCGCCGACGGCCGCGAACGTGAACTTGGGCACCCGCAGCACCATGGCGGACCTGGGTAGGACCGTGACGGATCACCTCGGGGCAGAGCCGCCCTCGCACGGCACAAGCTTCCTCCCGCAACTGCTGTGACCTGAGTGGGTTATGCGAGTGCGCTCCCCTGCGATGTGATCCGAGATCAAGAACCGGGCTCCGAGATACCATTGTTGGATCCCGGTTCTATGTGTGAAGGTACACAGTGCGGCCCGCCTACACGGCAGCTGCTGTGGTGATCTGGATGTGGTCCGGTGTGCGCCGTCGTCCGACCACGAGCAGGGTCGTGATCACACCCGCGAGCGCTGTGATCCCCAAAGCAACCATGCTCAGCGCGATTGCCGAGGACTGGGCCGCCGCTACCGCGTCTTTGATAGCAGAGACGATGTCGGATGGAAATGCTTTGAGGATGTCTCCGGCTCCGGACGTGTTACCAGCCTGAACGGCCGCGTAGTATTCGACCGCCTGGTTCGTGTACGACTTGCCATCGGTAGCGGACAAGACCCGCGAGGCCGAGATTGTTCCGACGACCGATGTGACGACGGCTGTTCCGAGGGCGGCCGGGATGTTGAACGTCATCTGCATCAGACCGGATCCCATACCAGCCCGCTTGGCGTCGACGGCCATCATGCCGGCGGTGTTGCAGGCCGGCAGCGATATCCCGACCCCGGCCCCCATGAGGGCCAACGGCAGGATGATCTGTGTCAGCGTGGTTGTGGCACTGAGGGTTCCGAACCAGAACAGCGCGATCGCCTGAAGTCCCAGGCCCACCATGATCGGGATGCCCGGTCCGACCTTGTCCACCCACTTGCCAGCGGCTGGCTGTAGAACCATCGCGGTCCCGGTCGTAAAAATGATCACGTATCCCGCCTCGATTGGCGAGAAACCCATGACGTTGATGAAGTACAGTGAACCGACAAATGTCAGCATGGGGATGTACACGAAACCGACGGCGCATTCGGCGAAGAAGCCGCCCGAGAATAACCGCTCTTTCCAGAGGTCGAAATCGACCAGTGGGAACTCAACTCTGGCCTCGACCATGGCGAAGATCGCACCGAAGACGATACCGAGCACGATCGAGCCCCAGGTCGCTGGTGACCCCCAGCCCTGTGCGCTGTTCTGCAGCCCATAGGTGATCGCGGTGATTGCGATGCCGCCGAATATCAACCCGACAATGTCGTAGCTGCCCTTGGCTAGAACACTTTTGTAGCCGCGCGTCGCAAAGATGACGACCAAGATGACAGCGATCGTCAGGGGAACCGCAATCCAGAACACCCAGCGCCAGCCGATGGTCTGGGTGAGCGTCCCACCGATCAGCGGGCCGACGACGATGCCGGCGCCGTGTGCGAAGCCCCAGGTTCCCACTGCCAGGCCGCGGTGCCTGATGGGGAACGAGTTCACGACGATCGACAATGTGGCCGGTGCCGAGAGTCCGATGCCGATACCCTGAATCCCCCTACCTGCGACCAGCGTTCCACCACCGGCGGCGATCGCGGAGATGACCAATCCAGCCCCAAAGACGATGAAGCCGATGACGATCATCCTGACTTCTCCGACGAGGTCACCCAGTCGCCCACCGGCAACCAGGGCGGTGCCGAACGCCAGGGAGTAAGAGGTAATCGTCCAGGTCTGCATGGAAAGGGACAGGCCCAGGTCAGCCTGGATCGTCGGCAGCGCCGGTGCGATAACGGTGCTGAACATCTGGGCAATCAGGGCGCCGAAGCCCATCGCTGCCAGAATCGCCCACGCAGCCTTCGTGGCCTTCGCATTCGGATCAAGTAGTACTGAGCGCTCGGCGCCGACCTGTTCGGCTTCGGCCTTGATCTCGTTGGCAGACATTGTCTTCCGTTCTTGTCAGCAGATCATCGGGTCCGAATGCTTGCCGGAGCATTTGGCTCATTGTGAGCACTTCTTCAGGAGTCATCAATTGCATGTCTGCACCGCCATGCTCTCCAAGCAGTTGCCGACACCGTGGGCGCACTTTCTTGGACCGGGAGTTGTATCTGCCTAAGTGCTTCTTGCACGTGGTGAGGTTAGCCCAGGCGCGGCGCCTCGAGGTCGGTGATGGCGACGTGTTTGCCGCGACGGTGATGGTGTAGGCGGTGTTGGCCCATGGGGACAGCATCTCGTTGCTGTCATGCCGGGCTCGGTCGGCCGCAAGAACCCGCGCCGTGCAGGTGCGCGGCTGCCCGGGTCAGTGAGTTGTCGGTTGCGCTGCTGATCGTCATGGGTGGTGCTCCGGGTCGGCTGGTCACGGTGGCGTACTTGTTACGTGCAAGCGTGTTTTGGCCGGGTGGGGGGCTTGGTGCCCGGATCTGTGGACAACTCAGGATCGGGGACCTACCGGGTGGGAGCCGCCGCTCGTCGCGAGGCCGCACGCCGCGGGACGGCGTGCCCAGCGGATTGTCGGAGTTCCGGGGCCACTCCCGAGTGCTCTCCGACGGCGGGGACTCGCGGGCCGCCGCCCGAGAACCGACTGTTCACTTCCTGGCGGTAAGCAACGTGCTGAACTACTGCTCCATCAAGCGCATAGGCGGACGAGCAGAGGTCTCCAGTTTGAATCAGCTCGAGCCTGCTGGCTGAACAGCGTTCGTCGGCGGCCCACGCATGAGCGGAGTCGCGCTTGGTGCTTGGTCGCGTCGCGGCACGCCCCCATCCTGTGAGCCACCTCCGCCAGGTTCAGACCCGGACTGACCAGGAAGACGGATAATGTCCCTTTTTCTTGTGCAGGTGGTTGTCCCTCGCCTGTCGGGGGCGGTGCCACTATCGCCCGCGAAACGAGGCGAGCCCCACTATTCCCCGCGAGACGAGGCGAGCCTGAGCCCTCAACAGGGACGGTTGTAGAACGACGGAGTGAGCAGATATACCCGTCCTGGTCCTGCACGGCCGACGCAAGATCCGCATCGCAGGTTGGTCGCGGGCCACAGGGCGCCGAAGTCACTTCGGCGCCTGGAGGGCGCTGGTCAGGCTGCCTTCCGTTCTCGGTGGCGCCCTCTTCGTGCTGGTCCGGGAGCGCTGGGCCAGGAGTGGGGCAAGGCCCTGCTTGTCTGCTGTGGCAGAGCGCTGGAGTGCTTGTGTCGGTGACACCCGGCGAACGTGGCAGTGCGCACGGCCCTGGGCTTCCGGCCACTGTCGGCACGCGACGCCAGTTGCTCGAGCCGGTGTGTGCGTCCGCGCTCACACGGTGTCGGCGACGCTCCGGCGCCGTCGACGGGTACTCCCGAGTCGGTCGGCAGCCCTTCGCTGCCGGACGGCGCAGCGTCGCGGTCAGCGATCGGGCGCTCGAAGATTTTCTGGCAGGACGTCTGCCCGCTGATCTGCTGACCGCGACCCTCATCCACGAGCTTGGTCATCACGCGACCCGCGCGGGCTACTACGGGCTGCTTCGCTGCCCGAGCCGGCTCGCATTCCGGCTGGTTGTGCGTGTGACGCTGTTGGCCTTCGGTGGGCGCAAGGCCGGCGGGGTCTGTGCACTGGTCCTTGCCGTTGGCGGCGCCGTCGCGATCGTCCAAGCCGCTCAGCGGCGGCAGTGGCTGTCGGCGGTGGTCCTGTCCGCCGTCGCCTTCGCGCTCGTCGGGACTCCGCTGCTAGACGGGCTGGTCAGTCGGGCCAGCGAACACGCCGCCGACCGGCATGCCGTTGCTGTCGGCGCTGGGCCCGACCTGGCCCGCGCGCTGCAGGCGATGGCCAGGCCGTTCGTCAGCCACGGAGGAGTGTCGGCCCGGATCCTTGACCGCCACCCGAGCGTCGGCAGCCGGCTGGGCCGACTTCGCGGGCCTGCTTCGGCCGCTCGACGAACATCCGTGGCAAGGCCGAGCATCGAGAGGTCGAGCGCTTCCGTGGCCTAGTCAGATTGCGTGTCAACCGAGTCCGCTGGCAGAGGCGTTCCGGAGTTGGAAGTACCTTCCCGCGACCTCGCATGCACATCCGCGATGGCTGGGCGTCCCGCTCGAAGCGCGGCCGCGGGCCCCTGCGAAGCACTGAGCACGCAGTGACACGGCGCGCACCGGGCGAGGGCTCGGTCCACAGGCGCAAGAGCGTGGCTACTGGTGATCGCATTGGGTCTGAGAAGGGGCGAGGCCATGGCGCTGAGATGGGACGACATCGACCTCGAACGGGGACACCTTCAGGTCCGTGCAACCCTCCACCGGGTGGGAGGACGGCTGGTCCGCGAGCCGATGCCCAGGACGAAGTCCAGCCGTCGGGCGCTGCGTCTGCCCGCTCTCGTCGTGGACGCTCTGAAGGCGCACCGCTCGAGCCAAGCGGTCGAGCGCATGGCAGCTCGCGCGTGGGCGGATCCGACGCTCGTCTTCACCACGCGCGTTGGGACCGCGATCGAGCCCAGGAACAGCCTGTGGGCGTTCCACACACTGTGCGATCAGGCCGGCGTCAGACGCGTCCGGATCCACGACCTCCGGCACGCTGCTGCGTCCTTCATGCTCCTGCAGGGCATCGACCTGCGCATCGTCATGGGCACCCTGGGGCATTCGCGCCTGTCGACGACCAGCGACCTGTACACCGACTTGCTCGAGCCGGGCAGGCAGCAGCCGCCCTGATGGACGATCTGCTGCGCGAGGTCTCCTCGCCCCCAACACCTTGATCACTACCTGGCTGCATCTGGGGCTGCAAACGCCCCGTGCGCCAGGTCCTCGGTCGGCTGGGACGGCCCCTGACCTGCCCGTTCGCGGTGCGCCCGGAGGGATTCGAACCCCCAACCTCTTGATCCGTAATCAAGTGCTCTATCCGTTGAGCTACGAGCGCGCGTCGAGCCCGCAGGTCGACAGCGCGAAGCGTAGCGGGTCGGGCTCCCGGCCTGGCCGAGGCAACGCGCGCGGCAATGACTAGGACCAAGGTCCCGTAGTCGGGGGCACCAGGCAGTGGGTCACTGGTGCAACCGAGCAGGAGGAGGGGGCAGTGAGTCCGTTACTGCTTGTCGACCAGGCGCAGAACCGGGTCGTGGTGTCGCCACGCGGCGAGCTCGACATCGCTGCCTGTCGCGCCCTGGCCGGGGTGATGAAAGACGCCTGCCGGTTTGGTGTCGCCGTGGTGGTCGACCTCGCACACATCACCTTCGTCGACTGCTCCGGATTGTCACTGCTGCTGTCGGTCCGCAAAGAGCTCGCCGCGAACGGCTGCATCTTCACCATCATCAATGCCTCAGCTCGGGTAGCGCGGGTGTTCACGATCACGCACCTCGACCACCTCCTGGATCCGTACCGGGCGTAGCTCTGAGATCTGGCAGGGTGCGCGGGTGGAGGCGGCGCTGCGGTATGTAGGACCGGGCGTGTTCGTCCTGCTCTGGAGCACCGGTTTCGTCGGTGCCAAGTACGGCCTGCCGTACGCCGACCCGTTCCCCTTCCTCGCGCTGCGGCTGGTCCTCGCGGCCGGCCTGCTGGCGCTGCTCGCGGGGCTGACCCGATCGGCCCTGCCGCAGGGGCGGGCGCAGTACGGCCGCGCCGGGCTTGTCGGGGTGCTGCTGCACGCCGGCTACCTCGGCGGGGTCTTCAGCGGTATCTCGCTCGGCGTCCCCGCCGGCGTCGCCGCGGTCGTCACCAGCCTGCAGCCGGTACTGACCGCCGTGCTGGCGGTCCGCGTCCTCGGCGAGCAGCTGCGCCCGGCGCAGTGGACGGGGCTCGTGCTCGGTGTCGGCGGCGTCGCCCTGGTGCTGACGCCAGGGCTGCGCGGCGCCCACGCGGTGCCGCTCGGCGGGCTGCTCGCCTGCTTCGCGGCGCTGGTCAGCGGCACGGCTGCCACGCTCTATCAGAAGCGACACGGTGGGCCGATCCCGCTGCTGTCCGGGACGGCTGTGCAGTACGCCGCCGCCGCCGTTGTCCTGGTCCTGGCCGCCGGCGTCACCGGGCAGCACCGCATCGAGTGGACCGGTCGCTTTGTCGCCGCGCTCGCCTGGCTGGTCGTCGTGCTCTCGCTCGGCGCCGTGCTGCTGCTGCTCGCGCTGCTCCAGCGCGGCACCGCGGCGGGTGTGTCGAGCCTGCTCTACCTGGTCCCGCCCGCCACCGCCGTCGAGGCGCTGCTGCTGTTCAACGAGCGTCTCGCGGCCGTCTCGGTGCTGGGCATCGCAGTCGCGGCGGTCGGCGTGGCCCTGGTTGTCAGGCGGCCGGCCGTGCCGGCCTGACAGCCGACCGCGACACTGGCACCTCCAGCGAGCACGGAGGTGGCATGTCCGAGGTCCAGATCGAGGTCAAAGGGTTCGACGCGACGCTTGGCCTGCGCTTCGATTCCTACGACGGCGACGAGGTGCTGGCCCGGCTGACGGTCACGCCGGCGCTGCAGCAGCCGTACGGCATCGTGCACGGCGGTGTGTACTGCTCGATCGTCGAGACGACCGCCAGCGTCGGAGCCGCCCTGTGGTTCGGTCAGCGGGGCAACGTCGTGGGTGTGTCCAACCACACCAACTTCCTGCGTGCCGTACGCGAGGGTGAGCTGACTGTCCGGGCGACGCCCGTACAGCGCGGGCGCACCCAGCAGCTGTGGACGGTGGACGTTCGTGACGAGCAGGAACGCTTGGTCGCTCGCGGTGAGGTGCGCCTCGCGAACGTCGCCGACGCCACCGTCCTGGGTACGCCCGCCAGCTGAGCGAGCTCACAGGTGGCTCCCAGCCGGTACACGGCGGAGTCCCAGGGGCAGGAGGCATGTTGTCTGCATGGAGGACACCGGCGAGCGAGGAGCCATGATGACCACACCGCCCGAGGACGGCGCACCGCCCTACGGTCCGCCGTACGGCAGCGCCCCGGCGTACAGCGACGGCGGGTATGGCACGCAGTACGGCCAGACACCCGGTGCCGGACACCCGCCGACCGCCGAGCAGCCCGCTGTCGGGCAGCCGCCGGCGTCCGAGAAGCCGTACGACGCGACGACCGACCAGCCGCCCGTCTACTCGCCGCCCGTCGCCCCTGCCGCGCCAGGTCGCAGTCGGCGGGCCCCGGCCCTGCTGCTCCTCGGATGCCTGCTCTCCGGTGCCGTTGGCGGCGGCGTCGTCTATGCCCTCGAGGGCCACCCGGCCGCAGCCACGACGCCGGCGGCGGCGGGGCTCACCAGGGGCACCGCGACCGCACCGCAGACCGCAACCGCCGGCACCGCCCAGGCAGCCGCGGCAACGATCGGCCCGAGTGTCGTGACGATCGCCGTCACCGGCCAGACGGCCGGCACTGCTAACGGAGGCGGCGGGCAGGTGTCTGACACCGGGTCGGGAATCGTGCTGCGGGCTGACGGCTACATCGTGACCAACAATCACGTGATTGCGGCGGCCGCATCGGGTGGGACCGTCAATGTGACGTTCAGCGACGGCAGCACGCTGCCCGCCAAGATCGTCGGCACCGACGCCACCAGCGATCTCGGGGTCATCAAGGTCGACAAGACCGGGCTGACCGCCGCAGGCCTCGCGGACAGCGACAAGCTCGTCGTCGGCCAACCGGTGCTGGCGGTCGGCGCCCCGCTCGGGCTGTCCAACACCGTCACCCAGGGCATTGTCTCGACGTTGCATCGGCCGGTACGCACCGGCGAGCAGGGCGCGACCGAGCAGTCGGTGATCGACGCGGTCCAGACCGATGCTGCGATCAACCCGGGGAACAGCGGCGGGGCGCTCGTCGACCTCGCCGGCCAGGTCGTCGGCGTCAACAGCGCCATCGCCTCGACGGGTGACGGCAGCTCCGGGGGGCAGTCCGGCAACATCGGCGTCGGCTTCGCGATCCCGTCCAACGACGTCGCCGAGGTGTCCAAAGAGCTCATCACCAACGGTCGGGCGTCGCATCCGCAGATCGGCATCAGCGTGGGAAGTGCGGCCGGCGCGGCGAACGGCACTCCCGGCCAGGGCGCCCTGATCCGGGCCGTGGCGCCGGGCGGCCCGGCAGCGAGCGCCGGCCTGCAGCAGGGCGACATCATCACCAAGATTGGTGACCGGGCGGTCACCGACGCGAACAGCCTCATCGTGGCCATCCGCTCGCACAACCCGGGCGACACCGTCCCGGTGACCTACCTGCGCAACGGCGCGACCCAGACCGGCTCCGCGGCGCTCACCGAGGCACCTGTGCGCTGAGTCATCGGTCCATGCAACGGCCGGTCCCCGCCCGGGGGCCGGCCGTCGCCGTGCTCAGGCGCAGGTTGGCGTGCATCTCCCAGACCAGGACCTCGGCGGCCTCGGCGGCGGTCACCCGCCGGCCACCCGCCGAGGTCAGGCGCGCCGCGTCGCCGGTATCAAGGGGCCCCGTCGCCTCGAGGTGCACGGAGCCGCGCGGGACGAACAGGTGCAGGTACGGCGCGTCCGGCAGCTCGATGCTCTGCCCAGGCTGCAGCCGGGCGGCGTGCAGGGCAGCGGCGCGCTGATGGATACCGATCGCGGAGGCGCCGGCGTAGCGGGCCATACCGGAGGCGACCGTCAGGAGCCGGCCCGCGAGCAGATCGCCCTCGATCTCCAGCTGCTCGTAGCCGGGAACCACACCGCTCTCATCGGGAGCGACCCACATCTGCACGAAGTGCACGGGCTCGTCGTGGGCGGCACCACCCAGCAGACGCCAGGCATCGTTCTTCTCCGAGTGCAGGACGCCGCTGCCGGCGCTCAACCGCTGCGCCAGGCCCGGGTAGATCACGCCGGAACGGCCGGTCGAGTCCTGGTGGACCAGCGAGCCCTGCAGCACCCAGGTGATGATCTCCATGTCGCGGTGCGGATGGGTGTCGAACCCGGCGCCGGGGCGTAGGACGACGTCATTGTTGGCCAGCAGCAGCCCGAAGGAGGTGTTGCCCGGGTCGTAGTGCCGACCGAAGGAGAAGCTGTGTCTGGAGTCGAGCCAGCTGCCTCGGGTGTTGGCGCGGTCTGCCGCCCGACGTACGTCGACGTTTGTCTCGGACCGTGTCAAGCGTCCCCCCGCGGGCCGGTCCCCAGCACCCGCATTGTCCACTCGGGGGTCAGCACCCGACCAGCTCCACGGTGCTGCCCCCGCGGCCCTTGCGTACGTGGACCTGCGCCGGGATGCGCGTCCTCAGCTCGGCGACGTGGCTGACCAGCCCCACGATGCGGCCGCCCTCGCGCAAGCCGTCGAGGACGTCCATCACCTCATCAAGGGTGCCCTCGTCCAGGGTGCCGAAGCCCTCGTCAACGAACAGGGCCTCGATCCGCGCGCCACCGGACTCCGCCTGGACGACATCGGCGAGCCCCAGCGCCAGGGCAAGTGAGGCCTGGAACGTCTCGCCACCGGACAGCGTGCTGGTGTCGCGGTCGCGGCCCGTCCAGCTGTCGCGCACCAGCAACCCCAGCCCGGAGCGCACGCCCCCTCTGGCTGGGCCGTCCGTGTGCACCAGCGCATAGCGGCCCTGCGTCATCTGCAGCAACCTGCCGGTTGCGGCGACAGCCACCTCCTCCAGTCGGGCCGCGAGCACGAACGACGTCAGCGTCATCCTCAGCGCATTGGCCCCGGAGCCGGCGCACAGGTCCGCGAGCCGCTTGACCCGGGCCGCCTCCTCCAGAAGCGGTCCCAGCGCGTCGCGGGCGTGTTCGACGCGCGGCACCAGGGCGGAGACCTCGATTGCCCGGGCCTGCGCGGCGGCCAGCACGCCGACGGCCCGCTCCAACGACAGGTCGGCAGCCGTTGCCAGGGCGACCGCGGTGCTGACGTCAGCGGCCGGCACGAGGACCACCGCGAGCTCGGGGTCGGCGAGCGACGCAGTCGCGGCTGCGCTGCGGTCGTCGTACGCACGTCGGCGAGTGGTGGCCTCCCCCCGCCAGTCGGAGCTGCGCACCGCCGCCGCCGCCCGGTCCGCTGTGGGGAATCCAGACGTGAGCGCCCCGGCGACGGCGGCGGCGCGTGCGGCGGAAGCCTCGGCAGCGGCCCGTTCCGCACGCTCCACCGCTGCGGCGGCCGCATCGCAGACCTGGGCGGTGCGCTCGGCAGCCCGTAACGCGGCGGGCAGGTCAGGCAGGCCCTCGAGCCCGGCGGACAGCTGGGTCGCGAGTCGGGCGACGCGCCCGGTGGCCTCGGCGCTGCGGCGGACGGCCGCCGCTGTCTGCGTCTCGGCCCGCACCAGCTCGGCCTCGAGGTGAGCCTGCTCGGTGTCGACGCCTTCGACCACGGCGAGCGCGCCTTCAAGGGCTCCTGCGAGCACCGCGAGGGTGTCGACCTCGGCCGCTGCCTGCTTCCTGGCCGGGTCCAGGATCGCCACCGTCGAACCCCGGTGGCCGGCCGCCGCGAGCCGGGTGCGGGCGTCCTCAGCCGTCGCGCCCGCGGCGGCCAACCGCGCCTGCAGCTCGGTGACGACGAGGGCGGCCTGCTCCGCCTCGATGCGCGCGCGGTCCTCGTCGTCGCGGGTGACCCCCTCACCGTCGCCCTCGTACGGGTCAGGATGCTCGGTCGATCCGCACACCTCGCAGGGCAGCCCGGGCACCAGGGTCGACGCAAGCTCCGCGACCATCGTGGTGAGCCGGGCCTCGCGCAGCTCGCTCTCCTTCTCCCGAAGCAGCACTGCGGTCTCGCGCGCCAGCAGCTGCTCGTGGTGCAGATCGGCGAGCCGGCGCTGGATCGTCTCGAGGGCGCCCGCCTCGGTGTGGGCTGCGGTCAGGCCGGCCAGGGCGACCTGCGCGGTGGGCAGCCGGCTGCCGGCGGCGCGCGCCGCAGCGACCTCGCTGACCGCGGCCGCGCGGTGGGCGGGCAGCCCGGCGAGCCGGTCGCGAAGCCCTTCGGCGATCAGCCCGGCGGCTCCAGCCTCACGGGCTGCCGAGGCGCCGACGGCCAGCTCGCGGTCCAGGTCGTCGGCCAGGCCGCGCAGACCGTCGAGCCGCCCGGAACGCTCCCGAGCGGCGGCGGCAGCGCCGCGCAGCGCAGTCAGCGACAGCTCGGGGGCCAGGCCGGCCGCGAGCAGGTCGGTACGGACGGCGGCCTCGGCGGTCGTCGCCGCGCAACGGGCAGCCTCACGGGCGGCGGCCTCGGCGAGCACCGGCGCCAGCTCGGCAGCGCGGCCCGCCGCAGCCAACTCAGCACCCAGCGCCTCGTGAGCGGCCAGCTCGTCGTCGAGCTGCTCCCTGGCAGCCAGGGCGACGCGTCGGCGTCGCTGGCGGTCGGCCAGGGCCTGGACGGCCGCGGCGGACCTGCGAGCAGCGTCCCGGACCGTCGCCGCGTCTGCCACCTCGGCCTGCGCAACAGCCCGCTCCCGGTCGATCACCGCCAGCACCTCTGTCGGGGACGGCGGGTCCGGCAGCCCGGGCCCAGCCGGCCGCCCGGCCGCCTGGGCGAGCCGCGCCTCAAGCAGCTCCGTGGCCTGCTCCGCAGCCACGACCGCGCCCGCGGCGCAGCTGCGCCGCGATGCCAGCCAGTCCTCGACGGCCGCGAAGCGCTGGGTGGCGAACAACCGCTCGAGCAGCTCACCGCGCTCGGCGCTGCGGCCACGCAGGAACCTCGCGAACTCACCCTGCGGCAGCAACACGACCTGGAAGAACTGGTCGGCGCTCATGCCGAGCAGCGGGTCCAGCTCACCGGCGGCCTCGTCAAGGCGGGTCGACACGGTCTGCCACGCCCCGGCCGCCAGCACTTCGAGCAGGACCCTGGCCGGCTCGGTGGTCATCCCCATGCCCCGCGACTTGGGCCGGGCCTGCACCGGGCTGCGGGTGATCCGCCAGCGCCGGTCGCCGA
>ENA-OFDM01000061-OFDM01000061.1-metagenomes-genome-assembly--contig:-NODE-61-length-45054-cov-4.574146_pt1 | contig 45054 bp, 38 predicted proteins | sample MGYA00153385_OFDM01 | MGnify analysis MGYA00153385
TGCCGTGTCCGATGCAAGTTACGCGCGTATGCTGGCCCTATTCGGTGAACGCGGTCTGATCGATGTGACCGGATTGTGCGGCTATTACGGCCTGCTGGCAATGGTGATGAATGTGGCGAGGACACCGGTGCCGGAGGGTGGGAGTGAGTTGAGGGCGTTGAGGGTGTTGGTTTGAAACTCATCTACGGCACTGTGTACACCGCAATGATTCGGTAGGGCCCTGGTTCAGCATTTGTAAATACGCCGTGTTGAATAGCGTGTCTTGCCTCGTCATATGTATTGAAAAGACAATGCTGGTTCGTCGTCACTATTTCTGCGAGCGAATTACACGACAGTGGTGAGCATTCATGCGCGCAGCCAAGATTATAATTTGTAACGTCAAAGCCTTGAAGAGTTTTATGTTCAGGTTTTTGAATGTTTGTAGTGAATGATGCTTCTGGCGAAAAGGATCTCCATCGCGCTTGGGAATCGTCATATTCCTCTTCATGCGCCTCATAGTAGAAAAGGTGATTTCCATCGAGTGAAATTGAGTGTTCTTCAGCGAGAGCTTTAATAATTTCAGGCGAATCAAACAACCAATAACCGTTGTGACGCCAGTAGTTGATGTAATAGTCGAAATCTTTTGAAATACAGTCGCTGAGCGAAAAAATATCAGAGACGTTTTCTGCTTTTATCCAGTCCGGCCGTTTGGCAACAAGCTTGTACAAATAACCTATGGGCTGCATATTTTTTCCTCGTTGAAAAACCGCTAAGGCAGGCGCGGCTCTTAGAGTAATTAGTAGGTCAGGTTGCCAACGGCTACCTGACAATCTCAATTATTTGGAAACCGATGTCAGTTAGCTGCGCAACCTGATCTACTTGCTTAGGGAACCCTAGCGCTGGAGAGGTATTTGAGCCAAAAGTGCTTGAAAAAGCGCGTCAAAGCTAGTGTTCTCTAATTTTTCTACATGGAAATGCCTACCGCGAACGTTGCCATTTTTCTACAACACCAAGCAGTTTTCCCAACGGCGTCGCAACAAGCACCCATCCTATCAACACTCCCGCACCATTGGCCACCATATCCATTACATCGAATGTTCGCCAGCCCGTTGCACCTTAACGAACTCAATTACCACGCCCATCAACACCAGCGAAGCGGCGAGGCGCAGTCGTTTTCGCCATGCGTGCCACAGCTGCGCCCACCACCACATCGTGCCGCCGTAGGCGAGTAAATGTCCGTATTTATCGCCATCGGGCACATCGATATTCGGCGGAGAATGCATGAGCGACAGAAATTACAACAGCACCAAAATAGCGATCCCGGCGAAGAGCCATAAGTGTCGGATATTTAATTTCAAAACGCGCTGTGATTCGAGGTGTGGGCACGGGCGCGGGCGACCATTAGCGACCGCGCATGAATTCTTTGGTCGCGTCGAGATCAATCGATTGATCGCCGCGTAACGTGCAGGTAAATGTAATGCGCTCAGCGTAATTCAGCCGGTTTTTCTCCCGCAGATTAACGACCAGAATATTTCGTTCGGCGGCGGCACCGCTATCGAGCTGCCATAGGCGTTTGAAGAGTTTGCTGTCGACGTGGAATAGTTCAGAGGTGTTCGCCAAGTCAGCCCGATGTGCGGCGATGCATGCGTCTGCCTGCGATTTTGAGGGCGTTCGATCCAGCGGATAACGTTTCTCGCCATTCGCCAGTGTAATTGTGTCGCTGCTCGCGCGGGCGCTGAGGGCTGGCGAGGAATCGTCACCGCTCACTGCATCCTTGCGTAGTTTTTTCTGCGTCAGTTCAACGGCACAAGGCGTCTCTTGGTAGGTTGTTTTGCCGCCAGCGTCTTTGCATTTATAGAGTTCGGCTGTCGCCGACGTTGACCCCGCCATTGTCAGCAACACAATTGTTTTTGCAAACGCTCTCGTAGCAGCGTTGTTTTGAAAATTTAACTCGGTCATTGGTTTAATCCACGAAAAGTTTTGTGCGGCTACGTTTTCATCAAGCTATTTTTTTGGGGCGGCAAATCGGTGCAAACACCCTCAAACATTTCCGCCGCCATGCCGATAGATTCGCCCAGCGTGGGATGCGGATGAATCGTTTTGCCGATGTCTGTGGCGTCACAACCCATCTCGATAGCAAGGGCTAATTCGCCGATGATGTCGCCGGCATGCGTGCCGACAATCGCGCCCCCGACGATGCGATGTGTCTCGGCATCAAAAATCAATTTAGTAAAGCCTTCATCGCGACCATTCGCAATCGCGCGGCCCGATGCGGCCCACGGGAAGGTGGATTTTTGAATTTTCAGCCCCTTTGCTTTGGCTTCGTCTTCGGTCACGCCAACCCACGCCACTTCAGGATCAGTGTAGGCAACAGAGGGAATCACGCGCGCATCGAAAAATGATTTCTGCCCGGCGGCGGCCTCCGCGGCAACGTGGCCTTCATGCACCGCCTTGTGTGCGAGCATCGGCTGGCCGACGAGATCGCCAATCGCAAAAATGTTCGGTACGTTGGTACGCATTTGTTTGTCGGTGTCGATAAAGCCGCGGTCTGTCACCATCACGCCCGCTTTGTTGGCGCCAAGTTTTTTACCATTCGGTGCGCGGCCCACGCTCATTAAAACCATGTCATAGCGAACCGGCTCTTTTGGGGCAGATTCACCTTCGAAGGCCACGTAAATGCCATCAGGTTTCGCTTCCACCCCAACTGTTTTGGTTTTCAGCATGATGTTGTCAAAGCGATGCGCGTTAAATTTTTGCCACACCTTAACGAGGTCTCGATCCGCGCCCTGCATCAGACCATCCATCATTTCTACCACGTCAAGACGCGTGCCCAGCGTGGAATAAACGGTGCCCATTTCCAGGCCAATAATGCCGCCGCCGATGACCAACATCTTTTTTGGAATTTCTTTTAATGCTAATGCACCGGTAGAGTCCACGATGCGCGGATCATCCGGCACAAACGGTAGGCGCACCACTTGCGAGCCGGCGGCGATGATGGCTTTTTGAAACTTGATGATTTTTTTCTCGCCGGTTTTGTCTTGTGCCGTGCCGGATGTGATTTCTACTTCAATGTGGTTCGCGTCAAGAAATTGACCAAGGCCGCGCACCACGTCCACCTTACGCATTTTCGCCATGCCTGCGAGGCCACCGGTGAGCTTGCCCACCACTTTTTCTTTCCAGCCGCGCAGCTTGGCCAGATCAATTTGCGGCTTGCCAAAACTGATGCCGTGCTCGGCGAGCGCTACTGCTTCATCTGCGACTGCAGCGACGTGCAGCAACGCTTTCGACGGGATGCAGCCAACGTTCAGGCACACGCCGCCGAGCTGCGCATAACGCTCGATGATGATTGTTTTCATGCCGAGATCAGCGGCACGGAAGGCGGCCGAATATCCGCCAGGGCCTGCGCCAAGGACGACCATTTCGCATTCCATATCAATGTTGCCCGTGTACGAGTCTGCTCTTGATGTGGAAACAGCAGACGCTTCAAACCCATTACTAGCGGTGGGTTTTTGCTGAAGCGCCTTTTCCGGGGGCGCGTTGAATGCTTTGGAAACGTCCGTGGATATTGGACTTTGGGCGTTCGGGGTTACAGCGGCAGTTGCAGACTCTTCCACAACCAAAACGAGTGAGCCCATTGAAACCTTATCGCCCAACTTTACTTTAATTTCCTTCACCACTCCCGCATGCGTGGAGGGCACTTCCATGGTCGCTTTATCACTTTCGAGCGAGACGAGCGAATCTTCCTTTTTTATGGTGTCGCCGACTTTGACGAGAATTTCGATAACCGGAATATCGGTAAAGTCACCAATATCCGGAACGTTGACATTTATCAGGTTAGCCATCGTCATTCCCTACAAAACGAGCTTACGAATATCAGACATCAGGCTCGCCAGATAAGTCGTAAATCTCGCACCGGCCGCACCGTCAACCACGCGATGATCGTAAGAGAGTGACATCGGCAAAATCATGCGCGGCACAAATTCTTTGCCATTCCAGATCGGTTTCATCGACGATTTTGAAACGCCCAAAATCGCGACTTCCGGCGCGTTGATAATCGGCGTAAAGAATGTGCCGCCGATGCCGCCAAGGGACGAAATCGAGAAGCAGCCGCCCTGCATTTCAGTCGGCGATAGTTTGCCCTCGCGGGCTTTGGCGGCGAGCTCGCTCATTTCTTTGGCGATGTCGATGATCGATTTTTGATCGGCGTTTTTAATCACCGGTACGACCAAACCGTTCGGCGTATCGGCCGCAAAACCAACATTGAAATATTTTTTCAGGATCAAATTTTCACCGCCCGGTTCGAGCGATGCATTGAACTCCGGATATTTTTTCAGCGCGGCCACGCTGGCCTTGATGAGGAACGCGAGCATTGTGACTTTCACGCCGCTCTTGGCGATTTCCTCATTTGTTTTGACGCGAAAGGTTTCGACCTCGGTAATGTCGGCCTCGTCTTGCTGCGTCACATGCGGAATCGTGACCCAATTGCGATGCAAGTTATTGCCTGATAATTTTTTGATTCGCGATAGCGCACGCGTTTCGATTTCGCCGAATTTGGTGAAATCGATGATCGGCATTTGCGGCATTGCAAATCCGCCACCCGCTGCACCAGTGCTTGAGCTCGGTTTGGCCAGCTCGGTTTTCACAAAGCCCTTTACATCATCTTCTGTGATGCGACCTTTGAGAGCGGAGCCTTTGACTTTGCCAAGATCCACACCAAATTCTCGCGCGAGTTTGCGAATGGATGGGCTGGCATGAACATGGGCAGGAATGATGCCTTCGTTTGTAGCTTTTAAGGGAGATGGCTGGGGAGGCAATGTGGATGCGGGTCGTGGAGCAGATGCCTCGGCGACGTACGCGGGTGCTGGTGTCTGAGTGTGGGTCTGGGTCGGGGGTGGAGGTGGAGGAGCTGCTGGTTTTGTTTCTGCTTGCGCCGCTTTGGGTGGGGGCTCGGCAGACGGCATAGCGCCGGCACTCTCTTCCAACAGCAATACCACCGCCCCCATCGAGACCTTATCGCCAAGTTTCACCTTGATTTCCTTCACCACGCCGCTATGCGACGCCGGCACTTCCATGGTCGCTTTATCGCTTTCTAGCGAAACGAGTGAGTCTTCCTTTTTGATTGTGTCTCCGACCTTGACCAAAATTTCGATCACGGGAATATCGGTGAAATCGCCAATATCAGGAACCTTTACTTCAATAAGATTTGCCACGCAAATCCTCCTCAAATTTATGTTTTTTTGTTGGTGCTGAAACGCCAAGCGCTTACTAAATTCGACAAAAGTAGGCTTGCACTTTTGTCGAACGGGTTACACCGTCCAGGGTGCAGGCTTTTCCACATCAATGCCGTATTTCTTGATCGCCTCCGACACCGTTTTAACGGGGATTGTGCCTTCATCCGCCAATGCTTTAAGCGCGGCAATAACGACGTAATACCGATTCACCTCGAAGAACTTGCGCAACTGCTTGCGCGTATCCGAACGCCCGTAGCCATCGGTGCCGAGCACGACGTATTTGCGATCACTGATGTAGGGCCGAATCTGGTCGGCAAAGCTGCGGATATAGTCGGTTGCCGCGATGGCGGGGCCTTTATGACCCTTGAGCAATTTGGTGACGTGTGGTGCGATGGCAACGGCTGCAGGATGCAGCATATTCTGGCGCTCCGCGGCCATGCCGTCACGGCGTAATTCCGTGAACGATGTGCAGCTCCAGATATCACTTACCACGCCCCAATCTAGCTCCAGCAACTCGGCGCCCGCAATCACTTCGCGGAATATCGAGCCAGAGCCCATCAACTGTACGCGCGGCTTTTTAGCTTCTTTCGATTCGCGGAACAAATACATGCCCTTGAGAATGTCGGCCTCCACACCCGCAGCAGTCGGAATCGCCGGGTGCGTATAGTTCTCGTTCATTACCGTGATGTAGTAATAAATCGGCTCCATTTTTTCGTACATGCGTTTCAAACCGTCGTGCATGATGACCGCCAGTTCATAGCTGAATGTCGGGTCGTACGAGATGCAATTCGGAATCGTCGCCGACATCAGATGCGAATGGCCGTCTTCGTGTTGCAGGCCTTCGCCGTTCAGAGTGGTGCGGCCTGATGTGCCGCCCAGCAGAAAGCCACGCGCCTGCATATCGCCTGCCGCCCACGCCAGATCGCCGACACGCTGGAAGCCGAACATGGAATAGAAAATAAAGAACGGGATCATGTGCTGGCCGTGGTTCGCATAGCTGGTGCCGGCCGCCATCCACGAGCAGAACGCACCTGCTTCGTTAATGCCTTCCTGCAAAATTTGGCCTGCTTTGTCCTCCTTGTAGAACATCAATTCGCCGGCATCGACGGGTTCGTATAGCTGGCCGACCGAGGAATAAATGCCAAGCTGGCGGAACAATCCTTCCATGCCAAACGTGCGCGATTCGTCAGCCACAATCGGCACTAAACGTGGGCCGAGTTCTTTGTCGCGGGTAAGTGCTGTGAAGGCACGAACGAAGGCCATCGTAGTAGAAATTTCGCGCTCCTCGGTCGATTTCAGAAGCGGCTCAAAGATCGATAATTCAGGTACTTTCAGCGCGGGAATATTCGGAAAGCGCACGGGCAGCGAGCCGCCGAGTTTGGCGCGCGCGGCTTTCAGATATTGAATCTCAGGCGAATTTTCCGCAGGTTTGTAGAACGGAATATCGCCAATAACATCGTCAGCCACCGGCACATTGAAACGATCACGGAATTGCTTTAATGACGCGAGGTCCATTTTCTTTTGCTGATGGGTAATGTTCTGGCCTTCGCCTGCTTTACCCATGCCGTAACCTTTGATGGTCTTGGCTAAAATCACGGTTGGCTGACCCTTGTGCTTCACCGCTTGTGAGTATGCTGCATAGACCTTATACGGGTCATGTCCGCCGCGATTCAAGCGCCAGATATCGTCGTCCGACATCGAGGTAACCATTTTTTCCAGCTCGGGATATTTGCCAAAAAAATGTTTGCGCACATATGCCCCATCACGCGCTTTGTAATTTTGATATTCACCGTCCACTGCTTCCATCATGCGGCGCGACAGGATGCCTTCTGAATCTTTCGCAAACAGCGGATCCCAGTAGCGGCCCCAGATGACTTTCAGCACATTCCAACCGGAGCCGCGGAAATCGGCTTCCAATTCCTGAATAATTTTGCCGTTGCCGCGCACCGGGCCGTCGAGTCGTTGCAGGTTGCAATTGACCACAAAAACCAAATTGTCGAGACCTTCGCGCGCCGCCAGAGCAATCGCGCCCAGCGATTCGGGTTCATCCATTTCGCCGTCGCCCATGAACGCCCACACTTTGCGGCCTTCGGTATTGACGATGCCGCGATTGTGCAAATACTTCATAAACCGTGCTTGATAAATTGCCTGAATCGGCCCCAAGCCCATCGATACGGTTGGGAATTGCCAAAAATCAGGCATTAGCCAAGGATGCGGGTAGCTCGAAATGCCGTTGCCATCCACTTCGCGGCGGAAATTTTCGAGCTGCTCTTCGCTGAGGCGACCTTCGAGAAACGCGCGGGCATAGACGCCGGGTGCCGAGTGACCCTGCATAAAAATCATGTCGCCGCCATGGGCTTTGGACGGCGCATTCCAGAAATGATCGAAGCCGATGTCGTACAACATCGCGGCGGATTGATAGCTCGCGATATGGCCGCCTAGTTCGGATGATTCTTTATTTGCGCGCAGCACCAGCGCGATGGCATTCCAGCGAATGATCGAGCGCAGCTTGTGTTCCATCTCCTGATCGCCCGGCAAGCCGTCTTCAGCGTGCGGCGGAATGGTGTTGATATAAGCCGTATTGGGGGAGTAGGGCAAATTGGCACCTGAGCGCCGTGCTTTGTCTACCAACGATTCGAGCAGGTAATGTGCGCGTTCCGGGCCTTCGGTCTCCAGCACACCCGCGAGTGCATCCAGCCATTCGCGCGTTTCTTGCGGGTCAATATCGTCTTGAAGAAAAACCGGTCGATCCATTTTGAAATCTCCTCATATTTTTATATAACTTATCCATCTGCATTAAACCCGATTCCAGCAACGCCTGCCACGACGCGCACGGCACAGGTTTGATGACACAATTGAACGAATAGCGGTTTTAGCTTGGCGTAGGCAACTGGGCTGAATCATTGCGAATTGAAATTTAAACGAAATCGCAGCATAAATTTTTTGATTTGTTGCTAAAAATCAGGGACATTCGTGACATCCTGCAAGTATTTCTTAAATAGTTCATTTCGGTTATCATCTGGTGCAAGTTAGTGCCTGGAGCGGTAATTTCCAAGACTCAGATGCAGGACAACGCAAAACAGTTCAAAACTAGTGCGATCGAGGCGTTGATTTTTCCGGCATTTGTAAACACGTTTTTGAAATTTGAAATGCACGGCAACGAGAGCATAAAAACAAAATAACTTAAAAAGTTGAGCACGGGAGAACGCTTTGGGACTTTGCGGCGAGAATTGTGTTGAGGGGGCAGCTTGGCATTAAACGATGCCCTGCAAATTGTTAGCGCCACCGACCCTGGCCGGGTGCGGGCGCACAACGAAGACTGCGTCGAGTCACGCCCGGAGCTGGGGGTGGTGGTGCTGGCCGATGGCATGGGCGGATACAACGCAGGTGAAGTCGCCAGCGGCATGGCAACATCGCTTATCGCCACCGGTCTGTCGGCCACATGGACGCCAGCCGCACTGAAAAACCTTGATCGCGGTGCCGCAACCGCGCTGGCCCGCACGCGCGTACAAGAGCAGGTGTCTGCCGCAAACCGCGCAATTTTTGAAGCTGCTCAGCGAGATCCACATTGCGCAGGCATGGGTACTACATTGGTGGTGTGCCTGTTTTATGATAATTTTGTCACGGTTGCGCATATTGGCGATTCGCGGCTGTATCGCATGCGAGGCGATGCGCTCGAGCAAATTACTCGAGACCATTCTTTGCTTCAGGAGCAAATCGACGCGGGCTTGATCAGCAAAGAAGATGCGCGCCAGTCACATAACAAAAATTTAGTGACGCGAGCGGTCGGGATTGATCCTGACGTTGACGCCGAGATTAATACCTATGACGTATTGGCAGGCGATGTCTATTTGCTGTGTTCAGACGGCCTCAACGATATGATCGAGGACGACGAACTGCAAATGACCTTGATTGCACTGCGTTCCAATCTCGAACTCACCGCACAGCAGCTGGTGCAGGCCGCAAACGACGCGGGTGGACGAGATAATATTTCTGTTATGTTGATTAAAGTGGTGCAAAGTTTTGCGGTACATCTCAGCTTGTGGGCGCGTATAAAATCCTGGTTTCGATAGGTGCCTTTTGCGTATTTGTCAAAACACGCTAATCAAAACACGCATCGGAAGGTGCATTAGAAATATTGATAAAAATAGTGATCGAGAAGCACTGAACGCAACGTAAAAATACTGGTACAGGCGCTTGCGGGCAAGTAAGGCAGACGCGATACGTAAATTACGTAAATCGGATTTGAACGAATTTCCTAAGGTAACGACCATGGCTAAATTGATTTTGAGTGTTGATGGCACGGTGTTGAAAGAGATTTCCCTCATGAAAGAGCGAACCACACTAGGCCGAAAGCCGCATAACGATATCCAGGTGGATAACCTTGCTGTCTCCGGCGAGCATGCGGCTATTATCACGATTCTCAATGACTCGTTTATAGAGGATTTGAACTCGACGAACGGCACATTGGTTAATGGCAAACCAATCAAAAAACATTTTCTGCAAAATAATGATGTTATTGAAATCGGCAAGCACAAGCTGAAATATCTGGGTGAAGCGCCGGTGCAGGTGAGCACGCAGGATTTTGAAAAAACCATGATTATTCGCAAGCCACCCTTGATTCCAGCATCCGTAGCATCTGCGCCGGCCTCTTTCGGACCCTCCATGTCCGATACCCAGACAAATATGCGTCCGCTGGTGTCGCCCGCTACACCTCCGGTTACATCCCTAGCACCGCAACCCTCCACCGTGTCTCACGCACCGACTGCCGCCACTCCCCACGTTCGTGAGGCAGCCGTTCAGGTTTTGTCGGGGGCTGCGGCGGGGCGTACATTGGACTTGGTAAAAAATCTCACGACGATCGGCAAACCTGGCGTTCAGGTCGCCGTAATCACACGCCGTCCATCAGGTTTTTTCATTACCCATGTTGAAGGCGCCACTTTCCCGATTCTGAATGGCGTATTGATGGGGGCCCAAGCGCAGGCACTGACGGATCATGCGACGATTGAAATCGCCGGTGTGAAGATGGAATTTTTCTACAAGCCGTGATCCAAACTTGCTCCGTAAGGTGTGAGTTTGAACACATACTTAATTCACAGCATGTCGCATAATGTTAGGTATGTTGGGATGATTGGAGCTGTAAACATATCGCGATTATTACGATCTGCGGCTCGGAAACCTCTGGTTTCAAGCGGCAATAGTCTCGCTCACGCTAGCGCACACTACGGGCTCGCCTCCAAGCACCATCTCTGTCAATAGCGATTGCTCGGGACTGTTATGCGGATCAAAATTTTGGGCTGTAGCGGCGGGATCGGCGGAAAGTTCCGCACCACCTCGATGCTCGTTGATGACGATGTACTTATTGATGCTGGCACGGGTCTGGGTGACCTGAGTGTAGAAGCGCTGGCCAAGATTGATCATGTGTTCATCACCCATTCGCATCTTGATCACGTGGCTTTTTTGCCGTTTTTAGTCGATACCGTGTGCTGGATGCGCTCAACGCCGCTAATCGTTCATTCCACCGCTGCGACGCTTCAGGTGCTCAAAGATCATCTGTTTAACTGGAAAATTTGGCCGGATTTTTCGCAGATCCCGGACAGCGAAAACCCGTTCATGATTTTTTGCGAATTGCGGGTGGGTGAGCCGGTAAAAATCGAGGCACGCACCTTTACGGCGGTGCCCGCCAATCATGTGGTTCCTGCGGTGGGATATCTGGTTGACAGTGGCAGAGCCAGTTTTTTGTTTAGTGGAGATACGACCACCAACGATGCACTGTGGGCCGTTGCCAACCGGACTGAAAATTTAAAATATCTGGTGATCGAAACGGCGTTTGCGAATAAAGAGCGCCACATCGCAATCGCCTCCAAACACCTGTGCCCCAGCATGCTCGCCGAAGAGCTGTCAAAGTTAACCCGCGAGGTTGAGGTATTTGTGACACATTTGAAGCCTGGCGAAGTCACATTGACCATGAGTGAGATTGAGCGCGATGCCGCCCGCTGGAAGCCGCAAATGCTTGAAAATGGGCACGAATTTCACCTCTGATTTGTATTTGTCTGATTTGTCTGGCTTCCGTCATTCGTCCATCAAAAAGTGAAACCAACATGAGCGCTGGGTTGGAACCGAAATCCGAATCTGCCGTCGCTGCTACCGCAATGAGCGTGGCGGACATGTCCAGCAAGCTCGCCTTCTCAAAAAAGCTTCAGGCGGTCGCAAACCGGATTCATGCGACTTCCAACATCGACGAAATCATGCTCGACGTTACCCGTGATATTTGTCAGCTTTTTGACGCGGATCGCCTGACTATTTATGTCCTGGCGGATGACAATCAGGCGATTGTTTCCAAGGTCAAGTCCGGACTCAATTCATTCAAAGATATCAAGCTGCCGATCTCGGAAAGCTCTATCGCCGGCTTTTGTGCGCTGAACAAGCAATTCATGAATGTACATGATGTGTACAGCGATGCTGAGCTTAAAACTTATTCACCCAACCTCACTTTTTTAAAGGCAGTGGACGAGCGGACCGGTTATCGAACCCGGCAAATGATGGTGGCGCCGATTTTGGGCGGTGATTCGGATGGAGACGGGATCAACGACGCGATGGGCGTTATTCAGCTGATCAATCATCTGCCCGGCACACCTTTCTCCAAGCTGACGGAGGAGGGTTTGGTTGAAATTGCGAAAACGCTCGCGATTGCATTCCGTGTGCGCACCAATATGCCCACGCAGATTAAATCAAAGTTTGATTATCTGATTGTTGACAACGTTATTTCCGCCGCCGAGTTGGAGCTCGCCGCGCGCACGGCGAGGCGCAAGAATAAAAATATAGAAGATATTCTGGTGGATGAGTTTCAGGTGAATCTGGCGGCGCTTGGCTCGGCGCTGGGAAAATATTTCGGTGTGGAATATGAAGGTTATAAAACTGATCGGCCGAAACCCGCCGATCTGCTGAAAAATTTAAAACGTGATTATGCGGAAAGCTCGCATTGGCTGCCTGTCAAGGAGGTCGCTGGCAGCCTGATCGTGATGACCATCGATCCAGAGCGCGTCAAATCATCGCGGATGGTGGAGAACATTTTCCCCAAGCTCAAACCCATTTATCACGTAACGACGGGCCGTGAATTCATCCAAACACTGAATCAATTTTTTGGCATTGATGGTAACGCGGGGGATGACATTGACGATTTATTGTCTAACCTGGATGATGATCGCGAGGCCATCGATACGGCAGCTGATGATGTTTCGGCGGCTGCCGATAACGAGCTGGTAAAGCTGGTCAATAAAATTATTGTTGATGCATATAACCAGGGTGCGTCAGATATTCATATTGAGCCTTTGCCCGGAAAAGGCAAGACGGGTGTGCGCTTCCGCAAAGATGGCACGCTGACGAAATATATTGAGGTGCCCGCGAACTACCGCAATTCCCTTATCGCACGCCTGAAAATCATGTGTGATCTGGATATTTCAGAGAAGCGTAAACCGCAGGACGGCAAAATTCAATTCAAGAAATACGGCCCGCTCGATATTGAGCTGCGGGTGGCGACGATCCCCACCGCCGGTGGTGTTGAAGATATTGTGATGCGTATTCTTGCAGCCGGTGAGCCGATCCCGCTGGATAAATTAGGTCTCACGCCATCGAACCAGGCAGCGCTGGTGAAGGCGGTTTCAAAGCCATACGGATTATTTTTTGTATGCGGGCCAACCGGCTCGGGCAAGACCACTACCCTGCATTCGGTATTGGGCTCGTTAAATACGCCAGAAACCAAAATCTGGACGGCTGAAGACCCGGTTGAAATCACCCAAAAGGGACTGCGGCAGGTGCAGATCAACCGTAAAGTGAGCGACTTCGCGACCATCATGAAGGCGTTTTTGCGTGCTGATCCGGACATCATTATGGTGGGCGAAATGCGCGATGCGGAGACCACCCACATTGGTATCGAAGCCTCGCTGACCGGCCATCTGGTGTTTGCAACGCTGCATACCAACTCCGCGCCCGAGGCCGTTACGCGGCTGCTCGATATGGGGATGGACCCGTTTAATTTTGCGGATGCCTTGATCGGGATATTGGCCCAGCGCTTGGCCAAGCGGTTGTGTAAATGCAAAGAAGCCTATCACCCGGATGCCGAAGAGCTTAAGCTTTTCCTCACCGAATACACCAGCGATTTGCGCCACACCGAGGTATGGAAAAAAGACCCTGCGGGCGAAGCCAAAACGCTTTATGCGTCATGGCTTGAAAATTATGGTGATGGTGACAAGCTCACCTTTTATCGCCCGAAAGGCTGCGACATTTGCGCAGGCACGGGTTACAAAGGTCGGGTGGGTCTGCATGAATTGATGGTCGCCAGCGATTCGATCAAGAAGCTGATTCAGGAAAACGCGCGGGTTGCAGACCTGTTTGTCACCGCTGTTGACGAAGGTATGACCACGCTCAAAATGGACGGTATGGTGAAAGTCATGATGGGCCTCACTGATATGAAACAGGTAAGGGCGGTATGCATCAAGTAGCAACCAGCCAGAACGAATTTAACGCGCTCGACGCACTCGAGTTCCTGAACGAGGCTGGCGCAGCCCTGAGTCAGGAAAAAGACATTAACCGTCTGCTGGAGATTATTCTCACCGCCGCAACAAAAATCACCAACGCAGATGGCGGCACGCTCTACCGGCTGATCGATGGCGAACTCAAATTTGAAATCGTATTGAACAAGAGCTTGAATATTAAGCTGGGTGGCACCACCGGCAACCCGATTCCCTTTCAAGCCCTGCCTTTGCATCATCCGGATGGCAACCCGAACAATTCCATGATTGCCGCGTATGTCGCGCTGGAAGGCAAATCCGTCAATATCGCGGACGCTTATGCGTCAAATCTTTATGTGGCAAATGGATTTGATTTTTCAGGGACGCGCAATTTCGATAAGCAAACGGGCTACCGCTCTACCTCGTTTCTCACCATCCCGATGGAGAACCACGAAGGCGAGATCATCGGAGTGCTGCAGCTGCTGAATGCGCAAGTGCGCTCGAATGTTGAAACCAATGACCACACCGACAGCTGCAAACATAACGGTTTAGGAAAGGTCATCGCATTTACGCCGGAGGATCAGCGTCTTGCAGAATCACTTGCCTCGCAGGCCGCTATTGCGCTGACCAATCGCATGCTCATTACGCAATTGGAGATGCTGTTTGAGTCCCTGATTCAGCTTATTAATACCGCCATTGACGACAAATCGCCTTATACCGGCGGGCATTGCGAGCGCGTGCCCGCGCTGACCATGATGATTGCTGACGCGGCGAGTAGCGCGGCGAATGGCCCGCTCGCGGGCTTTTATATGAACGAACGTGATCGCTATGAGCTCAAGATCGCGGGACTGCTGCATGATTGCGGCAAGATCACCACGCCGGTCCACGTGGTCGACAAGGCGACCAAGCTGGAAACCATTTTTGACCGGATCGAGTTCGTTGCGCAACGCTCTGAGATTCTAAAGCGCGATGCAGAAATAACGATGCTGCGCGCGCAGCTGCATGTCGGGATGAATGGTGGTGATATTGCGGTTGCGGAATTCGAATATTTGTCGAAGCTCAAGCAAATTGACGATGACCGTTGCTTCCTGCGGCGCATGAATATTGGCGGCGAACGTCGAGGCGAGCAAACGCTGCAATCCGATTTGGCGCGGATTAAGCAAATTGCGGCACAATTGTTTGTCAATGAACACGGTGAGGTCGCGGCGCTGCTCAGCCAGGACGAAGTGAATTGCCTGAGTATCGCCGCGGGCACGCTCACGGGGGCTGAACGCGGCGTGATCAATCACCATATAGATGTCACCATCAAAATGCTCGAGGCGCTGCCCTGGCCAAAACACCTCAAGAACGTCCCCGAATTTGCGGGCGGCCACCACGAGCGTATGGACGGTCGCGGCTACCCGCGCGGCCTGACGCGCGAGCAGATGAGTATTCCCGCGCGGATCATGGGTATTGCCGATATTTTTGAGGCCCTCACGGCGCGTGATCGCCCCTACAAGTCCGGAAAAACGCTCACGGAGTCCCTGCACATCCTTGGTAATTTCAAACTAAACGGACACATTGATCCCGATTTATTTGATTTATTCGTGCGCGAGAAAATTTATCTGAAATACGCCGAGCAGTTTTTGGATGCCGAGCAGATCGATAAAGTGGATGAGGCGGCAATTCCGGGGTATGTGCCGTCGCGGTAGCGGCTGCAAGGGAAAGCCCGATCTGTCACGCCAAGACCGGGCCGCTCAAGTCAAAAAGTCAAATCAGCCAAATAATCCAAATGAGCCACACAATCCAGCGAAGATGCACGGCATCTAAACAATTTGCCCTGCCTCGGCCCTTATAGGCACTTATCGAAAAATCAGCGTTTAATGCACCCCTAAAACTGCCGAAAATGGTCACAAAGTGCTTTTTAGCTACATCCCACAGCGCGCCTTTCAACAAAACTCGTTTCTCAACAAAGATTTGCCGGCTGTCGCGGTGCAACGACAATGTGAATTCGTTCACACATTCGTCAGGCTGATGCCGAATGCCAGAAATTTACTGACTTATTTGGCACATTTAAGTATATGAAAAATAACAATAAAATTTGGCGACACATTTGTTTTCAAATCCAGGCCTAAAGCTGGCCCCAACAAACCCCCTTATTTTTTCCCTTGGCACACCGGTTGCATATATGTTCTCGCAAGAATAACAAGCCGCAGTAAATTCAAATCAACCAAACTGGAGCATCAAATGAAAAAAGTTCAAGCAGGTTTTACCCTTATCGAACTGATGATCGTTGTCGCGATTATCGGTATTTTGGCTGCTATCGCTATTCCACAATATCAGACGTATATCGCTAAATCGCAGGTTACTCGTGCGATGGGCGAAGCTGGTGCGGTTAAAACTGCCATTGAAACTTGTGTACTAGGCGGCAAAACAACAGTTGGTATTGCACTTGTCACCGATTGCGATCCACAAGCGACGGGATCAACCATCCTGACTGGTGCTACCCAAGGAAGTCCTATTCCTGCGAATACCGGTGTACCTCAGGTGGGAGCTGCGCTTTTGGCTGCTGGAACTCCAACAATCGTAGCATCATTTGGTAATAATGCCGCTGCCGCTTTGACAAATCCAGCAGGGCAAACTGTTACTTGGACCCGTACTGTAGATGGTTCATGGGGATGTACAACGTCAGCAAGCGTATTGCCAAAATTCAAGCCAGTAGGCTGCCCATAATTTTCTGAGCTACTTTGCAATAAAAAACGCGGCGTGAGCCGCGTTTTTTTATAAAAATTTTTTTCAGAGAAGCTAGTTCAGCTGGCATTAAGTTGCACCAAAAAGTCTTGCAAAAATTCATCCTTGGAGAAATTCGCATGCGCATCCCAAACGGATTTACGCTCATTGAGCTTATGATCGTAGTAGCCATCATTGGGGTTCTGGCGGCCATTGCGTTACCTCAATATCAAACCTACGTGGTGAAGTCCCAAGTCACACGAGTCATGGGAGAAAGTAGCTACGTAAAAAATATAGTAGAAACCTGTATCGCTGATGGCAAAACCTCTATAGGTACTGTTAACGGTCAGTGTAACCCCCAAGCCCCTGGTTCGAACTTAATGTTCGGCCCTACGCAAGGTGATCCGATACCTGCAAATACGGGTACTCCCCAAATTACGCCTCCGGCTATTGGCTTAACGCCCAGCATTACGGCTACCTTTGGAAATTATGCTGCGAGCATACTTCAAGTGGCTCCAGTAGGACGGGTAGCTTGGACACGCATGGCTACTGGTTCTTGGTCATGCGCTTCTATAAATATCGCTCCAAAATTTAAGCCAGTAGGTTGCCCATGAGGAGTCAAATTTGTGCACTTTGGATATCTATTAATTGAATTCAACCGGAGCAGATTGCTTCATTACTAGCTATAGAGTTTGAGCATGGAAATTACAGATACCAACCTATCCCCCAAATCAAGTTTATCGAACAAACAGTTTTCGCGCTGGAAAGCCGCAGGTATCCATCTGGCTATAAGTGTCTCCATTGCACTAGTCGTAGTTGTGTTCATGTTTTTTCTCTGGTACCCAACACCTTACTTTCAAGCGATGGGCGGGGGTGGCCTATTATTGCTGGTAACCGGTGTTGACGTTGTGCTCGGGCCGCTCATAACACTCGTAATATTTAACACGCAGAAAAAGTCGCTTAAATTTGATTTGATGTGCGTTGCGATAGTTCAGGTAATGGCGCTGGGATACGGCGTTGCGACTATGTTTCAAGCTCGGCCTATCTACACGGTCTTCCAAAAGGATCGCTTTGATGTGGTGATTGCTGCGGATATGGACGCCAAAGAGCGTACAAAAGTGACTGACGTTGCATTTAAGTCGCTGCCGCTTACTGGACCGCAAATCGTTGCGATGGATTCGCCTACCGATATCAAGGAAATCCAGCGGATGCTCATCTCTGGTATCGATTCCCGCGCGTTCTCCCAATACTACGTTTCTTACGATTTTAAAGCCAAAGAAGCCGCTGCCGCGAGCAAACCCTTCGCTGAATGGCAAAAAACGCATACCGCCACCGCGGAGAAACTAAAGGCCTTCCTCGCCACAAAAGCAATCGACGAAGCCAAAGTCGGCTTCCTCCCGCTGTACACCCGCAACGAGGATATGACCGTCGTCCTTGACCGCGACACCGGCAAAATTCTCGCGATTGCGCCGATAGCTCCTTAGACGGCGCTTTAAGTCGGTAGCGTATGTCTTTGCATTCGGTGCAGCTTTTTTCTTTTTCTCTTGCCATCGAAAAACGAATTTCTTATCCGGGCTGATATTCAGAGCGCAAAGAAAAGTAACCTCATAACTCAGTCCACTACAGCTTGAGTTTTCTTCGCGTTCGTTGTGACGCCGGGGTGCAGCGCATTCAGTGTTAAATTTGCACTCATGATGATTCTGCCAACAAAGTGCGTTATCCGCGAACGTGATATAAAAAAGCCAATATGGGGGCGGAGTTTGAGCCATTTTTGCTCGAAAACAAGCTCTGGTGGCCGAGTTATAAATCGTGATATGCGATGAGCGACTTGTTCTCCAGCGATCAAAACACCCCAAACATTGCATCACTTGCGCGGGCTGATGCGAGTTCGCCCTTGGCCGAGCGCCTGCGCCCGCGCACGCTTGGCGATGTGATTGGCCAAGAGCACCTTACCGGTGAAGGCATGCCGTTGCGGATTGCGTTTGAGTCGGGCAAGCCCCATTCGATGATTTTGTGGGGGCCGCCGGGTGTCGGCAAAACGACGATTGCGCGGCTGATGGCGACCGCGTTCGAGGCGGATTTTATTGCGCTTTCGGCAGTGTTGTCAGGGGTAAAGGAAATTCGCGAGGCGATTGAGCGCGCGACGATGAATCGCAATAATTTAAATCGCCGCACCATCTTATTTGTTGATGAAGTACACCGCTTTAATAAAAGCCAGCAGGATGCATTCTTGCCGCATGTGGAATCCGGCCTGGTCACTTTTATTGGCGCGACCACCGAAAACCCATCGTTCGAATTGAACAATGCATTGCTGTCACGCGCGGCGGTTTATGTATTGAAATCGTTGGATGACGACGCGCTGCACATTATGCTAACAATGGCTTTGGGTGCGGTTCTTCAGGGTGTTGATGTGCCTGATGCCACGACAAAACATCTGGTCGCGATGGCGGATGGCGATGGTCGGCGCTTGCTGAATTTGGTCGAGCAATTGGCAACGGCGGTTGAGAATAAAAAAATCACCCGCGTCGATGTGCCGTTTGTCGAAAGCGTTCTTGCGCGCGCGGCGAAGCGATTTGATAAAGGCGGTGATAATTTTTATGACCAGATCTCCGCACTGCATAAAAGCGTGCGCGGCTCCGACCCTGATGCGTCGCTTTATTGGTTTTGCCGCATGCTCGATGGCGGTGCCGATCCACGATATTTGGCGCGGCGCTTGATTCGGATGGCGACGGAGGATATTGGCTTGGCCGATCCGCGCGCGCTCGATATGACGATGGCGGCGGCGGCTGTTTATGAACGACTCGGCTCGCCGGAAGGCGAATTGGCACTGGCGGAAGCGGTGATTTATTTGGCAGTCGCTGCAAAATCAAACGCGGTTTATGCAGCTTACAACGAAGTGCGCGCGTTTATCAAACAAGATGAATCGCGCCCCGTACCGATGCACATTCGAAACGCACCGACCAAACTCATGAAAACGCTGGGCATGGGGGCTAATTATCGGTATGCGCATCGCGAGGAGGGTGCCTATGCGGCGGGTGAAACCTATTTGCCCGATGGGATCGAAAAGCCCAATTGGTATCGGCCCACGGATCGTGGCCTGGAAGCAAAAATTGCAGAAAAACTTGCGCAATTACGCGAGCTTGATTCAAAATACAAGAAATGAAAACGAATTTCAGATGTCGATTGCTTGTTCAATTCTGCAATCCCTCCAGCCGCTCCTCTCGGACCGTTCCCCTACGATCTCGTTAGCGCCGCCTGCGCCGCTGTCATGTCTGAGCGAAGGCGTGCGCTCAATCAATCTAAGGTTCCCCACTTTAGCGTTGTCATTTCGAGCGGTCTTTTGCGAGGAATCTGCTGTTGAACTTGCATAATTGTCATCGCATACAAAGCAGATTCTTCGTCGCCTAAGCCCGCGACTACGGCATAGGCGCTCGTCAAAATGACAGTTTTAGACGGTGGGGATAATTAAAATTCTCGAATTGAAAAACAGGAAATTACCATGCTAGATATTCAACAACTCCGCAAAGATCTACCCACTGCCGTCGCAGGGCTCGTTCGGCGCAATGTCGACTTCGACGAACCGCAATTTCGTGCGCTCGAAGATGAACGCAAAAAACGCCAAATTGAAACCGAAGAGCTGCAAGCCAAACGCAATGCGGCCTCAAAACAAATCGGCGTAATGAAAGCCAAAGGCGAGGACACCACCGCAGTGATGGCGGAAGTTGCCGGCTGGGGCAATATTCAAAAAGCAAACGAAGTAGCGCTCGGTGAATTGCAAGAAAAACTGAATCATTTCCTGCGCCAAATTCCCAACATCCCCCGCCCCGAAGTGCCCGCTGGAAAATCAGAACTCGACAACGTGGAAGTACGCAAATGGGGCGCGCCAAAAACATTTGATTTCACCGTTAAAGATCATGTGGATATTGGCGAAGCACTCGGCGGTATTGATTTCGACACGGCTGCAAAGCTAAGTGGGGCGCGGTTCTCGGTATTGCGCGGTGGTGTCGCACGGCTGCACCGGGCGTTGGCGCAATTCATGTTGAATACGCATACGTTGGAGCATGGTTACACCGAAGTTTATGTGCCGTATATGGTCAACGATCATTGTATCGATGGCGTGACCAATCTTGATAAATTTCGTGACGATGGTTTCAAGATTGAAGGCAGGGATATGTATTTGATTCCCACCGCTGAAGTACCGGTAACGAACTTTGTGCGCGATCAAATCGTCGATGTAAAAGAATTGCCGATGAAATACGCCTGCCATTCGCCATGCTTTCGATCGGAGGCGGGCAGCTATGGCAAAGACACGCGCGGCATGATTCGTCAGCATCAATTCGACAAGGTTGAGATCGTGCAGATGGTCGCGCCGGAAAATTCGGTGGCTGCGCATGAAGAGTTGGTGCGGCATGCAGAAGCAATTTTGCAGAAGCTGGAATTGCCGTATCGCACGATGTTGCTTTGTACCGGCGACATGGGTTTTTCGAGTGCGAAAACGTATGATCTGGAAGTTTGGTTGCCTGCACAAAACACGTATCGCGAAATTTCATCGTGCTCGTTGTTTGAAGCTTTTCAAGCGCGCCGCATGATGGCCCGATTCAAAAACGCACAAGGTAAAACTGAATATTTGCATACCCTGAATGGTTCAGGTTTGGCGGTGGGTCGAACGCTCGTCGCGGTGCTGGAAAACTATCAAAACGCCGATGGTAGCGTGACGATACCAGGCGTGCTGGTGCCGTATATGGGCGGCTTGTTGAAGCTGGAAATTCAAAAATAATGTATTTATCCCGCGTGTTACTGACCAGCGGGGCTACTGGAGCCGGTGAAATCCGTAGTCGTCGCTACAGCTGGCTTGATGGGTGTTTTCGTCTGCGCCGCTGGCAAATTTGCTTTTAAATTCAAACGCCGTTTCGATGCGGCAAGGAGTGCTGCATCGTCAAGCGCCGCGGTAAATCCAGCGTCCATTTCCAGCGGCTTTTCGAGCTTGGTCAGAATATCTGTGTAGTTGCGAATATTCTCGACAAACTGCACCGCCTCTTCGCCACGCGCATAGCCGTGTTTGAGAGATTCGTAAATTTCTGGTTGGTGCAATTTGGAATACGCCTTGCGCACATCCAGCCACGAATCGGCATTGGTTTTTAATCGCGCGGCGAGAATTCGCGCGTCTTCCAAATGGCCGTAGCCTTGATTGTAGGCGGCCAATGCCAGCCAGGTGCGATCAGGTTCGGCGATACGTTCAGGAACGGTGTCGCGCAGCTTGAGCAGATATTTTGCGCCGCCGATAATCGATTCGCGCGCATCGAGCCGATTTTTAACGCCCATGCGATCTGCGGTGTCGTCGGTTAACATCATCAGTCCGCGGACGCCCGTGGGCGAGGTGGCAAATTGATCCCAGTGCGACTCTTGATAGCCGACTGCCGCCAATAAACGCCAATCAACGCCGGTGAGCTGCTGCGCTTCGTGAAAATAGGATCGTAGTTTGGGTAATATCGTTTCAATTTTCTCTATTACGGCTTCAGAATCCACCGCCTGAATCCGATTGACGTGACCGTAATAGCGATCTACCAATCTTGCCAGCGTGCCGTTATTGCGAATTTTGTCAAAAAATGCGAACGCGGACTGTTGTAAATCATAGTCCGCCGCGCTGGAAAACCCCCACGCCAATTTACGCTCGCGGCCGACGTTAAATGCAGCAGCAAGATCTGGATGCAGGCGTTTATCAATTGCGAATGCCGATGCATCCACCACTGCGAAATCGATCGCCCCGGCGGGCGGCGCGTCAACCACTTCAAGTTTTTTCAACAGCGCATCAGGGTCCGTATTTTGCGGCAGCGCCTCAATCATGAATCCCGGATATTCGCCCGCAAGATCGCGCAGCAAATCATGCGCAGGGGTTTCCGCCACCACCACGATGCGCTTGCCGATGACGTTCAGCATCGAGCGTGGTTTGGGCTCACTCGCGCGATACACCAATTGATATTGCACTGATTTGTAACTCGGCCCGAATACGAACTGCTGGCGCAATTCAGGTGTTGGCATCATGCCGGCGGCGGCGATATGTCCACGTCCCTCCTTTAGCGCCAATGCCAGCGCGTTATAGCCCGGAGCGACCACAAACTTCGGTGTCGCACCGATTTCTTGCGCAAATAGCGTGGCTAAATCATGTTCAAAACCAGTCTGCGTTTCATTGGCGCGCTTTCCTGCCGCAGGGATGTCCTGCGTGGTGGTCGGGCCGCGCAGCGTGAGAAAAACAATTTCGCCGGTCTCGCGCGGCGGCTTCAACACGGGTTGCAGCCATGGCGGCGCGTAGTCAGTATTGCGAATGGTCACGGCAACGGTCATCACGCCCGCAAGCGTAATTGCTGTTGCGCACACCGCCACAATAATGGTTTTACGAACCATGCTGGATTTCAGAATTAGCGTTTGCGCGCTAAACGTTAAGGCTCGATCACGAGCTTGCCGGTCGCGCGGCGTGCGAGTAAATCATTGAGTGCTAAAGGCGCTTCGTCCAGCGAATAAACGCGCGAAATATGCGGACGAATTTTACCCTCAGCCATCCAGCCCATCATTTCGGTGATACCCGCCATGTTTGCTTTTGGCTCGCGTTTTACAAATTCACCCCAGAATACCCCCATGATTGCGGCGCCTTTTAATAGCGCTAAATTCCACGGCAACGCAGGAATTTCGCCATTCGCAAAACCAACCACCAGATAGCGCCCCCGCCATGCGATCGAACGGAATGCGGGCTCGGCAAACTTTCCACCGACCGGGTCAAAAACAACATCAACGCCTTTGCCGTCGGTTTCCCGTTTCAGCGCCTCACGCAAATCTTCAGTTTCATAGTTGATCAAAACATCCGCACCATGCTGTTTGCAAAGGGCTAATTTTTCAGCCGATGATGCTGCCGCAATCACCCGTGCGCCGATTGCTTTGCCGATCTCCACCGCCGCCAGCCCCACACCACCTGCAGCACCCAGCACCAACATGGTTTCGCCGGCTTTCAACGCTGCGCGGTCGCGCACCGCATGCCACGACGTGCCGTAGGCGAGTGTGAATATGGCGGCAGTTTTGTAATCAAGTCCTGCGGGCATCGGTATGGTCGCTGCGGCAGGCGCGATTACCTCCTCAGCGAATCCACCGACCCCACAAAACGCGACGACGCGATTGCCCACACTAACGTGCATCACGCCATCGCCAATAGACATCACGTCGCCCGCAATCTCTGCCCCCGGCGAAAAAGGGAAAGGCGGTTTCAACTGATATTTTCCCTGCACCATCAACGCATCCGGAAAATTGACTCCCGCCGCCTTGATGCGGATGCGGACTTCGCCGGCGCCCGGTTCGCGTGCCGCTATTTCTTCAACGACGAGTTGATCGGGGTTTCCCCATTGACGACAGAGCACGGCTCGCATTTGAATTCCCCGACAGAGTTGGTGACAGTTCGCGTTGGAACCAATGGTATTGATGTGGGGCAAAGGTTAGCACGCCAATCATCACGCGTCACGGTCAAGCAATTCACGCCATAATCTACGAGTTTAATTTTTCACGATTGGGTGTAATTCGGCATGAATTCAAAAATAATTGCACTGGTCCCCGCTGCAGGAACCGGCACTCGATTGGGTGACAGCCTGCCCAAACAATATCTCGATATCAATGGTCAGGCGCTAATCGTCCACACGCTGCAAGCGCTGGCGCGGGTCGCACGAATCGACAAAATTATCGTCGTATTATCGTCTGAAGACCGCCACTGGCGCGGGCTGGTGGCCCATGGCGGCCCCGCCTGGCGGGCACTTTCAACGCGCGTTGAGACCCTCAATGTGGGCGGAAAATCACGTCGCGATAGCGTCCTGAATGGTTTGAACGCCATGCCGGAGCAGTCTCAAAAAGATGCGTGGATTATGGTGCACGACGCGGCGCGGCCGTGTATTCGTAGCGAATTGATTGAGCAGTTTATTGATGAGCTGGAAGGTGATCAGATCGGTGGGTTGTTAGCATTGCCGCTGGCCGATACGATCAAGCTTGGCGACGGTGCGCTACGCGTTACGAAAACGCTGCCGCGCAAAGATATCTGGCGCGCACAGACACCACAAATGTTTAAATTTCAATTGCTGCAAAAAGCACTCAACGCGGCTCCTAACGCCACTGATGAAGCTGAGGCAATAGAGGCCATTGGCCATCAGCCGAAACTAGTGATGGGCGACAGCGCCAATTTAAAAGTCACCTACGCTACTGATTTGAAGTTGGCAAAAATGTTATTAAGCGAGAACACATAAATGTCAGAAATTCCCTCCTTCAGGATTGGCCACGGCTTTGATGTTCACCAATTGGTGGTGGGACGAAAATGCATTATCGGCGGCGTCGATATTGCCTATGAACGTGGCCTTCTCGGTCATTCAGACGCAGATGTTTTGCTGCATGCGATTTGTGATGCGCTACTGGGAGCGGCGGCGTTGGGCGATATTGGTAAACACTTCCCCGATACTGACGCAAAATTTAGCGGCATCAACAGTCGCGAGCTGCTGCGTCATGTTGGCGCGCTGATTAAAGATCGTGGCTACGCGATCAGCAATATCGACGCCACCATCATCGCCCAAGAACCTAAAATGGCACCGCATATTCCGAATATGGTGATTAATATTGCGAGCGATCTCCATCTGGAACTATCGCAAGTCAATGTGAAAGCGACCACCACGGAGAACCTGGGGTTCGCGGGGCGAGGCGAAGGAATCGCGGTGGAAGCGGTTTGTTTGCTGGTGTTTGAAGCGCCCAACGTGGTGACGGCGTCAGCTTAAAATGGCGAAATTCATTTATTTTCTAATTATTCCATTTCGAATCTGGCGTAAGTCATAAGACCTGATGGAAACGACGCGATTTGGACACCCTCGAAAGGCCGACACGGTAGGCCGGGAGTTAAAGCTGCTTTCTTCAATCACGGACGCCAGCTCCCCAATGGTGCATTGCCCAGCGTCGGAGGCATGTTCTGCTCCGATCTGAATGGGCAATCAATCCTGACGGATTGTGCGCCCTGAATGCCATGAACCAAGATCGTCCGATCAACTTCGGCGTCACGTCACTGTCTATCTCCCCGCCCTCAATTTGGCAGGTGAACAGGTTTTTAGCCGCAGTCTGACCGTTGTCAATTTAGGTAATATGAACGAACTGAGCCCGACTCAGCGCTGTGCCAGCGACGAACCTGCTCTCAAGGCGATTGGTTGAGACTGGCAAGCTATGCTCGCGGTAACTCGTCGTCTAGTACTCGCCAATCTGCTCGCAACGCAATTAAAGGCGTTATTCTAGCTGTTCAGATCCGCAAGTTTAGCGACCACATTCTTAACTCGCGGGGGCGGTGGTTTCTCACGCCAAAGTGGGGAATTTCACGCGAATGTTTTACTCACATAATTAGAGGCGCACCGCCGCTCGGTGCGCCCGGCCGTCATTACGGTTTAGCCATCACCTGACCGCGAATTTCGCCTCCCGGATTGGCTGCGGTATGCACATTCAAATACCAATTTCCGGCAGTGAGATCACTCACTTGGGCGGCAGTGAGTGTTGCAGTGCCTTTGATCGGACTGTCCAGGCTTCCACTAAGCGGCACGGAGGGCGGTGCGTTTACGCCAGGCCCGGCCGGTCCGTGGAAGTGTGCTGCGGTCGCCGGCCCGGTCAAGCCAGAATAAGTAATCGTCCACGTCAGTACATTACTTTGCTTATTAAAGTTAGCATCAACCATGCCTTTGCCAGTGCTCTTGTTTGGCGGTACTTCAGTTGCGCCAGAAAGTTGCGCCGTCATCGCGATCAATACCGAGACGGTCGGGCTATTTACGGAAACGGGCGTGGCAGTCATCACGGTTTTGTTACATGCTGTAATGCCGAACAAACTGATTAACAAGCTCGCAATTAGAGTGGTACGTGAACGAATCATTTTCATCTCCATTGATCATAAGTAAAAAAATTATGCAACAAGATTTTAGCCCCCAAACAAAATTGATGACTGTTCGGTGTCGCACATAGCGATGTCTTTAAATACCCGCAAGCGGGTTCCTGAAATTCTGGACAGGTTCAAAAAAACGTACACCATGAACTGGAATTTCAAGCTGCTTTCTTCAATTGCTGGTCTTATCTTTCTTTTTTAAAATCAGTTGGTGACGGGTTGTTGATTTTTGAATGTTTTTTGATGGCGTACGTATTCCAACCGGACGTCCGCCCGGGCTTAACCGTTCTAGACGCTGCTGTTACTACACGCTTCGCAATTGCGTCCGTTGTGGGCCACTATGATTAAAAAACTAAGCCATGGTGTCCGCTTTAGCGAGCCTCTTCCAGTTTTCATGTCGCCAAAAGCTGAAAGACCCGGGCATTGCCCGGGTCCTTGCTTGCGCCAAAATTAGGCGCCAGACTATCGATAGAATCCCCTCGGCGGAATCACGGGAAACGGTTTCGTCGTGTTTCGTTAAGCCGCCTTAGAAATCAACTCCCGCAGCACAAACGGCAGAATCCCGCCGTGCAAATAGTAGTCCACCTCAATCGGCGTATCAATTCGCAGTAGTACGGCGACTTCTTTTCTGCTGCCGTCTTTACGGGTGATGACTAGCGTGACATCCATCTGCGGTTTGATGCCCGTTTCCACACCGATCAGGTCAAAAATCTCGTCGCCTTTAATGCCGAGCGAATCCAACGTGTCGCTGCCCTTGAATTGACACGGCAAGACGCCCATGCCGACCAGGTTGGAGCGATGGATTCGCTCGAAGCTTTTGGCGATCACGGCTTTCACGCCCAGCAATTGGGTGCCTTTGGCGGCCCAGTCGCGCGATGAGCCGGTGCCATATTCTTCGCCGCCAAAAATGATGGTTGGCGTGCCTGCAGCGATGTAGCTCATCGCCGCGTCGTAGATGTATGCTTGTTCTCCCGATGGTTGCATCAAGGTGACGCCGCCTTCTACACGCGAGCCATCTGCCTTTGCAGGCAGCATCAAATTTTTGATGCGCACATTGGCAAAGGTGCCGCGCATCATCACATCGTGATTGCCGCGTCTTGCGCCGTAGCTGTTGAAGTCAGCTTTCAATACGTTATGCTCAATCAGGTATTTGCCAGCGGGCGAGGTGTCCTTGATCGAGCCTGCGGGTGAGATGTGATCGGTGGTCACAGAATCGCCGAAGATGCCCAAGGCACGCGCCCCTATGATGTTGTGTGCGATGCCCGCATGCATGCCAAAATCGCGGCTGAAAAACGGCGGCTCGGCGATGTAGGTGGAGGTCGGCCAATCGTAGATTTGACCTTGGGTGCCTTTAATGTTTTGCCACAAGGGATTGTCCGCGCCGAGATTTGAATACAGGCGCTGAAAGGTCGCAGGGTCCTGCGCGAACGACATTGCCGCGGCGATCTCGGCGCTGCTGGGCCAAATATCTTTGAGGAAAACCAGGCGATCCCCGCCGCGCCCAAGTGGCTCGGTTTCTAAATCTTTCAGCACCGTGCCCGCAATCGCGTAAGCAACGACGAGGGGAGGGGAAGCCAAGAAATTTGCGCGTAGGTTGGGATGAATCCGTGCTTCAAAATTTCGGTTACCAGACAACACCGCAGCACAGATCAAATCATTACTCACAATAGTTTCATTAAACTCGGTGCGTAGATCGCCGGCATTGCCAATACAAGTGGTGCAGCCGTATCCGGCAAGGTAGAAACCGAGCTTTTCCAAGTAGGGCAACAGACCTGATTTCGTTAAATAATCAGTCACCACGCGCGAGCCCGGTGCCAATGAAGTTTTGATATGCGGCATCACGCTAAGGCCGGCCTCCACCGCTTTTTTCGCGAGCAAACCGGCCGCGATCATCACGCTCGGGTTCGATGTATTGGTGCAGGACGTAATGGCGGCAATCAGCACATCGCCAGAACCAATTTCAACACTGTCTTCGGTCGCCGATTTTGTCTGGTAGCGTTTCGGCAAATCCGCCGCGACTTTACTGAAACCGTTCTCGGTGGGTGGTTTTGAAAATAGTGAGGCGAATTGAGATTTCATATTGCCTAATTCGATGCGGTCTTGCGGACGCTTCGGCCCGGCGAGTGATGCGTTCACCGTGGCGAGATCAAGTTCCAGCGTGGTGGAATAATCCAAGTCGCCTTTTTTCGATACACCGTACATGTCCTGCGCTTTGAAATACGCCTGCAATGCATCAACTTCTGCTGGCATGCGGCCCGTCGATTTCATATATTCAACGGTCGCGTCATCAACCGGGAAAAAGCCCATGGTTGCGCCATATTCAGGCGCCATGTTGGCAATCGTGGCGCGGTCAGGAACTGAAAGCGACGCGGTGCCTTCACCAAAAAATTCGACGAATTTGCCCACTACTTTTGCTTTACGCAGCATTTCGGTCACGACCAATACCAAATCGGTCGCGGTGCGTCCTTCTTTTAATTTGCCGGTGAGATTCACGCCGACCACATCGGGTGTTAGGAAATAAACCGGCTGGCCCAACATACCCGCTTCGGCTTCAATGCCGCCAACGCCCCAGCCAACCACACCGATACCGTTAATCATGGTGGTATGCGAATCGGTGCCGACCAAAGTATCGGGATAGTAAACGCCGTTTTTTGAATGTACGCCGCGTGCCAAATATTCCAGATTAACCTGATGCACGATGCCGATGCCGGGTGGCACGACTTTGAACGTATCGAACGCCTGCATGCCCCACTTCATGAATTGGTAGCGCTCTTCGTTACGCTGAAATTCGAGCTTCATGTTAATGTCGAGCGAATCTTTGCTGCCGTAGCTATCGACTTGCACCGAGTGATCGACCACCAAATCAACAGGAACTAAGGGTTCAATAATTTTCGGGTTCTTGCCCATCTTGTGCGCCACACCGCGCATCGCCGCCAAGTCGGCCAGCAATGGCACACCGGTAAAATCCTGCAACACGATTCGCGCCAGCACGAACGGAATTTCATCGGTGCGCGCCGCAGTCGGCTGCCAGTTGGCAAGCTGCTTGATGTGGTGCTCAGAGACCTTTTTGCCATCGCAATTACGCAACACGCTTTCTAGCACGATGCGGATGGAAACCGGCAGGCGCTTAACGCTTGGAAATGTTTTCGCGAGCTCGGGCAGCGAATAAAACTGGCCCGATTTTCCAGCAGTGGGTTGGAAATTTTGTAACGTGTTGTGCAGGTTATGGTTCGACATGGCGGATTCCTGAAAAGTCGGCGGTGGGTAGGAAGTGGCTGGCTATTGACTTGAAAATGGTTAGAAATAGGATTCGTTTTACGATGCGGGATTAATGATCTTAAGCCCTTTGAAGTAATCACGGAAAAAACCTTGGTCGCGGGTGATGAGGGCGTTACATTGCAGCAGCGCGTGCGCGCCGACGAGAAAGTCTGAGGCAACACGTTCTTTGCGCTTACCCCCGCGTTTGCGAAAGCGTTGTTGCATGATGCCAGCGCGGATTGCAGATTGTTCAGTTAATGCCGAGAATCGAATACCGGAGCGGGAAAGCGTTTCGAGTAGCGGCTCCACAGGCTCGGAGTAAGAACAAATTTCGGCAAATGCGGCGTCACAAATAACGACGTCATCTGAATCAACAGCCTCACTTAGCGCAATGCCCGACGCCTCACCAAATACGGGATCGTCGTAAATGACATCAATGATGATTGAGGAATCAACTGCGATCATGCTTTATTCCTCAATCGGGTCTCCAGGCGCGCGCCCGCGAAGTTCGCGCATGATGTCGTCAGTTGTTGTACCTGCTGGCAGCTTGTAAATGCCGCGTAGCTTGGCGATGGCAGACGACATATCTTTGCGAAGGATGATATGACCGCGCTCGACCTGCACAATTAACTTGGTGCCCTTGGTCAACCCCAGCGCATCGCGCGCTTCTTTCGGCAGGGTGATTTGGCCGCGTTCGGCAACAGTTGCTTCCATGATCGATCCTCTTTGAAACTGAATAACAAAATATACCAAAAAAACATGGTAAATAAAGCATATTTATAAAGTATGCTTAATATGAGCATATTTAATCTGCGGTGGAACTGTGTTGAAACATGTTTTAAAAACAAAAACGGCACTAAAAGTGCCGTTTTTCCGTCGCAGGGTATTTGGTTGTGGCTTCGAGCAAGCCGCTATTTTTGCGCGCCCATCGCCTTGTTCATATCCAATATGTTCATGGTGATACCCATGGTGTTGATATCACCTGGCTTCATGCCTGCTTTGCACGGACCGACGTACTTTGCACTGCTGACGGTCACGCTTTCCTTCATGCCGTACAACGGTGGGTTATAGACCGATTTCGACTCGGTGCGATAGCTGGTGTCGCTATTAAAGGTGGTCGTCGACGTTGAACTGATGGTCGAATTACCCATTTTGCATTCCACTGAACCGGTCATTTTGTTGCCCGACACTTGTGTGGTGTTTTTAGAACACATTTTTTGTGACATGCCTTGACCCAGTTTCATCATTTGTTCCATGACCGCATCATTTATGCACATGGTCGACGTGAGGGGCTCGTTGCCGTCTTTTTTCGAGTTCGCACCATCGCTGACCACGGTGCTTTCCCACATTCCCGCCTGTATTTTCGGGAAACTTTGGGCTAGTGCATGGCTGGCGGAACCTGCAACCAGCATGGCGGCAACTACGATTCTGGCGGTCATTTCAGTTTTCATATTGTCTGCCTGAGAAAATTTAGATCACCATCATATCGACAAATTCGTTGACCGGTGTGGTGGATAGTTTTTTCGCATCCGAGCACAGCGCCAGAATTGCCGCCGCTTGTTTGGGCGGGAATTGGCGCGCTAGGTTGGTTTTGAATTTAGCGACCAATACCGGCATGCCTTCTTTGCGACGGCGTTTATGGCCAATCGGATATTCAACGACGATTTCCTTTATTTTCTTGCCGTCGGTAAATTCCACGGTCAAGGCATTGGCGATTGAGCGTTTTTTCGGATCGTGATAATCCTTGGTGTAGTTGACGTCCTCGACGCAGACAATCTTATCGCGCAGCACATCAATACGCGGGTCTTTGGCAATCGCATCTTCATAATCGCTTGCAGTCAAGCGGCCAAAAATAATGGGCACAGCCACCATATATTGCACGCAATGATCACGATCCGCTTCGTTATTGAGTGGGCCTTTTTTATCGATAATACGAATGCAGGCCTCGTGAGTGCGGATGGTAATTTTTTTGATGTCTTTGTCAGTCTTGCCCAATTTTTTCAATTCGGCGTTTATCGTCATCGCGGCCTCCACTGCGGTCTGCGAATGGAATTCTGCGGGGAACGAAATTTTAAACAGCACTTGCTCCATCACATACGAGCCATAGGGACGCTGAAACTTGAATGCATTGCCTTTAAACAGTACATCGTAAAAACCCCAGGTTTTCGCCGACAACACGCCCGGATAGCCCATTTCGCCAGTTTTGGCGATAAGCGCCAAACGCACAGCGCGCGAGGTTGCATCACCTGCCGCCCACGATTTGCGCGAGCCGGTGTTGGGCGAATGGCGATAGGTGCGCAGCGATTGTCCATCCACCCAAGCGAGCGACACCGCGTTCAAAATTTCATCGCGCGTTAAACCCATCATTTGAGCAACCACCGCCGTGGATGCCACTTTCACGAGAACAACGTGATCCAAGCCTACTTTATTGAACGAATTTTCCAGCGCGATACAACCCTGAATTTCGTGCGCTTTAATCATGCCGGTCAGTACATCCTGGACGGTAAGCGGTTTTTTGCCTGCCGCCACCGCGGTGCGTGAAAGCCAATCCGCGGTCGCCAAAATGCCGCCTAAATTATCCGAAGGATGACCCCATTCTGCGGCCAGCCAAGTGTCATTGAAATCGAGCCAGCGGATCATGGTGCCGATGTTAAACGCGGCTTGAATCGGGTCCATCTGAAATTGTGTGCCGGGTACCTTTGCGCCGTTAGGCACGACTGTGCCTTGCACCACCGGGCCCAGCAATTTTGTACATGCGGGATATTCCAGCGCCTCAAATCCGCAGCCCAGTGTGTCCATCAAACAATAGCGCGCCGTTTCGTAGGCCTCTTTGGATTTGATGGTGTATTTGGTGACGTAATCGACGATATCGACGAGAACTTTATCGGGTTTTGGGCGGACGTTAGAAATGTGGGCTGACATGGTGAATAGTCTCTTTGCAGTGAAATAAAACGAAATAAATTTGCTGAAAGTTTTGCGGGATTTACGTGTTGCGACTTAAATCAAATTCCTGTTTTTAAAATATTTTCCGCCCGCTCGCGATATTGCTTGGCCGCATTGCGGTCTTTGATACCTTCAAATAGTTCCGACTGAAACTGATTCAATAGCCCAGCCAATTCATCTTCATTATTTGCGCGCGCAATTTTTGAAATGAAAAAAGTACCCTTCAGGCCCAGCACTTTTTGCGCAGTAGTGTTCATGAATGTCTGCGCTTGAATAAAACGAGCGGAGTGAGCTGGTTTTGATTCTGCATCATTGGCTTTCGGGTTCGCCGCAGTTGCAATAGTGGCCGCACCTGCTAAAGGAACTGCTTCTAGTTCGTCAGAAAGTAATTCGCTGATGATGGTAGTGGTGGTTGGACCGGTAGTTTGAAATAATTTGCCATTTGGCGTTAGGGTTGGCTTTGGTGCAAGCGCGGACCATGTTGTAGAATCGGGGAGCAGTGCCTCTATTGGCCCACCGGTACGCGTGATTAAATCCAGCTGCGTCAAGGTTTCAAACAAAACCGAGATGTCTTGCCCCGGCTTGAAAAACTGCATCAGCTCACCTGCGCTGCGTTCGCCGTCCACAATAATCAACAGGCGCCGCGTCATCGCATCCAGATGCAGATTTCGCGTGGCAATTTCTTGTGCGCCTTCTGCTGTTTTCGAATACACCTCTTGCAGATCCATATTCCCTCAACCGCCCTTTTAATGAAGCCACTTGTCCATAATTTCAGCGTCAAATGCCAGAAGGCGAATCCTACACCTTTGTTGCTGAAATGTGAGCATGCGGCTTGTTCAAAGCCAGTGTCTGAGTCACAAAAAAAATAGGGAAAAACGCGGGATTTAAGAAATTAAAATAGCGAAACGAAAAACACAGGTTTGTTCAGCTCTCAAGGCCGTAAGTCTCTTATTTACGATCCTTTAACGGCACAAACGTCAAATTATCGGGCCCCGTGTAGTTAGCGCTCGGGCGAATTATTTTGCCATCGATACGCTGCTCGATCACGTGCGCTGCCCAGCCGGAGGTGCGGCTGATAATAAACAGCGGGGTAAACATGGCGGTGGGCACGCCCATCATGTGATAGCTGACTGCGCTAAACCAATCCAGATTAGGGAACATTTTTTTCTCGCGCTGCATCACGGTTTCGAGCCGTTCGGCAATCGAAAACAATTTCATGTTGTTCGCCTGCTTCGATAATCTATTTGCCACTTCTTTAATTACCACATTGCGCGGATCAGAGAGCGTGTAAACCGGGTGGCCAAAACCGATCACCACTTGCTTTTCGGCGACGCGCTTGACGATATCGGCTTCAGCTTCATCGGCATCGTTGTAACGCGATTGAATTTCAAACGCGGCCTCGTTCGCACCGCCGTGTTTGGGGCCGCGCAAGGCGCCGATCGCGCCGGTAATGGCCGAATACATATCGGAGCCAGTGCCCGCAATGACGCGCGCGGCGAATGTTGACGCATTAAATTCATGTTCTGCATATAGCACGAGGGAGGTGTGCATCGCCCGCACCCATTCGTCTGACGGCGCAACACCGTGCAGCAAATGCAGAAAATGGCCGCCGATAGAATCATCATCGGTTTCAACATCAATACGTTTACCGTTCACGGCAAAGTGATACCAATACAGCAACATCGAGCCAAATGACGCCATCATCCGGTCAGCAATATCGCGTGCACCTTGAATATTGTGATTATCCTTTTCTGGCAGCGTGCAGCCAAGCGCCGAGCAGCCAGTGCGCAATACATCCATCGGGTGCGCCGAGGCAGGAAGTGATTCCAATACATCTCGTACGGCAAACGGAATCCCGCGCATCGATTTCAGTTTTGTTTTGTACGCTGCCAATTCTGTCAGGTTGGGCAGCTTTTCGTGTACCAGCAAATAGGCAATTTCTTCGAACTCGCAAGCGTCGGCCACATCCAGAATATCGTAGCCACGGTAGTGCAGATCATTACCGGTGAGTCCTACCGTGCAGAGCGCTGTATTGCCTGCGGTAACGCCAGACAGTGCGACAGATTTTTTGGCTTTGGGTGCTGCTGGGACAATAGCTTCGCTCACAAAATTCTCCTTCGGTTCAAAAAAATAATTGCACTGCCATGCCTCTGAACACTAGCACTGGCGGGGTTCCTGGAGCAGCTTGTCACAAGAGGTGCATCAAGTTTGGCGTTTGGCGTGGTGTTCGACTCTGGCCTGGTTAAATCAATCGCTGCATAAATTCCAGGCGATTTCCAAATGGGTCCCATGCGGATGCGCGGAGGTAGCCAGTGGGACCGTCGTCATGTCGAATGCGGCATTGCGCCGTTTCAATTTTTGCAAGCAATGAATTCAAATCGCTCACACAAAACGCAGGATGCGCATCGCCATCGGTGTTGAAATTTACCCGTTCGCCGAGATGAATATTCAGTCCCGCAACGGCAAGCCATGCGCCGGATTGCGAAAGTTCGGCGGGCTTGGGGATGCGCTTACAACCCAGCACGTCAACATAAAAAGCAAGTGCATCCGGCACGTGTCCCGCCGGAATTGAAATTTGAATATGATCCAAGCCTGTAATCATTTCTTCTCCTTGCTACTAGCGAACAAGGCATCTAACTTTGCCTCGTAAGCGTGATAGCCCAGATAATCGTAGAGGTCTGCCCGGCTTTGCATTGTTGGCACAACATTCTTTTGCGTGCCTTCAGCTCTAAGAGTCTGATAGAAATTAAGTGCAGCGGCATTCATTGCTCGATAGGCGCCACAGCAATAAAGTGCGATATCAACATTAGCGCCACGTAGCTCATCGACCGTAAAAAACGGGGTAGAGCCGAACTCAGTGAGGTTTGCCAAAATGGGTACTTTCACGGCCGCACGAAATTGTTTGTACATCTCGAGCGTGGTCACCGCTTCTGGAAAAATCATATCGGCACCGGCCTCGACATAAGCGCAGGCGCGATCAATTGCGGCATTCAAACCCTCGGCGGCCAGCGCATCAGTACGTGCCATCAGCACAAAGCCCGCATCGGTCTTGGCATCCACCGCGGCTTTGATGCGATCCACCATTTCTGCGGTGGTGACGACCTCTTTGCCGGGCCGGTGGCCGCAGCGTTTAGTGCCCACCTGATCTTCCATGTGGACGGCAGCCACCCCGGCTTTAATGAAGCTGCGAATCGTGCGCGCGATGTTAAATGCGCCGCCCCAGCCGGTGTCGATATCGACCATAAGCGGAATGTTCGTCACGTCCGTAATACGCCGTGCATCGATCAATACATCTTCCATCGTGCTGATCCCCAAATCAGGCATGCCCAGTGAATTGGCGGCGACGCCGCCGCCGGATAAATACAGCGCTTTATAGCCGGTGCGCTCGGCCATGCGGGCCGCATAAGCGTTTATTGCACCGACGATCTGGAGTGGGGATTCATCTGCGACTGCTTGGCGGAATTTTTTGCCAGGGGATTCGATCATGTAAATTTCCGATTGCCGTTAAACTCGATAATTATTGAAACACTAGGACGCACGCCGGTTCTGGAGCGATATAAGCTCAAAAAGCACGCCCGTGGCGGTGTTTGAAATATAAATTATGCAAAAAACGCCTTGATTGCGCCATCCGATATTTTAACTTGCGTCACCTTCGCCTTTTGCAATAATTCCCAAAAATAGCGATACGTGGCTCGGTCATGTAGCTCGCCCTTGTACTGAATCGGGCCCCAGTCTACGGCTTGCGCGGCGAGCAGAATGTTGGCGGCATCGTCAACCTCGGACAAGTCTGGCTGCATAGCCTGCACAATCGCGGGAATTTGCGCGGGGTAGATAGACCACATGCGCAAAAATCCGAACTCATTGCGGGCGCGGCTGGCGTCAGCCAACACCACCTCGGCGTTTTTCAAATCGAGGCAGACATTGTGGCAAGGCACGATCCCGTTTGCGAGTGCAGCCGCGACAACTTCAGCTTTTGCACGCACCAGCAATTTGTGCTCAAACTGACCCGGCGAGCGCATGGCGGAAGCGGGAATCGCGCCGTGATGGCCGGATACAAAATCCATCAAGCCAAAATCAAGCACCTCGATATTCGGTAATTGCGCAATGCGCTGAATGTCGCGCAACGCGCCGTGGGTTTCGACCAGAATATGTACGGGAACTTCGCGGCCAATGTTCGCTTTTAGTCCGACCACATGAATATGCGCGATCATCGCTTCAGCTTCTTCAAACTTAGTGCATTTCGGGATCGTAATGTAGCGCAATACTTTGCCTGCGCCTGCAACCAAAATATCGATGTCGGCTTTCCAGTGCGGATGCGAAAAATCATGAATCCGCGCACCCGCCATTTTGTATTTGTTGGCGGGGCTGTTTAACATGCGCACAATCATTTCGGCATGCGCCTGCTCCTGTCCAGCTTGCGCGCCGTCCTCGCAATCACAGGTGATATCGAATACCGGCCCCAATTTATCTTGCAGTTCGAGCGCTTTGCCGATCAGCTTTTCGCTGCCTGCAAAATGTTCACAAGTCGGAATAATCGGAAACGGCTTTTCGCCGGAAAATAGCGCGTCGTTGGGATGAACGGTTGACATGATTTTGGCCTGGAAATTTAAATTTTGCGGGGCATCAGTACGGTTAGATCAAGCGATAAAATGAGCGATGAGCTTTTCTGCTCAGACGACATATTTGCAAACTCGGCGGCGTTGGGATCAATATTTTTGTAGCTATCAAGTTGAACGCGCAGCGCACCGAGGTTGTTGTTCAGCGGCCATTTCATCGTGGGCGTTGACACCGCGTACAAAGTGTCCCCGGCAAATGTCGGATTGGTGTGCGAGCCTGCGTTGATCGCGGCAATCGTCAGCGCGTTTTCCAGGCCATCAAAAGCGAGCGCACGGCAAATTGATATAACTTGCCCGCCATAAATCAGACGCTGGCCAAAGCGACTGTCCTTCATGTGATGCAAATCAAAGTGAACGTGTGCGTTGTTTTGATAAAGTTTGGTTGCCAATGTGTGATCGGTTTCATCGAGGGTCATGCCACTAGGATGCTTGATCGGCACATTCAGCGCAATATGGTCCCAGAATTGGTTGCTGCCGGTGGCGGCTGAAACCGCGTGATTGGATTGATGCACAAATGCGGTATGAAGGTTTTCGGGCGCGACAAAACGATCAAATTCTGGAACCGGCGATGCTCCAGCAGTTTCGTCAGCGCTCGTGTTTGCGATTGAGTTTGCGTTTGCATTGGAGGCATCTGCCCTATGAAGAGCCCGATGAATCATCACCCAGCGTACCCATGTCAACACCATCTCTCCGCGCTGGTTAAAGCACATTGAGCGCACATAAACCACGCCGGTTTTGCCGCTGCTATTGGCTTTTAGCCCAATGACTTCGGTTTCTGCGCGCAGCGTATCGCCAACAAAAACAGGCTGCACAAAGCGACATTCTGCGTAGCCCAGATTGGCAACAGCGTTGTACGAAATGTCCGCAACCGTCTTGCCAAACGCGATATGAAAAACCAATAGGTCGTCTATCGGCGCGGATGAATAGCCGAGTGATTGCGCAAACGGCTCGCCGCAATGAAGTGGATTTCGCGAACCTGCGAGCGCTTGATACAAAGATACATCACCTGCCGTGATGGTGCGCGGCACGGCATGGGCAAATTTCTGCCCAAGCGCGTAATCCTCAAAAAAATAGCCGGATGCGGGTCTCATGATTGGCAAGGCCGAGCGGGCTGGCATGGCTCGTCCGGATGGCACACCAGCAGGCGCCTAGATGCACGCGTGTATGCACGCGAATAATCACGCAAATTCAAGCGGATTCCAATTCCTTAATCATCTCCGCCAGCGCCAACATGCGTTTCGCACCGCTGACATGATGCCGCTCGACCAGACGGCCATTGAGCATGATGGTGCCACGGCCTTCGCGATGTGCCTGGTCGATGGCTTCGATGACTTCGTGCGCGTAGCTGATATCGGTTGATTTTGGGGTGAACGCATCGTTGCAATAGGCGAGCTGGTTCGGATGTACTAATGATTTTCCGTCAAAGCCCAAATCGCGTGTTAAGCGGCATGCCATCTCGAATGAATGCATGTCTTTTATGTCAATACTGATGCCGTCGACCACCGCGCGCTGATAGGCACGACCTGCCAACAGCACGTGCGAAAGTGAATATTGCAGCGGAATGCGGTCTGGCGTTTTGCGGCCGTGAAGCTGGGTGATGAGATCGCTGGTGGCCATGATAAGGCAAGCGATGCGGTTTGATGCAGCCGCTATTTCTTCGGCCCTCAGCACCGCAATCGGGCTTTCGATCATGACCATGATCGGCATGTCGCCACCGCCTGCCGAGTCAAGTACGTCAAGCGCGTCGTGAACGTCTTCTTTCGATTCGATATTGGGAAACAGCACCGCATCTGCGCCAATATTGGCAACTGCCTTAACGTCCTCAATGCCCCATTCTGAATCAAGATCATTTACCCGCACCACGCGCTCGCGACGACCGTAGCCGCCTGACAGTACCGCTTCGACGACCTGCTTTCTCGACATTTCCTTGTTGTCTACCAGCACCGAATCACCCAGATCAAAGATCACAGAATCGACTCGCAGGGTGCGCGCTTTGTTTAAAAAACGCTGAAAACAGCCGGGGACGTACAACATCGAGCGGCGAGGGCGGAGGAAGGGAGTCATGGCTGAGCTAAAAACCTTTGCGCTATTTATGGATCTATAAAAGTTTAGTAACTTCCAAAAAAAATAAGTGTACGTTGCGGTGCAGCATAAAGTCAACAACACTTATATCTTATATAAGACATAGGATATCATTGGTTTTTGATAGTGCTGTGCTAGCATCGGGTCTAATGTACCCTTTCGTTAACGGTTTTTTTGTTTCCCGGTTCCTCTTTCTGTCCTTGTTCCTGTCTATGTTGTTGCTCCTTTTTGGGCTTCCTTCAGCTCCTTACTTATACTTTTGAAGCAAAAACGCCATGGCCGCAACGGTAGACACCAGCATCTCAGCCGAATCCGTTCAATCATTGTCAGGTCCCTCAAGTCTGGGGCCCAGCTTTCGACCGCTTTATGACCAAATCAAAATCCTGCTGACGCAGAGTCTGGTAGCGGGCGAATGGAAACCCGGCGAAGCGATTCCGTCTGAAATGGAGCTGGCAGCCCGTTTCCGCGTCAGTCAAGGGACGGTGCGCAAAGCCATTGATGCGCTGGCGGCTGAAAATATTCTGATCCGCCGTCAGGGCAAGGGCACCTATGTCGCCACGCATACGGAACCAAACCACCAATATCGTTTTCTGCGCATCACCCCTATTGCAGGCGAGATGGTGTATCCCACCAGCATTTTTCTGGACGTGAAACGTGGCAAAGCCAGCGCTGAAATCGCGCGCGGCCTCGATCTCAAGCCCGGCTCGCCAGTGACGTCAATTCACCGTGTTTTGCTGTTTTCAGGCAAGCCGGTTGTGCTTGACGAGGTCGTGGTGCCATCCGCAAAATTTCCGTTGCTTAGCTTGGAAAAGCTCGAAGGCTCTGGCGACGGAAAAAAAGGTTCGCTCTACAGTTTTTTTGAGACTGCTTATGGTTTTCGAATGATCCGCGCAGAAGAACGCATTCGAGCTGTCGCTGCCGATGCTTTTACTGCAAAAACGTTGCGTGTTGCCAAAGGTACGCCGCTGCTTTGTGTCGATCGTATTGCGTTTACGTATGGCGACAAGCCGGTGGAGTGGCGTCGAGGGTTATGCTTGACCGAAAATTATTCCTATTACAATGAACTCGCCTGAAACAATTTTTTATATGAACGATGTGTCTGAGCTTTCCGCGACAGTCCCCACTAAAATTTCTGGAACGCCCGCTGCATTGGAAATAAAGGGTTTGGTCAAACATTTTGGCGGCAAGTATGCCGTTGATAATCTAGATCTCACCATTCCGCAAGGGGAATTCCATGCGCTGCTTGGCCCGAATGGCGCGGGCAAGACAACCACCTTGCGCATCGTCGCGGGACTATTGAAAGCGGACGCGGGCAGCGCTGCAATTCTTGGGCATGATATCGCCACCGATGCGATTGCAGCAAAGCGACTTCTCGCATTTTTGCCTGACGATCCTTTGCTTTACGGCAAGCTAAAGCCTTTGGAATATCTTGAATTCGTGGCCGGGCTGTGGAGTGTTGATGGCGACGCCGCCGCGTCACGCGCAGAAGAGTTACTGAAATGGCTCGATTTGTGGAACAACACGAATGAATTGATTGAAGGTTTCTCGCGCGGCATGCGGCAAAAACTAGCACTGGCGGGCGCATTGATCCACGATCCAAAAGTGTTGATTCTGGACGAGCCGCTGACGGGCCTCGATGCGGCCGCCGCACGGCAGGTCAAGGATCTGTTGATTGAGCGCGTTAAAAAAGGCAATACGATTGTGCTCACGACGCATATCCTTGAAATGGCCGAGCGCCTCGCGGAGCGCATCAGCATCATCCAGAAAGGTAAGATTATCGCGCAGGGTACGCTGGACGAATTGCGCGCTTTGGCCTCGTCTCAATCTCCCGATTTTACGCAAGAGGGTTCAAATACCGGTGCCGCGCGGGACGCCACATTGGAAGATGTATTCCTCGGTCTGACCTCCAGCGCAACATGATGCCAACCTTGAAAGTTGCCAGTTGGCCGTGGCTGTTGCGGCACGAGGTACGCCTGCAATGGCGAGCTATTGGTGGCGCGCGCCTATGGCTGGTAGGGGCCTTTGGCGGCTTGCTATGGCTGGCCGCGCACGCTGCCGCGTGGGGCCTGTTGCGCGGGTTGGACATGGTTTCACTACCGTCTTTGGCTATTATTCTGTTCGGCGCAGGCACGTGGCTCGTCATTACCCTGATGTTTTCGCAGGCCATCATTTTGTCTGTATCGGCACTATTTGATCGCGGTGATCTCGATCTGCTTCTGTCCTCGCCCGTATCGCCGCGCACGGTGTTCACAATTCGCGGGCTGGGCATTGCAGTAAGTTGTATCACCATTTATTTCCTGATGGTCACACCGTTTGCACATGTTGGTGCTTTTACCGGACATGCAAAATTGCTCGCGATTTATCCGGCGATGATTTCTATTGGCTTGTTGGTGGCTTCGCTGGGAATGCTGCTCACGCTCACACTGGTGCGGCTGATTGGCGCGCGTCGCGCTCGGGTGGCGGCGCAGCTGATCGGTGCGCTGGTCGGGGCGGCAATTTTTTTAATGAGCCAGATACAAAATATGCTGGGGCACCAGACGCGCGATCACATCATGGCAGCCATGAAGCACGCCGCTGAACCTGGCGGCGTGCTGGCGGCGGATAGTTTTATCTGGTTCCCTTTCCGCGCATTTCTCGGTGATCCGATTCCATTGTTGAGCGTCATGGTGCTGGGCGTGGGGGGATTTTTTCTTGTCACGCATCTCACCTATAAGCGATTTCTATCGGGCACCCAGGAATCGGTGACCGGCAGTGCCAATCGTCTGGCCGCGCCACCAGCCGCAATTGCGTTGCATTTTCAACGTGGGCGCGCCGGCTTTGCGCGATCGGTGCTGGTGAAAGAGTGGCGCTTGATCTGGCGCGATCCTCAATTGATCGCACAAACATTTCTGCAAATGCTGTATTTGCTACCCTTGGTATTTTTGGTATTTCGGAATTCCGATGCGGTGGGATATGTGCTGCCCGGTGCGATTTTGCTCGCCTCCACTTTGGCCGGCAGCCTCGCCTGGATAACCGTAGCTGCCGAGGAAGCACCAGAATTGATCGGTTGCGCCCCGGTCAGTCTTTTGCGCATTCGCTGGTTAAAAGTGCTCGCTGCGCTGATTCCTGTCTGGCTGTTCGTGTCGCCGATATTAATTTTTCTGCTGACAAAAAATATCTATTGGGCGGCGATATTTTTGTTCTGTCTGGCAGGCAGTACCACCAGTGCAGGCGTGATTCAAATCTGGTATCCGCGTACTGGTGATCGCAAAAATATGAAAAAACGCGGGCAGGGCAGCATGCTGATTAATCTGGTCGAAGGCTTCAGCGCGTTCGGCTGGTCGGGCGCCGCTTACGCGCTCATGCAGTGGCCATCACCGTGGGCTTGGCTGGCGCTGGTCGCACTGTTGTTCGCACTACTGGGGCCTGCTGGTGCCTGGTTGCTGGGTAAGTCGCGGCGGAGTGAAATGATGGTAACTTGACAATGATCCGATTTATCCGCTCGTGTTCGCGATTTGTTTGGCAAAGGACACGCGCTCGGCGGACCTGACAATGGTGTTGTGTCCGCAAAACGGGATCGTAAGAATATGAAAAAGTGCGGCCAAAGCAATTCCTTGATTAATATTTCAGAAGGGATCACCGGAGGGCTTCTGAGGGAATCGTATCGTAAGCTAGGGGTGTTGGCCTAGACTTTTTGCAATTTGTTATTTACCAACAAGCTGCCGATATGTATCCAACAGCCCCAAGTAAAACAAACGATGCGCTTTCACAATGCCTGCTTTAGTGCTGAGAAAATGCATTTTTACGCCGTCATAGGCGATGACAACAACTTTGTCGCGGAACAGCGCCTTGTCGAATTTACCGTCTAGCAATGCTGTGAACGGCACAGCATCCGGCAGATCCACCGACGTGATTTTTAGTGCCAATTGGTTGTCCTCCGTGAGTGCAACTGACTGGCTACCCAATATCAATCGCACGCCACTCTCGATTTTGGCGCGCTCTCCTGTCGCCAATTCCAGCGCAGCTAAGGTAAGCGATTTGACGGGCTTATCCTGATAGCTCTCGATCATCGGCACGCGGTCTGGCGAATCAATATCGACAAAGCCGATGTCATATGCCGCTGCCGCAAACGGGGCGAGTGGTATCCAGCCACTGGTTCCGGTCAACGATGTATTGAAATTTCCCGCGACCACATCCTTAAAGAACCTTGCTGGGAGCGGGTTTCCCGCAAACTCGGCCTCGTCAATCCGCGCTTGCAGCAGGGTTTTAATGCTGCCGATGGCATCGGCCAAGGCTTTGTCGGCATCAGCCGATTTGCCGGGCTGGTCGTAGAAAAATTTCAACACCACACCGCGAGCGCCGGCATCTTTGAGCTGCGTGACGGCTTTCGCCACCAATGCGCGATCAACCGGAAATCCGCCAAGTTGTTTTTCGCTAGCGGCGTCGATGAGGACTAATTCAAACGGAAAGGAAAGGGCCGTTTTCGCAAAAGCGCTTGTGCAAGCCATTCCACAAACGATCACCATCAGCGCGGATAAAAATAAGCGACAGTGTTTTGCGTTCATGCCTGACATTGTTGTTAATACCTTGTATTGACCAGGCTAGTAGCTGCCAATTGGATTACGCATAGTACCAATTCCTTCGATTGTTGTTTCCATTAAATCACCGGGCTTCATCCACTCTGGTGGAGTGCGGGCAAAACCAACGCCTTCGGGCGTTCCCGTCGAAATAATATCACCCGCTTCCAACGTCATGCCCTCTGATAAATCGTGAATCAATCGCGGGATATTAAAATATAGATGCCTGGTGTTGGATTGTTGCTTCACCACCCCGGAAACGCTACATTCAATATTCAAATTCGTGGGATCAATTTCATCAACAGTCACAATGCACGGTCCCATCGGGCAGGTGCCGTCCAGACTCTTGCCCTTCATCCACTGCCCGCCATGTCGTCGCTGCACATCGCGCCACGTCACATCGTTGACGATGGTGTAGCCGAAAATATGTTGCATCGCATTGGCTTCCGCGATGTTTTTTCCGTCAGTACCAATGATGACGCCCAGTTCAACCTCCCAATCGAGCTGTGTCGAGAGGGTCGAATCAAACGGAATCACGTCATAGGGGCCATTCACGGAAGTCGGTGTTTTAGAAAAAAACACCGGATACTGGGGCAGCTCGCGGTCATCCTTGAGCATATTGCCGCCTTCCTGAAAATGATCGAGGTAATTCCAACCCACGCAGAATATATTTTTACTCGGCCGCGGGATCGGCGCTTTCAAGAGCGCTTTATTGAGCAAAATGGGGTCGGTTTTAGGCGCCGCCACGATCTCGCGCAGGATTGCCATCGTGGGCTCGCCGCCGCGAATGATGTCAAGCATTGTGGCGACATGTGGCACGCTGCCACGCGCGCCAGTTTCAGCGACGATATCTAAAACTTGGTCCTTGCTGATGAGAATACCGGTCTTGAGTTCCGACGTGTTTAGCAGTTGGTAGGTGACAAGGCGCATGATGATTTCTTTTGCAGTATTAATGGGCCTTAAAGATACTTTTAGAAATTCTTAAAAGAAGCGTTAAGAACGCATTAAAGAGAGTGGATTAAAGATGCTTTAAGGGATGTTGGCCTGACCGCCACGGACTTTCAAAAAAGTGATTGATTGTCGCAGATTCAACGCTTGCCAGGTTATGGGGCTGCCAATGGGGCGAATGGTCTTTGTCAATCAGCAACGCGCGGATGCCTTCGATCACGTCGCCGTGTTCAAAAGTACGCTTAACCAGATCCAGCTCCAGGCGAAAACATTGCGCGAGCGACATCGTAGCAG
>ENA-OFDM01000065-OFDM01000065.1-metagenomes-genome-assembly--contig:-NODE-65-length-44235-cov-9.868560_pt1 | contig 44235 bp, 43 predicted proteins | sample MGYA00153385_OFDM01 | MGnify analysis MGYA00153385
GACGATTCAACATATCTACAACCTTATTCTATAATCTTCTGGCGGGAAGGGAGTAGCAGGAGTTATAGAAAATTACTCTAAAAATGGATAGCTAAGTTACAGGGAAAACTTTACTAAATTTGCTATTATTTATTGATAATCCCACAAACTAGGAGATTAAGATGCAAGTCAAAGATATGACAGTTGAGCAACTGAGGGACTTGATTCGGCACACCGTTGAATAGTGCTTAGAAGAATATTTGGGCGATCCTGATGCAGGTTTAGAAGTTAAGGAAGAAGTCAAGCTGAAATTGTTAGAGTCAATGAAGCGCAAGCAAGCAGGAGAAAATAGCATCGAACCTGGGGAAGTTTATCAAAAACTTGGCATGAAATCGTAATGAGCTATTCGGTTGAGTTGACAGCAGAAGCTCTGGTTAACCAAGAAAGATTAACTCAGGCTGTGCGGGAGCGTATAGGTAATAAAATCAATTGGTTGGCTGAAAATTTTGAACAAATTACTCCTATGCCTTTGTCGGCTAATCTGGCTGGTTTCTTTAAGTTAAGAGTGGGTGATTATCGGGTGATTTATTCTTTTAATGATGATTTAATGGTTATTACTATTCACCAGATTGGACACCGGAGAGAAATTTATGATTAAGTGAAGGGCGATCGTACTTTAGGAAGATAAGGACGATCGCATTTCCCCACTACTTAACTTCGATCGTGATTGTAAACCAGCCAAAGAGCGTGGATTACTCCGGGAATCCATGTAAAAAAGAATGTGAGCACCAGGTTTATCCAAAACTGAGTGCCAAGCCCAACCGTCAAATATACGCCCAGCGGGGGAAAAAAAATCGCAGCGACTACGTGGCTAATCTGAACGGGTCTTTGCTTATTATCACTGATATCGCTGTCACTACTTCTTGGCGTAATCCCCGGAAATTTCATCAGCATCATAGCGTTTTGGTATGCCTCAGTATCTCCCTGAGCCTGGGATAATCTAGCTGCTGTATTCAAGTCTGAAACTGCACTTTCCCTGTCATTCAAGAACACATAAGCTCCACCTCGTCCAATGTAAGCATGATAGTAAGTAGGATCTCTACGGATTACCTCTGTAAAATCCCTAATTGCTTCCGCCCAATTGCCAAGCCCTTGATGGCATTGAGCGCGAAGATGATAACAGTGAACTAATTCTGAAGATTCAGAATTGCGCTGCAATACTTTAGTTAAATCTTCAATCGCTTCCTGGTAATTTTTGAGTTCTTGGTGAATAAAGCCCCTTTTTTGGTAGCTTTCAATCTCTTTAGGTTGTAAACGAATGCTTTGGTTATAATCTTGAAGCGCAGCCTGATAGTTTTCTAACACACCATAACAATCGCCTCTTAAACTGTATGCTATCTGATTCCAATCACTACCCAAAGATAGAGCGTGAGTGCAATCATCTATTGCTCTTTGTAAGTTACCCGTATCTTTGAAAATAGCGGCACGGGTTATATATACGTGAACCAAATCAGGTCGAAATTTTAAAAATTGAGTGTAATCTTTAATAGCTTCTTGATTGTTTCCCAACTCTACCCAGGCACCACCTCTTTGCCAGTAAGCTTTGGATTCATTGGGGTTTAGTTGCAAGAATCGGGTATAGTCTTCAATAGCTGCTTGATAATTTTTATTTTTATAATTTAATTCGGCTCTACGAAACAAGTCTTCATTGGTACTCATTTTTACCACCTAATAACGAATAGTATATTCTAGCTACTAAATCAGCACGATCGGGAGATAATCCAACTGCTTAACTAAATAAGAAAGTAGGGGCGATCGCCCCCAGCACCCTCTCCCGTCCTTTGCGCTACCACATAGTAGATTCGAGAGAGCGATCGCAACTCCTTGATCATTTACAAAGTAAAACCTGTACCGCGACAGGTAGGACAATTAACCTCGTGTTTTCCACCTGGGTAATTTTTCTTTCCTGTACCATCGCAGTTGGTACACTTTCTCTCCATTTCTTCCTTAGATTTTGGTTGATTTGGTGGTTTCTCATTAGCCATGATTTCAATCCTCTTGCGTTCATGATATAATTGTAATTAACTGTGCCACTTTTCCCACTTCTTCAAGACTTTATCCCACGATTCGCCCTGAGATTGTAACCAAGTGACAGTTGGTTTTCCACACTTGATACATGGATCGCCTTCGCGAGGGTCTTGAGTTCTCTCGCAACTGCCACAGACGTAGTTATCAGCGTTTGGGTCAGCTTGATATGATGCTGCTCTTGGGTAACTCATTTAACCTTTCCTCCTTCTTTAGGATGTTAACTATTAACTGTAGATTCCAGAAATCACTTGTTTTGGCATGGTGAGTCATTGGCTACCAACGATCCTTTTCCTCATTTTTATATTCAATGTGACGTTTAGGAAATCTTTCTTTAGCCCTGGTAAGAATTTCCTGATAACCAAGATAATCCTCTTTCAGTAGCCCATGTAGTTCTTTTCTTTCATTTTTTGTTAAGTGTAAATCACGAACTACGTCATCTACATCTTTGTTTGCTGATTGTTGATTTTGTTTGCCTCTTCCATCTTCTAGTGGCTTGTTAGACATTTATATTTACCTTCTTTACTTAAAACTCAGTATATTACAATGATGACTCCGGCAATGTCGGGACTTTCCACAGACAAGCAGATCGGAAATGTCCGAATCTTGTCGGAAATGTCGGAAAGTCGGATATAATACGACAAATCCCCACACACGATCGACCTATGGATATTACAGAAGTCTTAACACTCGCCGACGAACTAATTTTCGCGAAGACGGGAGAACATATAGACTATCTGCAAAAAGCTATCCTTGAAGGGACATTCCAAGGTCGGACATACCCGCAAATTGCTGAAGAGACTCATTCGAGTGAAGGCCATACCAGGGATATCGGTTCGGAATTATGGCAAATATTCTCAGAGGGATTGGGAGAGGACATTACTAAAAGAAATTTTAGAGCAATAATAGAAAAAGCAAATTTTTATAACTCTCCATCAGCTATTGGTAGAGATCATGTCACATTTAATAACGTCAATGTTTGTCAAGAAAGGGCGCGAAGTCCAACAGAACCGCCAAACTCCCAACAAACTTCTAAACAACTCCACATAAACTTAGGCGACGCACCCGAAATAGTCACCTTTTTCGATCGCACTTCCGAACTCTCCACCCTCGAAAACTGGATAACGGGCGATCGCACACGCCTAATCGCACTCCTCGGAATCAGCGGAATCGGCAAAACAACCCTCTCCCTCCGCCTAATTGACCAAATCAAAACCCAATTCGATTACGTCATCTATCGCAGCCTCCGCTTTTCCCCAACCCTAGACGCAACCCTCACCAACCTGCTGCAAATCTTTTCCCAACCATCCGAAATTCCCCAAAACATCGACACCAAAATTTCCCAAATCCTCGATTACCTGCGAAAATACCGATGTCTGATTGTCCTCGATGACGTACAGATGCTTTTTAGCAGCCGACAACTCGCTGGACAATATAAAACTGGATATGAAGATTATCAGTTATTTTTTAAACTAATTGCCGAAGTTTGTCATCAAAGTTGTTTGATATTGAATAGTTGGGAAAAACCTAGAGAAATTGCCAGATTATCAAAAGAGGATCATCCCGTGCGGTGTTTTGTATTGGGAAGTTTAGGAGTAGCTGCTAAAGAGATTTTGAACTCCCAAAAGTTATCCGATCAGGAAACATGGTCAACTTTGATTGATATTTATCAAGGCAATCCCCTATGGTTGGAGTTGACTGCAACTCTGATTCGAGAGTTATTTGGGGGGAGAGTTTCGGAGTTTTTGCAGTGCGAAATGCCGATTTTAGATGAATCCCTGCAATTTCAATTGTCTCAACCTTTTGGGCGATTGACTGCGGCAGAATTGGCAGTGATGATTCACCTGACTAATCAACCTGAACCCGTTGCTGTATCGCAATTTTTAAACAAAATACCATTTTCGCCGTCAGAAATAGTCAATGCAGTGCGAACTCTTGGAAATCGGTTTTTATTGGATACAATAGAAGAGGAAAAGATAACTTTGTTTAGTTTGAATCCCGTGATGAAACAGTATGTGAAAACTCAGTATCTTTCTCAATGATATCAAATTAGGTGAATCGAGGCGATATCCGTAGGGAAACGGCACTGCCGTGTCCGTGTCCGTATGGATATCAAATTAGGTTGATAAACCCGATATCCGTAGGGAAACGGCACTGCCGTGTCCGTGTCCGTATGGATATCAAATTAGGTTGATAAACCCGATATCCGTAGGGAAACGGCACTGCCGTGTCCGTAGCCCTAGGAAACAGCGCTGCCGTTTCCCTACCGTAGCAGCTTCTGTAAGTGCGATCGCACATTACCAGATTGATTCAAGACTTAAAACAAATCCGGGGAGAATATCTTCACTTGATACAGTGGTTGGAGATTGTAATATTTCAACTTCTTGATTCGGACGATAAATTTCTACTTGTCGAGACTTGCGATTGATTAACCAACCTAAAACAGCACCATTGTCTCGATACTCTTTCATCTTATCCTGAGTTTCTTTCAAACTATCACTGGCAATACTTCGGACAGTTTTGGAACAGGGACGCTCCCCGAGCAGAGCCAAAAATTCCCTGGGATTTTCACCGAAAATCAAAAAAAAAGCACTTTTTACGCTAAGCTCAAAAAAAACACGAACTTAAAAAAATGCTTGATGAATATTAGAGAATCTATCTTACAACAAATGTCAGGGATTAGTCAATCCCCAAAAAAGTTTATGGTGATTTTGTTTTCCACCATATTGCTTGTTTATGGCAAGGTGAACTTTACCAATCTGAGCCGTTACAGTTTATTGAGTGAAAAAACTTATCGTCGTCATTTTTTGAAGAATTTTGATTTTGCCCAATTTCATCAATACTTTATCAAGAAAGCCTTGAATTCTGAGCGAACCATTATTGCTGTAATCGATTGTTCATTTATTAAAAAAAGTGGCAAAAAAACTGAAGGAAAAGCTAGCTTTTATAATGGTGTAGCTGGCAGACCAGAAGAGGGATTAGAGATTTCTGTAATTTCTCTAGTCGAAGTTGAAACTCATTTGTCTTATAGTGTAAGTGTACAACAAACGCCCTGGCGTCCTCCCACAGAACTATCGAAAAATTTCCTCACTGCTCAAGGGAAAAAAAACTCAAAAAAATCGACTAAAAAAACAGCGTCTCAAAGCTCAACGCCTGAAATAACAAGAGTTGACGACTATGCCCAACATTTAAAAAAAAACCGTTATTTATTTCCAGAATCTGTACGTTACTTGGTAGCTGACGGTTATTATTACCGCGCTAAGTTCTGGGATGCTGTACGGGATTCAGATTTAAATTTGATTAGTAAATTACGGTCTGATGCCAACTTGAATTACCTCTATACAGGTAAAAAAATAAAATAGGTGCCCCTCGTAAATATGATGGAAAAGTAGACTGTAATAACTTAAAAAACTTAATCTTTATCAAAGAAATTAAGCCTGGAGTTAAGCTTTATTCATTAGTAGTATGGAGTATTTGTTTAAAATGTAAAATACGTTTAGCTTGCCTTTCTGAAGTTCAACCCAATGGTAAAATCAAAAATATTTTATTATTCAGCACTGATATCGAGCTGACAGGTGAGCAAATACTTGAGTATTATCGGGCTCGTTTTCAGATCGAGTTTATTTTTCGTGATGCCAAACAATTTACGGGTTTATCCGATTGTCAATCTCGCAGTGGTCAACGCCTTGATTTTCATTTTAATGCCAGTCTAATTGCTTTGAATTTAGCCAAATATGAAGCTTATAATCGTCATTCATCTCCCGAGCCATTCGTGTTTTCCATGACCTCTTATAAACGCCGTGAATTCAACAGGCATATACTTTACACCTTTATTGATAAGTTAGATTTAGCAATACTTCGGACAGTTTTTGATAGCCAACCGTAGAATAAGGGTTTCAAGGCTCCAAGGCGATCGAGCTAGCAACGGAAAATCTACGGTTCCAGACTACGAACTAAAAACTGTCCGGACTATTGATTTAGACCAGAATTTAATTTTAAATCATCCTAACCTTCCATCAGTCCTGTCCTATGGTACTCTCGCTGCTTAAAAACTGTCCGAAGTATTGACTGGGAGACATTAACTCGACGACGAAATCAGGACAAATCGGGGGGAATTTATTTTTTTGTTCGGGAGTCAAAGCATCCCAGCGTTCTAATTTTACCCAAGAAGCGTCAGGAGAGCGATCGGCCCCATTAGGAAGTTTGAACCCTGTTGAAGAATCAAACACTTTACCCAGTTTTTTTTGCTGATTCCAATTCCAAATTTGTGCTGTTAATCCTGCATAGCTGTTTCCAGTTTCTCCTCCTGCTGGTGACATGATAATTAATTCTCCTTTGGCTGTGCGTTCCAATCTAATATTTTCATTTTCTTGACAGAGTTCAAAAAACTGATCGTCTGTCAGCTTAATAATTGGGTTGAGGTTGAGGGTGAGGGTAGTCATAGCGGTATTTTATCGTGGGCTAAACGACGTTTATCAACGATGGTAGCATATCTATTGAGTTGTGAGGGCGATCGCATTTCCCAGAATTGTAAATTGAGATATAATAGAGAGCAAGCAAAACTATTACAACCAAGTCTCTAATTGCTATATAATAGTAACACGAGTCAAAAATCTGAACATAAAGCCTATGTCTACTTACAGCACTGTACTGACTGAGGTTCTCAGACTTGAACCAAATGAGCAACAGCAACTTTTAGAAGTATTGTCCGCATTGATGCGCGATCGGATAACAACCCAGACTCAGGGTAGCAATCAAAAATTGCCTATAAAAAATTTAAAGCGATGGCGCGGTTTTTTGCCTAAGCGCGTGGATGCTTTGGAATTCCAGTTGCAACTTAGAGAAGAATGGAATGAGTAATAAATATCTTCTCGATACCAACATTCTGATTTACTACTTCTATGACGAGCCGGAAGTTCAAGTTATATTTGATGAAATTGAAGCTGGAGATGCAGAGGCATTTTACTCTCCGATTAGTTGGGTGGAGTTACTTTGTTACCCGGCATTGACAGAAGAACAAGCGAATGAGATGCGAGAATTTTTGAGGCTTCTTAAGTGCGTATCATTGACAGAATCAGTTTTAGATAGTGCAGCCCAAATTCGTCGAGATTATCGCTTGAAATTAGGTGATGGTGTAATTGCAGCCTGTGGTTTAGTTGAGGGATGTGTTTTGGTAACTCGCAATGCTAAGGATTTTAAGCGCGTTAATGGGTTAACTATATTGAATCCATTTGATTAGGCAAAGGTTCAACCCCCCGCCTTTATCAAAAATTCCCTCTCCTTAAAATCCGAAAGCTAAAGCATCCATCATATATTTACTTTTCTCACGTCCCACTTCTAAATATATTTCCAATAATTCCTCATAAGCAGTTGCTCCGCCTACAATATTCCAAAATTCATATCCAATAACTACAGTTTCATCAAAAGGTAAATAATTTCTTGCCTGAGACCACTTATAAACAGCTTTTGTTACACCATAGGGATTATAAGGCATCGCATAGTAAGCTTGCAATTGCGGACGCTTTGCACCCCGCAGTAAGTGGAACCTCAACAGACGCTGGATAACTTCTAAGCATTGACCTTTATTGGGCTTAGGAGCTTTAATTTCAAATAAGTATTCTGTTCCGTCATGAGCAAAAATACAAAGGTCAGCGCGTACAGTTTTTGTTACTAAATCATCGGATCGTCTAGCATTCAACACTGCTGTTATCATCTGCTCAAAAGATGGTTTAGTTTGTCCTTTTTTATCCATAGATTCATAGTATTCTTTCTGACGTTGAGCTTCTTCAAAAGCGGCAATACTTACTTCCGCTCTAATATCATATCCTCGACGTGCATCTTGATGATGTTCAAGGGCAATTAACTTAGCGCATTCTTCAAGAGAGTTTCCTAATCTGGTACTTAAACCTCGCTCAAATTGATTGATTCGTATTAATTCTATTGGAATTAACGCGGCTTGAAAAGGTTTTAATTCTCCATTAGTTGAACTACGGGACAGGTACTCTATTCCAGTCGTTGATTTGTGAATAATCCGACCTTTATATTCATCTACAATCCCCTGAATAAAACCTTCAAGATATCCTTTAATTATTTCTCGTTGTTTTGTGCTAATAGCTGTCATATTTTAAGTCACAATTACAAAATAATTTCGAGTAATACTTTGGCTAAATGGTAAACCACAGGAATTGACACAGCATTACCCAATTGATGTTTTGCTGTAGTTTCATTTTCAGAAATTTTGAACCATTCGGGAAATCCTTGCAATTTTGCGTAATCCTGTGCAGTTAGAGGTTGAAAGTTTTTCTTTTCATAAATTTCCCTAATAAATGTTTCCTTATATGCTAATGGTTCTTGACATTGAATCGAGATTGTTGCCACAAAGTCTCTAGTTCCAGTTGCAGTTAAAGTGGCGATCGCATCCGCATGAGGTAAGAAAATTTTTGAAATGCCGTTAATCCCTGAAGAAATTTTAGAATTCACAAAATCATAGCCTTTCTCATCTACAGTCCGCAAAATTTCTTTTTCAACTAAGTTGTCAATTTCTGTTTGTTTTAACTCAGGAATTAGTGTTGCTAACACTTTAAATTCTAAAGGATTACCGTCCTTTTCTCCATAAATATTTTTTCTCCGATTTTTCATAATCGTTTGACAAATTAATTTTTCCCTGCTGGTTGTTTCGATTAAATCCCAAGAATGGATGGTAGTATGTCCATCTCTAATATCAGTAAATAAGAAAAAGTCATTTAATTCATCTAGCTTTTGAAATCTGCCTCTGGAACCCGGTATTTTGCCATCAAATAAAACGGTTGGTGAAAATTTTTGCTTCCGAAAATTGCTACGCTGAATCCTTGGTATCACATCATAAAGCTTTATAGCGCTATCGATGGGTTTAGGAAATGTAAATCCCCAGCATTTTTCTATGTCATTCCTAATACCAACAATAAACATTCTATCTCTATCTTGCGGTAATCCAAAATCATAGGAATTTAGGACTTCGTATTTGACAACATAACCAGATGATGTTAAATTATTAATTATATATTTCAAGCTTTCTATATTTCTTGGTTCTGTCAAGCCTTTGACATTTTCAAATATAAAAGCTTTGGGACGATTAGCTTTTACTACCCTAAATACATCCATCCATAGCTGACCTCTTGGGTCGTCCAAACCTTGTAATTTACCTGCAATAGACCAAGGTTGACAGGGAACACCACCCACTAATACATCTATGGCAAAAGGGAATTGATTTAGATTGGTAATATCTCCTAAATATACTTCATCTGAGTTGGCATCTTTAATAAAATTATCTCGATAAACTTGAATGGCTTTTTTGTCAATTTCTGAATACCCTAAACATTTACAGCCTAATTCTTCGAGAGGAATTCTAAATCCACCAATACCAGCAAATAAGTCTACGAACGTTAATTGCGATCGGACAGTTTTAATGGGATTTGGATTGAATAAGTCAAATAATTCAAGTTGTTTAGCGTACATAGTTGGATTCATTTAATGATCGGGTTCCTGTCCTAATTCTTGGCAAAACTCTAGATAATCATTGATGGAGTTTTGAAATTCTTGGTTAGCTTCTTCAATAGTTTGTGCTTTAAAAGTCACTACGTCATTAATATCGAGCACTCGCCCGAAAATAATTTCCGCTTCTAAATCTACTTCAATGTTAGCACTGTAACCTTTATAAGTCATCATGGCTGTAATACTTCTTTTAGCAAAACTCTAAATAATCATTCCTAATCACTGACATATTCGATACTCCAATCGTCTTCTGAGATCCCAACTGATTCTAGAAAACGACGACAAAATTCTTTATGAGCATCCGAAGATTTGTGTAAATTAACCCAATATCCATTTGATAACTTCTGCCATTTTTTTCCATCACTATTTCCATCCGGGCGATTATCTTGGAAATGAGATTTAAGTAAATTTCTAGCCTTTTCAAAGCTATCTGAGCGATTTTCAATCACCCATTCACAGCATTGAATTGTAACTTGTCGCCAAGTTTGCTTAGAAAGTGGAATTTCGTTACTACAGATTTGAATCAGCTTTGGCTTACCGGATGTGCGAGTAGGAAATGCTTGATGTTCTCCAAGAGATGGCCAAATTTCTATAAACTTACTGGCTAGGAAATTAGCTCGTTCGAGAATAGCTTTTTCATCCCATCTGTCAATAGTTAGAGAAAAATAATCACTATTAATTCGCAAAGCGTGTTCAGCGAGTTTTTGCTTTTTTACCACAAATGCTGAATTAGAAAGTTGTAAATTCCACTCAGAAGTAACTAAAGTTAAATTTCCCAAGGTATGTAAGTAATTTAGGTAGATTTGTTTAAATTCATCTCCAAGGTAATTCTTCCACTCTTTACTTAACGTTTGTGGCAAAATATGCTCAATAGTTGATTCTTTATCAAGGACAGTAAACCCGCCTGTTCCTTTAGACAAGTGGCGATTAATTGTGCTTATAACAAGATCTATTTTTTTGTTATATTTGGCATTTTTGGGATCGTAACATTTATGACGATGAATCGATTTCCTGACATCATTATCATTAGGATATTGCTTGGCAATCAAGACTTTCTGTAAAGCTTCTGGTAAAGTCATTGATTCATCTTCATCTTTAATTGCTGCTACATCTTTCCAAATGGATGTAAACATTTTACTAAGATCGTTAGTTGATTTTCCACAAATATACCGACGAACTAAATAATTTTCTAGTAATTTTAGGGAATCTATAAACTCCTCAAAATTGATTCCTTGAGATTTATACTCATTATAGAGCGTCAATAAAAATGGATAAGCAGTAGAAAGATCGAAAGTATTGAGGCGAATCAATGCTGTTTTAATATCTTGGCTGACTTCATTTTCCGGTCGCAGTAGTTTGTTGTAATATTCAGAAAATTTTAGGAGAGTAGCAATTTCATGAACAAATTTTTGTTCATTTAATTGTTTACAATAATCTCGGAATCGTGCATAAATATGTGATTCGGCACAAAGATTTCTCGTTTGAATGGCTAAATAATGTCGAAGAAAAGCTGTTAATTCACCCATGCCTGATTTACCAACTTTTCGCTCCTCTTGCAACAAGTTTTCAATTTTTTCCCATTTAGTAAAAGCATTCTCTTGCTGAGATGTTGGTAACATCATCGCCATATAGTTGCGTACTAAATCTGGCTGAGTTAACGGTTTACCTTTAGCATTCAGACTTTCAAAAATATGATAAGGACTTTCATTTTTATTGAGTTCTATGAAAACAACTTGAAAGCAGTTCTGTAAAACTGTAAAAAACCTACCAATATCTAGTTCACCTTGTTTAACTTTAGATTTAATCTCGTGATAAAAATAATCATAAGCTTTCGGGATACCTGATTCAGTTTGAGGAGGAAGATTTTCTTGTAAAATAATCGTTTGATAAGCTTGGCGATCGCCATATTTATTGGTTGGCAAAAGTTTAAAATAAACCTCATCCTCCTTTTTCTCATCTAAATTGATTACAAATTTGTTAATCTTCTTAAAAAGCCTTTCCCTTTCATCAGTTGTTTCGACTGTTTCGACAAGATCCCGCAAAACAAGAAATAGTAAGGATAGGGTGGTCAAACGTTGCTGACCATCAACCAACTTAAAAGCTGTTATTGTGCCGCGTGTTCCATCATTGATGACTACCAAAGACCCTATAAAATGTTCTGTTTCTTTTTCTGGATCGTATTCCTCATAAATTGCGATCGCATCCTTTAATAACACTTCCCATTCAGTTTTCCCCCAGCTATATTGGCGTTGAAAGTGGGGCATAACATAATGAATCTCACCACCAGAACTGAAAACTTTGGCAATTTTCCAACTATCTGCTTTCACTGCCAATCACTCCAAATATATCTAAAATTTGTTCGTCACTTACCCAGTCGCAGGTATCGGTACTAACTCGAATATTCCAATTATAGTGAAGAGGCAGGCCCAAAAGCCTGCCCCCAACTATCTTACTCTACCCCCTCAATCCGGTCTTCCACCTCCTGATACAACTCACGCAACCTGTCCAAATTACTCTCCGAAGTCTCCCAATAACCCCGGCCATTTACCTCAAGCAAAGTGCTCACAATCTTGCGGAAAGAATGAGGATTTAAGTTGAGCAAACGCTTCTGCATCTCCTCATCTTGGATAAACGTACCGTTCACATCCTCATACACCCAATTATCTACCGCACCCGCAGTCGCACTCCATCCAGTCGTGTTCACCAGACGCTTAGAAATCTCCCGCACGCCTTCATATCCGTGCGATAACATCCCCTCGTACCACTTCGGATTCAGCAGCTTAGTCCGCGAATCTAAACGCACGGTTTCTGATAGCGTCCGTACCTGCGCGTTCGCTGTTGTGGTATCAGCAACAAAGGATGTTGGTTTCTTGCCATCTGCGCGCAAACTGCCGATCAATTTAGTCGGATCGGAGTCGAAATAGTGCGACACGTCGGTTAGGGAAATTTCCGCAGAATCTAAGTTTTGGAAGGTGACTTCAGCAGTTTTTAAGGATGATTCAAAAATCTGCCTGTCTTGTTCCATTGTTCCGGGATTGTCGGAAGAAAAGGCGAAGGATTTGCGGGTTAAGTACATTTCCTGCAACTCGGCTTCGCTTTCCCAAGTGCTGTTTTCTACCGCTAAGTTGACGTTAGATGAATAGGAACCAGAAGCATTGGAAAATACTCTGGTTGCTGCTTGTCGCAGGTTAATTCCCATTTCTTCGGCTTGCTTCAATGCGTGTTTGCGGACGAAGTTCATTTCTAAGGGTTCGTCGGCTTCGGCTGCCATTTTCACGGCTTTATCTAACAAATTCATTTGGTTGATGAACAAGTCGCGGAAGACGCCGGAACAGTTAATTACTACGTCAATTCGAGGCCGTCCCAATTCTTCTAAAGACAGCAATTCCAGTTTGTTGACTCGGCCTAAAGCGTCGGGTACTGGCTTCACTCCCACCATCCACATTACTTGTGCGAGGGATTCGCCGTAAGTCTTGATGTTGTCGGTTCCCCACAGCACAACGGCGATGGTTTCGGGATAGTTGCCGTCGTTATCGGTGCGCTGTCTTTCTAATAGCCGATCGACTACAACCTTAGCAGACTTAATCGCCCCTGTCGTCGGGATTGACTGCGGGTCCAAAGCGTGCATATTCTTGCCAGTCGGCAAAACATCCGGGTTGCGAATCGGATCGCCACCAGGGCCGGGGATAATGTATTCGCCCTCTAGCGCGCGCAACAGTGCGCCTAATTCGTTGTCGGCGCAAACTTGCTGCAAGCAGAATTCCAGATACTCAAACAGCGGTTTAATCAAATCTGAATCGACCTTTTTGTAACCGGCTGCGTGTAAGGATTCAATCCAAGGTGTTTTCTTGCCCATGTTGAAGAAATTCAACTTGGAAACCAGGGAAACTCGACCCTCAGCATCGGTTTGTTCTTTCACTAAAGCGCTAACTGCGTCGCGACAGGCTAAGGTGATATTTTGCAGCAATTCAACATCTGCTAAAATACCTCTGTCGTTGTTGGTATAGATGTCGTCAATATTCCGATCGCAACTTAGAGCAATAATCCGCGACAAACTGACTAATCCGTCTTCTTCCCGGTCTAAATTAGCAATATTGACGAGTGTTGCGATCGCCTCTTCCGCAGTCGGTGGCTTCCCAACAACGTGCAAACCACAAGGTAACAACCGCGACTCAATCTCCATCAACTTGCGGTAAACCAAGCCAACTAAATTGTCCCGTTCCTCCGCAGTCATGCCCGCCGCAACCCCTCGTTCTTGTTCGGGAGGTAGGTTGATATCCTTATCCAAATTCACCAAACGGCATTTCTCAACGATCGCATCCACGATCGGCACACCGCGGCCAGTACCCTTCAAAGTTTGATAAGAAGCAATTAACTCGCTGAGCTCCTGCAAACCTTTATACAACCCAGCATTTTCAGCCGGAGGAGTCAGATAGCTGATCGTTTCAGCATAACTGCGACGCTTAGCAATTGTTGCCTCACTGGGATTATTAGCAGCGTAATAATAGAGGTTAGGAATCTTGCCGATCAAACTGTCGGGATAACAATCCACAGACATTCCCATCTGCTTACCAGGCATGAATTCCAGCGAACCGTGAGTGCCAAAGTGCAGCACCGCATCTGCACCCCAAATGCGCTCTAAATACGTGTAGTAAGCAGCAAAACCGTGGTGCGGGCTAGCAGAACGAGAGAATAACAACCGCATCGGATCGCCTTCGTATCCAAAAGTAGGTTGCACTCCGATAAACAGATTGCCGAAGTGTTTGCCATAAATTAGCAAATTTAGTCCGTCACTGTTCAAATTCCCTGGAGGTGGCCCCCAATTTTCTTCCAAACGTTCCGAGTAAGGAGTGAATTCTTCATACTCAGCTACGGACATCCGGTAAGCAACATTTAATTCCGGGCTTTGGTATTGGGCTGTTGCGTCGTGGATGACTTCTAGCATCAGTTTCTCGGCAGACTCTGGCAATTCTGGCAAATCATAGCCGTTGCCTTTTAAGGCTTTCATGACTTCGTAAATCGAGCCAAAAACGTCCAAGTAAGCGGCCGTTCCAACGTTGCCTTTGTCAGGAGGGAAACTGAAAACTGTAATCGCAACTTTCTTGTCTAATTTCGGTTTGCGGCGCAGCATTGCCCACTTCATTGAACGCTGGGCGATCGTCTCAATTCGATCTTGTAGCGCGATCGCCTTTCCAGTTGCGCCATCGCGTCCCGACACAATAATTGGTTCGATCGCACCATCCAACTCAGGAATCGCCACTTGCAAAGCCACTTGAATCGGGTGCAAGCCTAAATCGCTATCTTCCCATTCTTCTGTCGTTTGGAAAACCAGCGGCAAAGCCACCATGTAAGGGCAATTCAATTTCTTCAAAGACTCGATCGCCTTCGGGTGATCTTGTTTCGCCGGGCCGCCCACCAAAGCAAAACCAGTTAGAGAAACCACCGCATCAACAATCGGCAGAGGCGTAACACCTTTCGCAGCAACTTCCAAGAAGAAAGTTTCAACAGGTTTCGAGAAGTCCAAACCGCCAGCAAAAATCGGGATCACCCGCGCGCCCATTGCCTCCAATTCCTGCACCATTGCTACATAGTGCGCGTCATCTCCTGTGACTAAGTGAGTGCGTTGCAACACTAAACCAATACAAGGTGCGAGGGGATCTTTGAGATCCGCAGAAATATCTGTGCGGGCATTAAACCAGTTCAGATATCCTTTTACATCCTCAAACATGGACGGTGCCAAAGGATGCCAAATCCCCATATCTAGGTAAACAACCGGATCTTGGAAAGTTGTTTTTGACAAGTCTTTGAAGACATATTTCTGTGACAACATCAGCAAGAAGTTTTCCAAGTTTTCTTGGGAACCTCCTAGCCAATATTGGAAACTCAGCATGAAGTTGCGGGCATCTTGAGCTTTGTCAAGAGGCAAATATTTCAGCACTTTCGGCAAAGTTTGCAGCAGTTTCAGCATTCCGTCTTGAAAGGAACTACCGGACTTTTCCTTCCGTTTTTTCATGAATTCGCCGATCGCACTTTTGCTTTGTCCCAATTGTGCCATCGAGAAACTGCCCATTTTATTCAGGCGCATCACCCCAGGCATCGACGGGAAGACGACGGCGACATCCAGTTTGTCGCGCAGCGGCGCCACCGCCTCTACCACTTTTTCGGCCAAATCTTCGATAAAAATTAGAGAAGCTATAAATATGTTGGCATCCGCGACATCCCGCTTGAAAGCTTCGTAGTTTTCCGGGCTGCGGAGTTCCTCGATCAGGTAGCCGCTGATTTCGATCGCCAAATTTGGATTTTTCTTATTTATCGATCGAACCGCCGCCGACAGGGCGCTTTGATACTGCGGTTCGAGTACGACATAGACCACCTTCAGCAGCGATCGTCCTTGCAAGTTTTCCGGCACGATGTGGCGAACGGTGGGCTTGACGTGAGTGAACATCCGGTTAGGCTCCTTTAAGATGCTGTTTTCGGGAAGCGGGAATTTTTTCCCCCATAAGCATTTTTACCAGAAAACGCTGGTCATTAGGCGATTTGATCCTGCCAATTACACAATTCGACAAATTTATTGCAACTTTTCGTTACATTTTTTGCTGAATTCGTTGAGCAAACACTCCATATTTTGTTTACAAAAATTTACTTGACATTTTTATAAATATATGTTTCAAAGCCCATGTATAAGAGAAAAACAATCAAAAATCAACAAACCTTTGAGAAAACAATCCTGAAAAAAGTGACAATTTGTAGAAAAGATCACACTTGCGATAGAGCAATTAATAGATGGAAAAACGCATAATTTATAAACATAGAATAAAAAATTCTAGTAACTGCTGTGTCACAAAACTCAATATCTACCCAGGAACTTAAAACCATTTTATAACTTCTTAATTCTATACAGCATATGCCAGGTTTATGAAGTGCAGTAGGGACACGGCAATGCCGTTTCCCTAGGGGGATTTATCGAGCCGAAGTGTACTTCACAAACATGAAATCTGCTGTAAGTTCCCGATCCGCGATCGAGTGAATGAAAAGCTAATTAGCATTCACAATCAAACTCATCAAAACCTTAGTAAAAAAACATGGCTAACTACGCAATTTTCGACGAACAGTTCTATCTGGCCTCATATCCTTGGGTGAAACCAGCCATTGACGCAGGAGTCATCAAATCCGGCAGAGAACACTTTGAAAAATTCGGTCAAGCAGGCGGTTTAACCAAAGTATCGCGCTATTTTGATGAAAATGCTTACCTTGCAGGCAACCCAGACCTCGCACCCTTCGTCAAAACTGTCAATCCAAACGCACCTTTCGCGACTGGGCTAGATCACTTTATCCAGTTCGGTTACGATGAAGGAACTCGCCGCACCCAAGTATCGCCTGAGTACAACGAAAATTTTTATTTAGCAAATAACTCAGAGCTGCTACCGTTTATCGGCCCCAATGCAGCTTTCAAATCAGGATACCAGCATTTCATTCAATTCGGTGCCAAAGAAGGTCGTTTTGGGACTTCATTTTTTGAACCGGAATACTTAAAGAAAAACCCCGACATTGTGCCGTTTGTCAACTCTGGAGCCTTGAAAACAGGTCGGGAACACTACTTCGATTTCGGGCAATTTGAACCCAACCGCTCTGCTACTTTTGTGGGCAGCCGCAGCAACGATGTGATAACTGGTGTTGGTGTGGGGAATAACGAACTGATTGGAGTGGAAGTAGGTATCGATCGCCAAGGCAATCGGCAATACGAAAGCTTTGGCACCAATGAATTTGATGTCCTGACTGGCGGGCCAGGAGTTGATACATTCGTGCTCGGAGTTCCTCCTACAGCCGGGAATGTAACTGCGACACCGCTCTATTTGGGTAACGGTCAAGCTACTATTCGGAACTTCAACGCAGCAGACGATTTGATCCAACTGCAAGGAAATTCTTTAAACGACGGTTACAGCCTGAATCCCGTTGGCAACAATTTATCAATCCAGCGTTTTGGAGATGTGCTCGGCGTCATTGAAGGAGGAGCAGGTTTGAATTTGGTATTCCAACAATCTAATGGTAATGGCACTTTTGCGATCGGATAGTGATTAGTCATTGGTCATTGGTCATTGGTCATCAGTCATCAGTCATCAATCATTAGCTAATGGTGATGATTGATGACTTTTTTTATCTGGAAAGCTAATGAGTATTCACGCTCAAAATTATCCAAACATCAGGAGTAAAGCATGGCTAACTACGCAATTTTCGACGAACAATTTTACCTTGCTTCATATCCTTGGGTCAAACCAGCCATTGATGCCGGAGTCATCAAATCCGGGAGAGAACACTTTGAAAAATTCGGTCAAGCTGGCGGTCTAACTAAAGTATCGCGCTATTTTGATGAAGCTACTTATCTTGCCGGCAACCCAGACCTCCTACCCTTTATCAAGACTGTCAATCCAAACGCACCTTTCGCGACTGGGCTAGATCACTTTATCCAGTTCGGTTACGATGAAGGAAATCGCCGCAACGAAGTATCGCCTGAGTACAACGAAGATTTTTATTTAGCAAATAACTTAGAGCTGATACCGTTTATCGGCACTAATCTAGTTGTCAAACCCAATGCAGTTTTCAAATCAGGATACCAGCACTTCATTCAATTCGGGGTCAAAGAAGGTCGTTTTGGGACTTCATTTTTTGAACCGGAATACTTAAGGAAAAACCCCGACATTGTGCCGTTTGTCAACTCTGGAAATTTGAGAACTGGTCGGGAACACTACTTCAATTTTGGGAAAAACGAACCCAGCCGCTCTGCTACTTTTGTCGGTACTCGCGGCAACGATACTCTCACAGGCGTTGGTGTGGGAAATACCGAACTGATTGGAGTGGAAGTAGGTATCGATCGCCGCCAAGGCAATCGGCAATACGAAAGCTTTGGAACCAATGAATTCGATGTCCTGATTGGCGGCCCTGGCTCTGATACATTCGTACTTGGAGTTCCTGCCACAGCCGGGAATGAAGGAGCGAGAACCTTGTACACAGATGCCCCGGTCGGGACACGGGATCTGAACTTAAAGACACCAGGGCCAGGTTTTGCTACTATTCGGAACTTCAACGCAGCAGACGATTTGATCCAACTGGCAGGAAATTCTTTAAGCGACGGCTACGCACTGACTCCCGTTGGCAACAATTTGTCAATCCAGCGTTTTGGAGATGCGATCGCCGTGATTGAAGGAGGAGCAGGTTTGAATTTAGTATTCCAACAATCTAATGGTAATGGCACTTTTGCGATCGGATAAGCTGTTACGCATTTAAACCACTAACGAGGCCTGTAGGGTGCGTCAGCTCGATCGCTTACTAGGCAAGGGAAACGCTGCGGCCCGTGGCACCCTACAATACTATTTTAAATGCGTAACAGCTTAGTCATTGGTCATTGGTCATTGGTCATTAGCTAATGCTGATGATTAATATTTTTTTATCTGGAAAGCTAATGAGTATTCAAGCTCAAAATCATCCAAACATCAGGAGTAAAACATGGCTAACTACGCAATTTTCGACGAACAATATTACCTCTCGCAATATCCTTGGGTCAAACCAGCCATTGATGCAGGAGTTATCAAATCTGGACTAGAACACTTTCAAAAATATGGTCAAGCCGCTAGCCTAACTAAAGTATCGCGTTATTTTGACGAAGCTACTTACCTTGAAGGAAATCCAGACAACCTCACATCCTTTGTCCGCACTCCCAACAACCCAAACGCACCTTTTGCTACAGGCTTAGACCACTTTATTCAGTTCGGTTACGAACAGGGTCGCACGCGCGTATCGCCAGATTATGACGAAGCATTTTATCTAGCAAATAACCAAGATTTGCAGCCGTTCATTCAGAATGGAACATTTAAAAATGGCTACAACCACTTTATTCAATTCGGAGCCAAACAAGGTCGGTTTGGAACTTCATTTTTTGAACCGGAATACTTACAGAAAAACCCCGATATTGTGCCATTTGTCAACTCTGGAACCTTGAAAACTGGTCGGGAACACTACTTCAATTTCGGGGGAAATGATCGGAGTCGCTCTGCAACTTTTGTCGGAACTTCCGGGAATGACATCATTACCGGTTCCGGGGTGGGGAATGCCGAATTAATTGGACTTGAAGTAGGTATAGAACGTGTTTACGGCGCCCGATTGTATGAAAGTGATGGCAGCAATGAATTTGATACTCTCATTGGCGGTATCGGTCGTGATAAATTTGTGTTGGGCGAAGATCAACCATTCGCCCGTAATGTGCCATTCCGTGCAGCACTGTTCTATATCGGGCCGGGTTTTGCTACAATTCGGAACTTTACCCAAGGTCAGGATAGCATCGATTTAGTAGTGGGTTCCGCAGATCAATTATTGGTGTTTCCCATCAACAATAATCGAGATTTAGCTATCCAATGGAAGAGGGGGCCCATCATTCTTCAGAATGGAGTTTCCGTTCCCTCAACCAGTCCATTTGATACAATTGCTGTTATTGAAGGCGGCGGAAATCTCAGTTTGAATCTATTACCATCTCCTTCTTTGCTAAGGTCACTTGTGTAGAAATATCGAAGCTATTCAGGATTTGCCCGATCGCTCCTGGGGAGTGCGATAATTAATTGTACCATCGAGAAACCGGGTTTCTCGAATAAACCCGGTTGCTAAGTCTTTAATGGCGATCGCGCGCGAGCTTCAAAACCTCAACCACATCTTTATGCCCCTCAGAAGATGCCCAAATTAACGCAGTCCAAGTATTATTGTCTTTAGCCTTAATATCAGCTCCTTTATCCACTAAAACCTCCACAACTTCAGTACGCCCGCTACCAGCCGCACTCATCAAAGCTGTCAAACCAAAATTAGTTTTAGCATTCACATCCGATCCTGCCTCCAACAAAAGCTGTACAATCTCCTTATGTCCGGCAGCAGCGGCGCTCATTAACGGCGTCCAACCGTCATTATCGTGACTGTTGACATCCGCACCAGCAGCGAGCAATTTTTTGACGATATCAGTGTTGCCAGCCTCAGCCACAGCCGTCAAAGCTGTCGCACCTTCGTCATCTTTGGCATTGATATCTGCACATTGTTCGATCGCACTTTCTACAGTAGAAACATCACCAGTCTTGGCGGCATTAATTAAATCTGTCATATTCTCCTTTACATCCTATAAAATTTAAAATCCAATGACAGTAGACATTTTAATCCTCTCGAATGGGCCCGGAGAATTAGCAACCTGGGTACGTCCCGTTGTGCAAGCCTTGCGCGAGCAATTGGGAAACGCGACTGAAGCCCGTATTTCCGTTGTCCTGTCCCCCTGTCCCCACGCCACGGGGAAAGAAGCACAAATCGCAAGTTCTTACCCAGAAATTGACAGAGTGCAAGCAGCGGAGCATTTTTTGCCATTCCTATTATCTGGCAAAACTGCTGCAAATTGGGATTGGCACGAAAAAGGAGTTGTTTTATTTTTAGGCGGCGACCAATTTTTTACAGTTGTGATTGGCAAAAGACTCAAATATCGCACTGTTATTTATGCTGAATGGGATGCGCGGTGGTATCGCTGGATTGACAAATTTGCTGCTATGAAACCGGAAGTTTTTGATAAAATTCCCGAAAAATATGCTCATAAATTTACAGTTGTCGGAGACTTGATAGCCGAAGTTGCTCGTTTCCAGGCAGAGCCTGGAAACGCAGATCCAGAGGCTCTGCCTCGTCCAACTCCTCCAAAAGAACTAATTGGATTGTTACCCGGTTCCAAGGCTGCAAAACTAGCTCTAGGTGTGCCGTTGTGTTTGTCGATCGCCCAATCGATTCATCGCATCCGCCCTGAAACCCGTTTTGTCATTCCTGTTGCACCTACCATAGATGTGCAAACTCTAGCACGTTTTGCCGACCCAGAACAAAATCCTTGTCTACATTTATTTGCCAACTCAGTCGCCGAACTTCATGTAACAGAATCACCATTTTTGCAGACAGCAAATGGCTTGCAAATCGAACTATGGACTGAGACGCCAGCCTACGATTTGCTATCAAAATGTAGTTTGTGTTTGACTACTGTGGGAGCGAATACTGCGGAGTTGGGTTCCTTAGCAGTGCCAATGATTGTGTTGCTACCGACGCAGCAGTTGGATGCGATGAAAGCTTGGGATGGTTTGCCGGGATTGTTGGCAAATTTGCCGTTAGTCGGTTCTGTTTTTGCGACTGGGATTAACTGGCTGATCTGGCAATTTGGGAAGCGAAAACTTTATGCTTGGCCGAATATTTGGGCACAGGAAGAGATTGTGCCTGAGTTGATGGGGAAGTTGGAACCGGAAGTTGTGGCCGAATTGGCGATCGACTATTTGAGCCATCCTGAAAAATTAGCACAGATGGGCGATCGTTTGCGTGCAGTTCGGGGAGAATCGGGGGCGGCGCATAAAATTGCTGAATTGGTTTGTGAAGAAATTGATTTGTAATAATCAATAATATCAATTCCGGTTGCACCGGAATGATAGAGGAGACTGCACGTGCCGTTTCCCTACGATTAATCTAGCGTAGGGAAACGGCACTGCCGTCTCCTAATTTCGGCTAATAATTCCGATGTAACCGGAAACGATGTTAGGAAGAAGAAAGAGGGCGGGTTTATCTGTCCCTTTCGCGGATGACAGATATTGTTGGTGAAACCCGCCCCTACAGCAGCTTAACCTCGATCGTGCTTGGCAATTATCCAAATGGCGTGGATCATACCTGGAAACCAGAAAAAACAGGTTAGAAGCAGGTTTATCCAAAAATCAGTGCCAATCCCAACTGTCAAAAATACGCCCAGGGGGGGAATAAAAATTGCAGCGAGTATGCGAATTAAATTACTCATGCGAGTTACTCCAAACGACTTTTCTCTTTCAATTTAACTTCATTGACCGACAGAACCTTTCCCGAAAAACTTAGGCGGTGCCGCCATAGTGTAAACTTCGGTTTCCTCGGCGATTACTTTTCGTAAGTGGCCGGGAACTTGCATCAATCCTAGCAGGGTAATGCCATCTAACATCCGAAACCCGCCAGTGGTTTTTTCAGCGAGTAATTTGTCCGTAACTTCTGGTTCGGGGCGGGTGTTTATTTCCTGAGTTGAAGCTATGGCAAAACCCCAAGGAGCTCCATAGGTAGAAATAAAGCTGGTGCAGGATTGAACGTTGGGGAAAACCGATTTCAGGGTATTCACAATGCGGGCGTGCATTTTCATTTCTGCTGGAGAAACTGGCCCGGCTTGCACAACAAAATATCCGTTAGGCGACATTATACTGCGAACTTTCTCGAAGTATTCTTTAGTAAACAATTGGAAAGATGGGCCTTCTTCAATGGGATCTGACAAGTCCGAAATCACAATATCCCAATCTTTGTCAGTGTTGTCTAAATAGTCCAAAGCATCGCCGATTACCACTTCGCAGCGGGGGTCATCAAAGGCATTTTGGTGCATTTCTGGCAGGTGTTCGCGGCAAGCATCTACTACTTCGCCGTCGATATCAATCATTACTACTTTTTCAACGCTTTTCCAGCGCATCACTTCTCTAATTGTAGCTCCTTCGCCGCCACCGAGAACAAGGACTTTTTTGGGTGAACCGTGACAAATCATGGCTGGGTGAACTAGCGGTTCATGATACAGAAACTCGTCGCCTGTACAGGATTGCCATTTGCCGTCCAAAACTAAGCCTTTGCCGTAGATACCGGTTTGAACGACATACATTTCCTGATAGGCTGTTTTTTTGTAAGCAAGCACCTGTGTGATACCGTGAACGTAGATATCCCAAGGGGTAATGTACTCGCTCATCCAAAAGTCTGCACGAACTTCGCTACCTGACATTCAATACTCTCCAAATATAAATTGCTGTGTCGATATTGTCACAAGTAGTATTTCTTAGCACAAAATGTTGCGCGTATGAAAGTGCGATCGACACATTGCAGTGAGATTTCTGAGGAATGGTATAGTGCGATTGCGTTCTGGGAGAAAGCAATTGGCTTGTTACTTGAGATTGACAGGGCGATCGCCCTGTCAATCTCCGTCACATTCACTGTCGTCTCTAATATTTTCGCTTGGCATTGCCGCCTGGTTGTGTACAAATGTTGTCTGAATTGGGCAATTTTACCCTGGCGGGCTCTACAAATGTGCGATCGCCCCGCTTATTTATCAGAAATCGGATGAAAACCCCGCGAATGTGAGTGCCCAGATGAAAAGCGGCGATCGGTTTTAACAGGTCTTGTGATTAATATCTTGACATTTTGAATGTATATTAGATAAGATTCTTAGACGTAGCAAAATAAAGGAGGTGTTCAACTTTACTGACAAAATTGCAGAGGCGAGCCGCGACTAAATTCTAAATATGTAAAAAGTGCAACTCAATTTCATAATAAAACTTTTGTGACACTATTTTTAGGTTCAAAACAATAGCCGATGGAACCAACAGACTGGGAAAATAAAGTCAAAGAGCTGGAAGAAGCTCATCTAATTCTGCGGGAAAGACTCGAAACTTCTGAAGTCAAATGCAGTCAACTAGAAGCCCTTAATCAAAGTAAAGAATCTTTGCTAAAAACAGTCACTCAGGAATTTAGAAATTCCGAGGATATTTTAAAAGCAAAAATGTCTCAACTAGAAAAAGCTCTCTTAAATCAGCAAGCAATGCAGCTCAAATTAATTGAAGCTGAAAAAATGTCGGCTTTGGGGATTTTGGTAGCTGGTATTGCGCACGAAATTAACAATCCAGTCAACTTCATTTACGGTAATATTACCTATGTCAATGACTACACTGCCGACATTTTAAGATTGCTGGAAATGTACCAAAATCGTTATCCCGAAACTGATTCAGAGATTGAAGATTTTATTGAAAAAATTGACCTAAACTTTCTGCGCGAAGATTTGTTAAAAACTCTTTCGTCTATGAAAGTTGGTTCTGAGCGCATCCGCGAAATTGTGCTGACTTTGCGGAACTTTGCGCGGGTAGACGAAGCCGAAAAAAAACCAGTTAACATTCACGAAGGAATTGATAGCACTTTGTTGATTTTGCAGAACTTAACGAAAGAAAAACTAGGCGATCGGGCTATCAAAATTGTTAAAAGTTATGGTAATTTACCGAAAGTAGAATGTTATCCGGGACAACTAAATCAGGTATTTATGAACCTAATTAATAATGCTATTGATGCCCTCCGGGAGCGAGATCGAAAACGCTCTCTAGGCGAAATAGAAGCTAATGCCAGCGAGATTACAATTACTACTTCTATTATTTCAGAAAATTGGGCAAGAATTAGCATTAAAGATAATGGTATGGGCATAAGTGAAGCTGTAAAAGGAAAAATCTTCGATCCGTTTTTCACAACTAAACCAGTGGGGCATGGGACGGGTTTGGGACTGTCAATTAGCTATCAAATTGTTGTTGACAAACATGGCGGGAGGTTGGAGTGCATTTCCGCAGTTGGAGAAGGGACTGAATTGACGATCGAGATTCCGATCGCCAATCCCCGCAACTAAGATCGATCGATCGAGCTAAACTGAGGGATAATAAAAATTCCCCTTGACCGCGGCTCCTCCTAGTTTGATGTGCAAACCTATGTCTACTGTCACTTTTGGTTTATCAACCCCTGTAGCGGCAGAGCCTGGGGCATCCTACAGCAGCAGCCAACCGCCACTGCGCCCCACCGTGTCGGCAGAGTGGATCGAGGTTTTGGTGGACTCTCCTTTCAGGGGCGCGGGGGACTCGCCTGGGGAGGAAAACAAGTTATTTACCTATCGCTTACCTGCGGAAATGAACGTGCAGCCTGGGGATATTTTGAGTGTACCCTTTGGTAGTCAACAGGTAGGGGCGATCGCCATTCGCTACATTTCTCAACTGCCGCCAGACTTAGATCCGACGCGGGTTAAAGATGTCGAAGATGTTGTCAGTGCAGGCTTTTTCCCACCTACTTACTGGGAATTGCTCGATCGAGTATCTGTCTATTATTGCACGACATTAATTCAAGTAATTAGAGCCTCGCTACCACCTGGTTTGTTAAGCCGTTCGGTGCGCCGAATTCGGTTGATTAAAGACGCTGTTTCTCCGAATGCCGAAACATTTCTCAATCCCGCCGCTAGTCAAATTTTACAAGTATTGCAAGCTCAAAAAAACGGCGATTATACTTGGCAATATCTTCAGCGACAAGTTAAGGGAAGTTATCGGGGATTAAAAGATTTATTGAAACGCGGTTGGGTAGAAAGTTATTTAGAACCTCCCAATCCTCCCAAACCAAAATTGAAGCCGGCAGTGACATTTGTCAATGCTTTTGTGCCAGATTTAACGCAGCGACAACAAGAAGTATTGGAAGTTTTGCGGCGCGCAGGTGGTGAAATGTGGCTGAACGATCTGCTGAGAATTTGCTGCACAAGTTCTTCGGTTGTCAAAGCTTTGGAACAAAAAGGTAGCGTTGTAATCGATCAAAGGGAAGTGCTCAGGGGCGATCGAGGAATTGCCCAAACTCCCGATTTACCCAAAAAATTAACTGATTTTCAAGCTGAAGCTTTCGCATTCATCAACAATTTTTCGGGATTTCGTCAAGTGCTGTTGCATGGCGTTACAGGTTCCGGGAAAACCGAAGTGTATTTGCAGGCGATCGCCCCAATCTTAGCCAGTGGCAAATCCGCCCTCGTCTTGGTTCCCGAAATCGGCCTGACACCGCAACTTACCGACAGATTCCGCGCCCGTTTTGGCGAGCAAATTTGCGTGTACCACAGTGCTCTATCCGACGGCGAACGTTACGATACATGGCGTCAGATGCTGACTGGAACCCCGCAAATTGTCATCGGCACGCGATCGGCTATTTTTGCGCCTCTACCTCACCTCGGCTTAATTATCCTCGATGAAGAACACGACACCAGTTTCAAACAAGAACAACCAGCCCCTTGCTACCACGCCCGCACAGTTGCCAAATGGCGCGCCGAATTGGAAAATTGTCCCCTAATTTTAGGTTCTGCAACGCCAGCTTTAGAGACTTTTGTCGAGACGCAAATCAATAATTACTCCTTGCCAAAGATCCATTATTTGTCATTACCAGAACGCATTTACTCGCGCCCGATGCCGCCGATTGAAATAGTCGATATGCGCCAAGAATTGCGCCAAGGAAACCGTTCGATTTTTAGCGTTTCGCTGCAAAATGCTCTCGAACAATTACAAGACAGACAGCAGCAAGGTATTCTATTTATTCACAGAAGAGGACATAGTACCTTTGTTTCTTGTCGGAGTTGTGGCTATGTGATGGAATGCCCAAATTGTGATGTTTCGCTTTCTTATCACAACATCGGCGAAGGCACAGCGGAAATGTTGCGCTGTCACTACTGCAATCACACGGAACGACATCCTCAAAACTGTCCCGAATGTAGTTCTCCTTACTTCAAAAACTTTGGTAGTGGCACTCAGCGAGTCGAACAGGAATTAACTAGATTATTTCCAGAATTACGGGCAATTCGGTTTGATAGCGATACCACTCGAAATAAGGGCGATCACCGGAGATTGTTAACGCAATTTGCGAATGGAGAAGCTGATATTTTGTTAGGTACACAGATGTTAACTAAAGGGTTAGATTTAGCTGGAGTAACATTGGTGGGAGTTGTGTCTGCTGATGGGTTGCTCAACTTATCCGATTATCGGGCAAGCGAACGAGCTTTTCAAACATTAACTCAAGTGGCGGGGCGTGCGGGTAGAGGCGACGATCCAGGAAAGGTAATTATGCAAACTTATACTCCCGAACATCGGGTAATTCAAGCAGTGAGGCGGCACGAATATACAAGTTTTGTGGAAACAGAATTAGCCGAAAGAACTGCGCTAAATTATCCTCCTTCGGGGCGGCTGGTTTTGCTGCGGTTAAGTAGCTTGGATGCGGCGGAAGTTGCGGCGTGTGCGGTACAATTGGCGTCTGCTTGTCATGAGTATATTCAGCAATTGTCTTTGCCGGGATGTGAGTTGTTGGGGCCGGCACCTGCGGCGATTATGCGGGTGGCAAATCGTTATCGGTGGCAGATTTTGCTGAAGTTGCCCTTGGATGAGTCGGTGGATTTGTCGGATTTGATCGGATTGCGCGATCGCACGCCACGTTCTGTTAGTTTAACTATTGATGTCGATCCGTTGAATTTTGGTTGACGGTTTAGCTGTTCTGCGTTTAAATTGTATATTAAAAAACAATCAAACCCTTGTGGGGTGGGCGTCTCGCCAGCCCTAAATATACAATTTAAATGCGTGACAGCTTATTGGTTGGGTGGGGGCGAGTTTTATAGATTGTTTGTATTTATCAAATATTGTTTGCAAAACCTTCCCCACAGGCTTTTTTATTAATTTTTTAATTTAAATTCATCAAACTTCACCACATCTGACTCAGGTTTCCGCGTATCAAAATAATAGCTACTCACCACACCATTACCCGTATCAAAAATGGTGAAAGCGGTGATATCGTTGCTGTCAATATAGGGCAGTGACTGACTATTTTCTCCCAGCAACGGTGCAATTGTCGGCATCACGGGATTTAAACCATTGGGATCTCCAATTGTACTGTAATCTTCGCGATACGCAGGTGGCGTAAATCTGCGCTTTTCTCCCGCGAAAGCACCATAACTATTACCGACATTAGAAGTCTCTAAAAAGTGCATTCCGCTAGGACTTTTAAAGCGGTTCCACAGGTGCGAATGTCCGTAGAATACTAACTGTACTTTGGCTTTTTCTAGTAGCGGCAAGACATCTAGAATGATATAATCCTTGGCTTTTGGATATTCGTAACGTATCATCTTAATATTGCGTTGCTCGTTGCGATCGACAATTTGCACTGGGTCAGTATAAGCAGGTACAATATTATCACCTAGAGAATGGGGCGGATGGTGAAACATCACAACTTTATATTTTGCCTGTTTGAATTCTGGACTATCTAACTCTTGTTGCAGCCAATTATATTGGTCACTTCCCTTGACAATTGGCTCGAAAATATGTTGTCCATATCCCCATTTTTCGGGATTATTGAAGTCTTCGTCGCGTTCCCGATATTTGCCTCTAGCCCCCGGATCTAAGTTGGGCGTACGCCAAATATTTGTCACGTACAAAGTAACTAAGCGCACGTCGCCAAAAGTTACAGCATAGTAATTTTTGTGATTGGGAAGAGTGAAAATTTCATCGTAAGTATCGCTATTAAAAGTCTGGTTTTTTAGCCAATTTTCGCGTACTTTTGGGTCATTTTGGGGATTCAAGGAAGAGCTGTTTTGAGTGTAGATTTTTTCAGCAGCAGCGCGGGGGAAAGGGTCGTTAAACTGCTCATCTAGCTTGCTAGCTTTGGAAAAGCGGCCCATAATTTCGTGGTTGCCAATGGCGGGAAAAAGTGGCGCGTGTTGAATCAGTTCGCCGCCGGTGTATACTGTTTTGATGCCGTTTTTGTCGAGTTCCGAGAAGCCGCGCCCTTGGAGACAGGGAAAGAAACTGCGGCCGCGATTGTCGTCGAACCATTCGGAAGCGCGATCGGCTATATTAATTAAGTCACCCGCCATAAAAACACCATCAACTCTGTCAATTGTTTCTGCTACTTTCTGGAGATTAGCTGCTGTCATCGGCATCAATTGATGATCGGAAGTTAGGAGAATTTTTAGCGGTGTTCCTACTGCTGGTGTCGGAGAAAGTGTGAAAGTTTTGCTATTGACAGATTCGCCATCTTCTCTTTGGCTGGTGACTAAATAGGGAATGCGAACACCGGGTGTTAATTTCGACAATTTTGCTTCGTGACGCCAGATATTTCGGACAATTGGGTTATCAATTGTTCCTTGTTTCATCTCATCGGAGATGCGGGAGTCTTTGTCTTCGCGAATGCGACTTAGTTTAGTGGTATTTGCAGCCACAACTCGACTCAAGTTTTCGCCATAAGTGACTGTGTTACGAGTACCGGGAAATTCGGTAAACCAAATAACTCGCACGGAATTTGCTGTTGGGAGTTGCAAAAATGGATCTGTGAGAAGTTGGGGTTTGTTGAGATTGGATTGCATAATTAAACCTAGCAATAGGACAATCAAAATTAAAACAGCAAAAAACCAGGGGTTGCGAGAAGTGCGTGTAGAATTTTCTATTTCTTCGGGTAATGGTGTAAACATAATTCATTTAAAGGCTGTTTGTGGGGTGGGGGCGGGTTTATTTAACCTGTCTGCACTCTTTAAAGCTGTTGGTGAACCCGCCCCTACAGTTTGTTAAAAATGGTGCAATATCTCAGTGATTAGGAAAATGAAATAACAGCTATTCCTGTCTCGGTAAATTCCGTGTCGTGCTGTTTGCTAGAATATAACTGAGATGTTATATTATTGTCAACAGGCTGATATCAAATCCTCAACATCATCTCCCATTTTAAATCTCAAATAGATATGACCAGGCATCTTCTCAAAGCTAATTGCGAAACTGTACATTTGGGTGGTTTTTCTCCGAATATTAAACCAGCCTTAATCGTTGATTCGGGCGATCGCATCGATATCGAAACCTATTCAGGATATTATGTTGCTGACAAAGCACCGCCCGAATTTCTTACCCCCGAATTTTTAGATATTTGTCAGAATTTACCTCCCAACCGCAAAGTAGGCCCAGGCCCGCACTTGCTAACAGGCCCAATCTATGTTAACAATGCTGAACCTGGAAACGTTTTAGAAATTCACATCGAGGATGTTTACCCAAGTTTACCAGTAGGATTTAATGCAATCCGCGCCGGTTGGGGAGTTTTGCCTGAGTATTTTCCCGCAGCTAAATTGCGGTTTATTCCCCTAGATTTAGAGCAAAAGATTGCCGAATTTCCCGCAGGTAGTGGCATTAGGATTCCCCTGCATCCATTCTTCGGAATTATCGGTGTTGCTACTACAGAAATCAACCGTTCTTCTATTCCTCCAGATCGCTACGGTGGTAATATGGACAATCAGGAACTCCAACCAGGAACCCGGTTATTTTTACCTATTTGTGTGCGCGGTGGTTTGCTATCTATCGGCGACGGACATTCGGCACAAGGAGACGGCGAAGTTGACGGTACTGCGATTGAAACTTCGATGAACGGGACTATTCAAATCATCTTGCGTAAGGATTTATTTCTAATATTTCCGTTTGCTGAAACGCCTACTCATATTGTGATTATGGGATTTGGTCAAACATTAGATGATGCCTTTGAAATGGCAGTAAAACAGACGGTTTATTGGCTGCAAAGGTTTGCAGGCTTCAAAGAAGAAGATGCTTATGTTTTCTGTTCCCTTGCGGTAAATTTTCGGATTACGCAGGCTGTTAATAATCCCCAAAAAGGAGTTCACGGAATGGTACTCAAGTCTATGTTGCCGGAATTACCTGCTATATTAGTCGGCGGTTTAACTGGTTCCTAGGCTCTGCTTGGGAACCGATATCTAGATGCTATGCCTCGTTTTCTTTGATGAAAAATAGAGGCAGAGCCTCTGGATCTGCGTTACCAGGCAGAGCCTGATAACGAGTAGATCGATCGCACATTTTAGCTGTCAGAAATTGCGATCGATCGCAAAAACTCAGCACTTTCTTCTGGCAACGCTGTATTGATAAACATCCCGCTACCCAACTCAAACCCAGCCTGCTTTGACACTCTGGGAATAATTGCCATATACCAGTGAAAATATTTAGTCGCCCGTTCGGCTGTTGGAACCGATCGAATATTATAATTGTAATCAGGATCGTTCAATCCGTAATAAAGTTTAGCAAGTACAGTTTTCAAAGTATAAGCAAGATCCGTAATTTCCGCATCGGTAATGTCATCAAACGAAGAGGAATGGCGACGCGGAAAAATCCAGATATGAAACGGGGAAAGTGCAGCATAAGGAATAAAAGCCACAAAATATTCACTCTCAAAAATCACTCTTTCACCGGAGGCTAACTCATCATCCAAAGTGCGGCAAAACAGACATTCTCCGGTGTCGTCAAAATAGCGAATTGCTGCATCAATGCGACTGCGAAATAGGCTGGGGACAACGGGCGTAGCTGCTATTTGAGAGTGAGGGTGTTCGAGAGAAGTTCCGGCACTTTCACCGTGATTTTTGAAGATGATAATAGTTTCAATATGGGGATACTTTCTGATTTCTAAATAACGCTGGCGGTATACTAAAAGTATGTCTGTCACTTCTACAACGGTCAATAAAGCTGTCGTCAAATCGTGTCGCGGGTTTTCGACAATTACTTCGTGAACGCCGATTCCCGCCATGGTGCGGTGAATTCCAGATGATATTCTCATCCATTCTGCTGTCGGGGAGAGGGCGGGATATTTGTTGCCAATTGCGCGGACTTTCCAGCCGGTGCGATCGCCCAAACGACAAGTTTCTACTGTTCCATCTTCTTCATTTCCCACGCAAAACGGGCAGTCTGGGCGGTGACGGGGCAAAGGTATGATAGACTTTTTGGGATTGGTGAATTGGTCAGGTCTTTTTGCGCGATCGGTGGCGATGATTACCCAATCTCTGGTAATTAGATTTTGTCTAAGTTCAGACATTTTCTTACCTTTTGTTTTAGGGTTGAGTCGTTTTTTATCTTAAAATAAGATTCTGCCTTCTGTCACGGTAAAATCTAAACTTTTAACAAATCTTGACTTCAATATGTCTATCAATCTGCTTGTATCAGAGCGTCAAATTCAAAAGAAATTCAAACACGCTGCGGATTTTGGTATTTCAGGCAATTACAATTTGCCGACAGCAGCAGCATTTGCGGCAGCTATTTAAACTCATGTCCAGAAACAGGGAGTGCAGGAGATTGCGGGTACTTATCGCAGGCAACCAGTCAAGCACTACTTTGACCCTGCGACTAATTTAAATGTTATAGTGGACGCAGGAGACAATTTTATTAGCGGCTGGAAGCTGACTTCTGCCCAAATTGCTGAATTAAGTGCGACTGGAGATATTGGAGGTGGATAAATATGGATAAGTACATCAAGTTATTAGAAGAGTTTGCAGGCAGTAAAATCAGCGCTGATGAGTTTGAACGGCGGTTTCTACAACTATTTAAGAGTGACGATAATCTCCAGCCAGGAAGAGAATTTCAGATTTTAGACAAATTGTTTGCCGATGTTGATGCTTATTGCAGCGACCCGGATTTGATTGAAGACCCTCGATTTGATATTGGTGAGGTTCAATTGAGAGTATCGGCCCGGGAGACGCTGGATAAGTTGGTGAAGTTAACAACAGTTTTAACAAGTGAAAAATAAGAATCAAAACCATCCGCGTACATCAGCCATTAAAATTTCTCACCCAGCCATTCCCTCCCCCTCGCCAACAACTCATCCAAACTTTCCACCGGCCAAAACCGCACTTTTCCATCCTGGGAACCAGTTATTAAAAACTTCCCGTCCCGACTAAAACAAATACTATAAATCGGACTTTTCAACTCCACAAAATCAGCCTCACCTTTAGATAAATTGCCTTTATATCCGCTAAAGTCTGCCAGTAAATTGCCCTGCAAGTCCCACAATTTGGCGGTGCCGTCTTGTGATGCAGTGGCGATCGTATCTCCTGTGGGGCTAAAACTGACACTTGTTACCGAGTCATCATGTCCGGTGAATGTTACCAAACATTTGCCCTGTAACTCATCCCACAATCTGGCGGTTTTGTCAGATGAGGCAGTAGCAATCGTATCTCCTGTGGGGCTAAAACTAACACTATTTACCGAGTTATTATGTCCTGTGAATGTTACCAAGCAGTTGCCCTGCAAGTCCCACAATTTTGCGGTTTCATCTGAGGCAGTAGCGAACTCATCTCTTGTAGGGCTGAAACAAACACTATTAATCCAGTGATTATGTCGGGTGAATGTTGCCAAGCAGTTGCCCTGCAAATCCCACAATTTCACGGTTTTATCATCTGAGACAGTAGCGATCCTATTTCCTGTGGGACTAAAACTCACACTATTTACCGAGTCATTATGTCCTGTGAATGTTACCAAGCAGTTGCCCTGCAAATCCCACAATTTAGCGGTTTTGTCAGATGAGGTAGTAGCGAGTACATCTCCTGTGGGGCTAAAACTGACACTTCTTACCCAGTCATGATGTCCAATGAATATTACCAAGCAGTTGCCCTGCAAGTCCCACAATTTAGCGGTTTTGTCAGATGAGGCAGTAGCGAGTACATCTCCTGTGGGGCTAAAACTAACACTATTTACCGAGTCATTATGTCCGGTGAAAGCTGTCAAACAGTTGCCTTGCAAGTCCCAAAATTTTGCAGTGTGGCTAGATGAGGTCGTGGCGATCGTATCTCCTGTAGGACTAAAACAAACACTTGTTGGCGAATACTTATGTTCGTTGAATGTTCCTAAGCAGTTACCCTGCAAGTCCCACAATTTGGCGGTGTTATCATTTGAGGCAGTAGCAATTACATCTTTTGTGGGGCTAAAACAGACACTTTTGAGCGATCTACTATGTCCGGTGAATGTTACTAAGCAGTTGCCTTGTAAGTCCCACAATTTGGCAGTTTTGTCATTTGAGGCAGTAGCGAGTGCATCTCCTTTCGGGCTAAAACTGACACTTGTTAGCAAAGAATTATATCCGGTGAATGTTACTAAGCAGTTGCCTTGTAAGTCCCACAATTTGGCAGTTTTGTCATTTGAGGCAGTAGCGAGTGCATCTCCTTTCGGGCTAAAACTGACACTTGTTAGCAAAGAATTATGTCCGGTGAATGTTACTAAGCAGTTGCCCTGCAAGTCCCACAATTTGGCGGTTTTATCATTTGAGGCAGTAGCGATCGCATCTCCTTTCGGGCTAAAACTGACACTTGTTAGCGAAGAATTATGTCCGGTAAATGTTACTAAGCAGTTGCCCTGCAAGTCCCACAATTTGGCGGTTTTGTCATCTGAGACAGTGGCGATCTCATCTCCTTTCGGGCTAAAAATGACACTTGTTAGCGAAGAATTATGTCCGGTAAATGTTACTAAGCAGTTGCCCTGTAAGTCCCACAATTTGGCAGTTTTGCCCCATGAGACAGTAGCGAGTGCATCTCCTGTGGGGCTAAAAATGACATTTGTTACAAATTTGTCTAAACACTGTCGCCATTCACGGATTTTAGCAAGAATCATCTGTAAAGCTAATAGAGGATTCGTAACTGGATATTCTGAAAGTGGAGGATTATCTGGTATCCACTTCTTTAAATCTTCTCCTGCTTTGATAGCTGCCCGCAAAGCTTCTATTTGATTTCCCTTCGACTGAAAAAGTTTTAAAGCATTGCGTCCAGCTTCTTCAACTTTAATAACTTCCCTAACTTGTCTGCGAACTTCTTTTAATGATTCATAATTTGTCATCAATTCTTTTAGTTTCTCATCTCGACTGTCCTCCAAAAAATCATTATCCTCGTCGTTCAAACGTTTTCCTTTTTTCCATTGCAACGCATCATCCAACGCTTTGCCACGCAGCAATCGGGAAATATCTTGACGATTTGAGGCGATCCAAGCGGCGAAGTTTTCCTGGTACGGGCGGAGTTTCGCTAATTCTTGCTGTACCCAATCGAGGTTAAAAATAGCGGCGTATATATCGTTATAAACTTGCAGATATCCGTTGCGTTTGACGACCAATCCAGAGAGTTGTAACCTTCTTTGATCCAGACTATTATCAGCACAAATTTTATGATCCGCGTCCGTCAATATTTGCTGATAAATACCCAGCAGTAGCGCCGTGCGGTCTTGATAGTCAAGCAGCAAGCGCTTTCTAATTGTCTTTAAATGTTCTAGTTCGTCATTCACTTCCCAATTCTCAATGACGTACTTTTGCACTAAAGTTTTCACATCAGAAATCCCACGGGCAGATTGATATACCATCAGTCGGCACAGTCTTTGTATCAAAAAAGGTTGCCCGTTTGTCCAATTAAAAACCTCAGCTAATATCTCCTCCGATATCTCTTGCGATCGCTCTCCCATTAAACCAGGAATTAAAGCAGGTCGAGCTTCCTCAAAAGTAAAGCCTGTTAAATCAATAGCCTTACCAATATTAAAAGGTGTTCGGTCTTTATCGCGAATCAAATCTGCTGGCGTGGCCACTCCCAAAAGACAAAAGGTAAGGCGCTTATATTCTGAATTAATCGCTCTTTTGTTATAGCAAGCCCGAATTAACAGAAAAAAGTCATCTTTCCAGATCAGATTTAAAATCGAATCAATTTCATCAATAAAAATAACAATATTTTGCGAAATCTCTGTCAATAAAACATCTTCAATAAATTGACTCAATCGCTGAGAGGGCGACAGCAATTGTCGCTGCTGCCACCAACTGTCACTATCCACCTTTCTGGAGAGTGTGCCACCTCGAACTAACTCAGAAATAATCCCAAAATACCAGTAGTCTGAAGTTTCGCTACCGATATCTGTTAAATCGATCGCAATACATTTAAAGCCTGCTTTTTCGCGCAAGCGTTTCATCGTTTGTACTTGCAAGCTAGACTTGCCCATTTGTCGGGAGTTCAAGACATAACAAAATTCTCCTGCTATCAAATTTGCATAAAGTTCGCTATCTGCCTGACGCTTAACATAGGTAGGATGTTCGTACTCTAAAGAGCCACCAACTTGATATTGATAAACCGTCATAATCTGGTTTTACTCCCGACTTTAATCTCGAAATTTTTCCGCAAAATAATCCCGATACAACTGACAGCTAGGAGTGATACCATGCTGATTTTGTTTAACTAAACCCGTACTTAGCAATTTAAATTCTAGCACCTGTTCTAATTTTACCGAACTGTTTGCGAGTACAACTTGTTTGAGAGCCGCTTTGAGTTCAGAATACCTTTGCAAATTTGCCCAGTGACTCTGCAAATGCTGGCGGTAAATTCCCACATCTGTAGCTGCATTTTGCAAAACTTCTACTAAAGATAGATTAGAATCATGCAAATGATAAAGTGCCATGCGTACTAGATAAGGATAACCACCAACTATTGCCATCAATGCCGCCACTTTATCAGTTTCCCAAGATAATTGATGGCGGCGGGCTAAATCTAGAATATTTTGCTGGCTAAATTCAGTCAACTCTACTGGAAACCCGACATTAAATGGTGATTGATTATGAGGTAATTCCACGTAAACATTTGTAGAATGGAGCAGCACCATTCGCAAATTTTCCCAAATGTCAGTCTTCTTAGTTTCTTCAAACCAGCTTCGTAACATCTTCAGAAATTCTTGTGCAATTTCCTCATAATGAAAAATATAGTCTATTTCTTCCAAAGCCAAGACCAAAGGACAATCTATAGCTTCTAAAACTTCTGTTTGAAAGTATTTCTTGCAATTTACGAGAATGCCTCCGCGCCCCTGCAAATATCGATCGATATTACATTCTAGTTCTAGCTGTTCGCTGATATTGAAGCAAAACCAGTTAAAAAATGTATTTATATTACTAAAAATTCTTGTTTCAGCATCTCTAAAATTCAAACGTACTAACCGATAGTCATTAGTTTTTGTGTGTTCCACAATGCGATTCAACAAAGAAGTTTTCCCCATCAGCTTGGGGGCTTTAATCCGAATCATTGAGCCCGGCTCTAAAATCTGTTGATAATAATCAGATTCCATTTTGGAGCGTTCTACATAAAACTCCGAATTACAGCGCAATGCTCCTTCGGGTGATTCTATTTTTTTGCGAGGTTCACTGGCTCTTACCGCAAATTCTTCTAATAACTCTTTACAAACTAATTCCGGTTTATATTGTACAAATAATTTAATCAAATCACCGCGTTGCGTATTGCCTTCACCCGCTTCATTTTTGATTTTAAATGAGTGGCAAATCGTGGAAATATGGCTAGAGACAGTGTTTGGCTTGATTTCTAAAGATTTAGCGATTGTTTTGTATGACTTACCTTGCAAGAACTGCTTTAGCACCGGACGCTGTTTTGGTTGAAGCTTATCTGTATAGATAGCCTCAAAGTCCTGTTTAGTCATCTTCCCCATACCGCTTCAACCTCGATCGCGCTTCTTTCTCTTAAAGTAGCATAACTCAGGGCTTTAGGGTAGTTGTCCTGTCAATATCTCGTTAATTTTCACAATTTTATAAGTCGAAAGTGATTTGTGAGTTTTTTTTCACAACCTCTTTCACAAATTATTCAAAGCCAACTCACAATCTCTCCCAATTTCTACCTGACAACTAATTTGGGAGGCTAAATTAACGATCGCCTGCGAGTACAAAAGATCGCGATATCGTAGGAAATATAGAGAGATAGGTAAAACGATGAAACTAGAAAAACAGAATTTAGATAACAAGCCGAAATTAACTAAAAAGGTAAATCCAGTGAAAAAATCTGACAATTCAAATATCAAGTGGTTCTTAGAGAAAGTTGTAGTACCGATCGCGATCGCCGTAATTCCTGCCCTAATTCCCTTAGCCACAACCTACATCACCACTCAAAATACCCAACAACCGGCAAATCCAGCGATCGATCGCACAATTCCACCATCAAAATAACATCGGATGCGATCGCTCCTAATCCAAGAAACCGGGTTTCTGCGATAATTTACGCATCCTCACGAGATTTTGCAAAGAAACCCGGTTTCTGACCCCTCGCGCGATCGCCCTTGTTACGCCAACTGTAGACGATTGCTTATAATATAATCATACCAAATATCACCCCCAACCAGCTATGCAACTAGAAGACTATTTCAACTTCCTCAGACCAGATGATATTCGGCTCCAAGGTTCCCGCATCGGCATCGAAACTATTCTTTATGAATACCTGTTTCGCGCTCGAACTCCCGAAGAAATCGCCAACATTTATACATCCCTCACCCTCGAACAAGTTTATGCGACCATTTTGTATTACCTGCACAACAAAGAAGCAGTCGGTAAGTACATAACTGAATGGCTGGAATGGGGCGAAAAAATGCGAGAAGAACAACGTCGCAATCCTCGTCCAGTGTATGAAAAAATCCGCAAACTGAGAGCAGCAAGAGATGTAATGAGAAAAGCTGATGGCAATCCAGTATCTGTTTGATGAAAATGTCGATCCTGCATATGTTAACCAAATTCGCAGGCGCAATTCCGATCTGGTTGTTATAGCAGTGGGAGAACTAACAGCGCCTTCCAAAGGCACTCTCGATCCAGAAATTCTTATTTGGTGCGAAATCCACAACTTCATTCTTGTTACCAACAATCGCCGCTCTATGCCCGTTCATTTAACGGATCATCTAGAGCAAAATTGTCATATACCAGGAATATTTATCCTGAATTCCAAGATGAGTATTGGTCAAAATATTGACGAACTGATTTTGATTTATCAAGGATCGTTTGATGATGAGTACCAAGATAAAATTGAGCATTTACCGCTACCATAATTTCTAACACATCCCCAAGATTGACAAAATTCCCCAAAGTCTTAAGGAAAATAAACATACTTTTGCCCCAACTTATGCAAACAATAGTTACAAAGACTAACCAAAATTAAAGTTAAGAACGATGTCACAAGATACGATCGAATCAATACTCCAAGAAAAACGCCTATTTCAGCCGCCTGCTGAATTCTCCCAAAAAGCTCACATCAAAAGCCTAGAAGAGTACCAAGCCCTCTACTATAAAGCCAAAGCTGACCCGCAAGCATTCTGGGCCGAACTCGCCACCCAAGAATTAGACTGGTTCCAAAAATGGGATGCCGTTCTCGACTGGCAGCCGCCCTTTGCTAAATGGTTTGTGAATGGTAAAATTAACATTTCTTACAATTGTCTAGACAGACATTTGACAACTTGGCGCAAAAATAAAGCCGCGTTAATTTGGGAAGGCGAACCCGGAGACTCCCGCACCTTGACTTACGCGCAACTCCACCGCGAAGTTTGTCAAATGGCCAACGTCATCAAGGATTTGGGAGTGCAAAAGGGCGATCGCGTCGGTATTTATATGCCGATGATTCCCGAAGCTGCGATCGCCATGTTAGCCTGTGCCAGAATCGGTGCAGTACACAGCGTTGTGTTTGGTGGATTTAGTGCAGAAGCTTTGCGCGATCGCCTCAACGACGGCCAAGCAAAACTCGTCATCACCGCTGACGGTGGCTTCCGCAAAGATACCGCCGTCGGCCTCAAAGCACAAGTAGACAAAGCATTAGCAAATGATGCTGCACCAACTGTTACCAACGTTCTCGTAGTTCAGCGCACCAAACAGCAAATTCACATGGAATCCGGCCGCGACCATTGGTGGCACGATTTGCAAAAAGGTGCATCGGCAAATTGTCCAGCCGAACCGATGGATAGCGAAGATCTGCTATTCATTCTTTACACTTCTGGAAGTACCGGAAAACCGAAAGGTGTCGTCCATACAACGGGTGGTTATAACCTTTATACCCACATGACAACTAAGTGGATATTCGACCTCCAAGATACCGATGTTTATTGGTGTACTGCTGATGTTGGCTGGATTACCGGACACAGTTATATTGTCTACGGGCCACTGTCCAACGGTGCGACAACATTAATGTATGAAGGTGCTCCCCGCCCTTCTAATCCCGGCTGTTTTTGGGATGTCATTGAAAAATACGGTGTCACCATTTTCTACACTGCACCCACCGCAATTCGCACGTTTATGAAAATGGGCGAACACTTGCCAAATGCCAGAGATTTGTCATCTTTGCGGTTATTAGGAACTGTTGGGGAACCGATTAATCCCGAAGCTTGGATGTGGTATCAGCGCGTAATTGGTAACTCGAATTGTCCGATCGTCGATACTTGGTGGCAAACAGAAACTGGCGGAATTATGATTACCGCTTTGCCCGGTGCAATTCCTACAAAACCTGGTTCCGCAACCCTTCCTTTCCCCGGAATTGTGGCTGATATTGTTGACCAAGATGGCAAACCGGTAACTAATGAAAGTGGCGGTTATTTAGTTGTGAAACATCCTTGGCCGGGAATGATGCGGACGCTTTACAACGATCCAGACCGTTTTCGTCGCACTTATTGGGAATATTTGCACCCGAAAGATGGCGAATTTGTGTACTTTGCAGGGGACGGCGCGCACAAGGATAAAGATGGTTATTTCTGGGTAATGGGCCGCGTTGATGATGTGATTAATGTGGCTGGACATCGACTGGGTACGATGGAAATTGAATCGGCTTTGGTGTCTCATCCAGCGGTGGTGGAAGCTGCGGTTGTGGGGAAACCGGATGAGATTAAGGGTGAGGAAATTGTGGCGTTTGTGACGTTGCAAAATACTCAGCAGCCTAGTGATGAATTGGTTAAGGAATTGAAGCAGCACGTTGTAAAGGAAATTGGGGCGATCGCACGTCCAGGCGAAATTCGATTTACTGATGCTTTACCAAAGACTCGCAGCGGGAAGATTATGCGGCGTTTGTTGCGTTCTTTGGCCGCTGGAGAAGAAGTGACTGGGGATACTTCGACTTTGGAAGATCGGACTGTTTTGGATAGGTTACGGGCTGATTCTTAGGGGCGTGCAACCGCTGATTTAGGCAGATGAACGCGGATGAACGCAGATAAGATTAGATATGCGTTCATCTGCGGTTTAGTTATAGATAATTGCATGATAATTTGCTATCCTATAACCACTAAGTCCGATATTACTCATACAGTGAGCGATCGGAGAAATTACTTTAATATCTCTTGAGACACGCTATGCTCCCAGAAACCGTACAATTACAAATTCCTTTTCAAGTCCTAGTAGATGCGATCGCCTCTCTCAAAATTGAGGAAAAACGTCTACTTTGGCAGCTTTTAAATGCAGAAATCAATCGAACAGAAACAAATCATCCTTCTCCTATTCGGGTTCAAAATAATAATGGATCGGATTATCAGCCGATAGGGGAAATCTTGACTGTGGAGGAAATACGCGGTCGCTATCCCCGCGAGTGGGTGCTAATTGCTGATACTGAATCCGATGATTCATGGAATGTGATTCGTGGTGAAGTCTTGGCTCATTCACCGGAGCGAGAGGAAATCGATCGAGCTTTGACAAAATTTCAAGATGTACGGTCAATTTCTATAGAATATACTGGCCCTATTCCTGATGAATATTCGGTGGTATTGTGACTTCAAAAAGACTTTATCATTGTTCTCGTTACGGGAATTTACTCATCTTAAAAGCTGCTGCCTCTAGCACAACTAATACTGTCAGACAATTCAGATTATTAGTTGATACAGGCTCAACTTACACCGTGTTGCGGGTCAATATATTAGAAGCTCTTGATTGCGATATCAAAAATCCTCTACGCAGAATTAGGACATCAGCAGGTGGCGGTATTGTCGAAGCACCAATAGTAGCTGTGCCTTGGTTTAATTGCTTGGGCGAGCGTTTAAAAAATTTTTCTATAGTTGCCTACACGTTACCTGCAACCACTTTTGTAGACGGTTTGCTAGGAATGGATTTTCTGACTCTTATACAAGCTGTTGTCTATGCTAGAGAGGGAGAGATTCGCATTCATTTATGACTTATCCCGAACTTCTATTGGCTTAAAAGAGCGGACTATTTTGGATAAGTTGCGGGCTGGTTCGTAGGGGTATTTTTACAACCGCCGATGTAGGCAGATCAATACAAATGCGATCGACTGCACCGACAACCGTCAAATCAATTGCAAGAATCATTTGACCGAGTTTAGCACCCAGTTTTACACACTCTAGCACAGCCATTATTCTTTCTCCTTGTAGTTGCAACGCTAAACTTGAGGGCGATTTTCGACTTTTTGAGGTTGAGTCACTTATCTGGGGTTACAGAATATAAAAAGTAATATTATAGTATCAGCAAACTCATGTACAATATAGCCAATATATGAATCAAATCTCAAGTTTAACAGGGTTCAAACTATGGCAACCAGAATTCAGAACCTGCAAATAACTCAAGTGGTTGATGGTGACACTATTAAGGTTTCTCTCAACGGCAAAACCGAGTCTCTGCGCCTGATTTGCGTCGATACAGAAGAAAGTTATTCGGGAGGATCAAAGCCTGTAACAGTTGCGGGGAAAGAAGCTTCGGAAATGGCGAAAAAATACTTTGCGACGGGCGGCGGCGGACTGGCTAAAGTTGATATTGAATTTGATACCGACGATTCGTTGGAAATTGCTGTAGAAAAACACCGCGATAACTACGGGCGTCTCCTCTGTTACGTACATAAAGATGGAGAAAATTACAATCTTAAACTGATTCTTGAAGGATGGAGTCCCTACTTTATGAAATACGGGCGATCGCGATTGTATCACCGTCAAATGACTGAGGCAGAATCTATAGCAAAAGCCTACAATCTGGTGATCTGGAATTCAAACACAAATGCCAAAATTCCGTCTCGCAATTATGCTCATTTGTTACCTTGGTGGTCTATGCGAGGCTCAATCGTCGAAGAATTTCGCTTGTCGGAAGCAACGGAAAGAGTGTTTTCTTTGAGGTTGGATTACCCAAAAATCTTAGCGGCTTCGGAGAAGGCTAAATCTATTACTGTTTTCTGCGATTTGCAGGCGGGAATTAATAAATGGATCGGAGACAATGCTCTGATTCATGCTGGTTCAGTATACCATAAGTTAGATTTGTGGATACCGGATGCTGAAACTGAAAAAATGGCACCTTTAAGACGCTTAATTGACAAACGTTATGCTGGTTTAGGACGTGGCTATGTTTATGTTAGCGGGAAGGTAGAACATTACAAAGGAAAACCTCAAATAGTTTTGAGGGATATCAAACAACTTTCAGATTTTCCCAGCTAATATTTAGAGTGAAGTAAATTTGATTAATCATCTTTGCTGCATATAACATTTTCAGGAAGTACGATCGCCAATTCCGTTCCTTCTCCTGGTTTAGACGTGCAACTCAGATTTTCTTGATGTGTGTATCGCACAATCTGATCGGCTATAGACAATCTTAACCCTGTTCCTTTCCCTACAGGTTTTGTGGTAAAAAAAGAATCGAATATCTTGGGTACTAAATTTTCAGCTATACCGAATCCATTAGACCTCTTGCAAAATAATTTTGTGCTATTATGGAAAGCTTAGCCAATTTTATAATCTAGCAGGCTGGGCAAGTTTAAGGAGATGCCAATCAACCCAATAATTCAAAGTTTGACCTAAACTTGAGCAAATCTTTAAGGATAACACATATTTTTTTTGCAAGAGGTCTATTATATTGAATTCGGACATTTAGCCATGATATTCGATTTATCGAAAGATGCAATAAATCTATTGCCGCATTGAGGGAATATCAAAAAACCGACATCCTAAAGGATTTGTGCGTGCAGATTGATTTTGAGGATTGGTTGTAGGAGGAGTAGAGTTAGGATGTGTGCTATTAAATTCTGAGACGGTAAAAGATTTAGAAATGTTACGATCTTTCAGGCGATCGCTAATAGAAGTGTTACCAACATCTGGCAACTCGATAATTGTCACCTCGTTCATTTCTGTTGCATCAATTCGGGATTCGGTAGTCGTTTGTGCCTGACACGGATAGGCAGTCATAGCAGAAATTACAGCTAAGCCCAGAAACCCCAAATAGCCAGTTGATTTAATCATATTTATCTCTATTTCCAAAAAACTTAAAGAACTATTAATAAGCTGTTCGACATCTAAACTGCATTAACTAAGTTACCTTTATTTTTTATTTTTCGGTTCCATTTCATAATTAGTCCTCCTTCATTTAAAAGTTTATGTAACAGTAATTCTAGTTTTTCAATGGATTCAAATAATCTATTAGCAACATATTCCTTGGCAGAATGCCATACTAATTCAACAAGGTTATAGTCAG